>JAABUX010002006.1_pt1 | contig 29621 bp, 26 predicted proteins | sample 5561851 | NCBI WGS metagenome assembly JAABUX01 (sample SAMN10711883, study PRJNA513361) | rock metagenome | isolation source: Antarctica rocks | place: Antarctica: Victoria Land, Richard Nunatak red sandstone | collected 2016-01-03 | reverse complement strand
TGACGTGCTGGGGGGACGAGTAGAGGAGCTCGTTGTCGTCGATCAGGCCCGACTCTTGGGTGGCGGAAGCGACCGCTCGCGCGGGCAGCGCGCACGCCAGGGCGCACAGCACAGTCGCTGCCCAAAGGACCTTCTGTCGTGCGAGCATTGATGGGATCGTAACCGCCCTGCGTCTGCGATGTGCAGCCGCAGCGACGCCAATCCGAACGCACAGACATCCACCGCTGCCGCCAGGAAGAACGCCGCCGGTCCGGTGAGAATGCGACCTGCCAGCCGCGAGAGCACCGCTGGAGGCTATCGTCTGTCGGTATGGCGTCCGTGAAGACCGATATCACCGAGCTCCCCGAGTGCCGCGTCCGCGTGCAGGCCGAAGTGCCCGCGGACGAGGTCGAGCGCCGCATCCAGACCGCGGCGAAGGAGCTCGGCCGCCAGCTCCGGATCCCCGGCTTTCGCAAGGGCAAGGTTCCGCCACCCGTGGTGATCCGCCGGTTGGGACGCAAGGCCGTGTTCGACGAGGCGCTGCGCGACTCGCTCGGGAGCTGGTACGTAGATGCGATCGATGGTTCGGGGATCGCGCCGGTCGGCGATCCGGACCTCGATGTCGGCGAGCTTCCAGACCAGGGTGAGCCGCTCGCGTTCTCGATCGAGATCGGGGTCCGTCCCCGGGCGAAGCTCGGCGATTACAAGGGGCTCGAAGTGGGACGGCGCGAGCCCCACGTCGAGGATGCCCTGATCGACGAGGAGGTCGATCGCTTGCGGGAGCGGCTCGGCAAGCTGGAGACCGTGCAGCGTCCTGCGGCGAGCGAAGACAACGTGGTAATCGATTACGTGGGTAAGGTTGAGGGCGAGCATCCATTCCCGGGTGGGGAAGGCCGCGATCAGCTCGTCGAGCTCGGATCCGGACGGCTCGTGCCGGGATTCGAGGAGCAGCTCACCGGAGCGGCGGCGGGCGATCGGCGTGAGGTGCGGGTTACGTTCCCGGACGAGTATCCCGATGAGCTTTCAGGCAAGGAGGTGAGCTTTGACGTCAGCGTCAAGGAAGTCAAGGCCAAGCGCCTTCCGGAGCTCGACGATTCCTTCGCCTCAGAGGCCGGCGGCTTTGACACGCTGGCCGAGCTGCGCGAGGACATCGCCACGCGCTTGAAGGAGATCGACAGCCGCTCGGCGGACAGCGAATATGAGCAGGCGGTGGTGGATGCCGTGGTGGCTGGGTCCGAGATCGAGGTCCCGGACAGGCTCGTGCATGCGCGTGCGCACGAGTTCGTGCAGCAGACGTTCACGGCCCTGGCAAGGCAGGGCCTCTCCAAGGAGGCCTACCTGAGCATGTCCGGCAAGAGCGAGGAGGAGCTCGCCCACGAGGCCGAGCCCGACGCGGCGGCTGGCCTGCGCCGCGAGGCCGTGCTCGTCGCGATCGTCGAGGCGGAGCAGATCGCGCCCAGCGAGGAGGAGCTGCTCGAGAGCTTGAAGCCCGCCGCCGAGAAGGGCGGAGACGATGTCACGCCCGAGACGGTGCTCGAGGGGCTGCGCTCCACCGGCCGCCTGGAGCGATTGCGTGAGGATGTCGCGACCAACCAGGCGCTCGCGCTCCTGATCGCGGAGACCAAGCCGATCGCCCTCGAGCAGGCGACCCTGATCGAGGCGACAGAGCCGATCGGCCTCGAGCAGGCGACCGCACCCGAGCTCTGGACGCCGGAGAGCGGAGGCGAAGGGGCGCAGGGCGGCTCAGAGAAAATCTGGACCCCCGAGCGTTGAGCCACACGACGACATGGCATGGGCCGCGAGCCCCGGCGAGCGGCCACGACTCAACCCGGGGAGCCGGGAGGGCTCTGCCTGTCCAGTGCGCAGCACCTCGGTTGCTACATTCGGCAGGAATCCGACGCAGGAAGCGAAAGAAGCGAGGACCATGAGCCCATTGGTACCGATGGTCGTCGAGCAGACCTCCCGCGGGGAGCGCGCGTTCGACATCTACAGCCGGCTGCTGAACGAGCGGATCATCTTTCTCGGCACGCCCGTCGATGACCAGATCGCGAATTTGATCGTCGCCCAGCTTCTGCACCTGGAGTCCGAGGATCCCGACAAGGACATTTCGATCTACATCAACACGCCGGGCGGCTCGGTCTATGCGGGGCTGGCGATCTACGACACGATGCAGTTCATCAAGCCCGATGTGTCGACGATGTGCGTCGGGATCGCGATGTCGATGGGTGCGCTGCTGCTCTCAGGAGGGGCGAAGGGCAAGCGCATGGCGCTCCCCAACGCCAAGATCCTGATCCATCAGGTGTCCTCGAGCTTCCAGGGCCAGGCGACCGACATCGAGATCCATGCCAAGGAGATCATCGACGTGCGCAGGCGGCTCGACGAGATCATCGCCCACCACACGGGCCGCGATCTCGACAAGGTCCGCTCGGACACCGAGCGCGACTACTTCATGAGCTCCGAGGAGGCCAGGGAATACGGAATCATCGATCGCGTGATCTCTCAGCACTGAGGCCACCGGCCTCAGGCTTGGAGATCGGCGTTCGGAGACCGCTCTCAGGAAGGGAAACTGCATGGCACGACCGACGGACTCCAACGAACAGCTTCTCTGCAGCTTTTGCGGGAAATCTCAAAGGCAGGTCAAGAAGCTGATCGCCGGCCCCGGCGTCTACATCTGCGACGAGTGCATCGATCTCTGCAACGAGATCATCGACGAGGAGCTGACCGCTCCGCCGAGCTTCGACATCGAGAACCTTCCGAAGCCGCGCGAGATCTATGACGTACTGAACGAGTACGTGGTCGGCCAGGAGCAGGGCAAGCGGTCGTTGTCGGTAGCGGTCTACAACCACTACAAGCGCGTCCAGATGATGCAGTCCGACGAGCACGACATCGAGCTGCAGAAGTCGAACATCCTGCTGCTGGGGCCGACGGGGTGCGGTAAGACGCTCCTCGCGCAGACGCTGGCGAAGATCTTGAACGTTCCGTTCGCGATCGCCGACGCGACGGCCTTGACCGAGGCGGGATACGTCGGCGAAGACGTCGAGAACATCCTCTTGAAGCTGATCCAGGCCGCCGACTACGACGTCAAGAAGGCCGAGACCGGGATCATCTACATTGACGAAGTCGACAAGATCGCCCGCAAGGCCGACAATCCTTCGATTACCCGCGACGTCTCCGGAGAGGGCGTCCAGCAGGCGCTGCTGAAGATCCTGGAGGGCACCACGGCCTCGGTGCCGCCGCAGGGCGGGCGCAAGCATCCACATCAGGAGTTCCTCGCGATCGACACCACCAACGTGCTGTTCATCTGCGGTGGTGCGTTCGCGAACCTCGACCGGGTGATCGAGCGCCGGATCGGTCACCAGGGCGTCGGCTTCGGCGCGGCGATCAAGTCCAAGGAGCAGCGCGACAGCGGTCAGATCTTCGAGCACTGCCTGCCCGAGGACCTGATCCAGTACGGCCTGATCCCCGAGTTCATCGGCCGCCTGCCGGTGATGTCGGCGATTCACCAGCTCTCCCTACAGGAGCTGATGCGGATCCTCACCGAGCCACGCAATGCGCTCGTCAGGCAGTTCCAGCGCTTCTTCCAGTTCGATGGGATCGAGCTGGTCTTCTCCGACGAGGCGCTGGCCAGCGTCGCCGACAGGGCACTCGAGCGTGAGACCGGCGCCCGCGGCCTGCGCTCGATCATCGAAGAGGTCCTGCTCGAGGTCCAATTTGAGCTGCCCTCTCGCCGCGACGTCCGCAAGTGCGTGGTGACCAAGGAGACGATCGAGAAGGGCGTCTCGCCGACGCTCGTGACGGTCGCGCCCGAGGAGGAGGAAGGCGAGGCGGCGGCATAGGCGCGGGGCTCTCGTGAGCGAGGTCCGATATGGACAGGTGGGTCCTACACTCCGCCCTCCCGATGCCGGACCCCGAATCAAAGACTCGCTATGACCCCTCCGAGGTCGAGCCGCGGATCATGCGCAAGTGGCTCGATTCCGGTCTCTTTCATCCCGAGCCGGAGGGCACCGCGGAGGCGAACTACTCGATCGCGATTCCGCCGCCGAACGTCACGGCCGTTCTGCACATGGGCCACGCGCTCAACAACTCAGTTCAGGACTGCCTGGTCCGTCATCACCGGATGCGGGGCCGGCGGACGAAGTGGATCCTGGGGACAGACCACGCCGGTATCGCCACCCAGACCCAGGTCGAGCGCGCCCTTCGCCACGAGGGCTCGAGCCGTCAGGAGATCGGGCGGGAAGCATTCCTGGAGCGCGTCTGGAAGTGGCGCGAGCGCTACGGCGGTGCGATCGTGGAGCAGCTCAAGCGCCTGGGCGCCTCCTGCGACTACAGCGAGGAGCGCTTCACGCTCGACGAGCGATACGCCCGCGCGGTGGCGGACGTGTTCGTGGCGCTGTACGAGAAGGGCTACATCTACCGCGACCGCTACATGGTCAACTGGGACCCGGGCAGCGGCTCGGCGATCTCTGACCTCGAGGTGCAGGAGCGCGAGGTCATCGACACGCTCTACTACATCGATTACCCACTCGCCTCGGGATCGGGAGCGATCACGGTCGCGACCGTGCGCCCCGAGACGATGCTCGCCGACACGGCGATTGCCGTCAACCCCGCAGACGATCGCTACCGCCGGTTGGTCGGGGAGACCGCGATCCTGCCGCTCGTCGGGAGGAAATTGAGGATCATCGCCGACGAGTACGTGAAGCCCGAGTTCGGCACCGGGGCACTCAAGATCACGCCCGGCCACGACCCCAACGACTTCGAGATCGGGCGCCGCCACGGCCTCGCAGAGCTGTCGGTGATCGGCGAGGACGGGCGGATCACGGCGCAGGCGCCCGAGCGCTTCGTGGGCCTTCCGGTGTCCGAGGCACAGCGTGCCGTGGTCGCGGAGCTGCGCGAGCAGGAGCTGATCGCGCGTGCCGAGGAGTACCCCCACATGGCTCCCTTCTCGGACCGCTCAGGAGAGCGGATCGAGCCGCTCGTCTCGCTGCAGTGGTTCATGGCGATGGACGAGCTCGCGGCGCCGGCGATCGCCGCGGTCTCGAGCGGCCGGGTCAGCTTCCACCCCGATCGCTTCGCGCGGGTGTATCTGGAGTGGATGGAGAACATTCGTCCGTGGTGCATCTCACGACAGCTCTGGTGGGGGCATCGTCTACCGGTCTGGTACCGCCGCGAGGAGACCTACGTCGGAGCGGGCGCGCCCGAGGGCGAGGGGTGGGAGCGCGACCCCGACGTCCTCGACACGTGGTTCTCCAGTGCGCTGTGGCCGTTCGCGACGCTGGGGTGGCCGGCCGGCACGCCTGAGCTACGCGCCTTCTACCCGACCGACGCGCTGGTCACCGGGCGGGACATCATCTTCCTGTGGGTCGCGCGGATGGTGATGATGGGGCTCGAATTGACAAACGAGGTGCCGTTCAGCGACGTGTACATCAACTCCATCATCCAGGCGCCGGACGGGCGGCGGATGTCCAAGTCGCTGGGCACCGGCGTCGATCCGCTCGACCTGATCGAGGGTGGACCGCGCCCGCCGGTGTTCGCCCAGGGCTCCTCGCCGGCGCGGCCGGCGGGCGATTTCCCCGCCTATGGCGCCGACGCGGTCCGCTGGGGCCTGCTGGCGATGTCCTCCGGACAGGACGTACGCTTCAGCGAGGAGAAGGTCGCTCAGGGTCAGCAGTTGATCAACAAGCTCTGGAACGCCTCGCGCCTGGTGCTGCTCGGGGTGGGCGATGGCGTGCGCGCCGCGATCAGGCCCGGCGCCGTCGAGGATCGCTGGATCCTGTCGCGCCTGGAGCGCGCCAGGTGCACCTGCTCGGAGCGGATCGAGCACTACGACTTCTCCCACGCGGCCCTCGGTCTCTACGACTTCGTCTACGGCGAGCTGTGCGACTGGTACCTGGAGCTCGTCAAGCCGCGGCTGCGGGCGGTGCAGCCGGGCGACGGCGACCTAGCGGCCACGCTGCTGTATGTCTTGACCGAGACGCTCGCGCTCGCGCACCCGATGATCCCGTTCGTGACCGAGGAAATCTATTCGAGAGTACCCGGTGCTCAGGGCCTGCTCGCCGCGCGCACCGCCGGGGGCGCCGGCGCGCGCGATGGCGCTTCGCTCGTCGATGAGGCGGCCGAAGCCGCGCTTGCTCGTGCGATCGAAGCGGTGCAGGCGCTCCGCGCCTGGCGCGACTTCGCTCGCGTAAAGGTGGGCGCCACGATCCCCGCCCGCCTCGCCGCGAGCGGTTACGAGGAGACCGTGGCCCACGTGGAGCGCCTCGCCCGGCTTTCGCTCTCGATCGGAGAGGGCGGCGGCGAGCCCGTGGCCTCGGTCCCGATCCCCGGCGGGACTGTGGAGGTCTTCGCCAGCGCGGAGCTCGACCTCGGTGCCGCGCAGCGCCGGCTGGCCGCTAAGCGCGCGGAGCTGCGGGCCGAGATCGGTCGCGCGCAGAGCAAGCTCGCCAACCAAGGCTTTCTCGCCAAGGCCCCTGCCGCGGTCGTCCAAGCCGAGCGCGACAAGCTGGCGCGGTGCGAGGCAGAGTTGGAGGCCGCGTGAGCCCGGGACAACCTGAGCCGGAGTCCGCGTGAGCCCGGGACGGACTGAGCCGGAGTCCGCGTGAGCCCGGAACAACCTGAGCCGGAGTCCGCGTGAGCCCGGCGCAGGACGAGCCCGAGCGTTACCTGCGCTCGCTGGAGCTGTTCGGGATGCGGTTCGGCTTGGATCGCATGCGCCGGCTGATGATCGCACTCGGCCATCCCGAGCGCCAGTTTCAGTCTATTCACGTCGTCGGGACCAACGGCAAGTCCTCGACCACACGAATGATCGCGGCGATCCTCTCCCGTCACGGATTGCGGACCGGCGCCTATCTGTCCCCGCACCTCCTTTCCTACGGCGAGCGGATCCGGATCGACGAGGCTGACCTCGACCCGGCGTCGTTCGCCGCCGCGGTCAAGCGCGCCGCGCGCGCCGCTGAGCTCGTGGACCGCTCGCTCTCGGGCGACGATCGAGTGACGCAGTTCGAGGCGCTCACCGCCGCGGCTTACTCAGAGCTCGCGCGGCGTGGGGTGGAGGTGGCGGTGATCGAGGCCGGTCTCGGCGGTCGCTACGACGCCACCAACGTCATCCCGTCCCAGGTCCAGGTCCTGACGAGCGTGGGGCTCGAGCACACGCGCTGGCTCGGCCCGACGATCGCGGACATCGCGGGCGAGAAGCTGGCTGTCATCCCGGAGCGGGTCACGCCGCTCGCCGGCCCGCAGGCTGAGGGCGATGTCCCGCCCGCCGGCCCGCAGGCCGGTCGGGCGGCGGCGGGGGCGCGGACATTGGTATTGGGGGCGGGGCTGCACCCGGAGGCTGACGCGGTGGCGCGGTCGGTGGCGGCGGCGCGAGGAGTCTCGATCGTGCGTGCCGACGCTGATCCGGGCGTGCCGGTCGGAGCGCTTGGCACCTTCCAGCGGCGCAACTTCGCGCTTGCGATAGCCGCGGCACGCGCTTACCTGGGCGAGCTCGATCCGGCCGCGGTGGCCGCAGCGGCGTGGGGGGTCCGCGTTCCTGGTCGCCTGCAAGTGGTCGCCGGCGAGCCGCTGACAGTGCTCGACGGGGCCCACAACCCCGACGGCATGGCGGCGCTGGCCGAGTCTCTGCCCCAGATCGTGGCCGGTCACGATCGGCTGGTGGCCGTAGTCTCGATTCTCGATGACAAGGACGCAGCGGGGATGCTCGCGGCGCTCCTGCCGGCCTGTGCCGCCGTCGTCTTCACGAGCGCTCAGAATCCGCGAGCGTTGCCGCCGCCGACGCTCGGATCCCTTGCGAATCAGCTCGGCGCTCCATCGCGTGCGGTGGAGGTGGAGGTGGTCCGCGATCCCCGCGCCGCCCTGCACCGCGCGCGCGAGCTGGCCGGACGCGGTGGGGTGGTGCTCGCGACGGGGTCGATCTACCTTGTCGCCGACCTCCTGCGCACCGAGCCTGCACAGCGGGCTTCGATCCTGTGAACGACCAAGGACATCCGAGCTTTCTGAGAATGGCTCGGCTCGTCGCGCTGGTCGTGGTGGTCACGGTTCTCGTCTTCTTCGGGCTCGGATACCTGTTCGGGCGTCTGTTCCTGTAGTTTCCGCGCGTGCTCCTGGAGGTTCGGCTGCGTGCTCCCGTAGGCGAAGCGTCCGGGGGCATCACTACACTCGCGTCCTCAAATGCTCTCTCCGGCCGTCTTCGGGATCAACAACGGCAGCGTCAACACGGCGGTCGCGCTCCTGATCGTCTTCCTCGTGGTGGTCTGGTTTGCCCTCATCTACTGGACCTACGCGGACGCTAGGCGCCGGATCGAAGATCCCGTCCTCGTTGGTACCGCGACGGCGGTGTCCCTGGTCCCGTTCGTCGGGACGATCATCTACATGATCGTCAGGCCACCGGAGTACCTGGACGATATGCGCGAGCGCGAGCTCGAGATGCAGGCATCCGAAGCCCGCCTCGCCGAGCTCGGCTACCACCTCTGCCCGCACTGCGACTACGAGGTCGACAACGACTTCCTGCGCTGTCCGAGCTGTAGGGGCAAGCTGAAGAACCCCTGTGAGTCCTGCGGGCGCCCGCTCGAGCCCGAGTGGAAGGTCTGCCCGTACTGCGAAAAGGAGATCGGCCCCGCCCCGCCCCCTCCCCGCCCGGCGCGCCGGCGCCGGGCGAGCACAGAGCAGTCGGCGCCCGGCCCCTTCGACGAAGCCGCCACCTTCGGCGAGGCCCGTCCTTTCGGCGAAGCCCGTCCTTTCGGTGAAGTCGGCCCTCCTGGAAGTTGAACGTGGCCGGCGACACCGTGGAGCGCACGCTCGTACTAGTCAAGCCCGATGCCTTCGCGCGCAAGCTGACCGGCGAGATCATCGCCCGCTTGGAGCGCAAGGGGCTGGCGCTCCTCGCGCTCGAGGGGATGACTGTGAACCGGCGGCTCGCCGAGCGCCTCTACGGCGAGCACGCGGGTAAGCCGTTCTTCGAAGGGCTTGTGAGCTTTATCACCTCGGGACCGCTCGTGGCGATGGTGCTCGAGGGTGAGCAGGCGGTACAGGCGGCGCGTCAGGTGATGGGCGCCACCGATTCGCTTCAGGCGAGCCCCGGCTCGATCCGTGGCGACTTCGCGACCGCGGTCCGCCAGAACCTGGTCCACGGCTCTGACTCGGTGCAGTCCGCCGCCCGGGAGACGGCCTTGTTCTTCTCCGAGCTCGATTGAGCGCTCGCGCACGAAGCAGCGTAAGTCGTCGATCTCGTGGGATGGCGGATCTCGTGGGACGCCGAACGCTGATCTCGTGGGACGCCGAACGCTGATCCTCGCTTCGCGCTCGCCGCAGCGGCGAGCGATCCTGGGGCAGCTCGGGGTGCGGTTCTCGGTCAGGGTGCCGGAGGTCGAAGAGCTCGCAGAGCTTGAAGGTGGGCCACCGGAGGAGGTCGCCGCCGAGAACGCTTACCGTAAGGCAGCCGCGGTCGCATCGAAACTGGGCGACACGCCAGTCCTCGGCGCCGACACGCCCGTTCCTGGTGCTGATACGCCGGTCCTCGGCGCCGACACGATCGTCAGCGCCGGTGCGCGCAGCTTCGGAAAGCCGGCCGGCGAGGCACAGGCGCGCGCGTGTCTGAGGGCCCTTGCCGGTCGCCGTCACACCGTCCTCAGCGCCGTCTGCCTGATCGAGGACGGCAGCGCGAGGACGGTGCTGTCCAGGACGCTGGTCGATTTCCGGGCGCTGCCCGAGCCGCTGCTGGAGTGGTACCTGCGTAGCGGCGAATGGCGCGAACGTGCCGGCGGCTACGCGATCCAGGGCCGCGGCGCCGCACTCGTCGCCGGGATCGAAGGGGATTACACGGGCGTCGTCGGGTTGCCGGTCGCCACCCTGCTGGAGCTCGCGCCGTGGCTGCTGATCTGAGTGGACCGAGCCCTTTCGGGCCAGCGGAGGCTCGCGCGCCCAGACTGCGGAGTCCGCAGATTGCAGGTAATTGGCCAGCTCTGACGACGGACGGGCGTCGAGTACACTGGGCTTTGGCTGGACCTGGGCGTCACTGCACCGCCACTGCGCATCTCGTCTGTCCGCCGCTGGTCCCTACCTCTTGACAGCATGGGCTACTTCACGTATCTAACCGGCTTCGGCGGCCGCGACATGGCTGTCGACCTCGGCACGGCCAACACCCTCGTCTACGTTCGTGGTCGCGGGATCGTGCTCTCTGAGCCGAGCGTCGTCGCCGTCGACTCGCGCAGCGGCGAAGTTCATGCGGTCGGGATCGAGGCAAAGCGCATGCTCGGCCGTACCCCCGGGACGATCTCCGCCATCCGGCCCCTGAAGGATGGCGTCATCGCCGACTTCGAGGTCACCGAGCAGATGCTCAGGCACTTCATCCAGAAGGTTCATCAGAACCGCTGGGCGCATCCGCGCGTGGTGGTCTGCGTTCCCAGCGGGGTGACAGGGGTCGAGAAGCGCGCGGTCGAGGAGGCCTGCCTGTCGGCCGGCGCACGGCAGGCGTACCTGATCGAGGAGCCGATGGCGGCGGCGATCGGCGCCGGGCTGCCGGTCGGTGAGCCGACCGGTTCGATGGTCGTCGACATCGGCGGCGGCACGAGTGAGGTCGCGGTGATCTCGCTCGGCGGCATAGTCGTCTCGCAGTCGATCCGGATCGGCGGCGACGAGCTCGACGAAGCGGTCATCAACTACGTCAAGCGCGAGTACAAGCTGCTGATCGGCCAGCAGACCGCCGAGGAGGTCAAGCTCGAGATCGGCTCGGCGTTCCCGCTCGCCGAGGAGGTCCAGGCTGAGATCCGGGGACGCGATATGGTCTCCGGGCTGCCGAAGACCGTGGTCCTGACGAGCGAGGAGGTCCGCGGCGCGATCGAGGAGCCCATGTCGCAGATTGTTGACGCCGTCAAGGAGACGCTGGATCGCACCCCGCCGGAGCTCGCGTCCGACATCATGGATCGTGGCATCATGCTCGCGGGAGGCGGCTCACTGCTGCAGGGGATCGAGGAGCGCTTGCGTCACGAGACGCAGATGCCCGCGCACCTGGCCGAGTCGCCGCTGACGTGCGTCGCGGTAGGCTCCGGGAGGTCGTTGGAGGAGTTCGAAGCGATCCATCGTTCCAGCAAGAATTCACGCAACCGGCGCCGTCGGTATTAGCCGAGCGGTGCGGAGCAAGACCTTGGAGAGAGCCGTCTCGTGCACCAAAAGCAAGTCAGGCGCCGGCGGGCAGTGCTCGCGCTGCTCGTCGTCGTCTCCCTGATCCTGCTAACCGCTTACTTCGGCGAGTCGCCCGGCAGCCCGCTGCACACCGTGCAGCGCGGGATCGTCGAGGTCTTCTCGCCGATCCAGGAAGGCGCCAGCAAGGTGCTCTCGCCCGTCCGCGACGTCGCGGGCTGGTTCTCGGACACCTTCAAGGCCAAGTCACAGCGCGACCAACTGAAGAAGCAGGTGCAGGCGCTCACCGTCAAGCTCGATCAGGCCCAGCAGCATGCGATCAACGATGCCCAGCTCAGCAAGGAAGTCGGGCTTGACGCCAGCCTCGGCATCTCCTCCTACAGGCCGGTCGGGGCGCAGGTGATCGAGCACGACCCGACGCTGTGGTACGCCACGATCGAGGTCGACAAGGGCTCCGATGACGGCGTGCACACCAACGATCCAGTGGTCGGAGACGGCGCGCTGGTCGGGGTCGTCTCGACAGTGGACTCGACCTTCTCGATCGTGAAGCTGATCACCGACAACCAGTACGCTGTCACCGCTGAGGTCCAGGACTCGCTCGGCGATGTCGGGGTGCTCGTCCCCAAGGTCGGCAGCCCCAACCAGCTCCTGCTCCAGTCTCTGCCCAACCATGCCCAGATCACCGCCGGCCAGCAGGTCGTGACCGCGGGCTTCAAGGCCGGTCCGCTCGAATCGCACTACCCGCCCGGGATCCCGATCGGGCAGGTGTCGAACGCTGACCAGAACAACCTGATCAACAACGGCCAGGTCGAGGTCGCTCCCACGGCCGACCTGCGACACCTCAGCGCGGTCCAGGTCTTGACCAGCCCTCACTCAGGCACGCAGCGCGCGCAGGTGCCAGGCGGGACCGGAGCGGGAGCTGGAGCAAGATGACCAGGCGTGGAACATTACGGCGTAGCGCCCGACGCCGGATGACTCGAGCGCGGCCCGGACAGGCGAGGCAGGATGCCGAGCGGGCCGCAAGCTCGAGCGCGGGCGAGCGGAGGTGCGGAGCCGGATGAGCGACTCGCTTCAGCTCCCGCTCCGGCTGCTCGCGCTGGCGTTGCTCACCGTCGTGCTCGAGCAGGCCGCCGTGTCTCAGATCTCGATCTTCGGGGTCAACGCCGACCTTTCGCCGCTGGTCGTGATGTCCGTCGGCTTGCTGACCGGCTCGCTCATGGGGGCGGCGATGGGCTTCGGAACCGGCCTGCTCGTGGACCTCGTGCTGGTCCAGACGCTCGGCGTGACCTCTCTGCTCTACATCGCAATCGGATACTGGTCGGGGCGGCTGAGGGAATTGCGCGATCCCGCGCATGGGCTGGTGCCGCTTGCGATGGGGGCCGCCGCCACCGCGTTTGCCGGGCTCGGCCTCGCGTTGATCGAGTTCCTGCTCGGCGTCGACGCGCCCGTCAGCTTGCAGCTCTTCCAGCAGATCTTCATAACCGTGCTCGTCAACACGCTGCTCGCACTCCCGGTTTACGCGGTTGTGCGGAGGATCATCCAGCCCGCGCTTCCGGATGATCCCCGCCGCCGACGCCGGCGCGCGTACACGACCGGCGGGCTCAGCCCGACCGGCGGGCTCAGTCCGCTGCAGCGCCCATCGGAGCGCCTGCGCTCGCTTTCCCGCTCCGAGGCCCCATGACCAGGCCCCCAGACCACGGCTCCCAGCTCCGATGATCGAACTGCCTCCAGACCACCGCCCGCCGCTCAGCCCCCAGCTCGCGGCGCGCGTGGCGATCCTCGGCACCTTCACGCTGGCGATGTTCGCGATCATCTTCTTTCGCCTCTGGTTCCTGCAGGTCCTCTCCGGCGACCAGTACGTTGCCCAGGCGCGCGCGAACCGTACGCGAAGCATTGCGATCCAGGCACCCCGCGGGGAAATACTCGACCGCAGCGGCAACGTGCTGGTCAAGAGCACCCCGACGATCGCCGTGCAGATCACGCCGTCCGACCTTCCGAGCAGTCAGGTGCGCCTGCGCCAGCTCTACGGACGCCTCGCCGGGGTGCTCGGCACCTCGAGGCGCCTGGGGAACTGCCGCGTCGCCGGGCACGGTGTCGAGCGCCTGGCGTTCATCCCGTGCGAGGTCGCCCAGCAGCGCGCGATGCTGCCCTACGCGAACGTCCTGATCAAAACCGACGTCCAGAAACCGGTCCACTACTACCTCGCCGAGAACGCCGGCGCGTTCCCCGGCGTCAACGTCGAGCAGGTCTACCTACGCGACTACCCACTCGGCGAAACCGGCGCGCAGCTATTCGGGACGATCGGCCCCATCAGCTCAACCTGTACGGTGGGAGTCACTCCCTGCGTCCCCGAGACCCGCCAAAGCCACTTCCGCGGCGTCTCGCACAGCGCGATCGTGGGCCAGTCGGGCCTCGAGTACTACTACGACCATTATCTGCGCGGGAGCGGCGGCGCGCAGAAGGTTCAGGTCAACGCGGCAGGTAACTTCGCGGGCAACCTGCCCACCACCAAGCCGGTCGCCGGCGACTCGCTGGAGCTGTCGATCGACGCGAAGCTGCAGAAGGCGGGCGAGCAGGCGCTACAGCAGTCGATCGACAGCAACTCGGGGGCGGACGCAGGGGCGTTCGTTGCGCTTGACCCCAACAACGGCCAGGTGCTCGCGATGGGCTCGAACCCGAGCTTCAATCCCAACGTCTTCAACGGCGCCAAGCCGATCTCGCAGACGAAGTACAACCAGCTCTTCGGCCCGGGGACAGGCTTTCCGCTGCTCAACCGGGCGATCCAGAGCGCCGAGCCGACCGGATCGACGTTCAAGCCGTTCACCGCCACCGCGGCGCTGCAGAGCGGCGCCTGGAGCCTCGGCGACACATACGACGACGGCGGCCAGTTCTGCGTAGACGGTCAGTGCCGTCACAACTCAGGGAACGCCGCCTACGGCGTGCTCGACCTCGTAAACGCGATCCGCGTCTCCTCAGACGACTTCTTCTACAACCTCGGCGCGCGGACCAACGCCAACCCGATCGCCCACCCCAATGGCGGCGCGCTGCAGCACTGGGCGCGGCTGTACGGGATCGGGCGGCCGACGGGGATCGACCTCGGCGGCGAGGTGGGAGGGAACCTGCCCACGCCCGCGACGCGGGCGAAGGTCAACCGGCTCGAGACGGAGTGCGACAACGCGACGGGCCCGTTCAAGGGCAAGCCAAAGCATGCGCCGGGAGGTTGCGGGGTCGCCGATGGCACCAATCGTCATTGGTCGATCGGCGACAACATCAGCCTCGGGGTCGGCCAGGGCGACGTCCAGGTCACGCCGCTGCAGCTTGCCGTCGCCTACTCGGCGATCGAGAACGGTGGCACCGTTGTGCGTCCCCACCTCGGGCGCGATGTCCAATCCCAGGACGGAACGGTGATCCAGAAGATCGATCCACGTCCGGCGCGCCACATCGCCATCGATCCGCAGAACCTCGGCGCGATCCGCCAGGGCCTGCGCGATGCGGCCTCCCAGCCGGGCGGCACCTCCTACGAAGTGTTCGGGAGCTTCCCCGAGCCCGTGTACGGCAAGACCGGCACCGCCCAGCAGACTGGTCAGGCCGACTCGGCGTGGTACGCGTGCTACGTGCCCGATCCGGGCAAGCCGATCGTCGTCGTGGTGACCGTCCCGCACGGTGGCTTCGGCGCCGCCGCGGCGGCGCCCGTGGCGCGTGAGATCCTCTCCCAGTGGTTCTCCGGCAAGCGGGGATCTTTCGTGTCCGGAACGTCGCATACGCTGTGAGTACGGCATCCATACACCCCGCTGACGATGCGGTCCTTGCCCGGCCCAGGAGGCTGCTCCTGTTCGACCCGCTCCTGTTGCTGGCGGGCCTCGGCCTCGCCGCGTGCTCGCTGGTGATCCTGCACGGGGCGACAGCGACGGCCGTCCGAGGGTCGCCGCTCTACTACGTCGAGCGCCAGGCGATCTACATCGCCTTGGGGCTGGCGATCGCGGTGCTGATCGCCCGTGTGGACTACTCACGGCTGCGCGAGTACAAGTTCGGCCTGTACGGACTGCTGATCGTGTCGAACGCGCTCGTGTTCGCGCTCGGAAGCACCTCGCTCGGAGCGCAGCGGCGCTTCAACCTGCCGCTGTTCCAGGTCCAGCCCTCCGAGTTCGGGAAGCTGCTGCTGGTCGTGTCACTGGCGGCATTCGCGGTTGACCGCTCACGACGGCTGCACGAGTGGTCCACGACGGCGCGGATCACCCTGCTCGCGCTGGGACCGGCGCTGCTCGTGATCGCCCAGCCGGACCTGGGAACCGGGATGGTGCTCGTCGTGGTCGGCTTCGCGATGCTGTTCCTCGCCGGGACCGCGTGGAAGCAGCTCGCCGCACTGGTCGCGATGTTCGCCGTCGCGATCGCGATCGTCCTCGCCGGAGCGCCGGGGCTGGGCGTGCACGTCGTCAAGCCCTATCAGGTGCAGCGCCTGACCGGCTTCCTGAACCCCTCGAGCAACCCGAGGAGCGGGGGCTATCAGATCCATCAATCGCTGATCACGATCGGCTCTGGTCAGAAGACCGGTCTCGGCGTCGCAAACGCGAAGCAGACTACGCTGGGGTACATACCCGAGAACTCGACCGACTTCGTCTTCTCGGTGGTGGGGGAGACCTACGGCTTCGCGGGCGCGGCGCTCGTCCTGTTGCTGTACGCGCTGCTGATCTGGCGCGCGCTGCGTATCCTGACGATGTCCAAGAACCTGTACGGGACGCTGATCGCCGGGGGCATCCTCGCGATGCTCATGTTTCAGGTGTTCGTGAACGTCGGCATGACCGTTGGGATCATGCCGGTCACCGGGGTCCCCTTGCCCCTGTTGAGCTACGGCGGCTCCTCGGTGCTGGTCACGTTCATCGCACTCGGTCTCCTGCAGGCGATCCACATCCAGGCACGGATGGCATCGGCCGGCAAGAACCGGACACTGATTTCGTAAAGCCTGCGCACAGTCGCGGCCAAAATAACCAAAGGACTGAATGACAATTGAAGAAGCAAGTGCTAGTCAGCGTCGACCGTGGGGAGACCCGGGTCGCGCTGTTGGAGGCGACCGGTACTGTCGCCGCACGCAAGCCCGCCTCCGGGGCCACTACGGCTTCCACGGGTTCCGCGGCCACGACGGCCACGACGGCCACGACGGCCACGACGGCCACTACGGTCACCGGCCGGAGCCGACGCAAGAAGGCATCCCGCCCGTCCGCGGGCTATGAGGTCGCCGAGCTCTATCTCGAGCGCCGCGGCGCTCGCTCGATCGTCGGCAACATCTACAAGGGTCGCGTGGACAACGTCCTGGCGGGCCTGGAGGCCGCGTTCGTCGACATCGGGCTGGAGAAGAACGGGTTCCTGCACGTCGATGAGATAGTGCTGCCCGGAGTCGAGGCGCCGCGGCGCGGGCGGGGAGCCACCCGCGAAGGCAGGCAAATCGCGGACATGCTCGGTCCCGGACAGGAGATAGTCGTCCAAGTCGTCAAGGATCCGCTCAAGACCAAGGGCGCTCGCCTGTCGATGGACCTCACGATCGCCGGGCGCTACATGGTCTTTGCGCCCTACGGCGAAGGCGTGGGGGTCTCTCGCCGCCTCGACGACTCCGAGCGCGAGCGGTTGCGCAAAGAGGCCGCCAAGCTCGACCTGCAGGGAGCTGGGGCGATCATCCGCACCGCTGCGCAGGGAGCCAAGCGGGTCGACCTGGAGCGTGAGCTCGTGTACCTGTTCAAGCTCGGCGAGGTGCTCCAGAACCGCGTGGCGCAGACGCCCGCCCCCGCACTCGTCTTCCAGGAGGCCGACCTCTCCGTGCGAGTCGTACGAGACATCTTCTCGGCCGCCTTCGAGCGTGCGATCGTCGATGATCCCAAGCAGCACCGCCGCCTGGTCTCGTTCTTCTCCCGGACCGCGCCCGAGCTCGTAGATCAGGTTGAGCTCTGGGAGGAGGAGCAGCCGTTGTTCGAGGCGTTCGGAGTGGAGCGGGTGCTGGCCTCGACCCTGTCGCGACGGGTCGACCTGCCCAGCGGCGGCTACCTGGTGATTGACTATGCCGAGGCGCTGACGGTGATCGACGTCAACTCGGGCAGCTTCATCGGGCGCGGCAAAAGCGCGCGACTGGAGGACACGATTACGAGGACCAACCTCGAGGCCGCCGACGCGGTGGTCAGCCAGCTACGGCTGCGTGACATCGGGGGGATCATCGTGATCGACTTCATCGACATGTCCCGGTCGCGTAACCGCGATGCTGTGCTGAAGACGCTTCGCAAGGCGCTCGGCGAAGACCGCACCAAGACCTTCGTGGTCGAGATCTCGCCGCTGGGCTTGGTCGAGATGACCCGCCAGAACGTGACCGAGGGCGTGAGGGAGATCATGACCAGACCCTGCTCGACCTGTGGGGGTGAAGGAGTCGTCAAGTCCGAGGAGACGATCGCGATCGAGTTCGAGCGCCGCTTACGCGAGCTCGCGCCCCGGACCTCGTCGTCGGCCCTCCTGATCCAGATGAACCCGCGCGTGAGCGCGGAGTTCACCGGCAACGACGCGCGCGTGCTGCACGCGATCGAGGAGGAGACCGGCAAGTGGTTTCACTTCGAAGGATCAGAAGGCTTGCCGCTTGATCACTTCGCGGTGCTGCTCGAAGGGGACCGCGAGGAGGTGCTCGAGCGCGCACTGCCCTTCCGCGAGGGCGAGGAGGTCCACGTCGAAATCATCGAGCCGCACATGTACAACCGTGGCGACGCGGTCGCCAAGGTCGACGGCTACATCATCTCGGTCAAAGGTGCCACCAAGTGCGTCGGCGAGAAGCGCCTGGTGCGAATCGAGGAGGTCGGACGCAGCGCGGCGGTCGCATCGCTGGTCGAGCTTCCGGATGGAGTGCAAAGGCCCCCGGGGCGCGGGCACGCCGGCGCCCCCGAACCTCGTGCAACGCGGGCGAGCGGGGCTGATGGACCTCCCACTTCCACGCGCGCCGGCGCCACGCGGGCCGGAGCTGCCAAGCCGCGAGCAACGCGGGCGAGCGGGGCTGATGGACCTCCCACTTCCACGCGCGCCGGCGCCGCCAAGCCGCGCGCAAAGGCGGCCGACGTGGTGCAAGAACCTACCGCTGCCAAGCGCACCGACGTCCCAACCGAGCCTGAAGGACCACCCGCTGCCAAGCGCGCCGGCCCCCCAACCGAGCCTGAACGGGTGCAAGGCCCCGCACGGGACACAGGGGACGCTGCAGTGCACGCGGATGGCGGGGAAGATGCAGATGGCGCTGGGACGAACGATGACGTAGAATCGAAGCCCCGGCGTCGTGGCCGCAGAGGCGGGCGGCGTCGCTCCGGGGCTGGGACCTCGTCAACCCGGACGCCGGCGTCTCCGTCCTCAGATTGAGCAGATATGTACGCGATCGTAAAGACTGGTGGTAAGCAGTACCGCGTCGAGGAGGGTCAAGCCCTACTCGTCGAGCGGTTGCCCGTGGAGGATGGCGCGAAGGTCTCATTGCAGCCGCTTCTGTACGTCGACGGCTCGACGCTCCTCGACGGGCCGGATCTCGCGCAGGTGCAGGTGCAGGCGGACGTCCTGGCCCACGAGCGCGGACCGAAGCTCCGCATCGTGAAGTTCAAGCCAAAGCGCGGCTACAAGCGCCGGACCGGCCACCGCCAGGAGCTGACGCGGATCCGGGTGAGCACGATTGCGCTCGCGTCCGGGATGCGGGAGGTTGCCGATGGCGCATAAGAAGGGTCTGGGCTCCTCGCGCAACGGTCGCGACTCGGGCCCCAAGTACCTCGGCGTAAAGGTATTCGCAGGCCAGAGCGTCAGCGGTGGCGAGATCATCGTCCGGCAGCGCGGAACCCGCTTCAAGCCGGGCGACGGCGTCGGCATCGGGCGCGATCACACGATCTTCGCCCGCTCGGTGGGGACCGTCACGTTCACGCGCGGCCGGCGCGGGCGCGTGATCTCGGTGTTGCCCGCCAATCCGAGTAGCCGCCCGAGCGCCCCCGGATAGCAGGAGGCGGCGCACGCGCTGGGCCGCCGGCCTGACCAAGACCCTCACCCGCTCTGCGCGGTGGGCCTGATCAGGATCTCGTTGATGTCCACGTGCGGGGGCTGGGAAACGGCGAACATCACCGCACGGGCAATGTCGTCGGCCTGCAACCTGCCGGCGGAGTCCGGATCGTCGAAGAACGGCGTGTCGACCATCCCCGGCTCGACCACCGTAACGCGCACGCCGGTTTCGTTCAGCTCCTGGCGCGCGGACTCGCCCATCGCGGTCACCGCCCATTTGGTCGCGGAGTAGAGCGACCCCTCCAGCGCCCGCCGGCCGGCGACCGACCCGGTCAGCAGCAGGTGACCGCGAGACTCCTCGAGCGCCGGCATCGTCGCCCGGATCGTCAGGGCTGCGCCGTAGACATTGGTCAAGACCATCGCGCGCCAGTGCTCGGGGGTCTCCTTCAGGAAGCCCCGTGCGGCGCCGAAGCCGGCGTTTGCAAAGGCGACGTCGAGGCGGCCAAAGTGCTCCAGCGCTCTGTCGATCATCGCGCGCTGCTGCTCCCACTCGGTCACGTCGCAGGGCACCGCCAGCGCGCGCTCCTCGCCGCCGAGCCCAGCCGCCAATTCCTTCAGGCGGTCCGCCGAGCGCGCCGCGAGCACGAGGCGATAGCCGGCAGCCGCGGCTTGGTGGGCTGTCGCCGCGCCGATGCCGCTCGAAGCGCCGGTAATCAGAAACACGGGGTCGCTCACGCTTGGCCTCCGCTCGCCATCCGGACGAGCCTACCGGAAGCCGCGTGAGTGCTCCGGCTGGCAGGATTCTGTCGCATGCAGGATCGCGCGCGCATTCACGTCCAGGCCGGTGGTGGCGGCGACGGGTGCCTGAGCTTTCGCCGCGAGGCGCACGTGCCCAAGGGCGGACCGGACGGTGGGGACGGAGGCCGGGGAGGCGACGTGGTACTCGTTTGCGAGGACTCGCTGCGTGATCTGGAGAGCTTCCGGCGCCGCTCGCACTTCAAGGCCCACCGCGGCGGGCACGGGCAGGGCTCGCTCCGGCACGGTGCCGGCGGCGAGACGCTCCAGATTGCGGTCCCTCCCGGGACCGAGGTCCTGGTCGACGGGGATGGGTCCCGTCACGATCTGCTGGCACCCGGCCAGCGAGCGCTCGTGGCGCGCGGGGGCTCGGGAGGCCGCGGGAACAAGCGCTTCGCTGGGCCCACCCATCAAACGCCCCGCTTCGCCGAGCGGGGGCTTCCGGGCGAGGAGGAATGGGTTACCCTGCAGCTCAAGCTGCTCGCCGACGTAGGGCTCGTCGGGCTGCCGAATGCCGGCAAGTCTTCGCTGCTCTCGCGGCTGACTCGTGCGCACCCGAAGGTCGCCGCCTATCCGTTCACCACGCTCGAGCCGGCGCTCGGCACGCTCCAGTCCGAAGACCGCCAGCTTGTGATCGCCGACATACCCGGCCTGATCAAAGGGGCCAGCGCGGGGGCGGGGCTCGGACACGACTTTCTGGCCCACGTCGAGCGCACTCGGCTGCTCGTCCACGTGCTCGATCTCCGCCCGCTTGACGAGTCCGATCCGCTCGCAAACCACGCGACTGTCGAGCGTGAGCTCGCGCTGCACGATCCCCGTCTGGCTGCGCTGCCCCGTGTGCTCGCGCTTTCCAAGGTGGACCTCGTCGACAGCGAGAACGCCGCGGGCGTGGCAAAGCAGTGGGCGCAGCGCCTGGGCCCGGGCATCCCGGTGATCCTGACCTCCGCGGTCACCCGTGAAGGACTGAAACCGCTGAGTACCGAGCTGCTGCGCCGGATCCCGCTGGAGGCAAACGAAGGCCTCCCGTCTAGCGGCGAAGATGGAGCTGGGGGAGTGGGATCGGATCGGTTGGTCGCGGGAGGGGGGAAGGCCTCCCCGCCTCTCGGGCCACGCTGGCGTCCCGGCCCCGGCCCCGGCCCCGGCCCCGGCTCTCCGCTCGCCGAGCACCGCGTCTTCCGGCCCGCGGCGCCGCGTTCCTTTAACGTGCAGCGGGTTGGTGATGGCGCCTACGTGGTGAGCGGGGCCGGCGTCGAGCGCCTACTCGCGCGCTATGACCTCGACAACGACGAAGCGCTCGCGCACCTGGAGCGGCGCCTGCGCGGGATCGGGGTGGTTCGGGCGCTGCAGGCGGCCGGGTTCAACGCCGGCGACGAGGTGCAGATCGCCGGGGTCGCGTTCGACCTGGACCCGGAGGCATAGCCGCTGAGTGCCCCGCCGGTTCTCGGGCGCGGACAGCCACTCCACCCACCTGTGCTGGCGCTCGCGGTTTGCAAACATGGTTCAGCCCAAGTCTTTTTTTCATAAGAGCAGTTGACTAATATTTTGGCATGCGATAACTTTGAGCTGTGCCTGTCAAAGAGATGCGTTCGCCGGCGATCGAGGACTACTCGAAGGCGATCTTCTCCTTGCAGTCCCGTAGCGACGAGCCGGTTTCAACCAACGCGCTGGCGGGGCGGCTGGGCATTACGCCGGGCTCGGTTTCGGCGATGCTGGGCAAGCTCGATCACCTGGGCCTTACGACGCATGTCCCCTACCGGGGCGTGCGCCTCACCGACGATGGGCGGCGCCTCGCGCTGGAGGTGATTCGTCATCACCGGCTGCTGGAGAGCTTCTTGGCCGACTTGCTCGGGATGCCGTGGGATCGCGTTCACGCGGAGGCCGAGGTCCTCGAGCACGTGCTCTCCGAGGACCTCGAAAGCTTGATCGCGGCGAAGCTCGGCAACCCCGCGGTGGACCCCCATGGCGACCCGATCCCCAGCGCCGACCTCGAGCTCCAAGAGTCCTCGACGCGCAGCCTCGAGGGCCTGGAGGCCGGTGAGGAGGGGGTCTTCGTGCGCGTCTCCGATTCCGATCCCGAGATGCTGCGCTACCTCGCCGGCTGCGGGATCGCGCCGGGGGACCGCTTCGCGGTCCGCGAGCGCCAGCCGTTCGGCGGCCCGCTGTACGTGGTCTTCGGAGAGCGCGAGCACGCGATCGAAGGCCAGCTTGCCGGCGCGATGCGCGTCGAAGTCGACCAGGCACCCCGGAAACCACAGAAATGCCGAGCCCGTACCCCGAGCGAGCAGGTCGATGGCCGTAACTGAATCGCCGGTCGCGCCCGATGTGACCGCCGAGGACGCCGCGCGGTCTCAGGATCGCCGTCGCGTCCATCACGCCCGCAAGCACCTCAGGCGACGGCATCTGCTGTGGCTGCTGGTGGGCCCCGGGATCCTCGCGATGCTCGGGGAGAATGACGGGCCGAGCATGATCGCCTATGCCTCCGACGGGGCGCAGTACGGGCTCGGGTTCTTCGTGCCCTTCATCCCGATCCTGTTCGTGATGGCCTACGTCTGCCAGGAGATGTGCATGCGCGTCGGCGCTGTCACCCACCGTGGCTATGGCGAGCTCGTCCTGCAGCGCCTCGGAAGAGCCTGGGGCTGGTTCGGCGCCGGCGATCTTGCCCTCACCAACCTAGTCACGCTCGTCGGCGAGTTCGTCTCGATCCGTGTCGGGCTGGCCTACTTCCACCTCGGCTCCGGCGTGGCCGTGGCGCTCGGAATGGTGCTTGTCCTGTTCACTCTCAGCGGTGGGCGCTACTGGCGCTGGGAGCGGATCGTGCTCGGCATGGCCCTCTTCAACGGCCTCTTCCTGGTCGCGGCGATCCTGGTCAAGCCCCACGTGGGAGCTATAGCGCGCTCGTTTGACTTCATGCCCTTTCCCGGCGGGAGCTTCAACACACTGCTGCTCCTCCTGGCCTCCACGATCGGTGCCACAGTCACGCCGTGGATGATCTTCTTCCAGCAGAGCGCCTGCGCCGACAAGGGCATGACACCCAGCGACATCAAGCACGGGCGCTATGACACGGCGCTCGGCGCGGTTCTCGCGGCGATCTTCGGGATCGGGGCGCTGACTGCCGGGGCGGCGCTGCTCACCCACAACGGATCTGGCATCCAGGGCTTCGCGGGCGCCGGGTTCCCCGCAGCCCTGAAGCACGTCGCGGGCGCGGGCGCGGGCGCCGTGTTCGCGCTGGGACTGATCGAGGCCGGAGCGGTGGCGATTCTCACGATCTCTGCCAGCACCGCCTACGCCGCCGGAGAATGCATCGGGGTCTCCCACAGCTTCAACGCCTCACCACGCAAGGCCGTGGTCTTCTATGTGGCGAACATCGGGGTCGCGCTGATCGCTGCGGCGGTGATCCTGATTCCGGGCGCGCCGCTGCTCTCGATCGCGCTCAACGCCAACGTTCTCGCGACCGTGCTGCTCCCCGTCAGCCTGGTCCTGATGGTCATGCTCGCCAACGACAAGGGGTTGATGGGCCCGTGGGCGAACAAGCGCTCAACCAACGCGGTCGGAATCATGGTGATCGTGTTCGTCGGGCTGTGCGGAGCCGCCTACGGCATCGACTCCTTCCTCCAGACTGTCCATCTCGTCGGCTCGTGAAGAAGGCACCCACCATGGCCAGCGCGCACCAGGGCCCCGCCATCCGGGAGCAGGACCTGCCAGTGCACCAGGCCGCCGGCATCCAGGAGCAGGACCTGCAGTCCCACGAACGCTTCGAGGACGAGCTGATCATGCACCTGGAGCGTGACCAGTTCGTTGCCGAGACCTCACGCCCCGTACCGCTGGCCGCGCTCAGCGCACGGACCAGAGCCGCGTTGTGGGCGCTGAGGATATTCGTCATCGTGGTGAGCGCGATGGTCATCTACGTCTTTATCAAGCAGCTCCACTGACCGCTTGCCCCTGGCCCGGGGCGATCTGGGAGGGCGGGCCCGCAGGCCCGCCCCATAAGCTCCCTCACCGATGGACTGCCTGGTGGTCAAGCTTGGTTCGAGCGTCGTCGCCGGCGAGCGGGGCGGGGTGCGCCCTGACGTGCTGGGGCGAATCTGCGACGAGCTCAGCGAGCTGCACCGCGCCGGCACGCCGCTCGTGATCGTGACGAGTGGCGCGATCGCGACTGGGATGGGGGTGATGGCGATGAGCCTGCGCCCCCGTGCGATGGACGAGCTGCAGGCAGCCAGCGCGGTCGGACAGGGAAAGCTCTACCAGGTCTACGACGAAATGCTGCGCGCCCGGCGCGTTCGCAGCGCCCAGGTGCTGCTGACGTTCTTTGACATGAGCGCGCGGACGCACTACCTCAACGCTCGTCAGACGTTGCGCAAGCTGCTCGAGTGGCGCGTCGTGCCGGTGATCAACGAGAACGATACGACTACAACCGACGAGATCTCCTTTGGGGACAACGACTTCCTCGCTGCCCAGGTCGCAATCCTGCTGGGAGCCGGGCGGCTGGTGCTGCTGACCGACGTCGATGGCGTCTTTGCCGCCGATCCTCGCACTGATCCGGGGGCGCGGCTGATCGCCGAGGTGGATGACTTCGCTGCACTCGCGGAGCTTCAGATCGGTCACGCAACTTCTTCCATCGGCTCGGGTGGGATGCGCTCGAAGGTCGTAGCGGCGGAGATGGCTACCGCAGCCGGCATCCCGGTGGTGATCGCCAATGGCCTGGTCGCGGGAAGGATCATCGCGGCCGCCGGCGCGGAGCCGGTGGGAACGCGATTTGCAGCGCGGACGGGTGGCTACTCGAGCTTCAAGCTGTGGCTCAAGTACGCCAAGCCCTCTCGAGGAAGTGTGCTGGTCGACGCGGGGGCGGCCCGTGCCCTGCGCGAGGGGGGCACGAGCCTGCTGCCGGTGGGGATCGTGGACGTCGTGGGGAACTTCGGCGCCGGGGACGCCGTCGAGGTGGTGCACGAGGGCGCAGCGATCGGCAAGGGAATCTGCAACTACTCCGCGGACGAGTTGCGTCAAGTGCGCGGGCTCAAGTCGGCCGGGGTGCGCGCGCTCGCTCCACGCGCGAGCGAGGAGGCCGTCCACCGGGATTACTTCGTGCTCGCGTAACCTGTAGGGGCAGATGGCGAGCATGGCGAGCACCACCACCGCGACCTTCACCGCCGCGACCCCCGTTGCCCAGACGTGCGCTGCGGCCAAGCGCGCGTCGCGCACGCTCGCGCTGCTGAGCTCCTCTGTCAAGGACGTCGCCCTGGAGGCGATCGCCGATGCGGTGATCGACGCCACCGAGGAGATACTCGATGCCAATGCGCGTGACCTCGAGCGTGGCCGGGAGGCTGGCCTCGCAGATGCGCTGCTTGACCGCATGGCCCTCGACGAGCGACGCGTAATGGACATGGCCACGGGCGTGCGCAAGATCGCTTCGCTCTCCGATCCGGTCAATGAAGTTATCGACGGCTCCCGGCTACCCAACGGACTCGAGGTTCGTCGCGTGCGCGTCCCGTTCGGCGTGGTGGCGGTCGTATACGAGGCTCGCCCCAACGTCACTATCGATGCCGCCGCGCTGTGCCTGAAGTCGGGCAACGCGATTGTGCTTCGTGGTTCGAGCTCGGCTGCTGCCTCGAGCGCGGGCCTGGCGGGCGTGGCGGCGCGGGCGGCCACCGACGCCGGCCTACCCGAGGCGGCGATCTCGCTTCTCAGCGGCGGCGGACGCGAAGAGCTGGCAGAGCTCGCCACCCAGAGCGGCGTCGTCGATCTCCTGATTCCCCGGGGCGGCGCAGGATTGAAGGCGGCTTTGAAGGCCGTCGCAACGGTGCCGGTGATGTACGCCGCGTCGGGTAACTGCCACGTGTACGTGGATGCGAGCGCCGATCTCGAGAGCGCCCGGCGGATCGTGCTCAACGCCAAGCTCCAGCGCCCGGGCACGTGCAACGCGGCCGAGAAGCTCCTCGTCCACGCTGATGTCGCCGGCGCCTTCCTGCCGGGGATGCTGCTGGCGCTGAACGAGGCCGGGGTCACGCTGCGCGGCGATGCCCGCGCCCGCGCGGCGGCGCCGGCTGCCCGGATCGACGCGGCGAGCAAGGAGGACTGGGACACCGAGTACCTCGCGCTGGAGCTCGCGGTCGCGGTCGTCGACTCGGCGGCTGATGCGATCGAGCACGTCAACGCCCATGGCAGCGGTCACTCCGAGGCGATCGTCACCCGCGACACGGCGGCCGCACGTGCGTTCCAGCGCGGCGTCGACGCGGCCTGCGTCTACGTCAACGCGTCGACCCGCTTCACCGATGGGGCGGAGTTCGGGATGGGTGCCGAGATCGGCAACTCCACGCAGAAGCTACATGCCCGCGGCCCGATCGGGGTGCGCGAGCTGTGCACGTTCAAGTACCTGATCGAGGGCGACGGCCAGATCCGCCCAGGATGAGCAGGCGAGCGGGGCACGTGAGACGCGAGCGGGCGCGCGTAGGAGAGGCCGCCGGGCGGGGACCTGCGTGAGAGGCCGCGACTGAGCCGTGCGTGTCGGGATCCTCGGCGGTACGTTCAACCCGCCACACCTCGGTCACCTCGTGTGTGCGCAGGAGGCTTACCGTGAGCTGGAGCTCGACCTCGTGATGCTGATCGTAGCCGGGACGCCGCCGCACAAGCCGGTGCCGGACGAGCCAGGGGTGGAGCACCGGCTAGAGCTCTGCCGGCTGGCGGTCAGTGATGACGATCGGTTCACCGTCTCCGACGTGGAGACGATTCGGCGCGGTCCGTCCTACATGGTCGATACTCTTGCGCAACTGCATTCCAGGGCGCCAGATAACGACCTGCATCTGATCGTCGGCGGCGATGTCGCGGCGGGGCTTCCCGGATGGCGAGAGCCAGAGCGGGTTTTGTCGCTCGCTATGCTGGCGGTCGCTAAGCGCCGCGGAACTGCGCGGGCGGCGGTGCGGCAGTCGCTGCAGGCGCTCGGAGGCGGCGAGCGAGCCCGGTTCTTTGCGATGCCGCCGATCGGCGTCTCGTCGACGATGGTGCGCACACGGGTTCGGGCCGGCGCACCAATCAAGTACCTCGTCCCCGACCTCGTCGCCGAGTACATACAGGATCATCGGCTCTACCGGGGCGCACCCTGACGCGCCACCTCGACCATGACGCGCCCGACTCGACGGGGCGCACCGTGACGCGCCGCCCCTACCGGTGCTCGCATTGACGCCGGAGGAGATGGCTGTCGCGGTTGCGGCATACGCGGCTGACCGCAAGGCGCTGCAGATCGTCCAGCTCGACCTGCGGGGCGTCGTCGGCTACACCGATTACTTCGTCATCTGCACGGGGCGCACAGACCGTCAGTGCAAGGCGATCCACGACGCGATTCACGCCGGCATGAAGTCAGAGCACGGACTGATCCCCCGTCGCGTCGAGGGCCTGACGCAGGCACGCTGGATCCTGATCGACTACCTCGATGTCGTGGTGCACGTCTTCACCCCCGACACGCGCGAGTACTACCGGCTCGAGCAGTTGTGGGGCGAAGCGCCGGCCCGCACCGTAGAGGCCGGCGTCGGCTGATCGCATGGCGTGAGGGATGCCCCGCCCTCTCAGAACGCCGCGAGGAGCTTGGGCGCGACCTCTTTCTTACGGCTCATCACGCCGGGCAGCTCGATCACCCCCTCAGCGGCTGCGACGCCGAACGTCCGCGACACCGCGTCGGCGTCGCCGGCGTCGCCGGCCACGAGTAGGTCAGTCCGCTTGTTGAGGACATCGGTGACCATCAGCGCGTAGAGCTGCAGATCCTTGTCCTCACGTTCTCGGACCATGGCCTCCAGCAGCTCGCCGGAGCGCTCGAGCAGGCCCTTGCCGACGACTTCGACCTGGGCGATGCAGATCGTTTTACCGCCGCGAACCTGGTACTGCTTGGAATCGCGAGAGACGATCTCCTGCGCGCTGACCTCCGAGACATCGGCGGTGGCCTCGAACATCTCGCGCCCGAGCTTGCCGGCATCGAGCGCGAGCTCTCGCTCCAGGTACTGGACCACCGCGTGATCGCGCTCGGTGGTGGTGGCGGAATTGAGGATCACCGTGTCCGACAGGATCGCTCCCAGCAGGATCACCGCCGTCGAGCGGCTTGGCTGCAGCTCGTTGCGCCTGAAGCGCTCGATGACGAGCGTCGCCGTCGAGCCCACCGGGTCGAAGGTAGCTGTTACCGGGACGCGAGTCTCGATCGACCCGATGTGATGGTGATCGAGGATCTCGACGATCTCCGCCTGCTCGACGCCGGGGACGCTCTGGGCGCGCTCGGCGTGGTCGACGAGTACGACTCGCCGGCGTGGCGGGGCGACGAGGTCAGAGCGAGTCACGAGGCCGACCGGCCGCCGCTGCGGATCGATTGCGATCGCGGCGCCGTAGTGGATCTCCTTGATCTGCTCGGACACGTCGTGCACCAGGTAGTCGCCGGTGACGGTCAGCGGATCCTTCTCCATAAACGCTGCACAGGGCGCCGCAAGCGTGATCATCCGGCCCGAGACATAGGTGTCCAGCGGCGAGACGATCACCGCCGTCCCACGCTCACGTGCAAGCTCGAGCACATCGTCTGAAGGCGCGGATCCGTTGGATAGGACGATCAGCGCAGCGCCGAGATCGATCGCGCGGCGTTGGGCATCGGCCCGGTTGCCGAGCACCACGACATCGCCATCCGAGATGCCGCTCGGAGAGGTCGCGTTCATCGAATGGACCCACACCCGCCCGGCGAGCAGCCTGTCGCTGCCGGTCACGAGCTCGCCTTCCAGCACACCGACTACCGCGTTCACGTACGTCGGCCCGTCCTTCAGCGTGGATGCCTGGCGGGACTCGCGGATGTAGCGCCGCGCGAGCGCGCGCTCGGTCACGACCCCGGCCAGCGCCCCCTCGTCGTCGACGATCGGCACGAGGTCGAGGCCGGCGCGAGCCATGGCGAGGCCGGCCTCTCGGATCGGCTCGTCCTGGCCGGTGATCGGAAAGCTCGTCTGCATCACGTCGGACGCGCGGAGCATCACGTGGGGCAGCAGCTCGGGTTCAGAAGCTCCACTGCGCTGCAGCATCCAGCGCGTCTGGGCGTTGCACTCTCCCAGCCTGACCGGGATGTAATCGGTACCCGGGTCGATGCGCCCTTTGAGCTCGGCGTAGCCGATCGCCGACGCGACCGAGTCGGTGTCGGGGTTTCGGTGCCCGGTGACGTAGATCGGTGCCACGTAGTCCGATTATCGCGCCAACTCCGTCGCGATACGTTTCCTTGTGGCACCTGCAGGGTGTCCTGACGGCGCGGTAACCCGGAGGCAACGGCGGGGTATGTGTAAGCAGAGTGCGTTTTCTCGTGCTTCACAGCACGGTGAGGAATGCCTCAGAGCGTGTCGGGCATCACGAGTCCTAGCAGCACCGCAGTCTTCGTCGCCAGGCCTCGTGCGGTGCGTCTCAGACGCTGCCATGCGGGTACCCGTATGGCAGCCGTGAGCTTGGCGGGCTTGCTATTTCTAGATTCTTTCGTCCGCCCGCTGGGTGCGGTCTGTTCAGTCACCGCCACGATCGGCGCGACCGCCGCCGCTATCAGCGCGGAGAAGCGGGTGGCCGTGACAATTGATACGGCCCCGCAAGTCGCACAAACTTTCCCTGAATAGTGACAACTGGAAGGCAATTATGGCAGACATGACCAAGTCCGAAAAGAAGGTCGTGCAGTACCTGGGCGAAGCGCACGCGAGCGAGAGCGCACTGCTGAACGTGCTTCAGGCCCAGATCGCGAT
>JAABUX010002004.1_pt1 | contig 29626 bp, 33 predicted proteins | sample 5561851 | NCBI WGS metagenome assembly JAABUX01 (sample SAMN10711883, study PRJNA513361) | rock metagenome | isolation source: Antarctica rocks | place: Antarctica: Victoria Land, Richard Nunatak red sandstone | collected 2016-01-03 | reverse complement strand
GCCACCGAGATGCCGGTCATGATTGAAGCCCTTCGATCAACAGGCGTTGCGCTGGCTCCAGCCGGTTCGCCAGGGCCTCGGGAACGCCGGCGGCCAGCAGCATCGGCGCGGCCGGGTGGAATGCCACCATCCCGCAAGGTGTCGGCCCGCAAGGTGTGGAATGAGATCCCGGAACATGTGGCCGGCGGTGGGAAAGCCGTGCAGCAGCACGACGGGCGCATCGGCCGGCCCCGCCGCGCGATGGAACACCTCGACATCGCCGACCGTCTGCGACCTGAACTCGATGTGCATGGCTTGATCCTCCGGTAAGCGGGCCTGGCGCCCGGCGCTGCCGTAGATGCCGCATCCCCCCCGATCCATCAGGCCGGAAGCGGTTCCAGGGACGCTTGATGGGTGACGCGCGAACCCGGCGCGTCGCGGAGGATGTCAACGACGAGCTTGCCGTCGGCGTCGTGCGCCCTGATGGCGCGATAGGCGTCGCAGGCGGTTTCGAGGGTGAACCGCCGCGGATCGACCTTCGGCGTGATCTTGCCGCCCTCGCTCAGCCGGGTGGCCTCGCGCATGATCCAGCCGTGGTGCGCCCGGCCTTCGCCCGTCAGCATCGGCAGCAAGGTGAACACCCCGGAATAGGTGGCGGCGCGGAACGAGAGCGGGGCCAGCAGGTGAGTGCCCCAGCCCAGGGCGCTCACGACATGGCCGAACCGGCGGACCGCCTTGAACGACGCGTCGAGCACGCCGCCGCCCACCGTGTCATAGACGATGTCGAACCCGGCGCCGCCGGTGTGCTCGGCGACATAGGTCTCCACGGCAACCTCCCGGTCGATCGCGGTCGCGCCGAGCCGTTCGATCAGCGCCCTGTCGCGCCCCGATCCCGTCGCGAACACCTCGGCGCCGGACGCATGGGCGATCTGGATCGCGATGTGGCCCACCCCGCCGGCACCGCCCTGGATCAGGACCTTGTCGCCGGGCTTGACCGCGGCCCGGTCCACCAGCCCCTCCCAGGCCGTGGTGAACGCCAAGGGGAGCGCGGCTGCCTCGCGCATCGATAGCGTCGCCGGCTTGGGCGCCAGCAGCCGGGCATCGACGGCCGCGAACTCGGCGAGCGAACCCTGCAGGCCGCCCACACCGCCGGTCATCCCATACACTTCGTCGCCGCGGCGGAAGCCGGTCACGCCGGGTCCGGCCGCCTCCACGACGCCGGCCAGATCGATGCCGAGGATGGCGGGGAGCGGCTGCCGGGCATGCGCCGCCTCGCCCAAGTGGATCTTCACATCGAGCGGGTTGACGGCGCTCGCGGCGACGCGGACCAGCACCTGACCGGCCTCGGGCGTTGGGCGGGCCACCCTGGCAACCCTGAACGCGGCGCCGAAGGTCTCGAGAACCGCAGCCTGCATCGATCCCATCGCCATCATCCCCTCCTCTGCCGCCCCATTCTGCCGCGCCGGCATCCCGGGCGTTCCGCTGGGAGCACGACCCTGGACGCGGGCTGCTTGTTTGGACATCGACAAAAGCGCACACGGTCCATTCAGGAATGAATGGGTGCGCGACATGGAGTGGGGCGACCTTCGCATCTTCCTCGCTATCGCCAGGGAAGGGACGCTTGGCGCGGCGGCACGCAAGCTCGGGCAAAGCCAGCCGACGATGGGGCGGCGGTTGCGGGCGCCGGAGCAATCCGTCGGCCAAACGCTGTTCCAGCGGACCGGGGAGGGCTTTGTCCTGACCGATGAGGGCGCCGGGGTGCTCAGCCATGCCGAGCGGATGGAGGAGGAGGCCCTGGCGCTCGAACGCGGGTTGGCCGGGCAGGACCAGCACTTCGACGGCATGCTGCGGCTGTCGTCATCCGACTGGTTCGGCGCGCGCATCCTGGCGCCTGTCCTTGCCGAGTTCGCCAGGATGCAGCCGCATGTCACCGTGGAACTCGTCACCGGGGTCAGCCATCGCAGCCTGGCGCGGCGCGAGGCGGACATCGTTTTCAAGAACCGGCCCTTCGACGAGCCAGAGGCGGTGTCCCGCCGGCTGATGCACATCCCCTATGGCATCTACGTCGCCGCCGGGTTCGACCCTCCGCGTGCGGGCGATGGCGCTGGAACGCCGCTGATCACCATGGATACTGCATTCGAAGGCATGGCCGACGTGGTGTGGCTGAAACGCGTCCTTCCGCAGGCCCACATCGTCTCAAGGAGCAACAACCGGGACGTGCAGGGACAGATGTGCGCCCTGGGCGTGGGCGCCGCCGTGCTGCCGCGGCCGCTCGGCGACTCGGTCCCGGGCATTGGGCGGGTTCATTTGGGCGAGGAGCCGCCCGGCCGTGATACGTGGGTCGGGTATCACCGCGACATGAGGCGCTTGGCCCGGCTGCGCGCGCTGCTTGGCCTGCTGATCGAACGGTTGGCGAGCTGACCAGCCCCGGGCCCGGTTCCAGGCTGCCGCGATGGCGCGCCAGGGAACGGCTTGCGGCCGGGCTGTCCGTCCTGAAGCAGCGCCACTCCTGCATCAGCCCCTGCATCAGCAACGTCCGCAGCCACGGGACGCCCTAAAGCAGGGTCTTGTCCCAGGCGTGCTGCAGCTCCTCGGACGCGCGCTCGAATGACGACCTCGCGTCGTCCCAGCCTGCCGCGTCCCAGCCTGCCGCCGACGCGGTTTGCAGGCTGCGCGCGCCTGCCTCGGTCCTGCTCCAGGCGGCACGCAGGTCGGACTTGGCGGCGGTGGCCGTCTCCTGGCCCGTGGCCTCCGCCTGGTCGGCCATGCCGTGCAGCTTCAGGCGCCAGCCGTCCATCTCGGCCTGCACGCGCTGCAAGTAAACGGCACGGTCCGACGGAGCGGTGACGCCGGCGGAGGGCGGAACCGGCTGGCCCGCCGCCGGCATGGCAGCCGCCACCGCCAGCAGCCCCAGCATCGCCATAGTCGCCGCAACGTGCAGGGTCGCGGTCCCAGCGTGGCCCCTGGCGCGGCCCGCGTGCCTCGGGCTGCCCAGCGTGGGGCCGCCCAGCGTGGGGCCGCCCAGCATGCGGGCCATCAGGCGCTCACGCCGGCACGTTGGCCGGCCGCTTCGCCCTGGATCACCCCCGCTGCCACGAACGTCTGTCCGCCCTGGTGCAGCTCCAGGTGCGACGGATGCAGGCCCTTGAGCGCATACTCCGCCTGCGCCATGTCGCCGGTCGTTCCGTGCGCCATCACCAGGAAGCCGTCGGCGGCGATGGCGGTCTCGTATTGCAGCACGCTGTCGCGCGGGATGCCGATGCCGGCCAGCGCGCCGCCCAGCGCGCCCAGGCCACCGACGACCACGGCGCCCTCGACGGCCGACACCGCCGCGGCAGCCAGGTAGCCCAGCACGATCACCGGGCCGGTGAGTGGAATGGTCAGGAACACGCCGCCGAAGAACAGGCCCCACAGCGCGCCCCAAAAGGCGCCACGGCTGCCCCAGAACTTCACGCGGTCGCCCATGTTGTAGAAGCCGGTCACCTTCTCGTCGGTGTGGTAGCCCTTGCCGACGATGCTGATCGACTTGAGCGGCACGCCCGCTGCGGTCAGCGTCTTGACGGCGGCCTCGGCAGTCGGGTGGTCGGGGAACACCGCAGCGACGGAGTCTTGCGCCGGGGTCCGCAGAGAGGATGCTTGCATGGAGGTTGCCTTCCTGGCCGTGTGCTTGCAGCGGAGGCAACAGCTACCGGCAAGCGGCGGCGCCCGGCAGCATCGGAAACTACCTAGTGCAGCGGTTCCTGCAGGAGTTGCCCCTGCGCCTGGGCGGCGCAGTTGGCCAGCCAGCCCGCAACCTCGGCCGCCGGGGCGCCGAGGCCGTGCTCGTGCAGCACGCCGGCGACGTGCTGGATCAGCAGCGCGTCGTGGCCAGGGCCGTCGCGCAACGCCAGGACAGCGGCAAGCAGCTCGGCCCGCTCGCCGTCCTGCATCCCAAGCCGGTCCGCCACCCGGCGCGCCAGCAGCTTGTCCCGCCGCGCGGTGACCAGGAAGCGGAACTCCTGGTCATGCGCGAACTTCGCCTCGAACGCCCGCTCCCGGCTCTCGAACATCGTCATGCTACTGCCCTCCAAGGTTGCGTTGCTGCGGCGCCTGCCGGTCTGCGGTCAGCTATGCGGCCTGCCCGCGCAGGGCACGGCGGCCAAGGTCGAGGAGCTGCGGCCCTGTTAGGCTGGACAGGTCCGCCACCGCCTCGGTCACGGTGCGGCCATAGATGTCGCGGTGATGCGCCTGCAGGTATTCGATCAAGTGGTGTGCCGCGCCGCTATGGCCGTGCCCGTGGCCAACCACCACGATGTGCGCCCCGGCCATGACGGTATGGGCGATGCGCTCGTAATAAGCCGGGTCCTCCGCCGCACGCTGGCCGCGCTCGCGCGACTCGTCCTTGTGGGTCAGGTGATGCAGGTAGCCGTGGGGGTCATAGGGCTTGATCGTGTGCTCGGCCGGATCGGCGGCAGTGGCGTCGATCTGGAACACCCTGGCCCCGTGGTGGTCCATCACGACCAGCAGGCCTGGGACGGGCGGCGGGGTCCGGGGCGCCGGGTCGGAGTGGCTGGCCGGCAAGGTGGGCGCCAGGCCGGCGCGCTCGATGAGGTGGCGCAGGTCCACCACCTCCGGCGCCGACAGGTCCTCGTCGTCCGGCTTGTGCAGAAGGTGGTGCTCGGCGCCGATGCGGAAGGCGAACTCGCCATTGGTCCGTGGCTCGACGGCGCCGAGGACCCCGAACAGCGCAATGGCCTTGTTCCAGCCGATGTAGGGCAGAGGGCTGGCGAAGATCGCGTCCAGCGTCAGACGGTCCGCCTCGGCGAGGAACGGCCGGTCCTGGGCCGGCGTGACGGCCTGGTGGATACCTGACGGCTTGGTCATGTGTGCTCCCCGTAGCTCGTTGCGGGCCGGACCTGCCGCACCAGTCAGCTCAGTTGCTGGTCAGCCCAGCCAGATGCAGCGTGCTGCCCATCCCGGGCCTGGCAGGCGCGGCGCGCGAACCTGCATCGCTGCAACATCTCCATGATGCCGGGAGGCGGACCTGCCATGCAGGCTCGGAAACTACCTAGTGCGCCCTGGCCCGGCGCTGCCGGTGGCGGCCGGTGCAGCCCGGCCCCGCGGCCATCAGGGCAGCAGGACCGCGGCGCCCTCGAAGCGGCCGGCCCGCAGGTCGGCCAGCGCCTGGTTGGCCTGGGTCAGCTTGTAGCGCGTGACCTGGGTCGTGATGCCCATCTCCGGCACGAGGCGCAGGAAGTCGAGGCCGTCCTGCCGCGTCAGGTTGGCGACCGACAGAAGCTGCCGCTCCTCCCACAGCAGCCGGTAGGGGAAGCCCGGGATGTCCGACATGTGGATGCCCGCGCAGACGACGCGGCCTCCTTTGCGGACGGCCTGCAGCGCCACCGGCACCAGGTCGCCCACGGTGGCGAAGATAATCGCGGCGTCGAGCGGCTGCGGCGGTGCCTCGTCCGAGCCGCCGGCCCACGCCGCGCCGAGGCTGCGGGCGAACGCCTGGGTGGCCAGGTCCCCCGGCCGGGTGAAGGCATAAACGGACCGGCCCTGCCAGCGTGCGACCTGCGCGATGATGTGGGCGGCCGCGCCGAAGCCATACAGGCCCAGCGCCTTGCCCGGCCCCGCGATCCCCAGCGAACGCCAGCCGATCAGCCCGGCGCAGAGCAGCGGGGCCAGCGCCGCGTCGTCACCAGCCTCCCCCAGCGGGAACGCAAAGCGCGCATCGGCGACCGTGGCCGTCGCGAAGCCGCCGTCGCGCGTGAACCCGGTGAACAGCGGGCGGTCGCACAGGTTCTCCCGCTGCTCCCAGCAGTACGGGCAGGCGCCGCAGGTGTGGCCGAGCCACGGGATGCCGACCCGCTCGCCCACGCGCAGTCCCTCGACGCCGGACCCTAGTGCGTCGATCCGTCCGACGATCTCGTGACCGGGGATGATCGGCAGGACCGGGCCGGGCAGCTCGCCGTCCACGACGTGCAGGTCGGTACGGCAGACCCCGCAGGCGGCGACCTTGACCCGGATCATGCCCGGCCCCGGCGCCCGGTCGGGCAGCTCGGTCCAAGCAAGGGCCGCCCCGATGCCATTCAGCACCATCGCCTGCATCACGGCCCTCCTAATGCCGCGCTGCGCGGCCTAGTGCGACAGCAGCGAGCACCGGCTGCTGTTGCAGCAGCAGACTGCGCGTCACGCCACCCAGCGCCCATTCACGCACGCGGCTGTGGCCATAGGCGCCGGCGACGACCAGGTCCGCGCCCCAGTCCCGGGCGATCGCGTCCAACTGCACGGCGTTGCTGCCGTCCGAGGGCACCGCCTGTCCGCTCGCCGCGACGCCGTGCCGGCCGAGCCAGGCGGTCACGTCCGCTACATGCGCGCGGGCGTCGGCCATGCCGTCCCTGTCCGCGACCTCGACGACGCTGACCTTTGCCAGCTTCTGCAGCAGCGGCAGCGCGTCCAGCACTGCGCGCCGGGTCTCGCGCGTGTCCTTCCAGGCGATCATGGCGTGGTCCAGCCCGATAGGGTCCGTCCCGGTGCGGCCAGGCTTGGCATGATCTGGCTTGGCATAATCTGGCTTGGCATGGCCGGGTCCAGGTGCGTCCGCGCCATGCGGCACGACGAGCACGGGCCGGCCAGCCTGCATGACAAGCTCGCCCGTGTTGACCCGGCGGCTGGGGTCGAAGGGATCGGCCGGGGCGGCCACGCCGGTGATGACCAAGTCGGCGCAGCGGGCCTGCTCGGCCACCCAGCCGCAGGGAGGCGCGAGCGTCACGGTCGAGCGCCACTCCAGCAGGTGTCCCGGCACGTTGCTGCGCGCCGGAAAGGCAGCGCGGAACGTGGCCTCGGCCTCGGCGACCTCACGGTCCTTTTCCTCACGGTCCTTCTCGAAAACGTCGCCGGCGATGTAGCCGTCGCTGTAAACGAGCTGGATCGGCTGGCAGGCGGCGACGCCGATCACGCCGGCCTCGAACCGCTCCGCCAGGCCGGCTGCAGCCAGCAGCACCGCCCCGTTCGGCTGGCCGACCTGCAGGTGCACCATCAATGTTGCATAGTTCATTGGGACTCTCCTGAACGCAGCAGCCCTGCAAGCCAGCGATGGGCAGATGCCGCCGTGACGTGATTCAGGCCGCCTGCAGCTTCTGCGCTGCATGGAGGGCAGATCATGACGGCCGCGGGGCGTGCCGGGCAGCCCCGGAAACTACCTACTGCATGCCGGCCCGCCCCGACGGCGCCCGTCCCGTCCGGGACTAGGTGGTTCTCCCCGAAGGTGGCATGGCGCGGCTGAAGCCAGTCAAAGGTGACCGCGGGGGCTGGGGCGCTGCCCATGCAGGGACCTGCTGAGGGGTGACCATAGGACACGAACCGGAGCGGCTGGCCGCCGGCAACGGCCTGCATCATGGGGCGGCTGACGGCGCCGCGGCCGATGCTGGCGGCAAGCATCGCCTTCTTCATGCTGTGACAGGCTTAATGCAGTAACGGGCCGCGGCACCGCATGGGGTAGGTAGATTCCGAGCCTGCCGCGTCCGCCATGCGGTCTGCTATTTGAAAGGTTGGGCTATCGCAGAGCGGTCAGGCCTGGTCCACCCCTGGCAAGCAGGACCGATCCGAGAAAGCATTGCCTGGCACGTCCAAATGGAGTCACGCTCATGTTCAAGGCACGTCCTGGCACTCTTGGCGCCGGAATATTTGCCGGCGCAGCTTCGTTGTGCATCATCACAGCAGGCGCATCGGCCATCGCCCAGCCGGCCCCGGGCAGTCCTGCGGCCTCCGCACAGGTCAGCGAAGATTATGCGCGAGCGCAGATGACCAGGGACGGTTATACCAAGCTGACGGATTTGCAGAAGACGGACAGTGGATGGACCGCAAAAGCACTTGAGGATGGGAAGCCGGTTTCATTGATCGTCAGCAGCATCGGCGGCGTCCAGAAACAATAGGCCGGCTTTGCCAACCGTGGACGCAACGGCTGGATCCCGTGCTGTCGCCCCATCCATGGTCGAAGTGGGAACAAGTGGTTTCCGACTCCCCGGTCCTCTGCCGTCGGCAAGTCCGGCCCAGGCAACCGGCATCGTCGTCTCGGTCCGCGGCGCCGTGGTGGACGTGCTGTTCGACGGGGCCGCGCTGCCGCCGGTCAACACCGGGCTGGTCGTCGAATGGGACCGCGGGGACCCCCTGATCCTGGAGGTCCACAGCCACGTCGATCCCTCGACCGTCCGCGGCATAGCGATGCAGGCCACATCCGGCCTGGCCCGCGGCGCCAAGGTGCGGGCGACCGGCACGCCGATCATGGTGCCGGTCGGGGAGGCCGTGCTCGGCCGCCTGCTCGACGTGGTGGGCACGCTGCGGGACCGCGGACCCGCGTTGCCCGGCGGCACCCCGCGGCGCGGCATCCACAACCCGCCGCCGGCGCTCAAGGACGAGACCTCGGCGACCGACCTGTTCGAGACCGGCATCAAGGTGATCGACCTGCTCGCGCCGCTGGCCCAAGGTGGTAAAGCGGCAATGTTCGGCGGCGCCGGGGTGGGCAAGACCGTGCTGGTGATGGAGCTGATCCACGCCACGGTGGCAAAATACCAGGGCATCTCGGTGTTCGCCGGCGTCGGCGAGCGCTCCCGCGAGGGGCACGAGATGCTGACCGACATGCAGGGGTCGGGCGTGCTGCCGCGCACGGTGCTGGTGTATGGCCAGATGAACGAGCCGCCCGGCGCCCGCTGGCGCGTGCCGCTGACGGCGCTGACCATCGCCGAACACTTCCGCGACCAGAAGCATCAGAACGTGCTGCTGTTGATGGACAACGTGTTCCGCTTCGTCCAGGCTGGCGCCGAGCTGTCGAGCCTGCTGGGCCGGCTGCCGTCGCGCGTCGGCTACCAGCCGACGCTCGCCACCGAGGTCGCCCTGCTGCAGGAGCGCATCGCGTCCGTCGCCGGGGCGTCCGTCACCGCAATCCAGGCGGTGTACGTCCCGGCCGACGACTTCACCGACCCGGCTGTGACCGCCATCTCCAGCCACATGGACAGCATGATCATGCTGTCGCGCGACCTGGCGGCGCAGGCGTTCTACCCCGCCATCGACCCGCTGACCTCGACATCGGTGCTGCTCGACCCGCTGGTGGTCGGCGAGGAGCACTATCGCCTGGCGGAGCGCGCCCGCGAGGCGCTGGCCCGGTTCAAGGACCTGCAGGACATCATCTCCCTGCTCGGCGTGGAGGAGCTTGGCCCGGTGGACCGCCTGGTGGTGAAGCGCGCCCGCCGGCTGCAACGCTTCCTTAGCCAGCCGTTCGTGGTGACGGAGGCGTTCACCGGCACGCCAGGGCGCAGCGTCAGCCGGGCCGACACGCTCGCCGGCTGCCGGGCCATCCTGGACGGGGAGGCCGACGAGTGGGCGGAAAGCTCGCTGTACATGGTCGGCACCCTGGACGAGGCACGCGAGAAGGAGGCCGCCTCCAGCAAGCAAGACGATGCGCCCAAGGCGGACCCAGCCCAGACCGATCCGGCCCAGGCGCACGCCTCGGCATGAGGCTTACCATCACCACGCCGCTGTCGGTGGTCGTCGAGGAGGACGGGGTGCTCGTGCTGTCCGCCGAGGACGTCAGCGGCGGGTTCGGCATCCAGCCCGGCCATGCGGACTTCCTGACCAGCCTGGCCGTCGGCGTCGTGAGCTGGCGCAGCCGCGACGAGGCCCGGCACTACTGCGCGGTGCGCGGCGGCGTGCTGACCGTCAGCCCGGGGAAGCCGGCGGCGGCGGGAGAGGTTGCCATCGCCACCCGGGAGGCGGTCGTGGGCGACGACCTGGCGACGCTCGACGCGGCGGTCCTCAGCCGCTTCCAGGCCGACGCCGAGGCGGACCGGACCGAGCGGGCCGACGGCGCCCGCCTGCAACTGGACGCGATCCGCCAGATCGTCAGCCGCCTGCGGACCGGCGGACGCGGCATCGGAGGCTCCGCATGACCCCATCGGACGAGCAGGACCCGCTGGTGACGCAGGCGCGGCTGCGCGGGGACCGCCATGGGCGCTGGCTGCGCGACGGCGACTTCACCGTGTCCCGGCGGCTCGCGCAGATCGGCGTCCTCGGATGGATCATCGTCGTGCCCATGCTGATCGGGGTGTTCGCCGGGCGCTGGCTGGATGCGAGATTTGACTCCGGACTGTTCTGCACGGCGCCGCTGCTGATGCTTGGCGCGGCGCTGGGTTGCTGGTCCGCCTGGAAGTGGATGCAAACCGCATGAGCCTCACCTGGTTTGACGGCGTGCTGGGTTGGGGCCTGCATGGCTGGCCCGTCATCCTCGTTCTCGCCGCCCACTTCGCCGCAGGGATCGGGTTGGGCGCCTGCTACTTCGGCGGCCTGTGGTGGAACGCCTGCCTGCTTGCCAGCGGCACCCGCCTAGCCGCCGCGATCGGCCTGATAATCGGCCGCTTCGTGCTCCTGGCGGGCTGCCTGACGCTGGCGAGCCTGGAGGGCGCGTTGCCGCTGCTGCTGATGGCGCTGGGCGTCGTGCTGGCCCGACCCCTGGTCATGCGCCGGGTCAGGGCGACTGCGCCATGATGTCGCCGCTGGCCAGCGAGACGCTGTTCCACATCGGCCCGGCGCCCATCACCGAGGGCGTCGTGGCCACCTGGGCGATCATGGCGGCGCTGGCCGGCGGGGCCGCCCTCGTCACCCGCCGCCTCAAGCTGGCGCCATCCCGGACCCAATCGGCGTTCGAGCTGGTCGTGGAAACCGTGGACGGCCAGATCCGCGACACCATGGGCCTGGAGCCGGCGCCGTACCGCGCCTTCATCGGCACGCTGTTCGCATTCATCTTCGTCGCCAACTGGTCCTCGCTGATCCCCGGGGTGAAGCCACCGACGGCGCAGGTCGAGACCGACGCGGCGTTGGCCCTTCTGGTGTTCCTCGCGGTGATCTGGTTCGGCATCCGCGCGGGCGGCGTCGGCGGCTACTTGCGGACCTTCGCCACGCCCAGCCTGCTCATGGCGCCGCTGAACTTCGTCGAGAGCATCACCCGCACCTTCTCGCTGATGGTCCGGCTATTCGGCAACGTCATGAGCGGGGTGTTCGTGGTGGGCATCGTGCTGTCGCTGGCCGGGCTGCTGGTGCCGATCCCGCTGATGGCGCTCGACCTGCTGACCGGGCTGGTGCAGGCGTATATCTTCGCGATCCTGGCGATGGTGTTCATCGGCGCCGCCGTGCGCGACGGGACGCCGGCACCTTCCAAACCAGGGGCCGCACCATGAACTGGATGGCGTTCGTCAGCATCATCTCGGCCGCGGTGGCGGTGTCGTTCGGCGCCATCGGCCCGGCGCTGGCCGAGGGCCGGGCGGTCGCGGCGGCGATGGACGCCATCGTGCGCCAGCCGGAATCGGCCAGCACGATCTCGCGCACGCTGTTCGTCGGCCTGGCGATGATCGAGACCATGGCGATCTACTGCCTGGTGGTCGCGCTGCTGCTGCTGTTCGCCAACCCGCTGCTGAAGTAGCGGCCATGGCGATCAACTGGTGGACGCTCGGCATCCAGGCGGTCAACGTCGCCATTCTGGTGTGGCTGCTGCAGCGCTTCTTCTGGGCCCCGGTGTCGGCCATGATCGAGCAGCGTCGCACGGCGGTCCAGCAGACGGTGGCCGACGCGGAATCAAGCCGCACGAAGGCCGCCGCGGCGCTCGCCGACATGGAGCGGACGCGCGCGGGCTTCGGGGTGGAGCGCGAAGGGATCCTGGCCGACGCGCACGAGGCGGCGGAACGCGACCATGCCGCGACGGTGGGCGACGCCACGAAGCAGGCTGCCGCGTTGCTGGCCGCGGCGAAGGTCGAAGTCGAGAAGGAGCGGGCGGACGCCGAGGCAGCCTGGAACGAACGGTCCAGCCAGCTCGCCGTGGACATCGCGGGACGGCTGGCCCACCGCCTGGATGGCCCATCGGTCCAGGCCGCCTTCCTGGATTGGCTGGTCGCGGCGATCCAGGCGTTGCCGGCCGGGGAGCGGCAGGCCGCGGACGGCGCAGCATTGGAGGCCCTCAGTGCGACTGCGCTCAGCCCCGCCGACCAGGAGCACGCCGGGGCGCTGATCGGCAAGGCGTTTGGTGCGACCCCTCAAATCGCGTTCAAGGTGGACCCCAGCCTGATTGCCGGGCTGGAGCTGCATGGCGACCACTTCTCCGTGGACAACTCCTGGCGCGCGGACCTGGCGACGATCCTGGCGGGCCTCACCCATGCCGCTTGACGCCCCCGCCCGGGCCGATGCGTGGCTGGCCGAGGCCCGCAACAGGTTGGGCGCCGCGACGCTCGGCACGCAGGCCGAGGAGATCGGCCGGGTCGAGGAGGTCGGGGACGGCATCGCCCTGGTGTCGGGCCTGCCCGGCGTCCGCCTCGACGAGCTGCTGCGCTTCGGCCGCGGGCAATCCGGGTTCGCGCAGGTGCTCGAGCGCGACCGGATCGGCTGCGTGCTGCTGGACGGCGTGGACGGGGCCGAGGCCGGGGACTCCGTGCGCGGCACCGGCGACGTCGTGCGGGTGCCGGTGGGGCCGGGGCTGCTCGGCCGGGTGGTCGATCCGCTCGGCCGCCCGCTGGACGGCAAGGGGCCGGTGGCTGCCGAGCGGCTGGACCCCATCGAGCGGCCCGCGCCCGAGATCATCGACCGCGACCTGGTGGTGCAGCCGGTGCAGACCGGGCTGCTGGTGGTGGACGCGCTGTTCGCCCTCGGCCGCGGCCAGCGCGAGCTGATCATCGGCGACCGGGCTACCGGCAAGACCACCATCGGCATCGACACAATCATTAATCAGACCGGCATCAACCAGGCGGCAAGCGACATCGTCTGCCTCTACATCGCCGTCGGCCAGAAGGCGTCCAGCGTCAAGCGCGCCATCGACGCCATCCAGGGCAGCGGCGCGGCGGCGCGGAGCATCATCGTCGTGGCCGGGTCCGCCAGCCCGCCGGGGCTGCAGTGGATCGCGCCGTTCGCCGGCATGGCCATGGCGGAGTACTTCCGCGACCGCGGCGGGCACGCGCTGGTGGTGATCGACGACCTGTCCAAGCACGCCGCCACCCACCGCGAGATCGCGTTGCTGACCCGGCAGTCGCCGGGGCGCGAGGCCTATCCCGGCGACGTGTTCTACGTCCATGCGCGGCTGCTGGAGCGGGCGGCGAAGCTGTCCCAGGCGAAGGGCGGCGGCAGCCTGACGGCGCTGCCCATCGTGGAGACCGACGCGGGCAACCTCAGCGCCTACATCCCGACCAACCTGATCTCGATCACCGACGGCCAGATCGCGCTGGATGCCAAGCTGTTCTACGAAGGCCAGAAGCCTGCGGTGGACGTGGGCGCCAGCGTCAGCCGGGTCGGCGGCAAGACCCAGGCCCCGGCGCTGCGGGAGGCCGCGAAAACGCTACGGCTCGATTATGCGCAGTTCCTGGAGCTGGAGGCGTTCACCCGGTTCGGCGGCATGCCCGACACCCGGGTACGCGGCCAGTTGACGCGGGGCGCGCGGATACGGGCGATCCTGCACCAGCCGCAGCACGCGCCGTTGCGCCTGGCCGACGAGGTCGCGCTGGTCATGGCGGTGCAATCGGGCCTGCTGGACACGCTGCCGCTGGAGGATTTGGCGCGGTTCCGCCTGGGATTGCGCGATGCCCTCGACCAGGGAGCGGCGGAGGCCGTCCGGGCGGTCCAGGCTGCCGGCAAGCTGGACGGTGCGCAGAAGCAGTCGATCCAGGACGTGCTGCACCACTACGTGCAGACAATCATGCCGCCCAAGAAAAGCGATGATCCCGTTGCGGCGGCCCAGCCGGCATGACCGAGCGGCTGGCGGACATCAGCGCCCGCATCGGAAGCGTCCAGCAGCTCGGGGCCGTCGTGAACGCGATGCGGGGGATTGCGGCGGCGCGGGTGCAGCAGGCGGGAGGCCAGCTTGCCGCGGTGGACCGCTACGCGGCGGTGATCGCCTCCGCCATCGGGCGGGCGCTGGTGCTCGCCCCCGCAGCCCGGCCAGGCCTCGTGCACAAGCCAGCCCGGCCTGCCCTGGTGCTGTTCTGCGCCGAACAGGGGTTTGCCGGCGCCTTCAGCGGGCGTGTGCTCGACTCGGTCAGCAGCGACCTCGGCACGGCGGAGCTGTTCTTGGTTGGCACGCGGGGCCGTGCGGCACTGGCCGAGCGGGGCATCACCGCCGGGTGGACCGGCGCCATGCCGTCGCACTCCCCCGGCGTGCCCAAGCTGGCCGACCACATCGCCCAGGCGCTCTACAGCAAAATCGCCGAGGGACGGATCGACCAGCTCGATGCCGTGTTCAGCCGGTGGCAGGGTGGCCAAGGCATCCGCGTCGAGCGCCGGCGCCTGTTCCCCTTCGACATGGCGGCGTTCCCGCCCGCGGCTGCCGCTGCGCCGCTGCTCCACCTGGCCCCGGCGGCGCTGCTGCAGGACCTCACGGCGGACTACCTGCACGCGCAGCTTTGCGAGGCCGCGCTGCACGCCTTCGCGGCCGAGAACCAGGCGCGCATGGAGGCGATGGCGGCGGCGCGCAGCCAGATTGAGCGCCAGCTTGCGTCCTTGCAGGCCAAGCAGCGCCAGGTCCGGCAGGAGGAGATCACGGCGGAGATCATCGAGCTTGCCGCCGGGGAGACGGCCAGCCGGTCCGCCGGCTAAGCAGGCTTGCGCGGCCTGGGTTGCGGCACATGACCGGCGAGGAGGCCAAAAACTCCTCGCCAGGAGATCAATTGCTGATGTCCCGTGCTGGCCGGCGTCCGCAATCTGATCCAGGCTTGCGCTATGCGGCAGCCTTGGCCTCCCCGGCCAGGACCGGCGCCGCAAACGCCAGCGTCCACAACGTCCCCTCGCCGGAACGGACATCCAGCGTGCCGCCGATCCGCTCCAGCAGGCGCCTGACCAAGCCCAACCCGTGCCGGACGCTATCGGCTGCGGCCACAAAGCCGACCCCGTCATCCCTGACCGTGACCATCGCCTGCCCGGCGCCCAGGCGCGCCAGGGTGACGGTGATGGTTCCATCCCGGTCCGGGAAGGCATGGCCGTAGCTGTTCGTCACCAGCTCTGCGACGGCCATCCCGAGCGTCGTCACGTCATCCAGGCCGAGCAGGACGGACACCGTGTTGCAGACGATCCGCACCGGCCGGTCCCGCTCGGCCTGCAGCCCGGGCAGGCTCCGGCAGAGCGCGCGAAGGTAATCGGCCAGGTCGATGCTTTCGCTCAGCCCGACCCCGAGCAGGCTGTCATAAATCTGCGCCAGCGTGGTCACGCGGCGGACGATCAAGTCTATGCCCTGCCGCGCCTCGGCACTGGCCGCGGTCCGGGCGTAGCTCTCCAACATGCCGCCGACCATGTGCAGGTTGTTCCTCACCCGATGCTGCAGCTCCTCCGCCAGCAGGTTCTTGGAGTCCAGCAAGGCCCGCATCGCCTTGACCCGCTCAGCGGTGGCGACGGCTTCGGCCAGCACATTGGCAAAGCCGGTCAGGAAGTTGATGTCATGCACGTCGTATTGGTGCTGATGGGTGCTGTCGATTTCCAGAACGCCGTAAGGCGGTCCGTCGATGGCCGAGATGAGCACGTCCACGGTCGAGACGACGCTATGCTCCTCATAGAACGCCGGCAAGATCAGGTTGTTTACGATGTTGATGTTGCGGATGATGACCGGGTCCCCGGTGACGTAGGCCCGCCCCTGCGGCGAGCTTTCATCGGCCTGCGAGACGACCCGGCCGATGACGCCAGGCTTCCAGCCCCACCCGGCCTCGATCAGCAGGTCGTTCTCTGCCGCCCGATAGCGGCAGACCTTGCAGAATGGCACTTCCAGCGAGATGGCGCAGACGCGCGCAGCTTCCGTCAGGATTTTGAGCAGGTCGGTTTCCCGGAATGCGAAGCTGCCGAACGCGGCCAGGGATGCCTGTTGCCGCAGCAGCTTCTCGACGGTGCGATTATCCTTGTCGTCGGACATTCCACGCTGACCTACAGAGGGCTAAGGGCAAGTCACTTATAACTTGGGATCATATACTCTTCATCAACTTCCTATACAAGTTAAACTATTTCCTGCAAAGATATGTTGGAACTGAGGGGTGAGTAGAGGAAATTTGCTGCACTCTTCTGGGCTGGTGTCGGTTGAAGGCACTTCGTTCCGATCACTCCTAATCTGGCCTGGTATGCTGATTTGCCCGCAAGGCGCTTCCATGCGGAGCCGGCATCCGGCACGGCCCCCCTCTCGGGCCGCCGTGCCGGCACCCGTGCATCCGAGATCAGGCCCCATCCTCGCCGCAGCACCCCTTCCCGGAGGGTGTGCGGGGGTGCCCAGGAGGATCGCACGTCGAAGGCCGCCTGGTTGGTCCGGTCCGGCCGTGAGTGCTGCCGCGGGTTCCGTCATCGTCGGTTGACGGACGGCGGGCCGCATGGGCGCGGTCTGCAGGTGGCTGCGGTTGAAACTCTCGGCTCCAATCGGCGGCCAACCCGGCACGGTCAGGCTGCTGCAGGGCCTAGGGCAACGCCTCGTGGGCCTGCCAGAGCTTGGCGGCTCCGCACAGGAAGTCGATCACCACCCTGATCCGTTGCGGCGTCAGCCGGCGCTCGCGGCGCACGACGGACATACGCATCTCGCTGGACCGCCACTCCTTCAGCACCTCCACCACGCGCCCGCTACGCACGTCGCCAAGCGCCAGCCACTCGGGCGCCCAAACGATGCCATAGCCGGTGCAGGCCAAGTCGTAGGCCGCCGAGCCATCGTCGAAAACAATCCGGGCATTGACGTCACGGGACACCGCCCCGCCCTCGCCACCAGGGGCAGGACCCTGGAAGCGCCAGGCGCCGACCCGGCCGCTGGCCCTGTTGCGGAAACCAATCAGCTCGTGGCCCGCCAGCTCGTCCGGGGATAATGGCGTGCCGCGACGCGCGAGGTAGCCAGGTGTCGCGTACACGCACCACGGGGACGAGAACAGGGTTTGGCTGACGTGGCCGGGAACACCCGCAAGCTGGCCAGTCCGCAAGGCAAGATCGACACCCTCGTCGGCCAAATCGACGAGATCATAGCTTGCGCTGACCTCGATCCGGATCTCCGGGTGGGCGTTCAGCAGACGCGGCAGCACCGGCAGCAGGCAGGTTCGCATGAAGCCCGGCGGAGCGCTGATCCGGACCCGTCCGGCCCTCCCGCCATCGGCCGCCTGCGAGAGCACCAGCCCAAGCCGCTCGCACCCGCGCAGCACCTCCCGTGCGTCGTCCAGCACCGTTTCGCCCTCGTCCGTCAGGGACAGCGCGTGGGTGGAGCGGTGAAGCAGCCGGAGGCCGTGCTCCGTCTCAAGACGGCTGACCGCTTTGGAAACGCCGGAGGTGGTCATCCCGAGCCGGCGGGCCGCCTCCGCAAAGGACCCTGCCTCGACCACGCCGACGAAGCACATGAGCTGTAAAACTGAGGGGGCGGACGGTGTTGACACGGCGTCAACACTGCCCTGGCCTCGGCGGTGGCTACAACCCTCCACGGCACTCCCACAAATCCGGCTGGTGCAACCATGACGGCGGGCTTGGCCCGCCTTCGACACCTGCCCGCCTTCGACACCCGCCCGCCTGCCTTCGACACCCGATTAGGTCAACACATCGAGGAGACACGCCGTGCAAGCATTGAAGATGGCCGTCCGGGCGCTCTGCATCATCCCGTTCGTGACGGGGATTATCGACATCGTTGACGGCCTGGGTCTTCTCACCGTCGCCGGCGCGCAACTGGGGAGCGCCGCGAATGATCCGGTCCTGAACAGCCAGGTCGGCTTCTGGGGCGCAATCTGGTTTGGCTTCGGCGTCATCCTCTGGCGGGCAAGCTCGCACTTGCGCGATGAGGTGGACCTGTTCCGCTTGCTGTGCGGCACCGTCGCGCTGAGCGGCCTGGCCCGGCTCGGAGCCGCGGTCGTATACGGCCTGCCGGGACCGGTGCTCACGGTCGCGATGTCGGTCGAGATCATCGCGGGAGCGGGCTTCTTTCTCTGGCACGCCACCGCATTGCGCCATCCCGGTCTGAAGACGGCGGCGCAGCCCTACGCGTCATAGCTGCCCGCCCGCGGCGCAGCTTGTGCGCTGACGCTGCCCCCTCTCAGTGGCTGCTTGACCGAACCCTGGGCACTGCTGCTGCCAGCCGCCACTCTCGATGGGCGGGGCGCCGTTCATCGATGGCGAGCCGGCCCCCGGTCGCCCGCCACCATTACCTGTGCGGCATTGCCAATCCTGAACGGTTCACGCCGCGCCGCCCCACCGCCAGTTCCTGATCTCCGGCAGGTCCTGCCCGTGCTTGTCGATGTAGTGCTTGTGCTCGATCAGCTTGTCGCGGACCATCTGCTTCAGGTAGGCCCCCCGCCCGCCCAGCCCCGGCACCCGGTCCACCACGTCCTGCACCAGGTGGAACCGGTCCAGGTCGTTCTGCACCCGCATGTCAAAGGGCGTCGTGATCGTCCCCTCCTCCTTGTAGCCGCGCACATGCAGGTTGGTGTTGGCCCGGCGGTACGTCAGCCGGTGCACCAGCCACGGATAGCCATGGAACGCGAAGACGATGTGCTTGTCCGTGGTGAACAGCGAGTCGTAGTCCTTGTCGCTCAACCCGTGCGGATGCTCGCTCGCCGACTGCAGCCGCATCAGGTCCACGACGTTGATGACGCGGATCTTCAGCTCCGGCAGGTGCTGGCGCAGGATCGACACCGCCGCCAGCACCTCCAGCGTCGGCGTGTCGCCGCAGCACGCCATCACCACGTCGGGCTCGCCATCCTGGTCGTTGCTGGCCCAGCGCCAGATGCCTAGGCCCTCGGTGCAGTGGATCACCGCCTGCTCCATGGTCAGCCATTGCGGCATGGCGTGTTTGCCGGCGACGACGACGTTCACGTAGTGCCGGGTCTGCAGGCAGTGGTCCATCACCGACAGCAGGCAGTTGGCATCCGGCGGCAGGTAAACCCGGACGATATCGGCCTTCTTGCTGATCACGTGGTCCAGGAAGCCCGGGTCCTGGTGGGTGAAGCCGTTATGGTCCTGCTGCCAGACATGCGACGCCAGCAGGTAGTTCAGGGACGCGATCTTGCGCCGCCACGGCAGCTCCAGCGTCACCTTCAGCCACTTGGCGTGCTGGCTGAACATGCTGTCCACGATGCGGATGAACGCCTCGTAGCTGTTGAACACCCCGTGCCGCCCGGTCAGCAGGTAGCCCTCCAGCCAGCCCTGGCACTGGTGCTCGCTGAGCATCGAATCCAGCACGCGCCCGGCTGGGGCCAGGAACTCGTCGTTCGGCTCCGTCCCCGCGTTCCACTGCCGGCTGGTCGCCTCGAACACCGCGCCCAGCATGTTGGACAGCGTCTCGTCGGGGCCGAAGACGCGGAAGTTGCGCTGCACCCCGTTCAGCGTAACCACGTCGCGCAGGAACCGGCCCAGCACCGTCGTGTCGGAGGCGTCAACCGCGCCCGGGACGGCAACGGTGACGGCGTGCTCGTGAAAATCCGGCATCCGCAGGTCGCGCAGCAGGGCGCCGCCGTTGGCGTGCGGATTGGCGCCCATCCTGCGGTCGCCCTTCGGCGCCAACTCGGCCAGCTCGGGCAGCAGGGCGCCGTTCTCGTCGAACAGCTCCTCAGGCTTGTAGCTCCGCATCCAGGTTTCGAGCAGCTTGACGTGCTCGGGGTGCGCGGGATCGACCAGGATCGGCACCTGGTGGGCGCGGAAGGTGCCCTCGATCTGCAAGCCATCGACCATCTGCGGACCCGTCCAGCCCTTCGGCGAGCGCAGCACGATCATCGGCCAGCGCGGGCGGGGGGCGGCCTGGCCGGCGCGGGCAGCGGCCTGGCAGGCGCGGATGGCCTCGACCGCCTGGTCCAGCACGCCCGCCATGAGCTGGTGCATCGTCTCGGGATCGTCGCCCTCCACGAAGTACGGCGTCCAGCCGCAGCCGCGCAGGAAGGCTTCCAGCTCCTCCGGCTCGATGCGCGACAGCACCGTGGGGTTGCTGATCTTGTAGCCGTTGAGGTGCAGGATCGGCAGCACGGCGCCGTCGGTGGCGGGGTCGAGGAACTTGTTGGAGTGCCACGCCGTCGCCAGCGGCCCCGTCTCGGCCTCGCCGTCGCCGATGACGCAGGCGACGATCAGGCCGGGGTTGTCGAACACCGCGCCGAATGCATGGCTGAGCGAGTAGCCGAGTTCGCCGCCCTCATGGATCGACCCCGGCGTGGTCGGCGCGACGTGGCTGCTGATGCCGCCGGGGAAGGAAAACATGGTGAACAGCCGCTTCAGCCCGGCCGCGTCCTGGGTGACATCGGGATAGACCTCGCTCCAGGTGCCCTCAAGATAGACGTTCCCCACGATGGCCGGCCCGCCATGCCCGGGGCCGGCGATATAGAGCATGTCCAGGTCGTACTTCTTGATGGCCCGGTTCAGGTGGACGTAAACAAAGTTCTGGCCCGGCGTCGTGCCCCAGTGGCCCACCACCAGCGGCTTGACGTGCGCCAGCGTCAGCGGCTCGCGCAGCAGCGGGTTGTCGTACAGGTAGATCTGGCCGACCGACACGTAGTTGGCCGCCCGCCAGTAGGCGTTCATCCGGCGCAGCTCGTCGGCGGTCAGGGTGCTGCCCCCTTGCGGGAGGCCGCCGAGACCGCTGTGTCCGGGGTCGCCCCGGGCTGGCATGATCGTGTCCATCTGATCGAAGCTCCTTGGGTGGTCCCATACCGGCACTGCACGGGCATGTCCCCCGGGCGTGTCCATTGACAAGCTGCCCGCCCGGCACAGGCTGGCATCCCGACCGGCAGCAGTCGGGGCAGCGCCGTGGCACACTACCCACCAGTGGACTGGCCTCGCAGGCTCGGAATCTACCTAGCCCATCCTCAACCCGGCTGTGCGCCTGCCCTCACGGTCACTGGGCCTACAAGCTTCCAGCCGCGCCGAGGAGGCCCAGCGCAGCAAGGGCCGTGCAGACCGCCGCGACCAGCAGCAAGTACCACCCGCGCAGCCGGTCCCCCGCCGGCAGCACCGTCGCGGCCAGCACGACGAGGGTGCCGACCAGCACCGGCAGCAGCACCGCATTGGCGACCTGCGCCGCGATGTTGAGCCAGACCAGGTCGCGCGCCCACCAGGTCAGCCCGCCGGATCCAACCACGCCCGCAGCATAGACCGCTTGGAACCAGCGGTTCCGCGGCATTGCGCTCCCCGGCACCCGCCGCTGGCCGGCAACCTCGGCGATGCCCCACGCCAGCGCGAGCGAGCAGACGATGGCCGCCACCGTGGCCGCGCCCAGCACCCCGGCGCTGAACAGCAGCCGCCCGACCTGCAGGCCCAGGAACGGCGTCAGCGCCTCGCTGATGCGTCCCACGCTGTCCAACGCCGCCGCCGGGCCGCCGCCGAGGGTCGCCGCCGCTGCGACCAGAACAGCCGCGGTAACGGCCTGCGTCAGAGCGGCACCCATCGCCGTATCCCAGCGGGCGGCGGCGCGGTCCGGCCAGCGCAGGCCCCGCCCGGCGATGGCGGATTGCTGGTAGAAGATCATCCAAGGGTTGAACGTCGCCCCGACCAGCGCCGCGGCGAGGTAGAGGAAGCGCGCGTCGCCCACCGGCAGGTCGGACAGGTCCGCCAGCATGGCCGCGCCGCCCGGATGCGCCCGCCAGGCGACGAACAGGAACGCCAGCTCGAGCAGCCCGATGGCGATGGCGATCCGCTCGACCCGGCGGTATGCGCCGGTCAGCACGACGGCCAGCAGGCACCCGCCCGCCAGCAGCAGCGACACGACGCGGGGCACGCCATACAGCTCGCCGATCCCCGCGATCCCCGTGAACTCGGTCACCAGCGACCCGAGCACCGCCACGGCCAGCACGCCGCCGCACAGCCAGGCCCACGCCGGGCCGAAACGCTGGCGGACCAGCTCGCCGAAGCCCAGGCCAGTGGCCAGGCCCAGGCGCACGGCAAGCTCCTGCACCATGAACAGGGCGGGAATCAGCAGCAGCACCAGCGGGAGCAGCCGGTAGCCCCATATGGCGCCGCCCTGCGCCGCCGTCACGACGTTGCCGGCATCGGCGTCGGCCAGCATGACGAGCAGGCCCGGACCCCAGACGGCAGCGGCACGCACCCGCAGCGCGGCCCCTGATGGGGGGGTCACAGGCTCGGGCGCGGCCCGCGGAGCGCCGGGCGGCGTCCGGCGATCAGCGCCAGCACGGCCAAGCAGGCCGGCACCGCCAGGAGCAGCGGGACCGGCATGGCCCCGAGCGCCGCAAGCCCGGGATCCGACAGCGCGGCCAGGCCCGCGACGGCGGCGATCAGCGCCCCGGCGGCCCGCGCCAGGACCGGCCGCAGCAGCAGCCGCCGCGCCAGCGCCGGGTGCAGCAGCCGCGCCGCCCCCGCCGCCGCCAGCACGCCCGCCACTGCCAGAACGAGGCTGCCCCGTGACGCCACGGCGATCCCGAGGCTGACCGGGAGGTTGGCGAGCAGGTCGGTCCCCAGCACACCGACGCCCACCGCCAAGCGCCCGGCTGGTTCCGCCGGGCTGGCGGCCGGCGGCTGCGGCCCGCGCCAACGGCAGGTCCGCACCGCGAAGGCCAGCAGGCCCAGGGCCGCAAGCACCGTCAGGCCAGGCAGCGCCGCCAGCGCCGTCAGCAGCCCGGCCGCGAGCGCACGCACGGCGACGATGACCGGCACGGCGGCAGCCGGCAGCGCCACCCCAGAGGCACCCACCCCAAGGGCACTCACTCCAAGCGCACGGGCGGCATAGCCAACATCCACCCCCAGCAGCGCCGCCAGGATGGCAAGCTGCACCAGCGCCGCGAGCAGGACAGCCGTGGCGTCCATTCCTCCGGACGCCGGCGGCAGCCACGGCGGCGCCTTCGCACGCTCGGTCAGCAGCGCCATCGCGTCCGTCGGGTTGCCGCGGGCGTCGGTGCAGGCGGCGACGATCTGGCTCTCGATGGCGCGCAGTTGGCTGTCGAGCACGCGCTGGTGCGTCTGCTGGAAACAGGGGTCGTCCTCGACGCTGGCCAGGTTGGACACGTCCACCGCACCAGCCGGGGTCGGCGCCGCCAGCAGCAGCAGCAGGCCGAACCGCGCCAGCAGCCGCCGCACGACCCGTGCGCCCGAGGTCACGCCCTGGGTCACACCGGGGGTCACACCGGGGGTCACACCGGGGGTCACGGGGGCATGGCCGGCGCCCCAGCCTGGAAGAAGCGCATGAACGCGCTGCCGGGCGACAGCATCACCGTCGGCGTCCCCGGCGCCAACGCCGTGCGGTAGGCCTGCAGGGTGCGGTACAAGTCGTAGAACCCAGGGTCCTTGCTGGACGCCGCGGCGAGGATGCGGTTGGCCTCCGCCTCGCCCTGGCCCCGGGTCAGCCGCGCGTCCCGCTGCGCCTCGGACAGCAGGACCGTGCGGTCGTGCTCCGCCTTCGCCCGTATCTCCTGCGCCCACTCGAACCCCTGGGCGCGCAGCTCCTTCGCCTGCCGGTTGCGCTCGGACATCATGCGGTCATAGATCGCCTGGCTGGTCTGCACCGGCAGGTCGGCCCGGCGGATGCTGACATCCACCACCTCGATCCCCAGCGGCGCCGCATCCCGCGCGACGGCGGCGAGCAGCCGGCCGGTGATGCGGTCCCGCTCCGCCGACAGCAGCGACGGCAGGCCCACCTGCCCCAGCTCCCGCCGCAGCGAGGAGCTGATGATCTGCGACAGTTGCGACCGCGCCTGTGCGTCGGTCCCCACCGCCTGGAAGTAGCGCAGCGGGTCGGCGATGCGGAAGCGCGAGTAGGTCTCGACCTCGATGCGCTTCTGGTCGCCCAGAATGATCTGCTCGACGCCGGGCTCCAGCAGCAGCAGGCGGTTGTCGTAGAACTGCACGGTGTCGATGGGCGCCTTGACCTGCAGGCCAGGCTCGCGCACCACCGCGACCGGCTGGCCGAGCCGCACCACCAGCGCCTGCTGCGACTGCGCCACGGTGTAGAGCGACGCCGTGCCAAGCCAGACCAAGGCCGCCAGCACCGCCAGGCCGATCAGCAGGCGCGTCATGGTAGAGGCGCCGCGGCGACCGCCGCACGGGCCGGGGGCGGCAACGGCAGGTAGGGCGTGATGGCGGAGCCGGGCTGGGTGTCCACGATGATCTTGCTGGCCGTCCGCAGCACCTCCTCCATCGCCTCCAGGTAAAGCCGGCGGGCGGTGACGGCCTGCGCCCCGCGGTAGCTGCCCTCGATCGCCTCGAACTGCCCGGCGTCGCCCTGGGCGAGGTTCACCGCCTGCTCCCGGTAGGCTTGCGCCTCCTGCCGGACATGCTCGGCCTCGCCGCGCGCCCGGGGCAGGATGTCGTTGCGGTAGGCCTCGGCCTCGTTGCGGGCGCGCTCCTGGTCGGCGCGGGCGCGCTGCACGTCGTTGAAGGCGTCGATCACCGCCAGCGGCGGGTCCACGCGCTGCAACTGCACCTGCGTGACCTGGATGCCGGCGTCGTAGGAGTCCAGCTTGCGCTGCAGCAGGCCCTGCGCCTCGTCGGCGATGGCCTGGCGGCGGTCGGACAGCGCGGCCTGGATCGGGTTGCGCCCGATCACCGTCCGCACCGCGCCGTCAGCCGCCACCCGCACCGTCGCCTCCGCATCCACAACGTTGAACAGGAACTTGAGCGGGTCCTTCACCCGCCAGAACACGGCGGCGTTGGCCTCGACGATGTTCTCGTCGCCCGTCAGCATCTGCGCGGCGACGCCGCTCAGGGCGCCGATGGCAACTTGGCTCACCTGCGTCACCTTGGGCAGCATGACCTGCTCGATGGGCGCGGGCAGGTGGTAGTTCAGCCCGGGGGAGCGCGTGGCGACGTAGCGGCCGAACCGGGTGACGATGCCGACCTCGTCCGGCTCGACCTTGTAGATGCCGGTCGTGAGCCAGACGGCGACGGCGACGGCCAGCGCCGCCCAGACGCCCGCAGCGCCGATGCGGGGCAGCGCCGGGACGTGCCACCCTGGCCGGCGGGCCTGCGCGGGGACCGTCGGCAGGGCGCGTGCTTGTGGCGGGAGCGCCTGGGCAGCCTGCGGCGCCGGGCCACCGGGCTGCGAGGCCGCCGCAGGCCTGCGTGCCCGGGCGAGCCAGGCGGCCACCATCACAGGCCGCAGCGTCGGCATCCGGCCAGCCAGCAGCAGGTCTTCGGCCATGTCCCCCCTTCGTCCCTGTCGGCGCGACTTCGGCAGGCCGTTTTCAGTTTCGGACCCTATCGCGCCGGAACCGGCCTGTCTGCTATCGTTTTGCGGCCTCTGGCGACGTGCGGCGCCGGAGGATGAGCGCCTCCCACCCGACCAGCACGGCAGCGCCGGCCGGCAGCGAGAGCGGCAGCGCCGGGGCCTGCATCGCCACCCACGGCGCGAGCGCCGGGTCCGACACCGCGATGGCGCCGGCCACCCACCCCAGCGACATGCCCGCCAGGATGACAAGCGCCACGCTGCTGCCGATTACCTGCTGTAGCAGTGCGCTGCCGAACATCAGTAGGGGGATGCTCAGCGACAGGCCCGCGACAAGCAGGAGCACGCTGCCGTTCGCCAGCGCCGCGACGGCGACCACGTTGTCCCCGCTCATCACGAAGTCGCCGACTAGGATCGCCATGACGACGCCCCACAGCGTTGGCCCAGACCCCTGCGCCATTCCCCCGCCGGCAGCCGCTGGCCCGGCCTGCGGTGGCAGGTCCTCCGCCGCAAGCCGGATGGCGATGACCACGAGCGCAGCCCCGCCAAGCAGCTTGAGGAACGGGATCTGCAGGAGGAAAACAACGCCGGACGCGAACAGCAGCCGCATCGCCACCGCCGCGGCCGTGCCGGCGATGTAGGCCCGGCGCCGGTCGGACGGCTGCAACCCACGGCATGCCAGGGCGATGATGACGGCGTTGTCCGCGCTCAGCAGGATGTCAACCAGGGCGACCTGCAGGGCTGCGCCGGCTTGCGGAAGCGCGTCCAGGGTGGGCATGGCTGGAACCTTCCTCGGGGAAGCCGCAAGGTTGGAGGCTGACCGGGCCTGGCGCAACAGGCGTGCCGGCGTCCGGGTCCCCGTCATCCCGGCCCCCCGCGGGACAGATCGGGGAGGATTGGCTTCATCGGACACGAACCGCCGCTCAACCCACGCTGAGGACCCCGACATGACCGAACAGGACTTGCGCCAGGAGATCGTCGCGAGCGCACGCGCCATGAACGCCATGGGCCTCAACCAGGGCACGTCCGGCAACATCAGCGTCCGGATGGGCGACACTATGCTGATAACCCCGTCCGCCACGCCCTATGACAGCATGCGGCCCGACCAGGTCGCGGCCATGCCGATCAACGACCAGCGCGGCGCATGGGCCGGGCCGCTCAAGCCCTCGACCGAGTGGCGGTTCCACCTCGACATCCTGCGCGGCCGGCCGGATGCCGGCGCCGTGGTGCATTCGCACGCGACGTTCTGCACCACGCTCGCCATCGCCCGGCGCGAGATCCCGGCGTGCCACTACATGATCGCAGCCTTCGGCGGCGCCAACGTGCGCTGCGCCCCCTACGCGACGTTCGGCACGCAGGAGCTGGCCCGGCACACCCTGACGGCGCTTGAGGACCGCAGCGCCTGCCTGCTGGCCAACCATGGCATGGTCGTGGTGGGCGCGACGCTCGCCAAGGCGATGTGGCTGGCAGTCGAGCTTGAGACCATCGCCAAGCAATACTGCTACAGCCTGATGCTTGGCGGCCCGCACATCCTGTCCGACGCCGAGATCGCGGACACCGCCCGCTCCTTCGGCAGCTACGGGCTGCACGACGCGGCGGAGTAGGGTGGACGTGCATGTGATCAGGACGCAAGGCCGTCCTACCGCCGCATGATCCTCCCCCACCAGCCGGCCCGCCTGCCGACCGCGAAGCCCATCTCCCCCTCCAGGGCGCGCAGGTCCAGCCGGACCACGTCGGCGAAGCGGCCCTTGAGCACGAAGTCCGGCACGCTGCGCGCGAACTGCGCGGCCTGGTTGGTGTCGCCGCCGAAGCTGGCCGCGATCTCGCCCGACCCCCGGTTCACCGTCACGCGGTCCTCCGCGTCGGCCAGCATGGCGTGCAGCCGGTCGCGGAAGTGCCGGTGCCGCCTGCCGAAGTAGTCGTTGAAAATGCACACCCAGCCCCTCATGCCGCGTGTGCAAGGTCCGGCGCAAGCGTCACATCCAGGTGGACTGGGTTATGCAGCGTGTTGGCAACCGGCGACCACAGCGTGGCATGGCGCACCAGCGCCTCCAGCGCGGCGCGCGGGGCGTCCGCGTCGAGCCTGACCAGGACGCGGATGGCCTCGAACCCGATGGTGTGCGGGTTCAGGTTGCCCGCACCCCAAACGGCCGACGTGTTGAGGTCGGCTGCCAGCTCCAGCTCCAGCAAGCGGATCGGGATGCCCTGGGCCAGCGCGTTGGCGTGGATGCCGACCGCAAGGCAGGAGCCAAATGCCGCCAGCAGCGCCTCCGAGGCGTTGGGAGCGTTGGTCTCGCTCGACAGGTTCTCCGGCTCGTCCTCCATGACCGGCTGCGGCGGCAGGTTGCGGATGTAGTTCAGTTGGCTCAAGCGGCCCTGCGCCACGGTGCGGCACCGGAGCGTGCGGGTGGCGGACGGGTCGGCCCTGCCTTTGGACACCAACGCAGCAAGCTGCTGCTGGCCAACCGGCAACCGGACTGGCGGGCCGAACGTCTTGGGAAGCTTCGGCATCTGGCGTCCTCCATGGTTTCTGGTGCGGCACGCAATCCGTGGCCTGCACGGCGCTGGAACCAGGCAAGGCGCCGTCAGTGCAGGCTATGGACCCTGGTGAGGCACGGGGGGTCCTGGTCAGGCAAGGGCGTGTTATACCTCGCCGCCAGCCCATTCAGCGCACCAAACCCGGCGAGTGGGAATGCGTGGACGCACGGAGCAACGCCCATGCTCGACTGGGATGACCTGCGCTTCTTCCTGGCCCTCGCCCGGCACGGCAGCCTGTCCGCCGCCGCCAAGGATCTGCACGTCGCCCAGTCCACCGTCGGACGCCGGCTCGCCTCGCTGGAGGCCAGCCTCGGCGTGCGCCTGCTCAACCGCACGCCGGAGGGCTACGTGCCCACCCAGGCCGGCCAGGGCGTGCGCAGCCATGCCGAACGCCTGGAGGCCGAGGCGATGTCCCTGGAGCGCGACGTGGGCGGGCGCGACGTGCGCATGGCCGGCCTGGTGCGCGTGACCTGCGCCGAGACCGTGGCGACCCACATCCTCGCACCCGGCCTCGCCACCCTGCACCAGCAGGAGCCCGACATCATGGTCGAGTTGATCCCCAACCCGCGCGAACTCAGCCTGTCCATGCGGGAGGCCGACATCTCGGTGCGGCTGCGGCAACCCGACCAGCACGATCTCGTCGTGCGCCGCATCGGGACCATCGCCTTCGGGCTGTATGCCTCGCCGGGCTACCTGGAACGCCACGGGGCCTTGGACTTCGCGGACGGGTGCGCAGGCCATCACCTCATCACGCAGTCCGAGGACATCGAGGACGTGACCCAGACGGGCTGGCTGACCGATCGTGCGCCGCGGGCGCGTGTGGCCATGCAGACCAGCAGCCACGAGGCGGCGGTGGCGGCGGCGGTCCATGGCGGCGGCCTGGCCTGCCTGGCGCGGTTCCGGGCCGACGGGGAGGCCGGGCTGCGGCGGCTGACGGTGCCGCCGCCGGTGCCCACGGCACGCATCTGGCTGGTGGTGCACAGGGACAACTGGACGACGCCGCGGATCAGGGCGGCGCTGACCCACATCACCGGGTGCGTCCGCCAGATGGCGCCCAGGCTGTATCCGGCGGATGCCGTGGCGGAGGATGCCGGCGCCACTCCCGGCCAGGGCAAGGTTTGACGGCAGCAAGGTCTGACGGTCCGGGAACCCTCCGAGATCGACCTTTGCTGGAGACCACCCTAACTGGGATGTGGATGCGAATGGTGTCAATTTTAGAAGTCGGCCTTGCTGGCACGGAGAAGGCGCCTTCGTTACTCCGATCCTAGCTGCGGTTGAAACCCAGGCAGTTCAGGACGGCCGAATTGCGGTTCCTGCCAGCGCGCCATGCCCTGTCCCTCCCGTCACGGCCGCGCTTTCCGTAGGCGAGGCGATCCAGTAACCGTAGGCCTCCGAGACGCGGACCATGCGCTGGATGTCATCCGGTGTTGGGGGCAGGAGTTCCGTGCCCGGCGTCGCCGGGCGGCCAGCCTCGCGGAAGTAGCGGGCGAGACGGTTGTTGGTCGCCAGGATCAGGTCGGTCGGCTGGTCCGCCATGTTGCGGACCGCGTGCTTCACGCCGTCGGCGATGAGCAGGCTGCGGCCTGTCTCGACCGCTTGCCAGCGCGGGGCGTCGCCGGCCACGAAGACCTCGATGCGTCCGTCGAGAACGTAGAAGCACTCGGGGTCGCTATGGCTATGCAGCGGAACCACCTTGCCAGCCGCCATGCGCGTGCGGAACAGGACGGTGTCGGCGTCGCCCGTCCCCATACGGGCAACGCATTCGAAACGCGCGCCCACCATGTCGATCAGCTCGGGGGCGATCAGCTCGGGCGGGCCGCCTGTGACATCGTCGCTGCTCATCATGTTCCTCGCCGCAGCTCTGGCGCTCGGACAACATGAGCGCCTTCGTCCTGGCCTAGCCCATCTTATTCACGGCATGGCAGGGATTCGGCAACGGGTGTCGCGTAAGCTGCTAATCGCGTTTATGGATTGGGTGTCGAAGCCATCCATTCACACCATCACGCCGAGCCACACCCGCTA
>JAABUX010002002.1_pt1 | contig 29640 bp, 23 predicted proteins | sample 5561851 | NCBI WGS metagenome assembly JAABUX01 (sample SAMN10711883, study PRJNA513361) | rock metagenome | isolation source: Antarctica rocks | place: Antarctica: Victoria Land, Richard Nunatak red sandstone | collected 2016-01-03 | reverse complement strand
ACGTGACCGAGCATGAATACAATAACCAGGTCAGCTCTATCCGCGCTCCTATCGAGCGTTCTGTTGCGCACCTCAAGACCTGGAAGATCCTCTTCACCGATTACCGGCGGCCGCTCAGCACGTTCCTGGACTCCTTCCGCGCAGCCATCGGCCTCTACTTCTTCGAATTGAGTTTCTGATAACCCTCGATACAAGATGCGCCACTGGGTGCCCAGCCGCGCGCTGTGGAATCCCGTCAGCTTGTCGCGCAGTGGCTTGCCGACCAGGTAGGGCGCCTCCAGCAGCGGACCGGTGATGAATTCGACAGCAGCAGCGGCCACATCCTCCAGGAGCAGTTCGGAGATTGCGCGCCGGGCAGGGCGAGCCATACCAAGTTCGTAGGGGTCCGCGCTCACCGCTTGCGCTCTACGAGCAGCGCGCGCGCCGCTTCGGCTCCGTACACCACGTCGCCGGCCTGCTCAGACTCCCGCGCTTCGGCCAGGCCCCTGAGTGCGCCCGAGTCGGCGAGAATTTCGGTGGTCTCCCGCATCGACAGGTACTCTTCGATCGCCACCAGCACGGTCTGCTGCACGCTACGGTGCTCAATCTCGGCCACCTGCTTGAGCTGGTCCTCGATTTCCGACGGCAAGCGAAGTGTCATAGTCATACCGTTATGGTATCACAACGGTGCGGACCGCCGACCCCGGACGGCGGCGGGCAGCCCGACAAGCAGATTATGGACGTGGCAGCCAAGGAGAACCGGATTCTCGTATCCGCCAACACCGACTTCGGAGACTCCTGGCCAATGCGCCCGTGCTGCTCCGAGCGTTATCCGTGCCCGCCGTACTGACAAACGTGCCGACTCTGTCGCCGTTGTCGTACTCGCCAACCTGGACCAGGTCGCCGACGACCCGACACCCGCATCCGCACGCGACGACTCTCCATGAAGCCGGCCGACGACACGGGAGCGGATGACGTTGTCTTTCCCGCCGCGCCGTGGTGACCTTGTACTCAGGATGGCGCTACGTGCTGGTCGAGGCCGGCCCAGAGCAGGCCGCCACCTGGCGCAGGAGCGGCCCTTGGTCATTCTGGAAGGGCGCCTTTGCCCAACCTGATGTTTCCGGCCGACCGCTTGGTCTCAACGCTGTGGGACGACGACTGGACCTGCATCGGCGGACCGGCCAACGCCAGGTTCCTAGCGCCCCTGGCGCCACGGGCGATCAGTTAGCCTGCCCCGCTGCTGGCATGCGTGCGGGCCTGTCCCGGTACTGCCGGGGCAGGCCCGCACGTGTCATCGCCGCTGCCCCCGCCAGGGCGCAGCCTGGCGGGGAACCAGGCTGGTCAGTCGAATGCGCTTGATGATGCGATCACCAGCGTCCCGATCCGCGGCAGGCGCAGGTAAACAGCCTGCACCGTGATGCCGTGGCGGGCCGGCATCTGCCGGTTCAGGATCAGCGTGCCGCCCCGCAGTCGGATGCGGTAATTAGGATGCACCCTGGCGGGGAGCCGGACGTGGCGCCCGAGCACGGTAAGACCGGTTATCCGGACCGTGGCGCTGCGCTCCTGCCTGCCGCGGCGCATGCTCGCAGTGGCACTGGAGCTGATCACTGATGCCGACAGCACGCCGGACACGTCTGCTCCGGCGACCCGCGACGTCGTGTGCGCGGTGATCCGGGTTGCAGTGTCTATGCCAGAGGCGGTATCAGTCACCGTTCCGGTGCGCACCGGGCCGGCCTGGACGCCGGCCCCAGTGTTGGTGACCACCTTGCCGCCGGTTCCGGTGCAGTTCTCATAGGCCGCATAGGTGGGACCGGACTTGACGAGCGGATTGCCTTCCAGCATGGTGCCGAACGCACGTCCACTCAGCAGCCCGCTCACCGGGCCGCCCACCACGGCGCGAGCGTGGCCGATGCTCACGGTTCCGGCCGGCAGGCTGCGGGTATTGCCACGGTTGACCACTATCTTGACGGCAGTCAGATCCATCACCGCCCTGCCGCCACTGGTTACCTTCCGCTGTCCGTTGAGCGTCACGTGGCCGACACCAGGCAGGTTCACCGTGGTGTTAGGAGCCGGGCTGCCGGCGGCGGGCCGCCCGGCGATTTTCATTCCCACCAGCATCACCGAGCCGGCTGAGCTGCTAGCGTTCCCGCGCTGGGTGGCCGTTGCATAGGCCTTAACTGCCGTGGCCTGGACCAGCCCGCTGAGCGCGCTCAGACCGTTGACGATGGACGACGCGTTGTCGGTGGCGCTGGAGCGGCCCAGATGCGTCGAAAGCCGGGTGGTGACGTTGCCGGTGGTGGTCTTCAGGGCGGCGATGTTGACACCAGCGGTGGAATTGGACCTCGTCAGCGCACTGGTGGTGCAGCCGAGCACCACTAGCGCCGATTGCCCGGTATTAGTAGTTGCCCCCTTGGCGGTTACCGTTGCAGCGGTACCGAATGCATCTGCGGCGAACCCGTAATGGGATGTGACCCGCCGGGCTGTCGCGCTGGCTGCGCTGGCGGGCAACGCGGATGCCAGCGGGATCATCGCTGCTGCCATAGTTCCGGCGGATACCAAGGCCGCCGCGCGGGCGAGCCCCCAGTTGGCCTGTTTAGTCATGAAGCTTTCCTCTTTTCACCTTCATGCGGCGTAATCGGTTTGACCGGGCCGACACCCCTCGGGATGCTGCCGCCTAAGTTATCACTCACCAGCTGCAGTGCGTTTCGCGTTTGCCGGGACAGATATCACGGCAGCGCCTATTGCCATTACGATGCTGCCAATGTTTGCCGTTACGCTGCCAGATGATGGCAATTGCCGGTCAGATGCTGGACGCGCTGGGCTACCCGGCTTCGCTGCGCCCGAAAAGCAGGCTTGATTCTGCAGTGCCGCCGCAAGTACCGCAGGACCTGCTGGCGGTGCTGCGCGAAGCGCTAAACCCGCTGTAAAGTAGCCGATCATGCAACTTAAGCCCTAGCATGGCGGGCGCGTCGTGGCCGGCGGGGACGACACCAGCGCCGGGATCGCGGCGATCCAACACGCCGTATCGCTGGCCTGGGCTGCGGGCGTTCCGCTGATCGCCGTCCGGTCCTGGGGACTGGGGCTGCCACGGCACGGCGGCCGCCGCCAGCATGACGTAAAGAATCACCCCATGTGATTCTTTACGTCAATGAGGCCGAACTGGCGCATGAATCACTCGACATCATCCGCAAGGCTTTTCAGGAAGCAGTGGGCGGCCTGCCGCCGGACCTCCGGGTGGCGATCAAGACGCCGAAGGTGAACCAAGTTGCGTCCGGCAAGGTGGTGTATCGACCGGGCCCGATGATGGGCTTGGCGTGAGTGCGTAAAGGCGGCCACCGCGTGATCCTTTGGAAGACCTCTCGCAGTGCTTTTGAAGGAGACGCCACGATGACCGCACCTAGTGTCGCGTGTTGTAATTTGATTTACGGTGTGATTCGCAGGATAATGGGGCATGTCTATAGCCCCTGTACTGGCACTGCGTGAGGGAGACCGGGACCAGCTGGGTGAGCTGGCGCGGCTGCCGAGCGTGCCGTCGAGCCTGGCGAAGCGGGCGCGGATAGTGCTGCTGGCCGCGGACGGGGTGCCGAACGCGCAGATAGCCCGGCTGACCGGGGTGTCGCGGCCGACGGTGATCGGCTGGCGGGAGCGGTATGCGCGGGGCGGGTCGCCGCTTTGGAGGATGAGCCGCGGTCGGGGCGCCCCGCAGTGATCGACGAGATTCACGTGGTGGCCGCGACGCTGGCCGATGAGGGCCGTCCGCCGGAGCGCCTGGGCATCACGCACTGGTCGGCCCGGTTCTTGGCTGCGGAGCTGAACATCTCGTTCGCCAGCGTGGCACCCCGTTCGCCTGGACCAAGGACGCCGACGAATTACTCGCCAAAATCAGACCGTCAAAGAACTAACGCCACGCGACACTAGCAGTATCGACCCTGCCGGCTTTCTGCACGACCACCTGGAGTCCGCGTCGCCGGACCTGCTGCGCTCCATGCTGGCCACGTTCATCAGCACGCTCATGTCCGCCGAGGCCGACGCGATCTGCGGCGCCCCGATGGGGTGCGCGGGCCGGGCCGGGGCAACGTCCGCAACGGCTACCGGCACCGGGACTTCGATACCCGGCGGGGACGCTGGATGTGGCGATCCCGAAGCTGCGGTCGGGCAGCTATTTCCCCGATTGCTGCTGGAGCGACGCCGCCGGGCGGAGGCGGCCCTGACGTCGGTGGTGGCGACGTGCTACCTGCTCGGGGTGTCCACGCGGCGGATGGATAAGCTGATGGAATCCCTCGGGAACACCCGGCTGTCCCGATCCCAGGTCAGCGAGATGGCCCGCGATCTCGATGAGCAGGTGGCAGCGTTCCGGACCCGGCCAAGTGGGGCCACAACGAAAACCGCCCTAATTACCTAAGACACGAACCGATGCATCGACGGTCTGCTCTTGCCTTACCGCTGGTCGCCTCTGGGCTGAGGTGACCTTTACGCCCAGCGACAGGTCACTTTCGCCAGATCAGACTAGATGCCCGGTAGATTCGCGGGCCATGAGGCACTGGGCCGTCGCTTCTACCAGCCTCTATGCCTTGGCAGCCGCGGGAGCGGTGGCGGAAGGTCGCAAGCCTTCGCCCTCCGGCGAGCCGCCTAACCTGCGAGTCGTTAGCAATTTCGTTAGCAGACGACAGCAAAGAGGCCTCTTCCAGAATCTGAAGAGGCCTCTGACCTGGTAGCGGGGGTAGGATTTGAACCTACGACCTCTGGGTTATGAGCCCAGCGAGCTACCGAACTGCTCCACCCCGCGTCGCTTGTCCTAAGGTTATTGCCCCGCGTGCCCGCAGGCAAATCGGCGCTGAGCCGCTTCGGGCAGCGCGCGGCGGCAGCCGGAAACACCTCGGCCTGGCGTCAACCCCGGCCGCTCGCCGCTCACCGCTCACGCACCAGCCGCGACCGGCGCCGCAGTCGCCATCCAGATCACGTAATGCACCGGCCCCGGCCCGGCCGGCGGCTGCGCCAGCTGATGCGGCGGCTGCGTCGTCGCCAGGTCCAGCACCTTCACCGCGGCCCCGCCCGGAGCGCCGGCCGCGGCAAGCTGCATCCGGCTGGCGCCCAGCAGCACCGGCCGCCGGCCTGCCCGCGAGATCCCGGCCAGCACGCCCGGCAGCACCGAATTCACTCCTCCGCCAAACGCCCATCCCACCGGCACGCCGCACATCCCGCGGATCACCTGGCTGAACTCCCCGGCCAGCCGCCGGTCGACGATCAGCACCGACGCCGCGGGCGGAATGGACGCGCACAGTCCGCGTACCGCGCCTATCTGGCCAGCGCCGGTGCGCCGCAGCGCCAGGCCGCCAGCCGCCGCCCGCAGTCCGCCGCCCGGCCCGGTGTGACTGAGGCCGGCGCCGAAACTGGTGGCCACGGCGGGCAGCGCCAGCGCGGCGACGCAGCAGCCGCCTACCGCCGCGGCGGTCACCGTCCCCGCCCCGCGCGCCCGGGCCAGGCCGGCCAGCCAGGCCGCCGCCCACGCCGCACACAGGATCAGGCCGGGAATCACCACCGGCACCAGCCGGCGGCTAGCCCAGGGCTGGTCCGGCGCGATGTCCGGCACTGCCAGCACCACCAGCGACCCGAGGCAGATGACGGCCAGCGGCAGTCCCCAGTTGCCGCTCGTGCCGGCCGAGCCGGTCCGGGTCCCCGCGGATCGCAGGCAGCGCCGCACCAGCAGCGCGATCCCGAACCCGCCGAGCAGGACGGCGGGCGCGCCGGCGTACCAGATGACCCAGTACAGGGTGTCCTCCGCGTACAGGCGCGCCGGGTCGACGGGCAGGTGCTGGAGGCGCTGCAGGTAGCCCACGTAGCCGGCCACCGCGCTGCTCGGCTGCCCGCGCACGACCTGCAGGTACGGCCGGATAATGAAACCGATCAGCGCGGCGGCGACCGCCAGGCCGCCGGCCTCGGGCAGCCACCGCAGCGGCGGCCGGGCGGCCAGCCGCCGGGCCGTCGCGCGCAGCCGCGGCGACCGCAGCAGCCGCACGGCCGTGAGCGTGAGCGCGGCGAGCCACGCGGCGCTGACCCCGGCCAGCTCCAGCGGCAGCTGCACCGACGTCATGAACGGCCGTGACAGCAGGTAGCCGTCCGCGAGCCCGTACCCGGTTCCGGTAACAACACCAGCGCAAAACGGGATAGCCGCCGCCCGCCTGCCCGCGGCGAGTACTCCGGCGAACGGGATAACCGCCAGCAGGAAGACGAGCGAGCTGACGTCGGCAAGGACGGTGAGGCCGAGCGCCAAGCCGCCGAGGCCGGCCAGCACCCGCTGCGGCGTGAGCCACGCTGCCCGCCGCGCCCGGACCCCGGGCGTCAGCCAGCTCCGCCAGCCCCCGCCGTCCAGCTGGCCGCCACGCCGCCCGGATCCGGTCACCGTGTCCTGCGCCGGCGGGTCTTCCCGACCCGGATTGCCGGCCGCCCAGTCCGGCGCCACGCCGTCCGGCCCCACGCCGTCCGCTGCCGCCCCGTTCCGGGCCTCCCCCTCCCCGGCTGCCCCCTGCGCAGTCGCACTGTCCGTTGCGGTCAGTGCGTCGATAACCAGGCACAGCCCGCCGAAAAGCAGGATCTGCACGAGCGTCTCGCTGAACGCCGACCTGCTGGTGAACTGCTCGGGCAGCGTGACAGCGAGTACCGCCGCGCCGGCCGGCGCCCACAGCTGCCCGGCCAGCCTGCCGACCAGTCCCCCGAACGTGAGGATCGCCAGACCGCCCAGCACCGGGCTTGCCGCCGCGGCAGCCGAGACGCCGTGCGTCCAGAACGCGCCCGCCAGCACCATCGGCAGCCCGGAGGTAAACGCCGGCACAAGCGAAGAACCATGAGCGAAAAAATCCACGCCGGAGAATCCCAGCCCGGCATGTGCTCCGCCGAACGCGCCGATGGACTGCGGAATCGGCAGCGAGCCATGCTGCGCGATCCAGTAACCGGTCTGCAGGTACCCGCCGGGGTCGCGGGTCACGATCAGCGACGGCGAGTTTTCCAGCAGCTGCCAGACGGCGAACCCGGCGGCCACCGCAACTGTCCCGACGGCGGGCCACCACGCAGCCCAGGGAGGGCGGCGAACCGGGCCGGGAATGACCCGCGGCCAGCGCGATGGCCCGTGGCGCAAACCGCCGACAGCCACCACCACGGCCAGCGGCACGCCGATGAGCAGCTCCGGAACCGGCTCGAAAACACCGGCGAGCAGCAGCAGCAAGCCGGGCAGCAGCCAGGCCATAACGACGATCGCCGGCAATACGGTAAGTCGCCCGAATACCGCCCCGGCAAGGTCGGGGGCGTCGGAGTCCCCGTCTGCATCCCGGGCTCCGGTCTCCGCCAGACCCGCGTCGGCCAGACTCGCGTCCGCATGACCCGCGCCCGCCAGACCCGCGTCCGGCTGCTCCGGTGCTGGCTGCACGTGTTCGGCGTCAGTGGATTTCGCCGTCTCGCCGGAAGCGCTGCCGCTGCCGGCGGGATCTCCACTGCGCACCAGCCCACTGTAGAGCGGGACGGCCCGGACGTGACGCCCAGGCCGCGCCAGGTCCGGCAACGTAAGCCCGGCGTTCAGGCCTGCCGCGCTACCGTCCCGCCGGTCAGGCGGCGATTGCCCGGTCTATTCCCGGTCTTTACCCCTCCGGGGTGGTTCGCACCTAATGATCGCGTAGCATTGAGCCGACTTAACGGCCGGTCATCCGCTGCGCCGATCACGCCCAGGCCCGGAGGAGCGATGAGCCGCTTCCGCATAACGGACTCCGTGGCGTCGGCGCGAGCCGCCGGCCGCCGGCTTCGCCGCGGCGGACTGAGGGGCGACCGTCGGGTCGGCAGCTCCGGCGCCCGCAGTATCGGCCAGTCCAGCCGCCAGTACAGTCGCAGGGCGAAAATTACCGGCAGCATTGCCGTCACGCTGACCGGCGCGCTGGTGTTCGGTGCGCTCTACGGCTACATCCGGTATCGCGATGTGTGGGACAGCATCAAGCGCATCAGCGTCGCGGCCGACCTGCCGGTAAACCGGCCAGCAGGCTTCGGCAACGCACTTAATATCCTCGTCATCGGCTCCGACAGCCGCGCCGGGCAAAACGGCGCGATCGGCGGCCGCGTGTCCCAGGGCCAGCGCTCGGACACCGTGATGGTCGTGCACATCTCCCCCGCGCCGCACCGCATTGTTGTCCTCAGTTTCCCCCGCGACTCGGTCGTGCCGATCCTGAAATGCGCGCCCGAGCAGGGCAACTCGGGCCAGCAGGCACAGCCCGGCCAGATCGAGCAGCTCAACGCCACTTTCGCCTTCGGCGGACCTGGCTGCCTGTGGCATACGATTGAGGAGACTACGCATATCCGGCTGGACGACTTCGTCCAGCTGGACTTCGTCGGCTTCGAGAAGGTCATCAACGACCTCGGTGGCGTCAACGTATGCCTGCCGGTGGCGGTGAACAACCCGGTTTCCGGACTGCATCTGGCCAAGGGCCGGTCGCACATCTACGGAAAGCAGGCGCTGGCCTTCTGGCGCACCCGAGAGGCTCTGGGGCTGGGCTCGGACCTGCAGCGAATCCAGCGGGACCAGTTCCTGATGATCTCGCTGTTGCACGGCATCGAGCGCAGCGGCTTGCTCAGCAGCCCTGTCAAGGTGGCCAGCGTGGTCGGCGACGCGGCACACTCGATGACCGCCGATCCGGGCCTGACGCTGACCCGGATGCTGCAGATCGCGACCGGCATGCGCGGCCTGGCGAGCAAGTCAACCCAGTTCATCCAGATACCGACCGTGGCCTATCCGGCGAATACCAACTGGGTGCAGTGGACTCCGCAGGACGCTCGGCTGTTCGCGGCGATCGCGCACAACGTGCAGGTGCCGAAGGTGCGAAAGTCTAGAAAACCGGTTCGCAGCGCCCCGGCGGTGGTCCTCGCCAAGCCGTCCACGGTCAAGGTGGAAGTGCTGAACGGATCCGGCGTGGCCGGCGTTGCCAGCACCGCTTCCGCGGACCTGACCTCCCGTGGCTTCGTTGTGGTTGGCAGCACTAACGCCGCCAGCTTCAGCTACACCGGCACGGTCGTCCAGTACGCGTCCGGGGCCGACCTGCTGAAGGCCAGGGCGGTCGCGGCCGATGTCAGCGGCGCGAGTGTCCAGCAGAACGCGCGGCTTGCTGCCGGCACCGTCGACATGATCGTCGGCTCGAGCTTCGGCGGCATGAAGCCGGCGGCTGCGGCAAAGTCCCCGGCTGCTGCGCAGTCGCCTGCTGCGACGCAGTCCCCGGCTGCGGCGAAATCCCGCCCGACCACCTCTTCGTCGTCGGTCAGCAATCTGGCCAAGAACTACGGCGGCCTGACCGGCACTGTCAACGTCTGCAACGACCAGGCCGCATTCGCCGGCTAACGACAGCGCTCGCCAGCCCTAGCCCGGTAATTCTGTGGCAGCTCCGCGATTAAATCGCCCGGAGCTGGCCAATACCACAGAAGAGAGCTATGAATGGCGCGAACAAGCTAACGAGCGGCACCGGGGCTCCGTCGCGGCCGCCGCCGACGCCACGGGCGCCACGCAGCCGACGCCGCGCGATCGCAGCCAAGGTAGCCGCCTGGACTGCGGTCTGCCTGGTGGCGGCGCTGACCGCCGGCGCGCTGACCGCCTACGAGCAGTACCGGCATGTCTGGCATAGCATCAAGCGCGTCCGCGTCATCGGCGCTGTCAACCTCGGCGTGCGGCCGCCAGTGTTCAGTACCACCGCACTGAACATCCTGGTCATCGGGTCTGACAGCCGGTCTGGCCGCAACGCGAGGTTCGGCGCCGGGATCCTCGGCCAGCGGTCCGACACGATCATGATCCTGCACGTCTCGCCGGGCAGGCGCCGCGCGACAGTGCTGAGCATTCCGCGCGACTCGGTGGTGCCAGTATTCGGCTGCCCGCGGGAGCACGGCTTCGGCGGGCAGCTGGCCGCGCCGGGCCAGGTCGAGCAGATCAACGCGTCCTTCGCCTTCGGCGGCCCCGGCTGCCTGTGGAAGACGGTGGAGCAGCTGACGCAGATCCGCCTGGACCATTTCGTCGAGCTGAATTTTACCGGCTTCGAAAAGGTCATCAACGACATCGGCGGCGTCAGCATCTGCCTGCCGTGGAGCATCACCGATCCGCTGTCCGGGCTGCGCCTGGCCAAGGGGCCGCAGCGCATCCGGGGCGCCCAGGCGCTGGCTTTCTGGCGGGTCCGCTACATTGGCCAGGGCTCTGACCTGGAGCGAATCCAGCGTGATCAGTACTTGATGGCATCGCTGGTGCGAGGTGTAAGCCGCACCGGCCTGCTCGGCAGCCCGGCCCGGATCTACTCCGTGCTCACCGATGCGGCGAGCGCGATGACCACCGACAGCGGCCTGAGCCCGGCCATCATGATCAAGGTTGCCGAGAGCATGCGGGGACTGTCAGTGGGGGCGGTCCAGTTCATCCAGGTACCCACGGTGGCTTACCCGCCGGACACCAACTGGGTGCAGTGGGCCCAGCCCCAGTCCCGTCGCCTGTTCACTGCCATCGCCCGCGACCACCGCCTGCCCAGGAGCCCGGTCCGCAGGGCAGCCGCACGCGGCCGGACGACGCCGGCTCTGGCCGCCGTCCAGGCCCGCCATCGCGACCAGCATTACCAGCCGCCGGCCCCCGCCGCGTTCCGCGCTGCCGCGGCCCGTACTGCCGCGGCCCGTGCCGCCGCGTCCGCGCGCTCGTCGGCAGGCGGCCTTACCCAGATTTACGGCGGCATCACCGCGACCGCCAACAGCTGCGGCGACGCAGCCGCCTTCGCGGGTCCGGACGGCCATTCGTAGCCGTCAGCTCTTGGCCCGGAAGTGGCTGCGCTCGCCAGACGGGCGACCATCCCGGCAGCGCGGCGCCGCCGCTCAGATTACCGGGGGCCGGCCCGCCCGGGTCAGCCGCCAGACGGTGCGGGCGGAGATCGGGCGGCGGTCACCCGGGTCCATCCGCCATCCCTCGGCGAATCCCGACAGCCAGGCCCGGACGGCCGCGCCGGACCGGACCCGGACTACCGTCAGCACCAGCCAGTCCGCCAGGAATGCGGCTGCCAGCGGCCAGGGCAGGTTACGCCGGGCGAGCAGCACCCGGTTGCGGCCGTCCAGCCGGTAAAATCCGGCGTGCCGCGAATTCGGTACCGGCGGGTGACACATCCGCGCCGCGCCGTCGTACTCCAGCCGGTAGCCGCGCTCGACCAGCCGCCAGGACAGGTCGATTTCCTCGTGCGCGTAGAAGAACGCGGCCGGCAGACCGCCCGCGGCCAGGTAAGCGGACCGCCGGATTGCACATGCCCCGCCGCTGAATGTGGTGACCGGCGAGGACCGCCCGGCGTCACCGACCCGCAGCCGCGGCACGTGCCAGCGCGCGCCGGCCCCGCCGCCAGGGTCAACGACACGGAAGGACAGCACGGCAAGACGCGGCTCGGCGCCGAACCGGGCCGCGACGTGCTGGCCGAGGGTCCGGTCCGGGTACCACCCGTCGTCGTCGAGGAACAGCACCACGTCACCGCTGGCGGCGTCTACGCCGGCGTTCCGGCCGGCCGCGACGCCCACGTTCTGCGGCAGCCGCACCGCCGTGACGGTGCCGGCCGACGGGGGCACGTCCGCGCCGTTGCCGACGACGACGAGGTCAACAGGGGCGCCGTCCAGGGCCCGGACGCTGTCGATCGCCCGGCGCAGCTCGGCAGGCCGGTTCCCCATTGTCAGGATCACGCAGGACAGCCGTACGCCAGCACCCCCCGCGGACACCGGCCCCGCGGACCCCAGGCCCGCGGGTTCGTTCGCCGCGGGTTCTCTTGCCGCGGTCATCTCAGCCGCCTCGACGCGACGATCGCGACCAGGTGCGCGGCGACCATCAGCGCCCCGATGATCAGGCACGCCAGCAGCAGGGTCCGGGTGGCGAGCAGGTCACGGCGGACGTAGTCGGCCACGGCGGCGACCAGCACGAGCAGCGACAGCTCGACCGCCTGCGTGATCCGGTGTACCCGCAGCACGCTGGCAAGCCGCCGGGCCCTGGCCAGGCCGGCCCCGCTGGGCCGCAGCGCGTCGTCGCCGTGACTGGCCGGCAGTCCTGCCTTCGCCCGGGCCACAACGACGTTGTCGGTCTCGGCCTTGACCAGCGCGACAACCAGCGCCGCGGCCAGGCCGGCCGTCACGTACCGGCCGGAGATCGCCAGCTGCCCCTGAGCCCGCAGCCCCAGCCCGATCAGCAGCGCCGACTCGCCCAGGTAGTGACCGATGCCGTCCAGGTAAATCCCGGCCGCCGAGGTCCTCTTGCTCCACCGGGCCAGCTCGCCGTCCGAGCAGTCCAGCAGCAGGTACGCCTGGACCAGGATCGCCCCGGCGATCGCGGTCGCCAGGCCGCCGAGGGCGATCACCGCGCCCGCCGCGATCCCGCAGCCGATGAACGCCAGCGTTACGCCGTTCGGCGACCAGCCGAGCCGGGCGAAAACCCAGGTGGCGTACGGCGAGAACCGGCGCATGTACAGCCGGCCGGCCCAGTGCTCGTCGTTCAGCCGGTCCAGCACCGCCTGCGGCTGGCCAGCTGACCTGAGCTCAGCCAGCGATGGCCCCGGCATACTCCTCCACTCGGTAGGCGATCTGCGCCGGCGACAGGTCGAGGCGCTCCAGGATCGTGTAGCGGCCGGGCCGGGTCGCGGGCGCATGCGCGACAGCCCGGCAGAACGCGGCGTCCGAAAGGCCGAGGTCCGCCGGGCTGCGCGGCAGGCCGTGCCGGCGCAGGCAGGCGGAGATCAGCTGGACCTGCCCGGCGTCCTGCCGGAGATGCGCGCAGAAAAGGGCGCCCACCCCCGCCAGTTCGCCGTGACTTGCCGTTCCGGGGTACAGCTGGTCGATCGCATGCATGATCTCGTGATCACCGCCGCTGCACGGACGGCTGGATCCGGCCACCGACATGGCCAGCCCGGAAAGTATCAGCGCCTCCGCGAGCACGGTGAGGAACTCATCCGACCGCGCTGATCCCGGCTGGTTCAGCACGGCATGCGCCGCGGACCGGGACATGGCGGCCGCCAGCCCGTCCACCAGCTCGCCCGTATCGGCAGCCGCGAGCTGCCAGTCCGCGACCGCGGACAGGTTGCTCAGCACGTCGCCGATGCCGGCGGCGGCGAGCGGGTCCGGCGCGCAGCGCACCCGGTCCAGGTCGACGACAACGGCTACCGGCATCACCACGCCGTACGAGGCCTTGCCCGACTCGTGCTCCAGTGAGCTGACCGGCGAGGCAATGCCGTCGTGAGAGAGGCTGGTCGCGACGGCGACCATCGGGATTCCGGCCATATGCGCGGCGAACTTGGCGACGTCAATAGTCCTGCCGCCGCCGATCCCGGCCACCGCCTCAAAGGATTCCGCCCGCAGCCGCTTGCCCAGCGAGACCGCGCTGTCATGGCTGCCGTCGGCGATCCGGAACAGCTCAGCCGAGCCGGTCTTCAGCTCCGCCGCGATGCTGTCGCCCTGGCCCGGCCCGACGGCGATCGCGACCCGGCCATGGGCGGCGATCCGCCGGTCCGCCAGCAGCGCGCCGAGGCCGCCGATCGCTCCCGGCCGCACGTCCACGACCATCGGCGCGGCGAGCATCCGGGCGAGCAGGGGCATGCGGCGAGATTAGCAGCGGGCCGCGATCTGCCGGGCCCGGCGCAGGTCCCGGTGGTCGTCGACTTCCACCCACTCGACCACGCCGATCGGGGCGACCGCGATGTGGCCGCCCCGGTCGGCAAGCTCCTGGTAACCATCCTCGTAATACAGGCCGGGATCAAGCCGCCAGGTGGCTTCCAGCGCGTCGGCGAGCGGGACGGCGGCGGCCGCACTGATCAGCGTGGCGCCGATGTACTCGCCGTGCGCATCGGCTGGCGGCAGATTTTTGCTGATTCTTGACAGCAGTCCGCGGGCGCTGAGGACGATTTTCATCTCCTCCTCGGCAAGCTGCTTGACGTCATCCACGGCCAGGATCAGGTCCGCTTTCCGGCCGCCCGCGCTGGCGGCGGCCGCGAGCAGGGCATGCTCGACGCTGACCGGATGCACGGTGTCCCCGTTGACCAGCAGCACGCCGGCCCCGAAATGCTCGCGGGCAAGCCAGAGCGAGTAGGCGTTGTTCCACTCTTCCGCGCGGTCGTTGTACACCAGCTCGATCGCGATGCCGTGCCGCTTCTCCAGTTCGGGCACCCGGTCCGCGACGGCTGCCGCGGCGTAACCGACCACGATCACCACGTCGGTCAGGCCGGCCGCCGCGAGGTTACGCAGGCCGATGTCCAGGATCGTCGTCGGTCCGGCCACGGGCAGCAGTGTCTTGGGCAGCTCGTCGGTATCCGGCCGCAGCCGGCGTCCGGCTCCGGCTGCCAGCACCATGCCGATCACGGGCGGTCCCTTTCCGCGGCTGCGCGGCTCGCCGCCAGCCGCCAGCAGATGAGCACAGCAAGGTACAGCGCCAGCGCCAGGTAGGCGACGGTCGCGATGCCCAGTATCGCGCCCAGGCCGGCTACCAGCATCCGGCCCTCCCAGCCGAGACCGGAGACCAGCACGACACCGCCCGCCCCGGGTGGAGCCGCCGGCGCCGGGCCGCGGCCAAGGTCCGCGTACCAGGCGGCGACGATCACGCACACGGTGAAGATCACCGGGGCGGGAACGCTGGCCGCGTAGCCCAGCATGGTGAGGTAGACGTACTGGCCGGCTTGCAGCACGGGGGGCACCAGCCAGTCGAGACGGCCGTTATGCGGGTGACTGGAGCCCAGTGCTGCGAGCAGCATCACCATCAGCGGGGTGAGCACCAGGGCGCCCGGCAGGCCGTTCAGGCCAAGCACGGCCATCACCACCACAGCCGCGACGCCCGCCAGAGCCGGGGGCAGCGGGATCAGGTTGCCGCGCACCAGCTGGCCGGCCCGCCGCGCGGCCGGCCCGTCATCGCGGCGAGCCAGCAGCGCTGCCGCGGCCAGCGGGGCCGCCGTGGCCGCCGGCCGGCCGGCCCCCCCGCGCGCGGGCTGCGGCGGCGCGCCAGCTGGAACGCCCGGCGGCCGGGTCCCCGCTGCGCCGGGCAGGGCGGCCGGCGACTCCGGCGGCGGCTGGCCAAGCAGCGCGGCCAGGCTCGTCAGCCCGCTGACCGGGGGCCGAGTGACCGGGGGCCGAGTGGCAGGAGGCTGAGTGGCAGGAGGCTGAGTGCCGGGAGGCCGAGCGGGAGGCAGGCGCGACACTGACGGCGGCGCGGGCAGCGGCTGCGACGGCGACGGCTGACCGGCCAGGAAACTCACCGAAGGCGGCCGGCGCGGCGGCAGCCTGCGCGGCAGTACCGTCACCGCCCCGCTCGCGGGCATCGGCGCGGGCGATAGGACGGCGGAAACTCGACGAGGATCCCCGGCCCCCCTGCTGGTGCGGCGTACTAGCGGCCCGGCCGGCGGAGCGAACACGGCGCAGGCGGCGGCGAACAGCAACCATGCCGCGAGCGCCAGCGGCAGCGCTCGTGCTCCCCAGCCGAAGGCGGCGATCATGATCAGCAGAATGCGGCTGTCAGCGGGCTGGGCAGCCAGCCGGCCGAGATAACCCGGCGCGAGATCGTTGCCGGGAGCAGCCTGGCAGCAGGCACGCATCGTCTCGCAGACAGCTACTGCGATGATCACCGAGAGGATGACCGGCCAGATGCTGCCGTGAATCGCGCGCCGGCCGCCGGCCGCCAGTCCCGCGATGAGAATGCACTCGCTGAGCACCGCGCATACCCGCGCTAGCCGGGTGGCGTCGGCCGTCACCGGGCCGCCGACGGCGCCGCGCGGCAGCCAGGCCTTGCCGCGGGGACTGGGCAGCCTGCTGGCCGCCCGGGCGGCCAGCAGGCAACCGCACAGCGCGAAAGCTCCGCTCGCGTCGCCGACGCTGGTGCCGGCCGTGAACCAGGCTACGGCGCACACACTGAGCGCCACCGAGATGCCGGTTACCGAGTTAGGGCCCAGCGAGCGCCCGACAGCCCAGCCGACGGCGCGGCGGCTGACGGCATGCACCGCCCCTGCGGCGGTCATCCCCGCGGTGGTCATGCCCGCACCGGGCGGCCCGGAGCAGGAACGCCGGCTGCCATTGCCAGTCCGCCCGGCCGGCCGGCCAGACCATTCGACCCGGCGACGATTCGGCTCCCCCGATCAGCAAGTACCGATCAGTCACGCGTAGATCAGCACGCACCGCTACTGACGTACAGGCTAGCTGCACATCGTAGTTACCCCCGGTAAGGTCGGCACATGCGGACGGTGGCGGTCGTGCTGGCCGGCGGCACCGGCCAGCGCTTCGGGGCAGCCACCTACGCGCCGGCGGCGAACGTACCTGGTGACGGGCCCACCGCCGGTGCGGCCGCCGCCATGTCCCGGCCGCGGCAGGCAGCTGGCATGCCCAAGCAGCTAATGAGCCTCGCTGGCGTCACCTTGCTGGAGCGGTCGGTGGCGGCATTCGAACAGGCGGCCGGCATCGACGAGATTCTGGTGGTGATGGCAGCAGGTCTTACTGAGCTGGCCCGGCAGGTGCTCCCAGCCGACCGTTACCGCAAGCTGACCGGCATCATCGACGGCGGCAATGCCCGCGCCGACTCCACCAGGCGCGCAATCTCTGCCCTGTCCGCCGGGCCGCACGGCGCGGGCGGCGCGGTTGCCGACTGCAACGTGCTGTTTCACGATGCCGCCCGGCCGCTGGTCAGCCAGCGGATCATCGGCGACTGCACGGCGGCGCTCGACAGCTGGCAGGCGGTGGGCGTCGTCGTGGCCGCCTCGGACACGATGGCCGAGTTGTCCGACGGCGCGATCGGGCGGGTATTGCCCCGGACCTCGCTCGCCCGCTGCCAGACGCCGCAGGGTTTCCGGCTGTCGGTAATCGCCCGGGCGCACGACCTCGCAGCCGCCGACCCGGCGTTCTCGGCCGCGGCCGCGACCGACGACTGCGGTGTCGTCCTGCGGTACCTGCCGGATGTGCCGATCCGGGCAGTAACCGGCAGCGAGCGCAACCTGAAGATCACCTACCCGGAAGATCTGGCCGTGGCCGAGTTTCTGCTCGCCCGCGAGTAGGCCCAGCCGCCACTGAACACCCAATCAATAGTGCCGGTGGAACATCGCGGCTAATAGAGCAGTAGCAAGGTTCCATCGACACTAATGCGCCCCTAGCCTCCGGCACGAGACTGCTGCCAGCGCCAGGCCGGACGGCGAGGCCCGGCGGCCGAGGCCGGACGGGCGAACTAACGGCGGGCGTTGCCGGGCAGCAGGCTGCGCGGGCTGGTGAGGAAGCCGAGGCCCCAGCTGACGTGCATGGTCGCCAGGGCGAGCGGGAGCCGGAGGAGGGCGGCGGGCCGAAGCTGTCGAGACGCGGCGGCGGTGACCGCCAAGACCCCGGCGCCGTACAGCGCAGGCGCGGCAAAGCCGGCCGTCGCCGCCTTCGGCCACGGCCCGGTAACCCCGCCGGCCGCGGCGGCAAGACCGGCTATCCCGGCGACCGTTCCGGCCGCCATTGCGGCGACCGCCGCGGGGGGCGCCAGGTACCGCAGGTTAATCGTGCCCGGGTGCTGGCGCGCCACCACCCGGCGCCACCGGCCGTACCGGAAGTACTGGGTGGCGAGCGCGGCAGCGCTGGCCCGCGGCCGGTAGGTAACCTGCATGGCCGGCTGGAACCAGACCAGGCCGCCAGCCTGCCGGATCCGGTGATTCATCTCCCAGTCCTCGGCCACCAGGAAGGTCTCGTCGTAGCCGCCGACCTGCTCGAGCGCCGAGCGCCGGTACACCCCCAGGTAGACAGTGTCGGCGGGCCCCTGGCTGCCGCCGGTGTGGAAACGGGACGACCCGACCCCGGCCGGCGATGTCATCGCCCAGGCCACCGCCTGCTGGAACGGGGTCACCCCGGCTGCCGCCATGATGCCGCCGACGTTGACCGCGCCGGTCTCCGCGAGCGTGGTCGCCGCCGTGCGCAGGTAGCCGGGCGGGATCAGCGCGTGCCCGTCGACCCTGGCCACGACCGGGTGCCGGGACGCCTTGATCGCCGCATTGATCGCACTGGGGATCTGCCCGGACGGGTTCGGCACGATCAGGATCCGCGGGTCGGCGTCAGCGAGGCTCCGGGCAATCTCGGCGGTCCGGTCCCGGGACGGCCCCACAGCGATGATCAGTTCTATCTCGGCCGGGTAATCCTGGCGCAGCACATGGCTGACCGCCTCGGCCAGGTGCCGCTCCTCGTTGCGGACCGGCATGACCACCGAGAGCGGTACCGCGGTGCTCAGCGTGCCCGGTCCGGCGGCCCCCGGCTGCTGAGGGCCTGGCGCCTCAGGATGGTGGCTCATAACGTGGTCACGGTACCGTCCCCGGAGCCGCACGGCCACTCCGGGGACGGCCCGCGCCCGCCCAGCTTCCACCGCGCTGCCGGATGCCGCCCCGGGCATTTTGCGGCGCGGTGTCCGCCAGCGCGCCGTGCTCCGACGCGCCGTCCTGCAACGCACCGTCCTACAGCGCGGTGTCCTCCAGCATCTCGGTGACCAGAGCCGCGATCGGAGAGCGCTCCGAGCGGACCAGGGTGACATGCGCGAACAGCGGATGTCCCTTGAGCTTCTCGATCACCGCTACCACCCCGTCATGCCGCCCGACCCGCAGATTGTCCCGCTGGGCGACATCGTGGGTCAGTACCACCCGCGACCCGGACCCGATCCGGGACAGCACGGTCAGCAGTACCCCGCGTTCCAGCGACTGAGCCTCATCGACAATGACGAACGAGTCGTGCAGCGACCGGCCGCGGACATGCGTCAGCGGCAGCACCTCCAGCATGTCTCTGGCCAGTACCTCCTCGATGACGTCCTGCGAGGTCACCGCGGACAGTGTGTCGAACACCGCCTGCGCCCACGGGCTCATCTTGTCCGCCTCGGAGCCCGGCAGGTAGCCCAGCTCCTGGCCGCCGACCGCGTACAGCGGGCGGAAGATCATCAGCTTGCGGTGCTGGCGCCGCTCCATCACCGCCTCCAGGCCCGCGCAGAGGGCCAGCGCTGACTTTCCGGTACCCGCACGGCCCCCCAGCGAGACGATCCCGATATCGGGATCAAGCAGCAGGTCGAGCGCCACTCGCTGCTCGGCGCTGCGGCCGCGCAGGCCGAAGACCTCGCGATCACCGCGGATCAACCGCACCGACTTGTCGGCCTGTACCCGGCCCAGCGCACTGCCGGCCCCTGAGGCCCCCGACAGTAGCACCAGGCCGGTATGCACGGGCAGGTCACGTGCCGCCTCGGAATCCAGCGTGCCCGACTCGTACAGCTCGCTGATCTCCGCCGCGCCGACGTCCAGCTCCGCCATGCCGGTCCAGCCGGATTCTGCGGGCAGCTCAGCGCGGTACTCCTGGGCGGCGACCCCGATGGCGGCGGCCTTTACCCGCATCGGCAGGTCCTTGCTGACCAGCACCACGTTCTCGCCGTCAGCGGCGAGGCTGCGCGCCACCGACAGGATCCGGGTGTCGTTATCGGACAGCCTGAACCCGGCGGGCAGGACCGAGGGATCGGAGTGGTTCAGCTCGACCCGGATCGTGCCGCCGCTGTCCCCGACCGGGAGGTCGGCGTCCAGCCGGCCGTAGGCGATCCGCAGATCATCCAGATGGCGCAGCGCCTGCCGGGCAAAGTAGCCGAGCTCGGGATGATGCCGTTTGGCCTCGAGCTCGGTGATCACCACGACCGGCAGGACTACCCGGTGCTCGGCGAACCTGCCGAGGGCTGCCGGGTCGGCGAGCAGCACGCTGGTGTCGAGAACATACGTGCGCCGCAGGGATCCTTCCTGTTCTGCTACTGCGGCGGGGGCATTGGTCGGTTGCGCCATGCGGCGCGATGCGGAACTGGCCACTCGCTCTCCCTGAGCGCCGGGATGGCGCCACGGTCGGACACCGAGGTGTCGGCGGGACCGGGCCGGCCAGCGAGGGCCGGGTACCGGCCCGTCGCTCAACTCGCCTGCGTTCGACGACGCGGAGCTCGAAGATCTCGAGGGCCTTCCCGTCGGGCGGCTGCGCACCGCCCGTCAGCCTTGACGGTACCCTTGCCCAGGCGTTTCCCGGAAGTCCCGTAACGTCTTGTTCACGTGACAGACAGCCGCGCAATGCCGCAAAGGTCGGCCGAAGCAATCTGAGCGGTGGCGGGCAGACGGCACCGGCGCTCAGTCAGCTGCCGAACCGCCGGTGCCGCGCCGCGTACGAACGCATGGCACGCCAAAAATCCACCCGGCGAAATGCGGGCCAGTAGGCATCGCAGAAGTAGAACTCCGAATGCGTACTTTGCCACAGCAGGAAACCGCCGAGACGCTGCTCGCCCGAGGTGCGGATGACCAGGTCGGGGTCGGGCTGCCCGGCGGTGTAGAGGTGCTCGGCGATGTGCTCGACGTCGAGGACCTCGGCGAGCTCCTCGATGGTGGTGCCCTTCGTGGCCTGTTCCTGCAGCAGGGAGCGGACCGCGTCGGCGATCTCCCGCCGGCCGCCGTACCCCACGGCCACGTTAACCAGCAGGCCGCTGTTGGCGTCGGTCTGCGCCGCGGCGTCCTTAAGCACCCGGGCGGTATCAGCGGGCAGCAGGTCAAGCGCGCCTACCGGCTTCAGCCGCCAGCCCTGAGCCGCGAGCTCCCGCACGGTGTCCTCGATGATCCGCAGCAGCGGCTCGAGCTCGGCGGCGGGACGGCCAAGATTGTCGGTCGACAGCAGCCACAGCGTGACGACCTCGACGCCGGCCTCACGGCACCATGCCAGCAGCTCGAAGATCTTATCGGCGCCCGCCTGATGACCGCTGCTGACATCGGCAAGCCCGGCCGAGCGCGCCCACCGGCGGTTGCCATCGCACATCACCCCGACATGCCGCGGAATGGATTCCGGCGACAGGGACGCCTTCAGCCTGCGTTCGTAAAGGCGGTAGGCAAGATCACGTGTTCCCATCCGCAACCTTCCTCTGCCGCTAAGCCGCGCTCTCAGTTACCCGTGCCGCCCCGCGTAGCGTGCTGCGCCACGCCGCCCGCAATCACCGATCGCCAGTACCGCGCCGCTGCTGATGCTGCCGTGACACTGTCACCGTGCCACCGACGACGTGGACACTGACGACGTGGACACTGACGTTGTTTCCAGCATGGCTTCCCCGGGCCCGGTTAGAACGCCCTCCAGGAAAGTATGCAGTCCCGCGGACGTCAAAATCGCCCTTATCCCGGTTCCGGCACCGTTCCAGGCCTCCACGATGGCGCGGCGGCCCAGCAGCCAGCTGCCCTGCCACTGCGCGGACGCGCGCAAGGTGCACCGCAGTTCGCCGCCCCCCGCTAAGTCCCATCGCTCGGCGGACCGCAGCGCGAAATACTGCAGATCGCCGGCCGGCAGCCCGAGGCCGGCGCCCGCGCCGGGACCCGCGCGCCTGCCGGGAAGCTGGCCCGGACCGGAGCTGCAGCCAGGACCCGGCTCGGCTGCGCCGGGGAAGCGGTCATCCGGATCTGGCCACGCCGCGGCCTGACCGGGGTCCGCGCGCGCTGCAGCGACGGCCGCCGCGAGTGCTGCCAGCACGTGGCCGCAGCACTGGCCCATGCTCGCGAACTGCTGCCGGTCACGGCGCAGTTCCAGGGTGATCTCAAAAGGCTGCCCGGCCCGGTCCCGGCGCGGAACCGCATGCACGGACAGCAGTGAGCCGTCCACGCACTGCAACTCGCTCATAGCGGAAAGTTAACATCGCCGAGCCCGGCCAGCCGCCTCCCGCGCCGGCTGCGCGCGGAAAGCAGGCCCGGAAAGGGGCTGCACCCGGAAAGCGGCTGACCTGGTACCCGGCTTGCCGGTACTGGCGGCTAGCCGATCGACTTGGCGATGGCGTCGTCGAGCCGCGGGAAGGACGCCAGGTACTCGCGGCGTTCCCGCTTGAGCCGCGCCACCATGGCGTCGTACTCCTCGAGCCGGCCCTGCCGCTCGTACAGGCGGCGCGGTTGCAAGATCTCGGTGTCGTCGACGCCGGGGACCGACGCCGCGATCTCGTAGCCGAAGTCGGGGTCAGCCGTCCACTCGATGGTGCCCTCGACGATGCCCTGGACGATGGCCGAGGAGTACGGGATCGTCACCTTCTTGGACAGCGCCTCGTCAGTGCCGCCGACCAGGCCGGTGTTCAGCACGAAGACCCGCAGCTCACGCGAGTCGAGCAGCTCCAGCATCCGGTTGCCCATGTCCGCCATATCCCGCGGGAAGAACGGGTTCGTGCCGGGCACGCGCAGGAACTTGCCGTCCTCGTCCTTGCCGCCGGCCGACGTGCCGGTCGTCTCGCCGAGCATGAAGTAAGCGGCTGCCTGCTCCGTGTCCAGCCGCGCGACGGCTGGCACGATGTTCTCGTTCTTGTTCAGGATCAGCAGGAACTCAGCCGCTGGCACTTCATTGCCGGGCCACGGGTCCACGTAGGAGAACGGCCAGGTAGTACGGCCATTTTTCGTGTAAGAAGTGTCAAAGAAGTCGACGGTGCCGTTCGCGTCGACGGAGACATTCTCCAGGTAGGCATCCGGCTTGGTGGTGGCGTTGTAGATCGCGGGCTCAAACTCTGGGTCAAGCCCGAATGTCTTGGCAAAACAGCCGTTCTCGGAGGTGCGAACCACGCCGCCGGGCATCAGCGCGACGAAGTCATCCTGGGCAGGCTTGCTGCCGAGCTGGCTGGTGAACGTCGTGGTGGTCTTCCCGGTGCCGGACAGGCCGACGATAAGCACCGCCGCCGGATGCCCGTTATGCGGCATGACCTTGCAGCCGGCGTGCAGGGCAAGGCCGCCACGGTTGTAGATAATATTGTTCCACATCCGCAGCCCGCCTTTTTTGGACTCGCCGAAGTAGTCCGAGTTGAACACGCGGGTGATATTGCTGTTCAGGTCAACGGCGATCAGCCGGTCATCCGGGTAACCGGGTACCGTAATGTTCGGGGTATAAATGACCATCGTATCCGGTTCGAATTCAGCCGGATCGTAATTGTCGTCTACCGGGTAATAGAGCTGCTTCTGCATGCCGGCGACGTTGGCGTTCGCCGCTTCCATGACGAGCCGGGCCCTGGTGCGGAACTCGGGGTCCGAGCCAATGTAGCCGTCCACCACGACCAGATCGGCGGTTGCCATGTAACTGTCCTGCAGGGCAGCTACGCGGTCATACTCAGCGCGCGTTATTGTCTGCTTGGTAGCGTTTGTGGAATCGGCAACGATGAAGGTAGACCTGGTGCTGCGCGAGTCAACTTTGGCTTTCACGTTGACGTTGCCGAATTCAGTGACCGTGCTGTTGGGCATCTTCTCGGTGAGCTCGCGAAGCCGCTGCGTTGTTGGGTTCCACTCGACGGACGCGGCATTGACCTGGTAAACCACGACTGCTCCTCCTCAAGGGCGCTCTGCGGCCACTCCGCACGCGGGCCCGGCTGCTGACGCGCGGCGCGGCAAGACACCGGCGCGCCCGCAGGTTTGGGGAGTGTACCCCGGCGACCGGGGCGTCAGATGCCTCCGGCGCTGGCCAATCCGCGGGCGAGGTGCCTCGGGCCGGGCATCGGCGAGCCGGCGGCCGTGCCCGCCGCGCGCGCGGCAGCGGCGGCGGCGGCAGGAGCTGGCCGCCCGCCAGCGGACGCGCCGCGCCGGCGGCCCGGGCGCCGGTCATGCTTCGCGGCAGACCGATTACGCAACGCGACGAGCCGAGGTTGCTACCGGCGCTGCAGAGTCGCCGCGGAAGATGCGATCAGGATTTCGGACCTTCTCCCCTGACCTGCTCTACCCGCTGCAGCGCCGCCCGGAGCTCACCCAGCCAGGAGTCTTCGTGCTCACCCACCAGGCGGACGCACCAGGCCAGTGCATCACTGCGGCTGCGCGCGACACCCGCGTCGACGAGCGTGTCGAGGACCAGGCGCTCCGGCTGGCGCAGCCGGGTCATCACCGGAACCGAGAAGGTGGTGAACATCACGGTCTTGCCGCCGCATGTCACTCCCCAGGAGACCTTGCGGCCGAACCGGTGCTCGGCCTCCTTGGCGATGTCGATCCGGTGCTGCCGGGTGTCCTCGCGGAACCTGCGAGTGCGGCCGTCGGCGGCCGCGGCGCCTTCCGCATCGGTGGCATCCGCCGCGAGCTGCGGGTCGGCCAGGGCGCCGAGGACGGTGATCTCCTCCCGGTCAATGGTGACCTGCGGAGGCGCCGTGTACCAGTCGGCGGGGAGTCGTCCGGTGAACCAGCCGCGCAGCTTCTCGCTCGCGGACGCCGGTATTGCTTCTTCTGTACTCATGTAACAATGATTACACTGTTGCGTCTAACTAGCAAGCCCCGGCAGCCGGAACCCGGCACCGGCGCGGAGCAGAGCCCGGTTCCACCGCCCGGCGAGCACGAGGCGCGCTTCGCGGCGCGGGCGCTGGTATGCGGCGCGCGGATGCGGCGCGGCGCGGGCACGCGGCGCGGGAATGCGGCGCGGATGCTGGCTGGTTAGCCGGCCGGGCTGGCGGCGACCTGCGCGGCGACGTTCAGCTCAACTCGCACGGCGCCCGCGAACTCGTTGCCCACGTCAGCGCGAACGACCTGGACGTTCATGCCGGGCTGGGGTGCCTGAATCATCAGCCCGTTCCCGAGATAGATCGCCACATGCGAGATGTAGGTCGGTGCCGTCGGGTCGGTGTGGTAAAAGAGCAGGTCACCAGGCTGCAGATTACGCACGGGCACCTGCGGGCCGGTGCGCGCCTGATCGGCGGCGACGCGCGGCATGACGACACCGGCCTGCGCGAGCGACCACTGCACAAGCCCGGAACAGTCGAACGCCCGCGGCCCCGCTGCGCCCCATACATACGGCAGTCCGATCCGGCTCTGCGCGGCTGCCAGGAAGCTCGCGATCTGCGCGGCACTGAGTCCGGCACCGGGGCTGGCGACACCCGATGCCCCTCCTGAACCAGACCCGGCCGGCCCAGACCCTGCCGCCCCAGGCCCGGCCGGCCCGTTACCCGAGCCGGCCGCGCCGGACCCCGCGGTCCCGGGCCCGGTCCCGGCCGCGCCGGTGCTAACCGGCGTCCCTGCGGAAGCTTGCTGCGCCACCAGGGCCGCCACCGCAGCTCGTCTCGGCAGCAGCTTCCTGACCAGTGCTGTCAGCGAGGCAAGGCGGGCGCGCGGCGCGCTGATCACGATGGCGTTTCCGGCCGGCACGCCCAGCGACCGGGCGACCGCGCTGGACACCACCGCGTCCACGCCGGCGATCCCCACGGTCCCGAAACCGGCGACCGGCAGCCGCTCCGTCCGCGTCCCGTCTACCCGGACGGTGCGGCCGAGCGGCAGCTTATCGAGCTTGCCCATCGTGTAGGAAACAGCGATGCTGCCGCCGGCGACGTTGCGCCACAGGCCGCTGGCCCGCGCGGTAGGCGGCGCCGCGAACCCGCGAAACACCGACGGGTCCACTCCCAGCAGGGCCACGAACTTGCCGTCCACCCGGATCCGGGCGGCGTCCACCGGATCCGCTGCAGCCACGCCGGGCAGCCGTTTGATCCGGGTGACGACGGCGGACGGCAGGCTGGTCGGGCTGACTACTAGCAGGTCGGCCGGCAGCAGCCGGTGCAGCGGGGCGACTGGCGGCTGCCGGCGGAAAGCTGACCGCGCCGCGACCGTTACCGCATCGTGAGAAGTCAGTCCCGCTGCTGGCAAGAAAGCTTTCTGGCCCGAAAAGGAGGCCGAGCCCAGTCCGGCAGCGGCCCGACTGAGTGGTGCCCGGCTGGCTGCCCAGGCGGCGTCAGCCTGGCCAGGACCGGCAGCAACAGCGGCAGTAGCAACCGCGCCCAGCGCCAGCGAGGCGCCGACGTTAACCGGCAGCCGGCTAACCCAGTCCCGCACCTAACCCCCTCCGCAAGGGCCGCAGCCCGGCCCGCGTGCCCTGGGCCGCCTGCACTGTCCTTTTCCCTGCACCGTCTTCGCTTGCACTGTTCTTCGCCTGCACTGACTTCGCCTGCACTGCCGTCGCTTCACCCTGCATGAGCTAGGCGGCTGCGTCCATACCGGACGGAGTTATTCGCTGACAGCTTGCCGGAAGTTCACATCGCATAATAACTCCGCCTTTACTGTACCGCTGCCTGCCGTTACCTGCTGCCTCGTTACCCGCTGCTGCGTTCTACCCCCGCAGCGGCCGACTCACTCAGCGGCGACCGGGCGCGAGCACGGCGCGCAGTTCGCCGGGATCGGTGACCGGCACACGGCAGACGAAATTGCGGCAGACATATACGGCCGGGGCGCCGTTCACCAGCCCGCGGCCAGCCAGCAGCGGGATCTCGGTGAGCTCGCCAGGCCCGTGCTCGCCAGTCCCCGCCCCGCCCGGCTCCATGCTGCCCGGCTCCATGCTGCCCGGCTCCATGCTGCCCGGCTCCGTCCTCCGCTCTGAGGTCTTGCGCGTCTGGCCGGCACCGACCGCGATGACCGCGCCGGGCGGGGCGGCGCGCATAGCCGCGCGGTGCAGGGCTGCGGTGCGCGAGTCGCCGGACGGGCCGATGATCGCGATCTCGGCCGGCCCGGACAGCAGCGCCTCGGCGACCGCGAGCCCGGAGCCGGCCGCGCGCGGGAACCGGGCGGCAAGATCGGGCAGCGCGGCGAGCGCGGCTACCGCGGCCTGCCGGTGCCGCGCAGATCCGGTGTACGCGCTGTAGCTGAGCAGTGCGCCTGCCAGCGCGAACCCGCCGGCCGGGGTCGGGCCGTCGGCCGGGTCGGCCGGACGGTAAATGAGCTGCTCGCCGTCATCGGGGGTGTCGTAGAAGCCGCCATCGCCAGCGCCGAACCTGGTCAGCGCGGTTTCCAGCAACTGTCCGGCCAGGCTTGCCCAGCGGACCTCGCCGGTCACCCCGGACAGCGCCAGGAAACCGTCGGCGACGCAGGCGTAATCCTCGAGCATGCCGGCGTTGCTGCCCGCCGCGCCGTCCAGCGAGGTCCGGGTCAGCCGTCCGGCCGTCAGGTGGGTGCCCGCCAGCAGCTCGGCGGCGGCTACGGCAGCCGCGACGAACTCCGGCCGTTCCAGCAGCAGGCCGGTTTCGGCGACAGCCGCGATCGCGAGCCCGTTCCAGGCGGCGACGACCTTGTCGTCCCGGCCCGGCGGTACCCGCGCCGACCGCGCCTCCAGCAGGACCTGGCGGATCCGCGCGAGTACGGCGGGATCGGCCGGATCGGTGCGCAGCTGCAGCACGGAACTCCCGTCCTCGAACGTCCCGGCGGCCGTGACGCCGAAAAGCTCGGCGGCATACTCACCGTCGGCGTCGCCCAGCACCTCGCGCAGCTGGCCGGGCGTCCACACGTAGTACCTGCCTTCCGTCCCCTCACTGTCGGCGTCCAGGGCCGAGGCGAAGCCGCCCTGCGCCGTTCCCAGCCCGGAAATCATCCAGGCGCACGTCTGCGCCGCTACCTTGCCGGCTAGCTCGGAGCCGGTCCGGCGCCACAGGTGCGCGTAGGCGCGGGCCAGCAGCGCGTTGTCGTACAGCATCTTCTCGAAGTGCGGCACGACCCAGCCGGCGTCGACCGAGTAGCGCGCGAAACCGCCCGCCAGCTGGTCGTACATGCCGCCGCGGGCCATCGCCGCGGCGGTCTCCGCCGCCATCCGCAGAGCTAGCTGCGCCTCGCCGGCGCCGTCCCGCTCGAAGTGCCGGAGGAGGAACTCCAGCACCATCGACGGCGGGAATTTCGGCGCGCCGCCGAAACCACCGTGGTGCGCGTCGTAGTCAGCCGCCAGGTCAGCGACAGCTGTCTCGCAGACGCCCGCCAGTCCCGGCGGCAGGCCGGCAGCGGTCCCGGTGAACGGCAGGCCGAGTGCAGCGGCCATCCCGGCGCCCGCTTTCGCGCCGCCCGCTTCCCCGGCACCGGCCGCTTCCCCGGCGGCGCCCACTTCCCCGGTGGCGCCCGCTTCCCCCGCACCGGCCTGACCGGGCTCTGCCCGGTCTGGCTCCGCGTGGCTTGCGCGCGGGCGGCCTGCGCGGGCGGCGAGCGCGGCGGCGATCTGAGCGGCCCGGCTGGTCACGTCGTCGCGATCCGCCTGCCACGCATGCGCTACGCCGCGGACCAGGCGCTGGAAGTACTCGCGCGGGAAATATGTCCCGCAGTGGAAAGGCTCCCGGTCCGGGGTCAGGAACACGGTCATCGGCCAGCCGCCCTGGCCGGTCATCGCCTGGGTCGCGGCCATGTAGACGGCGTCCACGTCGGGCCGTTCCTCCCGGTCGACCTTGACGGACACCAGCAGCTCGTTCATCAGCGCGGCGGTCTGCTCGTCCTCGAACGACTCGTGCGCCATCACGTGACACCAGTGGCAGGCCGAATAGCCGACCGACAGCAGCACTGGCACCCCGCGGTCGCGGGCTGCCGCGAACGCCTCGTCGCACCACGGCCACCAGTCCACCGGATTGTCCGCGTGCTGTCTGAGGTACGGGCTGGTCTGGCCCGCAAGCCGATTCGCCGTCACGGCTGTACCGTATCCGAGGACCGCCCGCGGATCGTCGCCCGCGGCTCGTAGCGGCTGCTCGGGCCGCCGGTCAGCGCTGTCAGCGAACCGGGGACGCAAGCGGCGGAGCTGCTAACGTGCGTTGTGTGACCACTCCGCGCCCGGACCCTGCTGGCCCGGCGGCCGCGGCTGGCCGCGGCACCCGGGTCCGCGGCACGCGCCAGGCGGAGGCACTGTCGGTGGTCCTGGACGGCCTGCCTGGTTTCTTCAGCGCGCAGCAGATTCACGCGGAGCTGCGCAGCCGGGGCGAGCACGTCGGTCTCACCACCGTGTACCGGCACCTTCAGGTGCTGACCGAGGACGGCCAGGTCGACGCGATCCGTGATGCCAGCGGCGAGACGCTGTACCGCAAGTGCCGCAGCGAGACCCATCATCACCATCTCACCTGCCGGAGCTGCGGCCGCAGCGTCGAGGTCGAGGGGCGGCCAGTCGAGAGCTGGGCCGAGCAGGTGGCCGCGACGGCCGGTTTCACCGCCGTCGATCACACCATCGAGCTTTTCGGCCTGTGCCCGCGGTGCTCTTTAGCAGACTGACAGCGCGGTGCCCCTAATAGCGCGGTGCCCCTCACAGCGCGGTGCTAGCGGCGGGAGGGCTCCAGCCGGGACGGGCCGACCCGGGCGTCCAGCCAGTCGTTCAGCGGCTGGACGGCAATCAGGAAATCGGTGACGTGCTGCTTGGCCTTCGCGGTGGCGAGCCAGGGCGCCACCGGCCATTCGCGCCACGCGAGCAGGCCCTTGCACCGCAGGTACTCGATCCGCGGGTGATCTGCGGGGTATCCGCGCGGCGCCGTTTTGAGCGTCTCGCGGCCGTGCACGTCGATCTTGTGCTTTCGCACCTCGCTGGCCACGCGGACAAGCTCCGGACCCGCCGCGTCGTCGGCAACTGCCTGCCGGTAGCGGTCCAGCTGGTCAGGCGCCATCTGGTACATTCCGCTGCCGGCGGCAAGTCCGGCCGCGGACAGGCGGATATAGCCGGCCCCGACAACCGCGCTGATCGAAGTCGAGTACGGCGACTTGTCCTTGCTGAACCGGACGTCACGCTGCGGCCGGAAAATCTTCGCCGGGCCGAACTCGGGACTGAGCTCGTCGATCAGCTCGGTCATCGGGCCCAGTACTAAAGGGGCTTCGCCCCAGCCCGACGAGGCTTGCCGTTGCTCGGCTGGGTGGTGGGGGCTCCGGTCGGGTGAGTAGACCCTGGTCAGAGGTGTGACCAGGGTGTATGAACCGTCGTAGCGGT
>JAABUX010001999.1_pt1 | contig 29645 bp, 29 predicted proteins | sample 5561851 | NCBI WGS metagenome assembly JAABUX01 (sample SAMN10711883, study PRJNA513361) | rock metagenome | isolation source: Antarctica rocks | place: Antarctica: Victoria Land, Richard Nunatak red sandstone | collected 2016-01-03 | reverse complement strand
CCGCTCAAACCGAGCCAACACCACAGGCCATATCAATCCAGACCCAACCAGCACATCGCTCATCCACCCAAACTGGAGCGGCAACGAACACCCTGAAAGGGGTGGGCCTCAGGCCCCAAACCCGCATGTATTTGGGTTTCCAAAGGCATCATGCCTTTGGCGGAGTTTGAGGCAGAGCCTCAATCTTCCAACTGCCTTCTGTGATCGTATCGAGGGACCGCTGATATTAGCCACCCGTAGATGCCGCAACCCCTCGCCGCGGGGCGGCGTTGTCGGGACGATGTCGTGAAGGGAATTGCCATGTCGATGACGCTTGCCAGCAAGGTTGTGCTGATTACCGGCGCCGGGTCGGGGATTGGGCGGGCTGCCGCGATCCATCTCGCTCGGCAGGGATGGAAGATCGGCTTGGTCGGACGTGGCGCGGAGGCGCTCGCGGCGGCCCGGCTCGACGTCGAGGCGGCCGGCGGGACGGCTGCGACCGCGCTGGCGGACGTGTCCGATGGCGTCGCGCTGGAGCGTGCGGCGGTCGCGATCGAGATGGCGCTCGGCCCGATCGACGTGTGGGTGAACAACGCCGGCACCGGTTTTTTCGGCAAGTTCACCGACATGTCGGACGACGAGTTCCGCCGCGTGATGGAGGTGAACTTCTTCGGCACCGTGAACGGCACCCGGATTGCGCTGTCGCGGATGAAGCCGCGCAACGCCGGGACGATCGTGCAAATCCTGTCGGCGATCAGCTACCGCGGGGTACCGCTGCAATCGGCGTATTCCTCGTCCAAATACGCGCTGCGCGGCTTCACCGAGGCGGTGCGGGCGGAACTGATCAACGAGCGCTCGGCCGTGCACGTCACGATGGTGCATCCCCCGGCGGTCAACACGCCGTTCTACAGCCACGCCGGGTCGCGCATGGATGCCGTGCCGCGGCCGCCGCCCCCGGTGTATCAGCCGGAAATGATCGGCGAGGCCGTGTACATTGCCGCCACGAGCCGGCAGCGGGAGTGGAAGGTGTCCGGCTCCACGCTCGGCGTCGCCATCGGCAACAAGGTGGCGCCGGGTCTGCTGGACTACCTGGCCGGCACCGTCGGCGTCCGCGCGCAGCAAACACGGCGCAAGAGCGTGAAGGATGCCCGCGACGTCACGCTGTTCGCGCCCAGCAGCAAGCCCGCGTCCATCCACGGCCCGTTCGACCGCGAGTCACTCGCCACCAGCGTGCAGTGGTGGGTGGATAAAAGCCCGCCGGCGGTCCGGTTCGGCCTCGGTGTGCTCGCGATCGGGATGCTGGCCGCGGCGCGACGGCGGCGCTAGAGCGGATAGTCGTACCGAATAAAGCCGCGGTGCTTGGCGAGCCTGTCGTACAGTCGCCGCGCCGTCGCGTTATGGCTTTGGGTCAGCCAGTACATCTTCGCGGCGTCGCGTGCACGTGCGGCGCCCGCGACCGCTTCGATTAGCGTCCGGCCGCCGCCGGTGCCGCGGGCCGCCGGGTCGATGAACAAATCTTGCAGGTAGCAGATTTGCGTCAGCGTCCAGGCGCTCTCGTGAAACAGGTAGTGCACCAGCCCTACCAATTCTCCGTCGTGGCGAAGTCCGAAGCCGTGGAGGCCGCGATCCTGCATCAGGCGGTTCCAGGTTGCGTCGTAGATCTCATCGGGCAGCGCCGTTTCGTAAAACACAAGATACCCGCGCCACAGCTCGGTCCAGCGCGGACGGTCGGCGGCGGTCAGGCTGGTGATCATGGCAGTGCGTCCAGCTTGAGGATTTCGCCGGCGAGATAGAGGCTGCCGCAGATCAGCACGCGTCCGGGCGGCTGGTCCAGCGTGAGCTGCCGCAACGCATCGGCCACGGTGGGGCCGGGCCGCGCGACGCCGCCGGACGCCGCGACGATGGCTTCGACTGGCAAGGCGGCGTGCTGCCCCGGTTCCGCCACCGCCCACAGGGTGTCGGCGGTGGGCAGCAGGGGGCGCAGGAACTCCGCGGTGTCCTTGGCCTGCTTCATGCCAACCACGAGGTGGATCGGACGATCGCGCCAGGTTGCGAGATGCGCGGCCAGCGCCTCGCCTGCGCCGGGGTTGTGGCCGCCGTCCAGCCAGACCTCCCAGTCCAGGGGGAGGGTGCGCGCCAGGGCTCCGGTCAGGCGCTGCAACCGGGCCGGCCACTCTGCCCGCGCGATCCCCGCCGCCAGCGCCGAGTGGGGCAACCGCAGCAGCGCCGAGCGCAACGTGGCCAGCGCGATCCCGGCATTGTCGACCTGGTGCAGCCCGGCCAGCGACGGACGCGGCACGCGCAGCACGCCGACCGCGTCCTCGAAGCGTAGCCCGTCGCCCTCCGGTTCGATCATCCAATCGCGTCCGCGCACGAGCAGGGGGGCGTCGCGCGCGGCCGCCTCGGCTTCCAGCACCGCGAGGGCCTCCGCCGCCTGGAAGCCCGTCACCGCCGGGACTCCGGCTTTCAGGATGCCGGCCTTCTCGGCAGCGATGGCGGCGAGCGTGTCGCCCAGCATCTCCCGGTGGTCCAGCGATATCGACGTAATGGCGCAGGCGACCGCGTTGACGACGTTGGTGGCATCGCCGCGCCCGCCGAGGCCGACCTCCAGCACGCACAAATCGGCGGGCGTTTGGGCGAACAGGTGGAACGCGGCGGCGGTGATCATCTCGAACACCGTGATCGGCGCGCCGTCGTTCACCCGCTCCAGCTCCTCCAGCGCGTTCGCCAGCGCGTCGTCCGACACCAGGGCGCCGGCGATCCGGAAACGCTCGTTGAACCGCACCAGATGCGGCGAGGTGTACACGTGCACCCGCAACCCGGCCGACTCGCCCATCGCGCGCAGGAAGGCGCAGGTGCTGCCCTTGCCGTTGGTGCCGGCGACGTGCAGCACCGGCGGCAGGCGGCGCTCCGGATGGCCGAGGGTCGCCAGCAGCCGCTGCAGCCGGTCGAGGCTGAGGTCGATGAGGCGGGGATGGAGGGCGTGGAGCCGGGCGACAATCGGCTCGATGCGTCCGCTCACGCCGTTGCAGGCTCCGGCGCTGCCTCGATGGCGACGGGTGGGCTGGCGCGGAGCAGGCCGAGCAGCCGTCCCAGGGTCTCGCGCAAGTCCGTGCGCTTGACCACCATGTCGACGATGCCGTGCTCCAGCAGGTATTCCGCGCGCTGGAAGCCCTCGGGCAGCGTCTCGCGGACGGTCTGCTCGATGACGCGGGCGCCGGCGAAGCCGATGAGGGCACCGGGCTCGGCGAGCTGCAGGTCGCCCAGCATGGCGAAGCTGGCGGTGACGCCGCCGGTGGTGGGATCGGTCAGCACCACGACGAACGGCAGCCCGACCTCCTTCACCAACTGAGTTGCGATAATCGTGCGCGGCATCTGCATCAGGCTGATCGCGCCCTCCTGCATGCGCGCGCCGCCCGACGCGGTGAACAGCACCAGCGGCGCGTCCTGCAGCACGGCGAGGCGGGCGGCGGCGACGATGCCCTCACCGACCGCGGCGCCCATCGATCCGCCCATGAACTCGAACGCCATGACGCCGACGACGGCTTTCTGACCGCCGACGCTGCCGTGGGCGACGACGATCGCGTCGTCGATGCCGGTCTTCTCACGGGCCTCGCGCAGGCGGTCGGCGTAGCGCTTTTGGTCGCGGAAGCGCAGCGGGTCGACAGGCGCTTTCGGCAGCTCGATGCGGGTGAACGCACCGTCGTCGAACGTCCAGGCCAGCCGCTCGGCGACGCTCGGGCGCATGTGGTGGCTGCAGTGGGTGCAGACCTTGCAGTTGCGGTCGAGGTCGGCGCGGAAGATCATCTGCTGGCACGCCGGGCATTGCCGCCAGAGGTCCTCGGGAATTTCGCGCGCGCCGAGGAGCGTGCGGATTTTCGGGCGGACGTATTCGGTAAGCCAGCTCAATCAGTGCGCTTCCTGCAGATCGAGCCGGCGCTCGATACGCTCGAGGCGTACGTCGATCCGGTCCATCCGAAGCTGCGACCCGGCGTAGAGCCCGTGCAGCTCGGCGATATCTTGACGAACCCGAGAAAGGCCAATCTCCAGCCCCGTCACGCGTTGCTTCAAATCCTGTATCTCGTCCAGGACGCGGTCGATTTTCGCGTCCATTCGGCGCAGGTAGACCAGGACAAGGTTGTCGGGCTCATCGCTCATTACCGCAACATACCCAAATCGCCGCCCACCTACCAGCTACGCCGCTGCCTTCGTCCCGCGCACCCCGTCGGCCAACGCGCGCACCTGGTCCAGCACCCGGCGCACCGTGTCCGGCCCGGCGTGGCCCGCCGCGTCCAGGCTCGCGGCCAGCGTGTCGACCAGCGCCGTGCCAACCACCGCCGCGTCGGCGACGCTCACCGCGCCGGCCGCCTGCGCCGGGGTGCGGACGCCGAACCCGATCGCGATCGGCAGCCGGGTCGCCGCCCGAATGCGCGGCACCGCCACTGCGAGGTGTTCCGCCGAGGCCGAGCGCGTGCCCGTGATCCCGGCGATGCTGACGTAGTACACGAACCCCGAACTGCCCGCGAGCACCAGCGGCAGGCGGGTCTCGTCGGTCGTCGGCGCCACCAGCCGGATGATGTCGAGGCCGTTCGTCGCGGCGTGCCCGGCCAGCCAATCGGCCTCCTCGGTCGGCAAATCCACCACGATCAGCCCATCCACCCCGGCGGCTGCGGCGTCCACGCAGAACCGTTCCGGCCCGTAGGCGAGCACCGGGTTCAGGTAGCCCATCAGCACCACCGGCGTGTCCGGATCGTCCGCGCGGAAGGCCGCCACCATGGCCAAGGTGCGCCGGACCGTCGCGCCGGCGCGCAACCCGCGCAACGCGGCCGCCTGGATGCTCGGGCCGTCGGCCATGGGATCGGTGAACGGCATGCCGATCTCGATCAGGTCCGCCCCGGCGTCGGGCATCCCGCGCAGGATCGCGAGGCTGGTCGCGGCGTCCGGGTCGTAGGCCTGCAGATAAGGGATCAGCGCGCCCCGGCCCTGCGACGCCAAGGCCGCGAAGCGGGCCGCAATCCGGCTCACAACTGGACGCCCAGATGCTCGGCGACGGTGAAGATGTCCTTGTCGCCGCGGCCGCACAAATTCATCAGGATGATCTCGTCCGGCGCCATCGCGGGGGCGATCTTGGCCACGTGCGCCAGGGCATGCGCCGGCTCCAGTGCCGGAATGATGCCCTCGGTCCGGGTGCATAGCTGGAACGCGGCCAGCGCCTCGTCGTCGGTGGCGGCGACATACTCCACCCGGCCGATGTCGTGCAGCCAGGAATGCTCGGGGCCGATGCCCGGATAGTCCAACCCGGCGCTGATGCTATGCGCCTCGGTGATCTGGCCGTCCTCGTCCTGCAGCAGGTACGTGTGGTTGCCGTGCAGCACGCCGGGCCGCCCGCGCGACAGGCTGGCGGCGTGCTCCCCCGTGTCCAACCCCCGGCCGGCTGCTTCCACGCCGATCAGCCGCACCGCCTCGTCGTCCAGGAACGGGTGGAACAGGCCCATCGCGTTCGAGCCGCCCCCGATCGCGGCCACGATCACGTCCGGCAGGCGGCCCTCGGCGGCCTGGATTTGCGCGCGCGCCTCGGTGCCGATGACGCTCTGGAAATCGCGCACCATCGCGGGGTATGGATGCGGGCCGGCGACGGTGCCGATCAGGTAGTAGGTGTCGTCCACGTTGGCGACCCAGTCGCGCATCGCCTCGTTCATCGCGTCCTTCAAGGTGCCGGCGCCGGACGTGACGGGCTTCACCTCGGCACCGAGCAGCCGCATGCGGAACACGTTGGGCTTCTGCCGCTCCATGTCGGTGGCGCCCATGTAGATCGTGCAGGGCAGGCCGAACAGCGCGCACACCGTCGCCGTCGCCACGCCGTGCTGCCCGGCGCCGGTTTCGGCGATGATGCGCGTCTTGCCCATCCGGGTCGCGACCAGGATTTGGCCCATGCAGTTGTTGATCTTGTGCGACCCGGTGTGGTTCAGCTCGTCCCGCTTGAAGTACACCCGCGCCCCGCCGAGATCGCGGGTGAGCCGCTCGGCGAACCAGAGCGGACTGGGACGGCCGACGTAGTCCGCCAAATAGCGGTCCAGCTCGGTCTGGAACGCCGGGTCGCGCTTGGCGGCCTCGTAGGCGTGTTCGACGGCCAGGACCAGCGGCATCAGCGTCTCGGCCACGAAACGGCCGCCGAACTCGCCGAAACGGCCCCGCGTGTCGGGACCGGAGCGCAGGCTGTTGGGGCGGGCAGGCAAAATCTCGTTCAAGGCAGCCTCCATATACGGGGGCGTCATAGCGCACCGGTCCCTCACGGTCACGCCCCGGTCGGCTGCTCGATTGTTTAATTCAAGGTGAAGGGCAGGCTTTAGCCGCCGCGATGAATGCGTCGATCAGCGCCGGGTCCTTGACGCCGCGCGCCCGCTCGACGCCGGAGGAGACGTCAACGGCGGTCGCGCCGGAGAGGCGGATGGCGTCCGCCACGTTGTCGGGCGTGAGGCCGCCGGCCAGGAGCCATGGGACGGGCGGGGCCCAGCCGCGCAGGATGGACCAGTCGAAGCTGTGGGCGTTGCCGCCGGGTCGCGTGGCGTCGGGTGGAGCCTTGGCGTCGAGCAGCAGCCGGTCCACGCCAGGGGCAGCGCGCGGCAGGTCGGCCATGACGGCGACGCCGACCGCGTGCCAGACGGGCAGGCCGAAGCGGGCGCGGATGGCGGCGGCGCGGTTGGCCGACGCGTAGATCTGTAGGACGTCCAGCGCTGCCGGCCCGATGGCGGCCTCGATGTCGGCGTCTGCGGGGTCGACGAACAGGCCGACCCGGGTGGGTCCGCCGGGGCGAGCGAGGGCGCCGGCCGCCGCGGGCGAGAGGAAGCGGGGCGAGGCGGGGAAGAACACGAACCCGGCGTAGGCGGCGCCCGCGTCGGCGGTGGCGTCATAGCCCGCCTTGCTGCAGATGCCGCAAATCTTGACCTTCATGCGATCTCGAGGGCGATGGCGGCGGCGGCGGCGGCGGGATCGGCCGCGCTGGTGATGGGCCGGCCGACCACGATCCAATCGGCTCCGGCCTCCATCGCGGCGCGGGGCGTCATCGTGCGGGCCTGGTCGCCGGCGGGACTGCCGGCGGGCCGGATGCCGGGCACGACCAGGACCGGGGTTGTGCCGAGCGCGTCCCGCAGCATGGCGACCTCGTGCGGGCTGCACACCAGCCCGTGCGCCCCCGCCGACAGCGCCAGCCGTGCGAGCCGCAGCACTTGCTGGCGGGGTCCCCCGGCGACCCCGGTCGCGTGCAGGGCCTCGGCGTCCAAGCTGGTCAGCACGGTCACGGCCAGCAGCTGCGTCGCCGCTCCGTCGGCATCCAAGGCGCGCCGGGCAGCCGCCATCATCGCAGCGCCGCCGGCCGCGTGCAGCGTCAGCATAGCCGGCGCGAGCGGAAGCACGGCCCGCATCGCGCCGGTGACGGTGTTCGGAATATCGTGCAGCTTGAGGTCGAGGAACATCGGCCTGGCGAGCGTGCGGACCGAAGCGGCCCCATGCGCCAGGAACAGCTCCAGGCCTACTTTCACCATGCCGGCGTAGGGCGCTACGGCGCTCGCCCAGTCGCGCGCCCGGTCCAGGTCGGACGTGTCGAGCGCCACGACCAGGCCCGGCATCAACCGTCGATCGTGGCGACGGCCGAAGCGGTGGAGCGTTGCCGCATCGCGCGTACCTCGTCCTCAAGCGCTCGGACGCGGCGTTCGGCCAGGCGCGCGCGGCGGCGCTGGCCGAACGAGCCCAGCGAGACGACCAGGCCGCCCAGCAGGAAGAACAGCGCGCTCGCCACCAGCACGGCGACGGAGAGCGGCGGTCGCAGCGTCAGGTCGGTGGGCCAGAGCGCCAATTGCACCGGCTCGCGGTTCGAGAGGGCGAACAGCACGAGCAGCAGCAGGCACGGCAGGGCGATGACCAAGCGGACGAAGGTCATGCCGGCATCCGCTCGGGCGTGCGCAGGGTGCGAGAGTGCTTGCCGCGGTTGACCCGCTCGCGCAACTCCTTGCCCGCCTTGAAGAACGGCACGGCCTTCTCGTCCACCGGGACGGCCTCGCCGGTGCGCGGGTTCCGGCCGGTGCGGGCGTCGCGCCGCTTGACCGTGAACGCGCCGAAACCCCGCAATTCCACGCGCTCGCCGCGGGCCAAGGCCGCCGTTATCTCATCGAAAATGGTCGCCACAATCGTTTCCACGTCTCGTCCCAGCAGATGCGGGTTGGCCGCCGCCAGTTCGGCGATCAGCTCCGATTTGGTCATCGAGTTACCCCCCTGTCATGTCGACGCTGCCAGAGGGACTCTGCGCCGTCAAGGATAACGCCTTGAACAACTTCGACTTTACGGACGCCAGATGGCAAGCGCCGACCCCGGCGACCAGAGCTGCGTGAGGGCCGACGGCCAAAGCCCCGCGAGCGACGCGCCGACGGTGCGCTCGTACAATGTCCCGGTCTTGACATCGCTGATGGGCAGGTCGGCCGCGACGTGCCGCTCGCGCTCCAGCCAGCTTCGCGCCTCCGCCTCGCCGCCGATTTCGTCCACGAGACCGAGCGGGAGGGCCTGCTTGCCGGTGTAGGCGCGCCCGTCCGCGAGATCACGCACGCGCGCTTCGTCCAGGTTGCGGCCGCTCGCCACCATGGCCACGAACTGGCCGAACATGTCCATCACCAGCGCATGCAGGTAGTCCCGCCCCTCCGGCGTCAGGCCGCGGGTGAAGCTCGGCTGATCCTTCAGCGGCCCGGACGTGATCGCCTCCGCGCTCAGCCCCGCCTTTTCCAGCAGCCCGGCGGCGTTGCCGGTCTCCAGGATGACACCGATGGACCCCGTCAAGGTCGCATCCCGCGCGAAGATGCGAGCGGCGGGAAGGGAGATCATGTAGCCGGCCGACGCGGCGACGCCGCCCATGACGGCCACCAGCGGCTTGGCGGCGGCCACGTGCTGGAAAGCTGCATGCAGGCTCTCGCCACCCGCCACGCTGCCCCCCGGGCTGTCGACCGCCAGCACGACGGCCGCGACGCTCGCGTCTTTCGCCAACGCCTCGACCGCCTCAAGCAGCTTGCGGTTCTCGGTGATGACGCCGGATACGTTCACCCGCGCAACGTGCTCGCCGCCCAAGCCTCCCGCCGCGAGCTGCCCTCGGCTCGCGACCGCCAGCCCTGCCGTCACGATCGCCAGGACCGCCAGCACCCGCCAGAGGACCAGGCGACGTTTCAGACGCCGCCTGTCCAGCAACAGGTCCGCTTCGAGCGCCACTACTCGTCTTGCGCCTGCTGGTTCCGCCGGCGGATCGCAGCCCCCAGGATGTCGCCCAGCGACGCGCCGCTGTCGGACGAGCCGAACTCGGCCACCGCCTGCCGGTCCTCCTCGACCTCACGCCCCTTGATGGTGAGCGAGAGCTTGCGGGCCGCACGGTCGATCGCCGTAATCTTGGCGTCGACCTTCTCGCCGACCGCGAACCGGTCCGGCCTCTGGTCCGACTTGTCGCGCGCCAATTCGGCCCGGCGGATGAACCCGGTCAGCACCTCGTCCACCTTCACCTCGATGCCGTTCGCCTGGACCGCCGTGACGACGCAGGTGACCACCTCGCCCTTGTGGACGCGGCTGAGCACGTCGGCCGCCGGGTCTTCCTGCAACTGCTTGATGCCGAGGGAGATGCGCTCCTTCTCCACGTCGACGTCGAGCACCTTGGCCTTGACCACGTTGCCCTTCTCGAACTTGGCCATCGCCAGCTCGCCCGGCTCGTCCCACGAGATGTCGGACATGTGGATCATGCCGTCGATGTCGTCGGTGATGCCCACGAACAGGCCGAACTCGGTGATGTTGCGGATCTCGCCCTCGACCGTGCTGCCCATCGGGTGCAGGTCGACGAACTCCTCCCACGGGTTGCGCTGAACCTGCTTGATGCCGAGCGAGATGCGGCGCTTGGAGCTGTCGACGTCCAGCACCATGACCTCGACCTCCTGGCTGGTCGCCACGATCTTGCCAGGGTGGACGTTCTTCTTGGTCCAGCTCATCTCCGACACGTGGACCAGGCCTTCGACGCCCGGCTCCAGCTCCACGAAGGCGCCGTAATCGGTGATGTTGGTCACGCGGCCGCTATACTTGGCGCCCGGCGGATACTTCGCCGCCACGCCCTCCCACGGATCGGCCTCGAGCTGCTTCATGCCCAGGCTGATGCGCTGCGTCTCGGCGTTGAAGCGGATGACCTGCACGCGCACGGACTGGCCGATCTGCAGCGCCTCGGACGGATGGTTGATCCGGCGCCAGGCGATGTCGGTCACGTGCAGCAGGCCGTCGACGCCGCCAAGGTCGACGAACGCGCCGTAATCGGTGATGTTCTTGACCACGCCGTCCAGGATCATGCCTTCCTTGAGGCCCTGGATCAGCTCGCTGCGCTGCTCGGCCCGAGTTTCCTCCAGCACCGCCCGGCGGCTGACGACGATGTTGCCCCGGGCGCGGTCCATCTTGAGGATTTGGAACGGCTGCGGCGTGCCCATCAGCGGCCCCACGTCGCGCACCGGGCGGATGTCGACCTGGCTGCCGGGCAGGAACGCCACCGCGCCGCCGAGATCGACGGTGAAGCCGCCCTTAACGCGTCCGTAGATCGAGCCGTTGATGCGAAGCTGCGCCTCGAACGCCTTTTCGAGGTTGGTCCAAGCCTCCTCGCGCCGCGCCTTCTCGCGCGACAGCACGATGGAGCCATCGCGGTCTTCGTAGCGCTCGACGAACAACTCGATCAGGTCGCCGGGCTTGACCTCGGGGGCGGCGCCGGGCGGGCCGAATTCCTTGAGGGCGACGCGGCCCTCGCTTTTCAGGCCGACATCGACGATGGCGAACTCGTCGGTCAGGCGCAGGACGCGGCCGGTGACGACGGAGCCTTCGAAGCCGGTGTCCCGGCCGAGCGTTTCGTCGAGCAGCGACGCGAAATCCTCGCCGCCTGGATTGTGTTCGTTGAGGCCTGGATAAACCTCGAAATCGGAAATTGTAGCCGCGGAGGCTGATGCCATGTGGTGTGGTGGTTCCTGCAAGGGGCGCGAGCGGCGCCGAAGGTATGCGCGTCCGTTGGGACACGACGTGCCGCGCGCGAGGGCGAGGCCAGGTTAAGCGAAAGAGCCCCGAAGTTGGGGTTTGACGCGCGCACAGATACCGCGCGACGGCCGAAAGTCAAGATAAACCGGAGCGACGGAGGGCTCGAAGCCCTAGTTTTGCTCACGCGCGAGAACTTCGCTCACCGCCGCCATCGCCTGGGCAAATGTCGCGTCGGGGTCGAGGTCGGTCGTGTCGAGCACCACCGCGTCGCGGGCGGGGCGGAGCGGCGCTGCCGCCCGGGCGCGGTCCAACTCGTCGCGGGCGCGCAGCTCCGCGGTGACGGTCGCGAGGTCGGCGTCCTTCAGTTCCCGCCAACGGCGCCCGGCGCGGGCGTCTACGCTCGCCGTCACGAACAGCTTCACCGCGGCGTCGGGAAAGATGACGGTGCCGATGTCGCGCCCGTCCAGCACCGCGCCGCGACCGGAGGCGAAGCTGCGCTGGAACGCGAGCAGCGCCGCGCGCACGCCGGGCACGGCGGCGACGTGGCTGGCGGCGTGGTCCGCCGCCGGGCCGCGCAGGTCGGCGCGGGCGAGGTCGGCGGGCTGCAGCAGCCGCGCCTGGGCCTCCGCCGCCACCGGGTCGGTCGGGTCGGCCCCGGCGTCGAGCACGCGCCGGCCGACCGCGCGATACAGCAGGCCGGTGTCGAGATAGGGCAGGTCGAGCGCTGCGGCGAGACGGCGGGCCAGCGTGCCCTTTCCCGCCGCCGCCGGGCCATCGATGGCGACGACGACGGTCATGACAGGTCCGCGCCGAGGCTTCGCATCAGCGCGGCGAAACCGGGAAAGCTGGTGTCGATGAAGGCGGTGTCGTCCACGGCCACGGGCCCGTCGGCGGCGAGGCCGAGGACCAGCGCGCTCATCGCCAGGCGGTGGTCCATCAGCGTCGCGGCCGTGCAGCCGCCGGCGACCCGGCCGGTCCCGTGCACCAGCAGGTCGCAGCCCTCGATCTCCACATCGACGCCCGCGCCGGCGAGAATGGCGGCGATACCGGCGAGGCGGTCGCTCTCCTTCACCCGCAGCTCTCTCAGGCCGCGCATCCGCGTGACGCCGTGGGCAAAGGCGGCGGCGATGGCGAGGATAGGATATTCGTCGATCATGGACGCCGCACGATCAGGCGGGACGTCGATGCCGGCCAGCGCGCTGTGCCGTGCGGTGAGGTCGCCGACCGGCTCGCCGCCCGCGTCGCGACGGTTCGCCAGGGTCAAGTCGGCTCCCATCTCCCGCAGCGCTTCGAACAATCCGGCGCGCAGCGGATTAAGCCCGACCCCAAGCACCGTCACCGCCGATCCCGGAACCAGCAGCGCCGCGACCAGCGGGAAGGCGGCGGAGGACGGGTCGCCCGGCACGGCGACGTCGCGGGCCCGCAGCTCCGGCTGGCCTTGGAGGGTGATGACGCGACCGGGGCCTACGATGTCGACCGTCAGCTCCGCGCCGAAATGCCGCAGCATGGTCTCGCTGTGGTCGCGGGTGGGCGTCGGCTCCTCGATCCGCGTCTGGCCGCGCGCGTTCAACCCGGCCAGCAGCAGCGCCGACTTCACCTGGGCCGACGCCACCGGCAATCGATACTCGATCGGCAAGGCGTCGCGCGCGCCCTCGATGGCGAGCGGCAGCCGCCCGCCCGCCCGGTAGGTGAAGCGCGCCCCGCACGCCTCCAGCGGGTCGGTGACCCGGAGCATCGGCCGGCCCCGCAGGCTGGCGTCGCCGGTCATGATCGCGAACAGGTCGTGGGAGGCGAGCATGCCCGTGAGCAGCCGCGCCGCGGTGCCGGAGTTGCCCATGTCGAGAACGTCAGCCGGCTCGACCAGGCCGCCCACGCCGCGCCCGGCGACGCGCCAGGTTGCGCCGTCCTGCGCGACGTCGGCTCCGAGCGCCCGCATGGCCGCCGCGGTGCGAAGGACATCCTCGCCCTCCAGAAGGCCGGTGATGCGCGTCTCCCCGACGGCCAGCGCCCCGAACATGAGCGCGCGATGGCTGATCGACTTGTCGCCGGGCACGCGGACGATTCCGGTCAACGGCGCGGCGGGGCGGCGGGCGACAAGGGGGGCAGGAGAGAGGTGCATGAGGGCCTTCGTGCCAGGCAGGCCGCCTAACACGATCGACTGAAATTTGCCATGCAGGTTGAGCTGATGATGCTCCTAATTTGGACAGATATATCCGAGAGCGTCGCATTTATCTCTCCACGCACATGCTCGATATGATATTGAAGATCCCAAGCCGATTTGGAACTGAAATGTACTCTGCTTAATAACTAGAATAAAATAAAAAATTCCTCTAAAATTTAGATACTTACTTCGTTAACTGTCGTAAAATACTGTTTTTACCTGAGACGTATAAATGCCGTTTTGACTTCTTCTAGGTTATAGTTAAATCCAACCCACCCTTTTCGTCTAGCCGTCAGAGATAACGGTTTGCGAACCTTAAACATGCTGGGAATTTGTGAGTCGGCTGGAAGGTAATAAATTGCAAAGCATCTTATGGGCATTTGCACGAGCACCAAAAACAGCGAAAAGTAAATACCGGCTTGCATTCTTTCATTTTGTGGTGCCCAAGCTGCTCCAAGTATCTGTTTCGGTAAAATTTCAATTGATAAAACATTCGTCGCCCTTACTTGACCTAAATAACCACAAAAATCGCATATAACGTCAGCACATTTAAAATTGTTTGGTAGTCTTACTAATGTTTATTTCGATTACATTTTTGACAAACACATTCTTTTACAACTCGTATCTGACCAAAATTTCCTAGTTCCTGTCTTTTTGTAACCACATTAATTCTCAATTATTATAGCAGAACATGTTGCATAGCCTTTAAGTAAAACGTAGAATTAATAATCCGTTAAATTCGATCTAATTGTGAGTTAGACAACGTCTGCGGGTTGGGCGGTTGTACAAAGTAAAATCGGACAAAATTTTGGTTTGCCGCCAAACCGATCTGGCCGGGTGCCATTGTGTCAACGATGGGCACACCTTTACTGAGAGTCGCGGCGACTGCCACATTGCAGAGTTACGGAGTTCCAGTTTGGATCAGGGTCGAGCTTTGATCAGTCACGAACCTGGCGGTTTGACAGAACCCTCCGTCGGTGGCATGGGGCGCGCCCTTCGGCGCACCGCGCCCCCGCTGCATCAAAAGGCCCAAGATGGCGAAGCCAGAACTCGGCACCAAGCGCGTCTGCGTCTCCTGCAGCGCGCGATTCTACGACCTCCAAAAAACGCCCGCCGTCTGCCCGAAATGCGGCACCGAGCAGCCGCAGGAGACGCCGAAGCTGCGCCGGGCGGGGGGCAACGTCGGCGATGAGAAACGGGTGAAGAAGGTGGTCGTGGCCGACGATGCCGAGCCGGAGGTCGAAACCGCCGAGGACGAAGCCGAGGAGGGCGTGCTGGACGACGCCGCCGACCTCGAGGACGATGCGGACGCCATCCCGGACGAAATCGAGGTCGAGCCCGAGGCGGACGAGGTCGAGCGCTGAGCCGACCCGGCGGGCGTAGGCGCTGGCTGCCGCTGCTGCTTCTCGGCGGCTGCGTCCTGCGCCCGATCCCGCCGGTCGACCCACGGCCGACGGACATCGCCGAGGCGTGGGCGGGCGTGTTGCGCGACGACGTGGACGATGCCGGCCAGGTCGCGTTCCGGCGGCTGCAATCCAAGCCCGAGCCGCTCGCATTGGCCGTCGCCGCCATCGCCGCCGCCGATCCCGGGCCGTCCCGCAACGAGCGGCTGGCATTCGAGATCAACAGCTACAACGCGCTGGCGATGTACGCCGTCATCGCCCAGGACGTCCCGCGCCGGCTCGGGCCGCTGGATCGCATCGGCATGTTCTGGCTGACCCGCTTCGACGTCGCGGGCACAACGACATCGCTCGCCGACTACGAGCGCGACATCATCCGCCGCGAGCGCGAACCACGACTGCGTTTCGCGCTCAGCTGCATGGCCGTGTCCTGTCCCCGGCTGTTCCGCGTCCCGTTCGACGCCAGCGACGTCGACGCCCAGCTGGACGCCGCCGCTCGCTGGTTCCTGTCGGACCCGAGCCACGTGCGATACGACCCGGCGACCCGCATGGCGCTGCTGTCGTCCGTGCTTCGGGGCGTGCCGACGCCGCTGGCCTACGCCAATCGCTACCGCGTCGAACCCATCCCCGAGGACGCCCGCATCGCGTTCATCCCGGACGATTGGACGGTGAACGACCAGCCCGGCGACCAGGCCGTCCCGCCCTGATCCGCCCGGCTAGCGAGATCGCGGCGTCCACCGGCAGGGCGGCGGCTTCGCGCAGCCGCCAGTACCAGCGCAGGTGCCACTCGGCGGCCGGGCGCGGCGCCGGGCAGGATCGTGCGGCGACGCCGGCCAGGCGCAGCAGCAGCAGGCACCGGGGCAGGTGATACCCGCTGCTGGCCGCGAACACCGGCCCGGCGCGGCCCCGCAGCAGCCCGGCGCAGGCCCGCGCGGACGACAGCGTGTCGGTGCCCGTCTCCTCCAGCGTGATCCGTTCCTGCGCCACCCCGTAGCCGGTCAGGAGATCGGCCATGATGGACGCCTCCGACGGACCGTACCGGCCAACCCCGCCGGTCGGCATGTAGTCCGACGCCGGCCCGCCGAACCGGAACGCGGCTTCGACCCGGCGGTGGAGCGTTTCGCTGGCCGTGCCGTCGGGCCGGACCGCGGCGCCGAAGATGACGATGATCACGGCGGCGTCAGCAGGATGCGGTTCAGCGACGAGAGCGCGCCGTAGGTCTCCTGCCAGGCCCGCGCGAAGGCAGCGGGGCCGACGCCGCGCACAGCCAGCGCCGCCGCGATCTCGCCGACCGAGCGCTCTCCGTCGATCAGCCGCAGGATGGCCGCGGCCAATGGCGGCATCGGGACGGGCACGCGCAGGCCGTCGAACAGGAACCCCAACGTGCCGTCCGGCCGGATTTGCCGCGCGAGTTCGTCGGCCGGCATCTCACGCGCGACCGGCACGGCCTCGGGCGCCATCGGGTCCGGCGCGGCGACGGGGTCGCCGGCGCGGACGCAGTACAGCACGTGGACGCTCATGTTGCCGCACAGCGCCTCGGCCAGTGCCGCCCGCTCCATCGCGCCGAGCCCGGCGATGCGGGCGCGCAGCTTCGGGTCGGGCAGGTAGATCGCCGGGTCGTAGCGGAGCGGCTCCATCAGGCAGGCGATGCGCAACCCGGCGCCCTCGACCAAGCCGAACAATGCCGGCACGTCGTAGGCCCGGTCGCGCGGGTTCAGCAGCAGGTCGTATAGCCCCGCGTCGCCGCCATCGAGGTGGTCGCTGAAATACGCATTCCGCGTCAGCCAGGCGCTGTCCGGCAGATGCCGCATGACCCGGCGCGCCACGTCCAGCCGGGCGGCGGGCGGCTCGTCCTCCGGCGCCAGGCGGCGGAGCGCGTCCTGCAGCATGTAGACGCCGGTGCGTCCGTGCGGGGCATACACCATCAGGCCGAGACCGCCGCCGCGCGCCAGCACCGACAGCAGGGCGCGCAGCCCGGCCGCCGGGTCGGGCAGGTGGTGCAGGACGCCGCAGCAATCGATGTAGTCGAACGGCCCCAGTCCGCCCGGCAGGTCCAGGATCGAGCCCTCGTGCCAGTCGAGCGACAGTCCCCGCGCATCGGCCCGCGCCCGCGCCGTCCGCATCGCGGCGCCGGAGCGGTCGAGGTAGGTCACGCGACCAGGCCGCCCCGCCCGCGCGAGGTGCTGCGCCAGCATGATCGCGCCGTCGCCCGTGCCGCCGCCGGCGACCAGGGCGCGCAGTGGACGCGACGCCGGGCGGGCGGCGCCGAACACCCAGTGGTCGATCTCACGCAAATGGCTCGGGCTGCCGATGACCAGCCGCTTGGCCTCGTCGCGCGGGTCGCGGGCCGGGTAGGGATAGGCCTCGTACTGCGCCGCGAGGCGGCGGTCGGTTGCATCGGTCATGGGGAACGCATATCCCGCCGCCATGCCGCCCGCCAGAACACCAGCCAGAACACCCGCCAGCAGAGGCTATTTCGGCATCGGCGCCGAGGGGATCAGCAAGGGCGCCAACATGGGCGCGCTGCTGCGGACCGCCCACGCGTTCGGCGCGTCGTTCTGCTTTTCGGTGGCCGCCGGGCACGACGCCCGCGCCGGCCGCGCGGCCGACACCGCCGACACGCCGCGCCACGTCCCGGTATGGCGGTTCGCCTCGGTCGCGGAGATCACGCTGCCCGACGAATGCGCCCTGGTCGGGATCGAGCTGCTGGAGGACGCGGCCGATTTGCCGTCGTTCCGGCACCCGCTGAACGCGGCCTACGTGCTCGGGCCGGAGCGGTCGGGGCTGTCGGACGCCATGTTGGCCCGGTGCCGCCACGTGGTCCGCATCCCGGCGCGGTTCTCGCTCAACCTGGCGGTCGCCGGGGCGCTCGTGCTGTACGACCGGCTGCTGCAGCACGGGCGGTTTGCCGAACGTCCGGTCGGGGCCGGGGGCGCCGCGCCGGTCGACGCGCCGGAGGGGCACGGGCATCCCCGCTTCCGCCGCCACAAGCCGGATTGGCTGCCCTGATGCGCGCGGCGTTTCCTTGTCCCGCGCGCTCTGCCGCCGTATCTGTGCGCCATGCGAACCATGTCCCTATTGCTGCTGTGCCTCGCGTCGCCCGCCTTCGCGCAAACCCGCCCGGCCCATGTGCCTGTGCAGGCGACCCCGAAGGCGATCGGCAGGTTCGAGGATTGGACGGCGGCGACCCATGAGGAAGCCGGGCAGACCGTCTGCTACGCGTTCAGCCGCGCCAGCAGCTCCGTCCCAGCGCTGCCGGGTCGTGGCGACGTGGTGCTGACGGTGACGCAGCGACCCGGCGGCTCCCGCGATTCGGTGGCACTCAGCGCTGGCTTCGCCTACGCCGCGGGCGCCGACGTGACGCTTCGGGTCGATCAGGCCTCGCTGGCGTTCTACACCGCCCAACGCTCGGCCTTCGCCCGCGACGGACGCTCGACGATCGCTGCCCTGGAACGCGGGCGGCACGCGATCGCCAAGTCCCCGGGGCCGCGCGGCACGCTGGTCGTCGACACCTTCAGCTTGCGTGGGTTCTCGCCGGCCTACGCCGCCATCAATAAAGCCTGCCCGGTCAAGAACGGATGAACGCCCTCCTGACCGAAGCCGAGCGCGCCCGCATCCTGGCGAAGTCGGCGCTTTTCCCGCCGCCGCCGCCGGTCGCCGCCGACGGACGCCGCGACCTGGTCGGGCTGTCGCGCGAGGAACTGGCCTCGGCGCTGGCCGACATCGGCGAGAAGCCGTTCCGCGCCAAACAGCTCTGGCACTGGATCTACCACCAGGGCGCGACCGACTTCTCCCGCATGTCCAGCGTCGCCCGCCCCTTGCAGGAGCGCCTGGCCGAGCGCTTCGTCATCGGGCGGCCCGATGTCGCCACCGTGCAGACCAGCACGGACGAGACCCGCAAATGGCTATTCCGTTTCCGCGACGGCCAGGAAGCCGAGACGGTGTACATCCCCGACCGCGCCCAGGATCGCGGCGCCGTCTGCATCTCGTCCCAGGTCGGCTGCACGCTCTCCTGCCGGTTCTGCCACACCGGCACGCAGGCGCTCGTGCGCAACCTCGGCCCGGCGGAGATCGTCGGCCAGTTCATGGCCGCGCGGGATTCGTACGGGGAGTGGCCGTCGCCGCGCGGGGAGGTGCCGCGGCTGCTCTCCACGATCGTGCTGATGGGCATGGGCGAGCCGCTGTACAACTACGAGAACGTGGCGGCGGCCATGCGGATCGTCATGGACGGCGAGGGGATCGGCCTGTCGCGACGGCGGATCACGCTCTCGACGTCGGGGGTCGTGCCGATGATGGACCGGTGCGGGGCCGAGCTGGGCGTGAACCTGGCCGTCTCGCTGCACGCCGTGCGCGACGAGTTGCGCGACGAGATCGTGCCGCTCAACCGCAAATACCCGATCGCGGAGCTGATCGCCGCCTGTCGCCGCTACCCGGGCGCGTCCAACGCGCGGCGGATCACCTTCGAGTACGTCATGCTGCGCGGGGTCAACGACTCCGAAGCCGAAGCGCACGAGCTGGTCCGTCTCATCGCGGGCATCCCGGCGAAGGTGAATCTGATCCCGTTCAACCCCTGGCCCGGCAGCACCTTCGAGCCGAGCAGCCGCGACGCGCTCGACCGGTTCTCGCGGATCGTCATGGCGGCGGGGTTCGCCAGCCCGGTGCGTGCGCCCCGCGGGCGGGACATCCTGGCAGCCTGCGGTCAACTGCGGACCGACAGCCGGCGCACCCGCGAAAAGGCATGATGCCTTTGGAAACCCAAATAAATGCGGGTCTGGGGCCTCGGGCCACAGCCCATCAAACCGGCGGTTCACCCGCAACCGGCTCAAGCCCCATCTCGCGAATCAGCGCCGTCGTCTCCGCGATCGCGGCCTCCGCGTCGGCCGCGTCTGGTCCCTTGGCCACCAGCGCCACGCCGCTGCCGCTCGCGCGATAGAACGGGTAGCTGCCCAGATCGAGCCCAGGGTGGCGGTCCTGGATCGCCTTCAGGCCTTCCGCGATCCGGCCTTCCAGCAGCCCGATCGCGTGCACGCTGCGGGACGCGATCGGCGGGCCGCCGACAAGATGCGGAGCCAGCCAGTCGAACATCGACTGCATGATCCGCGGCACCCCCGCCATGACGTGCACGTTGCCGATGGTGAAGCCGGGGGCGATCGAGATGGCGTTGTCGATCAGGCTGGCGCCGCGCGGCATGGTCGCCATGCGCTGCCGGGCGGCGTTGAACTCGCCGGGCTTGTAGTGGCGGTCCATCCGCGCCCACGCCTCCGGATGCGGCTCCCACGGGACGCCGAACGCCTGGGCGACGCACTCGCTGGTGATGTCGTCGTGAGTGGGGCCGATGCCCCCCGTGGTGAACACGTGGTCGAACCGCGCCCGCACCTCGTTCACCACGCTGACGATGGTCTCGGCCACGTCCGGGATGATGCGGACCTCGCGCAACGGGATGCCGATCTCGCCCAGCCTGGTGGCCAAGAACTTGATGTTCAGGTCCTGGGTGCGGCCGGACAGGACCTCGTTGCCGATCACGAGCAGGCAGGCGGTGGGATTGGTCACAGGAAATCTCGCAGGAGGGGAATGAGGGGCAGGTCGGCCGGGGGCATGGGGTAGTCGGCGAGCTTGTTCGGCCGCACCCAGGCCAGGGTCTGGCCCTCCACCCCCGTGGGGGAGCCGATCCAGCGGCGGCACAGGTACAGCGGCATCAGCAGGTGGAACCGCTCGTAGTCGTGGGAGGCGAACGCGAACGCCGCCAGGCAGAAGGTGGCGACGTCGATCCCCAGCTCCTCCTTCAGCTCGCGGATCAGCGCCGCCTCGGGCGTCTCCCCGGGGTCCAGCTTGCCGCCGGGGAATTCCCACAGGCCCGCCATCTTCTTGCCCTCGGGCCGCCGGGCCAGCAGCACACGGCCGTCGGCGTCGATCAGCGCGCAGGCCGCGACCAGTAGCAGCGGCTTGCCCTCCTTCGCCGCGGAGGCCGGCGTCTCGACAGGGCCGAACAAATCGTCCCGGGTCGCCTCGAAGCGGAGCACCGGGTGCTGGCCGCCACGGGCGCGGAAGGTCTCGAGGCCGGTGCCGACCTCACGCAGCCCGATCCGCCGCAGCACGGCCGCCGAGCCCGGGTTGTCCTCGGCCACGTGCGCCTCGATGCGGTCGATGTCGAGGTTGGCCAGGCCCCAGCGCGCGAACCGCCCCGCCGCCTCGGACGCCACGCCGTGTCCCCAGTAGCGTCGCCCGACCCAGTAGCCGAGATGCCCGGTCCGCGGCTTGAGGTCGAGGCGAAGCCCCACGCAGCCGATCACCAGCTCCTGCCCGTCCTCCTGCCCGGTGATCACCAGATGGGTCGCCGTTCCCGCCTCGCGCTGGGCCATGGTCGAGCCGATCCACTCGTCGGTCAGGTCGCGCGGGTAGGGGAACGGCAGGCGGGAGAGCATCCGCACCACGGCCCAGTCGTTCACCAGGCGGTGCAGCTGCTCGGCGTCCTCCGGGCGGGGCGGACGCAGGGTGAGGCGCTCGGTGGCGAGGGACAGCGGGGGCGTCGCGCGGGCCTCGGCCGCAGTTTGTTTCTTACGGGGCGCGCGGGTCATCGCCGCGAAACTGGACCAGCCCGGGCCGCCATGGCAAGCGCCGTTTCAGCTCCGGTAGCTGCCGTTGATGTCGATGTAGCCGTGGGTCAGGTCGCAGGTCCAAACCGTCGCCTTGCCGCGTCCCAGACCGAGGTCGATCGCCACCTGAACCTCGTGGCCCCGCATGTGCGCCACCACCGGCGCCTCGTCGTAGTCTGCCACCAGCGCGCCGTCCCGGGCCATCCAGACGCCGCCGACGGCCACCGACAGGCGGTCCCGCTCGGCCGGCTGGCCCGCCTTGCCGACTGCCATCACGATGCGCCCCCAATTGGCGTCCCCGCCGGCGATGGCGGTCTTCACCAGCGGCGAGTTCGCGACCGCCATGCCGATGATCTTGGCGGATTTGACCGACACCGCCCCTGTCACGTCGATGCGGATCAGCTTCTGCGCGCCCTCGCCGTCGCGCACCACCTGCAGCGCCAATTCCAGCAGCAGCTCGCCGAGCGCCGCCCGGAACTCCCGCAGCATCGGGCCGCCGCCGTTGTCGACGGGAACGGGGGGGTGCTTGGCCTGGCCCGTCGCGAACAGCAGCACGGTGTCGCTGGTGGAGGTGTCGCTGTCGACCGTGGTCCGGTTGAAGCTGGTCTCGACCCGGCGCTCCAGCATCGCCTGCAGCGGGATCGCCGGGATCGCCGCGTCGGTGAACACGAAGCACAGCATCGTCGCCATGTCCGGCGCGATCATGCCGCTGCCCTTGGCGATCCCGGTGATGCGCACCTCTACGCCGCCGATCAGGGTGGTGGTGGTCACCGCCTTGGGGAAGGTGTCGGTGGTCATGATCCCGCGCGCCGCCTGCTCCCACCCGTCCGGCGACAGCGACCGGTGCAGGCCGGGAAGGGCGGCGGTCAGGCGGTCGTGCGGCAGCACCTCGCCGATGACGCCGGTCGAGGCCAGGAACAGCTGGTTCGCCGGGCACTTCAGCAGCTTGGCCGCAGCGGCCGCCGTGGCGTCGACCGCCACGGTGCCGGCGCGGCCGGTGAACACGTTGGCGTTGCCCGCGTTGACCACCACGGCGCGGGCCACGCCGCCCTTCAGCGCGGACCGGCACCACTCGACCGGCGCGCCGGGACAGCGGCTGCGGGTGAACACCCCGGCGACCGTCGTGCCCGGCGTCAGTTCGGCCATCACCAGGTCGGTGCGCCCCCGGTAGCGAATGCCCGCCTCCGCCGCGCCCAGCCGCACGCCAGCCATCGGCGGCAAGGCGGGTAGCGCCACGGCGAGCGGCGAGACGGGCAGGGGCTGGGCCATGCCCTAGTGTGCGGGCGGCCGGGCGGGCGACTGGGCGGGCGGGGGGGCGCCAGGCTTGGGGGCGGGGCCGGACGGCGCTGCCGGGGTCAGGTCGATCGCGGCGCCGGCGGCCGGCATGGGCGAGCCGTCCGCGTTAAAGCGTTCGACGGTCAGCCCCGTCTTGGCCTTCTCCACGACCTTGCGGATGCCGTCCTGGATGATCTGCTGGCGGATCTGGTCGCGGGCCTGCTCGAAGGTCGGGGGGGCGGCCACGCGCCGCTCGATCACCTTGATGACGTGCCAGCCGAACTGGGTGTGCACCGGCGACTGCGCGACCTCGCCCGCCTTGAGCGCGAATGCGGTTTCGGCGAACTCGGGCACCATGTCGCTTTTTTTGAAGAAACCAAGGTCGCCGCCCTGCTGCGCCGCCGGGTCGGTGCTGTGCTGCTTGGCGAGTGCTGCGAAGTCGCCACCCTTGTTCAGGTCGGCGATGATCTGCTTGGCCTCGTCCTCGCTGGCGACGAGGATGTGGCTGGCGTGCACCTCCTCCTCGCCGGTTTTGCCAGCGATCGTCTGGTCGTAGCGGGCGCGCAGGGCGGCGTCGGTCACCAGCGGGCCGATGTCGCGGGCGAGCACGGCGTTCTGCAGCGCGGTGTCCGTGGCCCGCGCGATGGCGCGCTCGACCTGCGGGTCGTCCTGCAGCTTTTCCTTGCGCGCCTCGATCACGATCGCCTTGCGGTCGATCATCTGGTCCAGCAGCAGCGGATACAGCGTGGCGGGCGGCATCCCACGCATCTCTTCCGGCAGGGTCTGCGCCGCCTCGGATATGTCACTCAGATGAATTTCGGCCTTGCCGATGCGGGCGACGACCGGATCGGCCGGTGTGCCAGGGGGTGTCCCAGGAGGGGGCGCGCCCGGCGCGGGGGCCGACGCGGCCGGTTTGGGCGCCGGCGTGGCCGCTGGCGGCGTCTGCGCGAAGGCGGTGGAGCCGAACAGGGACGCTGCAAACGCTGCACCGGCAAGGCGGGAGGAGCTGGTAAGCCGCATGGATAACCTCGGGACGGGAAAGGCCCGATCATGGCCGAACCCTGCCATGAAGCCAAGTTACGTTGACCCGGCCGGGTCCGAGTCCTATCTGCAATGGGCCTATACGAGGCGCTTCCCAGAAGGCTTTGCATGTTCGCCAGTCTCGCCCGCACCATTTTCGGCTCCGCCAACGACCGCTCGCTGAAGGCCTATCAGCGCCGTGTGCCGGAGATCAACGCGCTCGAGCCTGCGATGCACGCCCTCGGCGACGACGCCCTGCGCGGCAAGACGGCCGAGTTCCGCGAGCGGCTGGCGGCCGGCGAGACCCTGGACGCGCTGCTGCCCGAAGCGTTCGCCGTGGTGCGCGAGGCCGCGACGCGTGCGCTCGGGATGCGGCACTTCGACGTGCAGCTGATCGGCGGCATGGTTCTGCACGACGGCAAGATCGCCGAGATGAAGACCGGCGAGGGCAAGACGCTGGTGGCGACCCTGCCGGTATACCTCAACGCGCTGCCCGCGAAGGGCGTGCACGTCGTGACGGTCAACGACTACCTCGCCCGCCGCGACGCGGAGTGGATGGGCCAGCTGTACAGCTTCCTCGGCCTGTCCACGGGCGTCATCATCCACGGCCTGGACGACCAGCAGCGCCACGCCTCCTACAACGCCGACATCACCTACGGCACCAACAACGAATTCGGCTTCGACTACCTACGCGACAACATGAAGTATCGCCTGGAGGACATGTCCCAGCGCGATTTCGCCTACGCCATCGTGGACGAGGTCGACAGCATCCTGATCGACGAGGCCCGCACCCCCCTCATCATCTCCGGCCCGGCGGAGGACAGCTCCGACCTGTATCGCCAGGTGAACGCCGTCGTGCGCGAGCTGGTCGCCGACCCGGAGACCTACGAGAAAGAGGAGAAGTTCAAGACGGTCACGATGACCGAGCCGGGGTCGGAGCGGGTCGAGGATATGCTGCGCGCCGCCGGGGTGATCACCGAGGGCAACCTTTACGACATCTTCAACGTGTCGGTGGTGCACCACGTCCAGCAATCGCTGCGCGCCCACACGCTGTTCGCCCGCGACGTGGACTACATCGTCCGCGACGACAAGGTGGTGATCATCGACGAGTTCACCGGCCGCATGATGGAGGGCCGGCGCTACTCCGAGGGGCTGCACCAGGCGCTGGAGGCCAAGGAGGGCGTGACGGTCCAGCAGGAGAACCAGACGCTCGCCTCCATCACGTTCCAGAATTATTTCCGGCTGTATCCCAAGCTCGCCGGCATGACCGGAACGGCGCTGACGGAGGCGGACGAGTTCGCCGAGATCTACAAGCTGGACGTGGTCGAAATCCCCACCAACATGCCGGTCGGCCGCACCGACGGCGACGACGAGGTATACCGGTCGGCGGCGGAGAAATACGAGGCGGTCGCGACCCTGATCACCGAGGCGCGCACCCGCGGCCAGCCGGTGCTGGTCGGCACCACAAGCATCGAGAAAAGCGAGCTGATCAGCGGGATGCTGACGGCCAAGAAGGTGCCGCACGCCGTGCTGAACGCGCGCTTCCACGAGCAGGAGGCGACCATCGTCAGCCAGGCCGGCGCGCCCGGCGCCATCACCATCGCCACCAACATGGCCGGGCGCGGCACCGACATCAAACTCGGCGGCAATGTCGAGATGCGCACCAAGCTGGAGTTGGGCGAGATCAACGACCCCGATGTCCGCGCCGAGCGGGAGAGCGGGATCCGCGCCGAGGTGGCCGCGAACCACGAGGCCGTGAAGGAGGCCGGCGGGCTGCTGGTGATCGGTACCGAGCGGCACGAGAGCCGCCGCATCGACAACCAGCTGCGCGGGCGGTCGGGACGGCAGGGCGACCCGGGGGCGTCGCGCTTCTTTCTCAGCCTCGAGGACGACCTGATGCGAATCTTTGGGTCCGAGCGGATGGGCGGGATGCTGCAGAAGCTCGGGCTGAAGGAGGGGGAGGCGATCATCCATCCCTGGATCAACCGGGCGCTGGAGAAGGCGCAGAAGAAGGTCGAGGCGCGCAACTTCGACACCCGCAAGAACGTGCTGAAATACGACGACGTGATGAACAACCAGCGCCGCGAGGTGTACGGCCAGCGTCGCGAGTTCATGCGCGCCGACGACGTGTCGGAGACGGTGGCCGACATGCGCGCCGAGGTGATCGACGCCATGGTCGCGCGGCGCATCCCCGCCAAGGCGTTCAGCGAGCAGTGGGAGAGCGAGGCGCTGGCCGAGGACGTGCGCCGGGTGCTGAACCTCGACCTGCCGGTGGCGGCCTGGGCCGCGGAGGATGGCATCGACGAGGAGGCGATTCACCAGCGGGTCACGGAGGCGTCGGACGCGGCCATGGCCGAGAAAGCCGCGAGCTTCGGGTCCGAACTGATGCGCTACATCGAGAAGAACGTGCTGCTGCAGATGCTCGACGCCGTGTGGAAGGAGCACCTGCTGAACCTGGACCATCTGCGCCAGGGCATCGGCCTGCGCGCCTACGGCCAGCGCGACCCGCTGAACGAGTACAAAAGCGAGGCGTTCGCGCTGTTCAACGCCATGCTGGACGATCTGAAGGAGCGGGTGACCGCCACGCTGACCGGCCTGCGCCTCCAGGCCGAGGTGCCGCCGGAGCCCGTCCTGCCACCGATGTTCGCCAGCCACCCCGAGCCGGCGCTGGCGGGGGGCGATTACGGGATGGCGGGCGCGGCGCCCGCTCTGCTCGCCCCGATGCAAGCCGACACCATGGACCTCGCCGACCCCGTGACCTGGCGCAACACGGCCCGCAATGCGCCGTGTCCGTGCGGGTCGGGGAAGAAGTACAAGCACTGCCACGGCAAGGTCGCCTGACGCTGCCCGGTCAGCTCCGCTGCCAGAACGTGATGATGAGGCCGCCCGCGACGATGAGCGTGCCGCCGACCATGATCGGCAGCGTCGGCCGTTGCCCAAACGCCACCATGTTCACGGCCTGAGTGACGAGAAAGAACAGGGCCACGTACACTCCCAGCAGGCGCCCGAAGTCCCAGGGTGGCAGGTTGATCAAGGTTGCGTAGGCGAACAGCGCGGCGGCGCCCAGCAGCATCCAGCCGGCTCGGGCGTTCGGCGAGGCGCTGTGAAGGCCGGTGCGAACCAGCGCGTCACCGCCTGCTTCGAACGCCGCCGAAAGCGTCAGCAGCGCCAGCGCGCTCATGAGACCCATGGCGGTTCCACCCCGTGAGCGACGCTGGGGCTCAGGTCTCCCCCGTCAGCTCCCGCCGCCGCCGGTCCAGCTCCTCGGTGTAGCGCCGAAGCGCATACTGTTCCGTCAGCAGCCCGATCACCTTCATCGTCTCCGGTCCGTCCACGACGGCGAGCGCGTCGGATTCGGACACTTCGAACATCTGCACCGCCTCCTTGATGGTCATCTGCGGCAGCAGGACGCTTCTCGGGTAGTGCAGCAAATCCGACACGCGGGACACGGTGTCCTCCGCGGCGTGCGCCTCGGGGGTCAGCACCATGCCGGCGTAGCGGTCGCGGTCGTCTACCGCCACGGCGCGATCCACCGACCCGAGCGGCACGGCGCGGCGGAACGCGGCCATCGGCAGGTCGGAGCGCACGGTGCGGAGGTCCTTGCGCATCATCCGCCCCACCGTCAGGCTGCGCATCCAGCCGATGTCGACCGCGCCGCGGATCGCCTCGCCGCGCAGGTGGAAGCGCCAGGTCGCGAACGAGTAGCCGAACGTGCGCCGGACCGTCAACGCCGACACGACCGATGCCGCCAGCACCGCGACCGTCATCGGCAGGCTGCCGGTGCTTTCGAGCGCCAGGAACGCCATCGTCAGCGGGCCGCCGACCACCGCCACCGCCAGCGCGCTCATGCCCACCAGGGCGCACACGGCGGCGGGCAGCGCCTGCACCGCGGTGAATAGCGCCAGCAACCCGGCGAAGGCCTTGCCGAGCAGCGCGCCGAGCAGGAGCGAGGCGAAGAACAACCCGCCGCGGAACCCCGAGCCGATCGAGACGGCCGACGCCAGCGACTTGGCCAGGATCAGCAGCGCCACATAGCTGAGCGAGTAGGGCGCATCCAGGCTGACCCGCAGCGCCTCGTGCCCGGACGACATCACCTGCGGCGAGAACAGCGCCAGCGCGCCGACGATCAACCCGCCGACCGCCGGGCGCAGCCACATCGGCACGCCGCTGCGGCGAAACGCCTCCTCCGTCAGGGTCACGCCGCGCATGATCGCGATGCCGCCGAGCGCGCACAGCATGCCCAGGGCGAGGATCGGCAGGTAGTCCACCGGTTCGATCGCGGACGGGACCCGGATATCGAAGCCCTCCGTGCCCCCGGTCAGGAAGCGCGACACCAGGACGGCGGAGATGGCGGCGACCACGACCGGTGCCAGGGTCGCCAGCGAGTAGGTGCCGATGACCAGCTCGAACCCGTAGAACGAGCCGGTGAGCGGCGCCTGGAAGGCCGCGGCGATGGCGGCTGCGGCGCCGCAGCCCACCAGCAAGCGCAAATCGTTGCGCCGCAACCGGAAGCTGCGTCCCAGGCGGGAGGCGACGGCGGCGCAGATTTGGGTGTAGCCCGCCTCCAACCCGACCGAGGCGCCGACGCCGTTGGACAGCATGGTCTGCAGGGTGACGATCAGCGAGTCGCTGAGCGACATGCGCCCGCCATACAGCGCGTTCGCTTCGATCGGGTCCACGGTGCGCCGGTTCCACCAGCGTGCGGCCGCCCACAGGGCCAGGCCGACGGCAAGCCCGCCGCCTGCCGGGACCGCCAGCGCTTTCATGCGGTCGAGGCTGATCACGCCGGACAGCCGCTCCCCCGGCTGCAGGTCGAACAGGAAGCGGTGCGCGGCCTGGGTGCTCCAATTCATCGCGAACACCAGCAGGCCGGAGACGACTCCGACTACGCCGGCGAGCACGACCAGCCAGATCTCGTCCGCGCGAACCATCGCCCGCAGTGCCTGCGGAGCGTGCAGCACGACCTGGCTGAGCGCGCGCCGGGTACGTTCGATCGGTCCGGAACGCAGCTTGTGGAATGGCGGCTGGGACGCCGCGCCAGTGAGGCCAAGGCTGGCGGAAAGCGAGGACATTCTCAGTCGCCCGGCCACGAGTGCGATATACACGGCCCCGGACGCTCCCGCGCCCTCAGGATCCGCAGACACTCTTGCTACCATCGGCGGCGACATTCAATCGCTTAGGCGCGTCGACCCGCTTACTTTTTCGACACTATGTGGTTTTAGCCACGCTCTCGACGCGTGTCCTCCAGGTCGTCGGCGATGAAGGCGGCGACGAGGTCCGCCAGCGTCTCGTGCGGCGTGAATCCGAGCTGCAGGCCGCGCTCGGGGCGGAACGCAGCGGGCCAGCCGGCGACGATGGCCTGCACCGCCGGGTCGGGACGGCGGCGCACGAGCGCGGCGGCGCCGGGCTGGACCCACTCGAGGGCGGCCAGCATGTCGCCGACGGTCGCCCGCAGGCCCGGTGGGTTGACGCTGCGGTCGAGGCCCATGACGCTCGTGTCCATGGTCGCGGCGTGGAGCAGCCACTCGACGGCGCGGCGGGGGCTGCACACCCACAGGGCGAAGTCGTCGGCGACGGGAAGGTCGGCGGGCAAGCCGAGCAGCGGTTCGCGCAGGATCGCGGAGACGAAGCTGCTCGCCGCCTGGTTCGGACGTCCCGGCCGCACGATCACGGTCGGCAGCCGGATGTTGACGGCGTCGAGGAAGCCGCGGCGTGAGGCGTCGGTCAGCAGCATCTCGCCGATCGCTTTCTGCGTGCCGTAGCTGTTGGCCGGTAATTGCCGGGCGTCGTCGCCGAGCGTGGCCGCCTGTCCGCCGGAGAAGCTGGCGACGCTGCTGGTGAACACCACCCGGGGCGCCGTCGGCAGCTTGCGGCAAGCGTCGATCACCGCCCGCACGCCGTCGAGGTTCACCCGGCGGCCCAAATCGTAATCCGCCTCCGCGGCGCTGCTGACCACGGCGGCAAGGTGGAACACGACCGCGGTGCCCTCGGCGAACGCGGCAAGCTCCGCGATGTCGCCGGCGTGGCGGTGCACGGGGAACGGCGCCGGAAGCGCGTCCGGGGTCGTTACGTCGAACAGCGTAAGGCTGCTGACGGCCGTGCCGCCCAGCGCGCCATCGGCCGCGAGCCGCCGCGCGACCTTGCGCCCGATGAAGCCATTCGCGCCGAGAATGGTGACGTGCATCGGCCAAGGTT
>JAABUX010001998.1_pt1 | contig 29654 bp, 29 predicted proteins | sample 5561851 | NCBI WGS metagenome assembly JAABUX01 (sample SAMN10711883, study PRJNA513361) | rock metagenome | isolation source: Antarctica rocks | place: Antarctica: Victoria Land, Richard Nunatak red sandstone | collected 2016-01-03 | reverse complement strand
CACGCGCTACGAGAAGACCGCCAACTCCTTCATGGGCGTCCTTTGCATGGCCGCAGCCATCGACTGGATCAAAGGCTAACAGGCCCTAGTCCTTGTCGCTCGAAACCGATCTGATCCTGGACAGGCGGCGCCTCAAGCGCCGCCTGAACCTTTGGCGGGTCCTAGCGGTGGCGGCTGGCACGGCGGCGCTGATTGCGGTCGTCGTGCCGCGGACGGCGGGCGGCCTTGGCCGGCACGTGGCGCGTATCAACGTGACCGGCGTCATCACCGTAAGCGGTGCTCCGCCACCCTGATTTTGGCAGGTTGACGGTCAGCCGGCTTTTGCGGTGGCCCACATCCATGGCATGAGTTCGTCGATGCGTGCCTGCGGCCACCCGTGGACGAGGCGGGTCAGCAGGTCGGCGAGGTAGGCCTGCGGGTTGACGCCGTTCAGTTTGCAAGTTTCCACGAGCGAGGCGACGTGCGCCCAGTTCGCCCCGCCCTCGTCGTTACCCGCGAACAGGGCATTCTTTTTCGACAGCTTGATCGGGCGTATGGCGCGCTCGACGCTGTTGTTGTCGAGCTCGATGCGCCCGTCATCGAGGAACCGCTCGAGGCCGTCCCAATGGTTCAGCGCGTAGCGGATCGCACCGGCCGTCGGGCCGCGCCCGGGCAGCGTCGCGACCTGCGCCTCGAACCAGGCGCGCAGGTCGGCCACCAGCGGCCGGCTTTTGGCTTGGCGCGCAGCAAGCCGATCCGCCGCTGTCTTGCCGCGCACCTCGGCCTCGATCCGGTAAAGGGCGGCGATGCGCGCCAACGCCTCCACGGCAATCGGCGCCGCGCCGGCCTTGGCCAGGTCGTAGAAGCCCCGGCGCACGTGCGCCCAGCAGAACACCAGCGTCACCGCCCTGCCATCGTCCTTGGGGCCGGCCAGCTTCTTGTAGGTCGCATAGCCGTCGCACTGCAGGATGCCGCGGTAGGCCCCGAGCAGCCGGTCGTTGTGCTCCTGCCCGCGACCCGGAGCATAGCTGTAGACCACGACCGGCGGGTCAGCCCCGCCCCAGGGCCGGTCGTCGCGCGCCACCGTCCAGAAGTAGCCTGTCTTGGTCCGCCCGCGGCCGGGGTCGAGCACCGGCACGGTGGTCTCGTCGGCGAACACCCGCGCCGAGCCCAACAGGATCTCCTTCAAGCGGCTGACCACGGGCGCGATCTCGGCCGCCGCATAACCCACCCAGAACGCCAGGGTGGACCGCTCCAGCTCGACCCCCTGCCGCTGCATGATCTGCGCCTGGCGATACAGCGGCAGGTGGTCGGCGTAGCGCGCCACCAGCACATGCGCGACCAGGGCCTCGGTGGGCAGGCCACCCTCGATCAGCCGCGCCGGCGCCGGCGCCTGCACGACCACACCCTCGCACGCCCGGCAGGCCAGTTTCGGCCGCCGCGTCACCAGCACCCGGAACTGGGCGGGGATCACGTCGAGGCGCTCGGAACTGTCGTGGCCGATGACGGCCATGGCGCCGCGGCAGCACGGGCAGGCCGTGTCCTCCGGCGTCAGCGTCACCTCGATCCGCGGCAGGTGCGCGGGCAGCGCGCCCCGGCTTGCCCGGCGCTGGGCCGTGCGCTCGTGCTTCAGGGCGGGATCGCGCTTCTCGCCCTCCGCCTCGCCCCGCGCGATCGCCTGCTCGAGGTCCTCCAGGCCGAGTTGCAGCTGCTCCTCGGGCAGGCGCTCGGACCTGGCGCCGAACTGCATGCGCTTGAGCCGCAGCAGCAGATGCCGCAGCCGGTCGTTCTGGCCCGCCAGCGCGTCGCATTCAACGGCCAGCCGGTCGCGCTCGGCCGCAACGCTGTCCCGCTCGGCCTGGGCCGCCAGCAGCAAGGCGCGCAGCGCCGCGGCCGTCTTGGGCAGAGGTGCTGTCGGGTCGGGAGCGGCGTGCATCGTGGACGAACCTTACCCCGCCGCCGTCGGCGTGGGAATCCTGCGCACCGTCTGCACCCGCGTCCAGTCCAGCCCGTCGAACAGGGCGGCGAACTCCACCGCGGACAGCCGCATCGCCCCGTCCATCACCGGCGGCCAGCGGAACGCACCCTGCTGCAGCTGCTTCCACACCAGAACCAGGCCGCTCGCGTCCCAGACGAGGATCTTGACCCGGTCCGCGCGCTTGGCCCGGAACACCACCACCACGCCCGAGGACGGGTCCTCCCCCAGCACGGCAGACGCCAGGGCAGCCAGGCCGTGGGCTCCTTTCCGGAAATCAACCGGTCGCGTCGCCAGCAGCACGCGCACGCCAGAGGGAATGGTGATCATGCCCCGCCCGCCGACGCCCGCACTGCGCGCAGCACCGACGTGAGCAGGGCTGCGTCCATGCTGGCCCGCACGCGCACAACAGCACCGGCAACCTCGACCTCGATCACGGGACCGGAAACCACCTCCGGCGCGGAGGCCGGCGTCACGGGCGACACCGTCGGTTCAGCAAAGATCGGCACGAAGTCAGGCACAGGCAGGCTGGCGACAGTCCCGTCCGCCGGCGGCGCCAGCAAACCCGCAAGCGCCTCACGCCGCCACCCGAACACCTGCTGCGAGCTGAGCTGCCATCGCCGCGCCACCTCGGAAACCGTCGCTCCCGGCGCCATCGCCTCGGCGACGATCTGTGCCTTCTCCTCCGCCGACCAGCGCCGCCGCCGGCCCGGACCCGTCAGCACCTCAACCCGGCGGTACTCCGCCTTCAGGTCATCCTTACCGTCAAACATAATGTCAGCTCGAAGCTCCCTGCCTCAAGCAAACCAACCACAGTCACCCCTCAATCAGGAACAATGGCCGCAGAGCAACGCTTACTCATCACCGAGGACCGCAAGCTGATCGAGAGCGTCGCGGCGCTGGCGAAGGATGGCAGCGTGCCCGCGGTGATCGTCTCCATCGACAGCCCCGGCGGCTCGGTGGCCGGGGGCGAGAGCCTGCGCGGCGCGCTGCTGCGGGTCGCGGCGGCCAAGCCCGTGGTGGCGGTGATGCGGGGCACCGCGGCATCCGCCGGCTACATGGTGGCCTTGCCCGCCGCCCGCATCTTCGCCCGCGACGCGACGCTGACCGGCTCCATCGGCGTCATCCTGCAGACCGGGGACGTGTCCGGCCTGCTGAGCCGGCTGGGCCTATCGGCGGAAGCGATCACCTCCGGGCCGCTCAAGGATCAGCCGAGCTTCACCCGCGGGCTGACGGCGCAGGGACGCGATTACCTGAATGGCCTGGTCGGCGACATGTATGACCAGTTCGTCGGCATGGTGGCGGAGGCCCGGCATATGGACGCCGCCCAAGTCCGTACCCTGGCCGATGGCCGCGCCTACACCGGCCGCCAAGCGCAGAAATTGGGCCTGGTGGACGAGATCGGCGGCGAGATCGAGGCGCGGGAATGGCTGGCACGGGAGCGCGGCGTGCCGACGACGGTGCCGGCCGAGGACTTGAAGCCCGGCAGCCTGTATGGCCGCACGATCGGGGCAACGCTGGCCGGCTTTGTCCAGCAGGCCGTCATGGGCATGTTCGCCCCGCCGGTGGCGCAGACCGGGGCTTGGGCGCTCTGGCAAGGGGGCGCCGCGGAATGATCAGTCCGCTTGGTAGGCAGCGAGTTCATTGCCGCCGGGGTCGCGGAAATGGAAGCGCCGCCCGCCGGGGAACGCGAAGGTCGGCCGGGTGACGCCGCCGCCCGCCTCGGTCACGGAACGAAGGGCGGCGTCAACGTCCTCCACCGCGATGACCACAAGCACGTTCTTCGTTGCCTGACCGGCATCTCCTTGCAGGCCGACATCGACGTCGCCGGTCATGGTGCAAGCGTAGCTCTCGCCGAAATCGGTCAGTTCCCATCCGAACGCTTTGGAATAAAACGTTTTTGCCTTGCCGGTATCCGCCACCGGCAATTCAATGAAGTTCGGTCGTGCCATCCGGGTGCTCCCGCAACGTCGCTGTCTTTTGCCCCTTGTCGCATGGAAGGATCGCGCAACGGAAGGACCTTGGGCCGGCTACCTCCTTGAGGCGCCTGATATCCACAGCCAAATTGCGCCGTTCGGTTGACGCGAGGCGTTGCGTCCGGCATCGTCCGGCGCACATTCCCGCCAGCGGGCCAACAACTTCAAAGCATTACGGCGATTGAGGCCATGACGAAATCAGAGTTGATCGCAGAGCTTGCATCCGCCAACCCGCATTTGCTCAGCCGGGACGTGGAGCTGATCGTCTCGACCATCTTCGAGGAGATCACCGCCGCCCTGGCCCGCGGCACCCGGGTCGAGCTGCGCGGCTTCGGCGCCTTCACGGTGAAGCGACGCGACGCCCGCACCGGGCGCAATCCGCGCACCGGGGAGGCGGTTCCGGTCAACGAGAAAGCGGTGCCGTTCTTCAAGGCCGGCAAGGAACTGCGGGAGCGGGTGGACCGCGGCGGTAGGCCGATCCGTTCGCTTGCCCGCGCCGAACGCGTGCTGGCTTAGCCCATGCGCATTCTGCTCGCCGTGCCTGTGCTGATCATCCTGGTGGCCTTCGCGCTGTCGAACCGGCAGGTGGTCCAACTGGGCCTATGGCCCACCGACATCACCATCAACGCGCCGCTGTCGATCACGATCCTGGTGGCGGCCGGGCTGTTCTTCATCGTCGGCGCGCTCATGACCTGGGGCGCCGGCGTGCTGACCGCCAGCCGCGCCCGTCAGGCCGAGCGCACCGTGCGGCAGCTTGAGGCCGAGGTGCGGGCGCTCAAGGCGCAGCCCAGGAGTGCACAGTCTAGGAATGCGCAGCCTGGGAGCGTGGGCACCGCCATGGCCTTGCCGCCGCCCGGCGCGTAATGGCCGGGCTGATCGTCGCCCTGGACACCGCGGATGCGGAACAGGCGGCGGCGTGGGCGAAGGCGGTGGCGCCGCATTGCGGCATGCTGAAACTGGGTTTGCAATTCGTCCTGGCCCAAGGTGCCGCGGGCGTCCGCGGCGTCACGCCGCGCCCCATTTTCCTGGACCTGAAACTGCACGACATCCCCAACACCGTCGCGGGCGCCGTGCAGGCCATCCTGCCGCTGCGCCCGGCCATGCTGACCGTCCACGCGGGCGGCGGCGGCGCGATGCTGGCCGCGGCCCGGCGTGCCGCCGACACGGCCGCCCAGCCCCCGATGCTGCTTGCCGTCACCGTGCTGACCAGCCTCGACAGCAGCGCCCTGCACGCGACCGGCGTCGCCGGCGGGCCGCGCCAGCAGGTGCTGCGGCTGGCCCGCCTGGCGATGGATGCCGGCGCGGACGGGCTGGTGTGCAGCGCGCAGGAGGCGCCCATGCTGCGGGACGCCCTGGGGTCGCGCCCCACCCTGGTGGTGCCGGGCATCCGGCCGGCCGGCGCCGGGCTGGACGACCAGGCGCGCATCGTGACCCCCCGGGCCGCCGTGGACGCCGGCGCCGATTGGATCGTGGTCGGCCGCCCCATCACCGGCAGCGCCGACCCGGCCGCCGCCGCCGCCGCCATCGCTTCGGAGATCGCATGACAACACTCGTGAAAATCTGCGGCATCAACTCGCCGGAGGCACTGGACGCCGTGGCCGATGCCGGAGCCGACTACGTCGGCTTCGTGTTCTTCCCGCCATCCCCGCGCGCCGTGACGCCGGCCCAGGCTGCCGCCCTCTCGGCACACCGCCCCGGCGGCCCGGCGCGGGTGGGGCTGTTCGTCGATCCGACCGACGACGACGTGGCCGAGGCCCTGGCTTCCTTGGCCCTGGACGTGCTGCAGGTGCACGGCACGGCGGCCCGTGCGGTCGAACTCCGGACGCGGTTCGGGGCGCCGGTCTGGGTCGCAGCGGGCGTGGGCGGCAGGGACGACCTGCCGATGGACGGTGGCGGCGTAGATGCCTTGCTGCTGGACGCCAAGGCGCCGCCCGGCGCTGCGCTGCCCGGCGGCAACGCCCGGGCGTTCGATTGGGCCATGCTGCGCGGCTGGACGGCGCCGGCGCCCTGGCTGCTGGCCGGCGGCCTCACCCCTGACAACGTCGCGGAGGCCGTGCGCGTCTCGGGCGCTTCGGCGGTCGATGTGTCGTCCGGCGTGGAGCGGAGCCGCGGCGTGAAGGACGCTGTGCTGATCCAGGCCTTCGTCAGGAACGCGCGGGCTAGATCCAGCCCCGCCGCTTGAACCACAGGAACGGCAGGACCCCGCTCAAGACGATCACGGCCAGGCCACAGGCATAGCCGTAGTGCCACTCCAGCTCCGGCATCAGCTTGAAGTTCATGCCGTAGATGCTGGCCATCAGCGTCGGCGGCACGCCCACCACGGACACGACGGTCAGGACCTTGATGCCGTTGTTCTGCTCGATGTTGATGAAGCCCAGCGTCGCGTCCAGCAGGAACTGCACCTTGTTCGTCAGTTGGATGTCGTAATCCGACAATGAGGCGATGTCCTGGCGCAGCGTCTTGAACCGGGGCCGCAGGGGCGCGGGTATCCAGTCCGCGGCGGTGTCGTCCGTGTAAAGCACGATGCGGTTCATCCCAAGCAGGCTGTCCCGGATGTTGGACACGCGCTCCCCGGCGGTGCCCACCGCGCGCAATGTCGCCCGGAGCTGCATGTCCATCCGCGCCGCGTTCGGCGTGCCGCCGCGTTCCGGCCGGAACACCCGGCGCGAGATGGAATCGAGGTCCGCGCCCACGTGCTCCAGGATATCCGCCAGGTGGTCGATGATCGCCTCCAGCAGCCCCAGGAACGCAGCCACGCTGCACGACTGCGCGGGGCTGCCCACGAATCGCTCGGCGAACTGGTCGAACATCGGCAGGTCGGCGAACCGTACGGTCATCAGATGCTCCGGCGACAGCACGAAGCCGAGCGGGGCCACCTTCGACAGCCCGTCCGCCGCGCGGTAGATCATCGGCGTGCTGAGGGACAGCGTCTTGCCCTCGCTCGACAGCCGGCTGCTGCTCTCGATTTCGGCCAGGTCCGCCTCCGCCGGCACCCGCAGCCCGGTCAGCCGCTCCGCGGCGGAGCGTTCCTGGTCGGTCGGGTTCAGCAGGTCGATCCAGACCGGCGCAGGCCCCAGCGGCCCGTCATGCGGCTGGAAGGAGCGGCGGGGAGCGAGGCCGGCGTTCAGGTACAGCATGGCGCATCCTACCCTGGCCTTGCGCGGCTGCGAGTCCCAAAGAACCAGAAGCGTGACCGGCGCCGGGCGGTGCGGTATCATGCTTGTTCGATCATGGAGAGCACGTTGGACGAAACCGCGCCTGCCCGAACCGACCGCGGCTGGAGCCGGACGCGCATGGCTGGTCCGGGGAGCGGGACATGAGCTGGCTCGCCGAGTACGTCCGTCCGAAGATCCGCACGCTGCTGGGGCGTCGGGAGGTGCCGGACAATCTTTGGGTGCAATGCCCCAACTGCCAGCAGATGCTGTTCGCCAGCGATCTCGCGCGCAACCTGAAGGTCTGCACGGCGTGCGGTTTCCATATGCGCCCGACCGCGGCGGAGCGCCTGGCCTACACCTTTGACGCCGACCCCGGCTTCACCCGCATCGAGCTGCCGCGCGTGCCCTTGGACCCGCTGCGTTTCCGCGACAGCAAGCGCTATGCCGACCGCTTGAAGGAGGCGCGGGAGAAGACCGGCCTCGACGACGCGATCCTGGTCGCGCATGGCGCTATCGGGGGCCACCGCGCCGTGGTGGCGGCGCAGGCGTTCGAGTTCATGGGCGGCAGCATGGGCGCCGCGGTGGGGGAGGCCATCGTCGCCGCCGCCCGGCTCGCGGTGCTGCAGCAGGCGCCCTTGGTCGCGTTCACCGCAAGCGGCGGCGCACGGATGCAGGAAGGCGCCGTCAGCCTGATGCAGATGCCGCGCACCACCATCGCGGCCCGGCTGGTCAAGGAGGCCGGGCTGCCGTTCATCACGGTGCTGACCGACCCCACGACTGGCGGCGTCACCGCGAGCTTCGCCATGCTGGGCGACCTGCAGATCGCGGAACCCGGCGCGCTGATCGGCTTCGCCGGCAGCCGGGTGATCGAGCAGACGGTACGGGAGACGCTTCCGGACGGCTTCCAGCGCGCCGAGTACCTGCACGCGCACGGCATCCTCGACATGGTGGTGCCGCGCACCGAGATGCGGGACACCCTGGCCCGGCTGATCGGCCTGCTGCGCGTGCCGGAGCAGGCGCCCGCCGTGCCGATGCTGCCGCCGCCAGCGCTGCCGGAGCCGGCCGCCGCGTGAGCCAGGTCCAGCCCCGGAACCGGCCCAGCAACCGGATCGAGCCGATCATCGAGCGGCTGCACGGCCTGCACCCTCGGCTCATCGACCTCAGCCTCGACCGGCTGGAACGCCTGCTGGCGCGACTGGGCCATCCGGAACGCCAGCTGCCGCCGGTGATCCACGTGGCGGGCACCAACGGAAAGGGCAGCACCTGCGCCTTCCTGCGCGCGATGGCGGAAGCGTCCGGGCTGCGCGTCCATGTTTACACTTCGCCCCATCTTGTATGGTTCAATGAGCGATTCCGCATTGCTGGCCGTCTGGTGTCCGATGCTGCTCTGGCGGAGGCGCTGGAACACATCGAGCAGGTCAACGACGGAGCCGCGATCACGGTGTTCGAGGTGATCACCGCCGTCGGGTTCCACCTGTTCGCGCAGGCGCCGGCGGAGCTTTGCATCCTTGAGGTCGGGCTGGGCGGCCGTGGCGACGCGACCAACGTGATCCGTGCCCCGGTTGCCTGCGCCGTCACCTCCATCTCGATGGACCATCGGGAACTGCTCGGCGACACCTTGGCGGCAATTGCGGCGGAGAAGGCCGGCATTGCGAAACGCGGCGTCCCGCTGGTGACAGGGGAACAGCCGGCCGAAGCCCTCGCGGTCCTATCGGACGCCGCCGGACGGACCGGCGCCCCGTTGTTGGCGCGCGGCCGGGATTGGGAGATCGCCGAGGCTGGCGCTGGGCTGCGGTTCACCGACGCGCGGGGCACGGTCGCCCTGCCGCAGCCGTCGCTGCCCGGCGCGCACCAGAGGGACAACGCCGGCATCGCCGTGGCGGCGCTGCGGGCGGCGTTGCCGGTGCTGGAAACCGCCTGGGCCGGGCTGGCGCGGGCCGAATGGCCGGCGCGGCTGCAGCGGCTCCGTGGGCGGCTGGCCCGGCTGGCGCCGCCGGGTTGGGAGGTGTGGCTGGACGGCGGGCACAACCCCGGCGCCGGCGCGGCCCTGGCCCGCCACGCGGCGGGCTGGGCGGACCGCCCGCTATCCCTGATCGTCGGCATGAAGCAGGCAAAGGACGCCGCCGAGTTCCTGCGGCCCTTGCTGCCGCACGCGGCCCAGGTCTTCGCGGTGCAGGAGCCCGGGCAGCATTTGGCACTACCCGTCGAGGCGATCATCGCGGCGTCCGGAGGCGTCGCGACGCCCGGCCCCACGGTCGCCGAGGCGCTCAAGAAGTTGCCAGTCTGTTCACCCTCCCGCGTGCTGATCTGCGGAAGCTTGTACTTGGCCGGCGAAGTTTTGAAGGCGGATCACGAGGAATAAAGTGCAATGGGGTCTTGGCGTCGGGCAGAACGTCACAACACTGAGAGTGTTGGCGGTTAGCCAGCGTCCTCCGACATCTTGGAGCTGGTCATGGACGGTCCCGAATCGCCGGCACCGACGAAATTACATGCGACGGTCGGAGATGCGAAGGCGACGCCCAACGATGCCGGCCGTTCTACTGCCCTCATGCTTGCCCACGGCTCCATGGAGCTTCGCTGGTTCGTGCCGAACCACGAAGACCCGCAGACGCCGCATGACCGGGATGAGCTTTACATCATCGCGTCTGGCACCGGAGTGTTCATGCGCGGCGTGGAGAGCCTCCCGTTCGACGACACCACCCTGCCGATCCAGGGCGAGGAACGCGTGGAGTTCGGCCCAGGCGACGCGCTGTTCGTCGCGGCCGGCACCGTGCACCGCTTCGAAAAGTTTTCGGACGACTTCGCGACCTGGATCGTCTTCTATGGACCGGAAGGCGGCGAACGGCGCTGACGCCCGGAGGTTGGCGGGCGATAGGGCTGATCCGCCTCGCGCCGCAGCACCGTGTATGCTGGGCAGACCTCTGGCGTGCCTATCTCGCGTTTCCCACGGAAGCACCTGGACCACGGCGTCGGCCGGTCATTTCCGAAACGTCTAGGTCGATCGTGCTGCGCAAGGCCAAGGCGCAGGTCGCGCGCTGATCGCGGCGGCCGCCGCGCACGCCCGGGAGCGGGACAGTGCGCGGCTTTACTGGCTGACCCACGACCACGACGCGGCGGCCCAAACCTCACGTCTCAGCCGAGTTGGCTTGCCACCCATTGCTTGAGTTCGCTCTTCGGCGCGGCGCCCACCTTGGTTGCGGCGGGCTTGCCGTCCTTGAACAGGATCATCGTCGGGATACCCCGGACACCATAGGCATTGGGCGACATCGGGTTATCGTCGATGTTCACCTTGGCGACGGTCACGCGGCCCTTGTACTCCTTCGCGATCTCCTCCAGCGCCGGGGCGATCATCTTGCAGGGGCCGCACCATTCGGCCCAGAAATCGACCAGTACCGGTTCCTTGGACTCCAAGACCTGCGCCTTGAAGGTGTCGTCGCCGACGGCGACAGTGTTCTCGCTCATGGATGCCTCCTGCTTCCTGGAAAGAAGTTGGGGCGCGGCCACGCCCCGATCAAGCGCCTGGCTGGTGCGCGTCCAGCAGCGGCCCGGGGATGACGGCGACCGCCGCCTGGTCCGTCCAGACCAGGGCGCAACGGACGGGCCGGTCCGGGTAGATGCCGCGCAGCACGGCGCGGTAGGCGGCCAACTGGCGCAGGTAGCGCACGGGGGTGTCGGCCACGTCCGCAGGCGGCGCGCGGTTGGTCTTGAAATCCGCGACCAGGATTTCGCCCGGCAGCACGGCCATGCGGTCCACGACGCCGCTCACGACCACGCCGCCGACCATGCCGGTCAGCGGCTGCTCCGCCCGGCTGCCGGGGCCGAACAGCGGCGCCAGTTCCGGGTGGGCCAGCACCGCCAGCGCCTGCTCCGCCAGCGCCTCCGCCTCCTCGGGCGCCAGGCCGAAGCCGGCCAGGCGGAGATGCGCCCGCGCCGCGCCCGGCCGGTCCGCTTCCGGCACGTTGGGCAGATGCTGCAGCAGGGTATGCACCAGGCGCCCGCGCAGGAAACGCTGCCCCGCCTCGGCCCGCGACAGCAGCGGGGAAGCGGAACTCGGGACGGGGCCGAGCGCCGCGCCTTGCGGCCGGCTGGGCGCGAGCGGCACCGGCACGGGCGGCTCCGGCGGCGGCGGGTGCGGGCGCCAATCGCCGGGGCGGCCTGCCCAAGGCGGCAGCGGCGCTGCGTTCTCGGCCGACCGGACCGCGGCGGGGGGCCGTGGCGCAGTTTGCGCGTTGTCCAGCACGAGGCGCCGGCCTGCCCAGGCACCCGGCACCGCATCGAAGGCGTCCGCCTCGGCGCCGGCGGCATGGAAGCCGCGCTCGACCATGCGGTACCAGCTCTGGTCCGGCACCTCCTTGCGGGTGTCCCAGCCGCAAACCAGCAACCGGTCCTCGGCCCGGGTCAGCGCCACATACAGCAGGCGGTTGTACTCGCGCGTCTTGAGGTCCCGCTCCGCCGCCTGCGCCTCGTCCACCGCGGCGCAGCGGAACTCCTTGCGCGGCGACCACAACGGCAACGTGACGCCGGTCTGCGGGTCGGCCCGCCAGCCGAACGGCTCCTCTTTGGGCGGCAGTGCCGTGGTGTCCGGCAGGATCACCAGCGGCGCTTGCAGGCCCTTCGCGCCGTGCACCGTCATCACCCGCACCGTGCCGCCCGCGCCCTCGGCCTCCCGCTTCACCGTGGCGCCCGACCGGCGCAGCCAATGGACGAAGCCTTGCAGCGACGGCGCGTGCTGCGCGGTGTGGGCCAGGGCGGCGTTCAGCAGCTCGTCCAACGGCTCCGCGGCGTCCGGGCCGAGCCGGGCCAGCAGCCGGGCACGCCCGCCGAGCGGCCCCAGGGCCTCCGCCAGCAAGGCGTGCGGGGTGACGAAGTCGGCGCGGGATTGCAGGGTGGAGAGCAGGGTCCAGGCCTGCCGCCACGCCGCGCACTCCTTCGCCCGGTCCCGCAGCGCCTCCCACAGCGTCCCCCGCCGCCCCATCGACAGCCGCATCAGCTCGTCGTCCGACAGGCCGCCAAGCGGGCTGGTCAGCACGCAGGCCACGGCCAGGTCATCCTCCGGCAGCAGCACGGCGTCGCACAGAGCCAGCATGTCCTGCACCGCCGCCTGCTCGCCCAGGATCAGGCGGTCCAGCCCGGCCACCGGCACGCCGCGCGCCTTCAAGGCCCGCACCAGCGATTTCGCGAAGTCGTCGCGCCGCCGCACCAGCACCAGGATGTCGCCCGGCGTCAACGGACGGTCCCGGCTTTCCAGCCTCTCCCCGCGGCGCAGCGCGTCCTCGATCCAGCCCGCCAGCGCGTCCGCCAGGCGCTGCGGCGCGGACACCAGGCCCATGTTGCGTTCCGGCACGGTCCACGGTTCGGCGTTGGGCGCTTCGGGCAGCGGCGTGAGCGGCCAAAGCTCGACCCGGCCCGCCGCCCCGGCGCGGTCCGCGAAGTGGCGCAGCGGGCCGTCGTCAGCCACGCCGCGCGCCGCCTCCGGATCGGCGAACACGGCATCCACCAGGGCCAGCACCGGCGGGGTGGAGCGGAACGACACGTCGAGCGCCACGTCCCGCCACGTTGCTTCACCGACGCGGGCCGCCATCTCGGCGCGGGAGCGGTCGAACTCCGCAGGGTCGGCGCCCTGGAAGGAGTAGATGCTCTGCTTGGGGTCGCCCACCGCGAAGAAGGTGCGCCGCCGCCCCGCCTCCGACGCCGCGCCCAGCCCGGCGAAGAACTCCTCGGTCAGCCGGTGGGCGATCTGCCACTGCTCCGGCGCGGTGTCCTGCACCTCGTCCAGCAGCAGGTGGTCGATGCCGCCATCGAGCTTGTACAGCACCCATGCCGCCCCAGGGTCCCGGAGCAGGTCGGAGGTGCGGCCGATCAGGTCGCCGTAGTCCAACAGCCCGCCTTCCTCTTTGCGCCCGGCATAGGACCGCAGCACCGGCGCCGCCAGCGACAGCAGCGCCGCGGAGGCCGACGCCACGCGCAGCGCCCGGCGCCCGTCCTCCACCGCCAGCACGCGCGCCTGCTCGGCCACTATCGCCTCGATGATCTCCGGGTGCTTGGCGGTCAGGGCCTTGCCGGCATAGGCGCTCGCGGCGCGCGGCTCGCCGGCGCCGGTCAGCAGGTCCGCCAGCCATTCGCTCCAATGCTCCCGCCGCAACTCGGGCGGCAGGCCGAGCCAGCCGAGAAGGCGCTCCGCCCTTTGCTGCACGGCCGGGGTGCCGTGCGCCTGGGCGATGCGCAGCACGGCGGCAACCGTCTCCCGTTCCGGCCATTCGACCGCGTCCGCCAGCAGCGCCGCCTCGTCCCCTGCCCCGGCCCCCGCCGCGCGCCGCATCGCCGCCATCCGCTGCGGCTCCGACAGCGCCAGCACCGGGTCCAGCAGCCCGCGCCGTGCGTCCAGCGCCGCAACCAGCCGCGCGAACCCGTCCGCCGAAGTGAGGCCCGCCAGTTCCAGCAAGGCGTCCGCCGGGAACCCGGCCAGCACGCCCTCCCGCGCCTGGTCCATGGCGGTGCGGGCGTCGGCGTCCTCCACCAGCCGGAAATGCGGGGAGATCGCGGCCTCCAGCGGGAAGCGGCGCAGCAACGATTGGCAGAAGGCGTGGATGGTGCCGATCCGCATGCCGCCGGGCAGGTCCAGCACCCGGGCGAACAGCGCGCGGGCCGCCGCCCGGGCCTCCTCCCCGGTCGGCGCCGGCAACGCCGCAAGCTCCGCGTCCAGCGCCGCATCGTCCAGCGTCACCCAGCGGCCCAACCGGTGCTGCAAGCGCAGCGCCATCTCCGCCGCCGCCGCCTTGGTGAAGGTCAGGCACTGGATGCGTGCCGGGTCCGCCCCGGTCAGCATGAGGCGCAGCATCCGGTCGGTCAGCAGCTTGGTCTTGCCGGACCCGGCGGAGGCGGCGACGAAGGCGGACACCGCCGGGTCGGACGCCTGGCGCTGCTCGGCCTCTGCACGCGCCCGGGCGGTGGTAGGGAGGCCGGCACTCGCGATCACGTTCATGCGTCGTCCTCCAGCGCCGCCCACTCCGCGACGCGGGCAAGCTGCGCGTAGTCGGAGAAGCGAGGCGCGGCGCCAGGGTGCGGGCGCGACAGGTAGGCACGGTCCGGGTCGTCAAAGGCTGCGATCAGGGCGGTCAGCGCGCGCTCCGCCGTTTCGGCCTCCTGCACGGTGCGGGCCGCGTCGTGCTGGAACAGCCGGGTCTCCTTGCCGGGATCGAGGCCGCCGGACAGGTGCCAATAGGTCAGCTCCGCGGTGCGGCCAGCCAACTCCGGGCCGAACACCCCGGCGGCGGCCATCGCGGCCTCCAGCGGCAGTTGCGGCGCCAGGCCCTGCTCGACCTGCCCCGTCGTGGGCACCGCGCCGGTCTTGTAGTCGAGGATGGCCAGCGTGCCGTCCGCACGGCGCTCGATCCGGTCGGCCCGGCCGCTGAGCACGAAGGGATGGTCGCCAGGCACGGCCCACTTGCCCTCCACCTCCGACGCCACATGCGCCATCGGGCCGCGCAGGCGGCGATGGCGCTCGGCGTCGGCCACCCAATCGGCGATGCGGGCCAGGCGCGGGCGCCACCAGGCGGTGAGCGCCGGGCGCAGCCCCGCCGCGTCCAGCGCCCGGTCCATGGCGGCGTGCAGCCGGGCCTCCGCGTCGCGCGGGTAGGTGGGCGGCAGGTTGGTCAGGAAGTCGGCCAATGCCTTGTGCACGATGCTGCCGTAGTCGGCGGCGTCGGCCGACTGCTCCAACGGCTGCAAGGCGCGCAGCCGAAGGATGTGCTTGGCGTAGATCGCGTAGGGATCGCGCAGCCAGGTCTCGATCTCCGTCACGCTCAGCCGGCGCGGCCGGTTGGCGACGGGCGGGCGGGGCCGCGGCGGCGGCGCCGGCTGCGGTTCGCCGGCCGGCTGGTCCAGGCAGCGCGCCCAGGCTGCGGCGGGATGGGCCGGCAGCGCCATCCGGTGCCCGGCGAGGTAGGCCTCCAGCCGCACCAGCCAGCGCGCCGGCACCGTCGGCGCCCCGTCCCGCCGCCGCGGGCACGACAGGATGACGGACGGCGCGGCACAGGCCAGCATCGCGTAGTCGTGCGCCAGCTCGCCCACCCGCTCCTCCGGCGATTCCAGCCCGGCGGCGGCGCGCATCGGCCGGCTCATCCACGGGCCAGGGTCGGTCGCCGGCGGCCACACGCCTTCCGCCAGGCTGCCCAGCACAATCAGGTCCGCAGATTGCAGCCGCGCTTCCAACAGGCCCAGGATGGCGACGCGCGGGTGCTCGTCCCCGTCCCGCCCGCGCAGCGCCCGGCGGCTCCGCACTACTGCCCCTTCCATCGAGGCGTCCAGCAGGCCCGGCAGGGTGGCGACCGGCTGCGGCGGCAGGACCGGCAGCGCCGACGCGAGCGCGGACAGGTGGGTCGCCAGCGCTTCCCCCTCTTCCCGCGACCACAGGCGCAGGGCGCCGGACAGCTCGTCGGTGTCCGCCAGCGCCTCCGCGCACTCGATCAGCGCCGCCAGCGCCTCCGCCGGGGTCGCGTCGGTGCGGTGGGCGATGCGGAAGATCGGCTGCAGCATGGTATGCAGGCGGTCGAGCAGGTCCAGCGCCGCCGGGTCCGCCGCCGTTTGCTGGTCGAGCACGGCACGCAGCCCCGTGATCCCCGGCGCCGGCGCCGGGCCGCGCAGGCACGCAAGCTCCAGCCGCCGCGCCGCCTGCCGGGCCGCTGCCGGGCGCAGGCCGAGCGCCGCCAGCGGGTGCTTCAACAGGGACAGCAGCGCCACCGGGGCCAGGCCATCAGCAACGGCATGGGCCAGCAGCCGCAGGAACGCGCCCGGCGGCGTGTCGCGCAGCGGCTCCCCGGCGCTGTCATCGACGATAACTTCATAGCGCCCCAGCTCGGCCGCCACGCGCACCGCAAGCTGACGGTCCGGCGTCACCAGCACGGCGCGGGCGTGCGGCTTCTCCAGCGCATTGCGCAGCGCAAGGGCGATGGCGACCGCCTCCTCCTGCTGGTCCGCCGCTTCCAGCCGGGTCAGGCCCCCGATGTCCGGGGACGCGGGCACGCGCCAACCCCCCAATGCCTGCGCGGGCATCAGCGATTGGCACAGCGCGGCGTCGCGGCCGGGGGAGACGGCCGGCGTGCCCTCCGGCTCCTCCCACGGCTGCACGTCGCCGCGGGTGGCGCCGAGATTGATGAGGAGCCGCTGCATCCCGCACTGCGGATGCCCGGGGTCAAGCTGCTCCCACACGGCGTCAGGCATCTGGAGGTCGAGGCCCGGCAGCACCACCATGCCCTTCGGCATGCCGGCGACGACGCGCATCAGCCGGGCCACGGCCTTGATGCCGCCCGTGGTCCCGGCGACGATCACCGGGCAGCCGGGCGGACACTCGGACCAAGCCGCGGCCTGGGCGTCCAGCAGCTTGATGCCGCGCTCCGCGGCGTCCAGCAGGCCGTTGTCGGCGAGCCAGGCCGGCCAGGCCGTCGTCACGATGCGCAGGAACTCGATGGTGCGGCTCCAATGCTCGGCGTAGCCGGCCTCGGCGGCGGCGGGCAGCGCGTCGGCCAGGCGCACCTCGGACCGATGCGCCTCGTCGAGCAGGCGGGCCAGCTCCATGGCGAGCTGCCAGGCGCGGTCGGCGGTGCCGGGCGCGCCGAACTGGCCCTCCAGCGCCATCACCAGCCGGGTCAGCACCGCGAGCCGCCGCGCGCCATCCACCGCCGGCGGCAGATCGAGGGCGCCAGCCAGCGCCAGCGGCGCCTCGTCCAGCGCGCCCAAGGCGCCGATGCGCGGCAGCAGCATCGGGCGGCCGTTGGATTGGCGCAGGAACGCCTCGTTCAGCGCGCGGGCGGCACGCTGGGTCGGCAGCAGGATCAGGCCGTCCGCCGCGGCGAGCGGGTCCGGCCCGGCGCGGTCCAGCCAATCGGCCGCCAGCGCGTCCAGGAACGGCACATGCGGCGGGATGGTGCGGAGGTTCATGCAAGCTGCTCCAGCCGACCGGGCCAGCCGGTCAGCACCGCCCGGCGGGCGTCGCCGTCCGCGAGGCTGAGGATGATGGTCAAGGCGTGGTCCGGGCGCAGGCCGCCCAGCCGGTCGGGCCACTCGACCAGCACGATCCCGTCCTGCGCGTCGTCCCAGCCGAGTTCGGCGACTGCGGCCGGGCCGTCCAGCCGCCAAAGGTCGAAGTGGTGCACCGGGCCGACCGGCGCGTCGTAAAGCTGGACCAGCGTGTAGCTCGGGCTTGGCACCTCAAGCGCCGGATCGGCCAGCAGGGCGCGGAGCAGCGCGCGGGCCAGCGCGCTCTTGCCGGCGCCGAGCGGGCCTTCGAGCAGGACGGCATCGCCGGGTTGGAGCAGCCGGGCGATGCGGCCAGCCAGCGCCTCGGTCGCATCGAGGCCGGGCAGGGGAATCGCGAGAGACGGCACGTCGCCAATCTGCGCTTTCCGGCAACGTTCGGCAAATGGCTTGATGTGACCAGCATCGTGTTTACCTGAGCGGGATGCCCGACCTCATCGAAACCGACGTCGCCATCATCGGCGCAGGCCCCGTCGGCCTGTTCGCCGCCTTCGAGTGCGGCATGCTGAAGCTGCGCTCCACGCTGATCGACGCGCTGGAGGAGGTCGGCGGGCAGTGCACCGCGCTGTATCCGGAGAAGCCGATTTACGACATCCCGGCGCACCCGGCGATCGCGGCCGGGCACCTGATCACGAACCTGGAGCAGCAGATCGCCCCCTTCGACGTGCCGCGCCTGCTGGGGCGCCGCGTGGACCGCCTGCAGGGACAGGCCGGGCGCTTCGTGCTGGGCACCGACGAGGGCGACGAGATCCGCTGCAAGGCGGTAGTGGTCGCCGCCGGCGCCGGGGCGTTCGGCCCGAACCGCCCGCCGCTCGCCGGCCTGCCGGCGTTCGAGGCGACGGGCGCGGTCCGCTACGCGTGCCGCCGACGGGAGGATTTCCGGGACCGCCGCGTAGTGATCGCCGGCGGCGGGGACAGCGCGGTGGACTGGGCGCTGTCGTTGAAGGACGTGGCGGCCAAGGTTTATGTCGTGCACCGCCGGGCGAAGTTCCGCGCGGCGCCGGAGACGGCGGCCCAGCTCGACGCCGCCGCCGCCCGGGGCGAGGTGGAGATGGTCATACCCTACCAGCTTCACGCGCTACACGGCTCCGGCGGCGCGTTGGAGGCGGTCGAGGTCGCGACGATGGATGGGCAGACCCGGCGTCTCGACGTGGACACGCTGCTGCCGTTCTTCGGCTTGTCGATGGATCTCGGCCCCATCGCCGACTGGGGCCTCGACCTGGAGCGCAGCCACGTGCAGGTCACGCCGGCCAGTTGCGAAACCTCCGTGCCTGGCGTGTTCGCCATCGGCGACATCGCGACCTATCCGGGCAAGCTCAAGCTGATCCTGCAAGGGTTCAGCGAGGGCGCCATGGCGGCGCACGCGATCCACCCCATCGTGCACCCCGGCACCGCGCTGCACTTCGAATACAGCACGAGCAAGGGCGTGCCCGCGGCCTGAACACCTGCTAGGGAGCGGGCGGCAACAAACGAGGCGCAGCATGACCAGCCCGCTGAAGGTCGCGGTCCAGATGGACCCGATCGAGACCGTGAACATCGACGGCGACAGCACCTTCGCTCTGATGCTGGAAGCGCAGCATCGCGGCCATGCCATGTGGCACTACGACGTGCGCCATATGTCGCTGCACGAGGGCAAGGGGGAGTCGCGCACCGGGCGTCTCATGGCCCGCGCCCGCCCGGTCGAGGTGCAGCGCGTGGCCGGCAGCCACTACCGCTTCGGCCCGGCGGAGATGATCGACCTGGCGGGCATGGAGATCGTGCTGATGCGCCAGGACCCGCCGTTTGACATGGCCTACATCACCGCCACCCACATGCTGGAGCACATCCATCCGCAAACGCTGGTGGTGAACGATCCGAAATGGGTGCGGGACAGCCCGGAGAAGCTGCTCGTCACCCACTTCCCGGACCTGATGCCGCCCACGCTGATCACCTGGGACCCCGAGGCGATCCGCGACTTCCGGGCGCAGTACTCGGACATCATCGTCAAGCCGCTGTTCGGCAACGGCGGCGTCGGGGTGTTCCGCATCAAGCCGGACGACGAGAACCTGGCGTCCCTGCTGGAGATGCACTCCGCCCGGTCGCGGGAGCCGCTGATGGTGCAGCGCTACGAGCCGGCCGTGCGCCGGGGTGACAAGCGGATCATCCTGGTGGACGGCGTTCCCATGGGCGCGGTGAACCGCGTGCCGGCGGCGGGCGAGGCGCGCTCCAACATGCACGTCGGCGGGCGGCCCGAGGCGTCGACGCTCACTGGGCGCGAGCAGGAGATCTGCCGGCGCATCGGCCCGTACCTGCGCGACCATGGCTTGATCTTCGTCGGCATCGACGTGATCGGCGACTACCTGACGGAGATCAACGTGACCTCGCCGACCGGCTTGCAGGAGATCGCCCGGTTCGACGGCACGGACCTGGCGGCGGCGATCTGGGACAGCATCGAAGCCAAGGCCGCCGCAAGCCCGGCGGCGTGAGTGCCGGTCCGTGGCGGGCGTCCGCCCATGAGTCGGAGCGCCTTCTTTGGGCGGAAAAGCCCTATCGTGGAAACTCAACGCCTGTCAGCGTCTCCGACACGGCCCATAGCCGTTCCGCCGCCGCGGCGTCCTGCGCCTGGGGCATGACGCGGGCCGGGCCGGGCGGACCCTTGATCTCGTGGAATCCCGCCGGGCCGTAGTAGCCGCCTGCCTGCGCGTCCGGCGCGGCGGCGGCATAGACCAACGGCCGCGCCCCGTCCGCGGCCGACTGCGCCACCAGGCGGAATCCCGCGTCCAGCAGGCGGCTTTTCACCCCCGGGGCGCCGCCGCCGAGGCCGTTGGCGATCAGGTTCGTCGCCGCCCAGCCCGGATGCGCCGCGACGCTCACCAAGGGCCAGCCCTGCGCCTTGGCCCGCCGAGCCAGCTCCAGCGCGAACATCCGCATCGCGAGCTTGCTCTGGCTATACGCTGTCCAAGGATTATAGCGCCGCCCGCTCTGCAGGTCGTCCCACGCGATGCGGCCCCGGCGGTGCGCGACGCTGCTGACCTGCACCACGCGCGCCCCGGCCTCCGCCCGCAGCAGCGCCGGCATCAGCCGGGCGGTCAGCGCGAAATGGCCGAGGTAGTTGGTGCCGAACTGCAGCTCGAACCCGTCCGCGGTGGTGCGCCGGGCGGGCGGCGCCATGACGCCGGCGTTGTTGACCAACGTGTCGAGCGCCGGCAGCGCCGCCAGCATCCGCCCGGCGAAAGCGTGGACGGAGGCGAGATTGGCCAAATCCAGCATTTCGAACTCGACGGTGGCGCCCGGCACCTCGCGCCGCAGCCGGGCTAGCGCCGTTTGCCCCTTGGCGGCGTCGCGTCCAGCGAGCACCACGTGCGCCCCGGCCCGTGCCAAGCCCGCCGCCGTCTCGTAGCCCAACCCGCCCGTTGCCCCGGTGACGACGGCGCGGCCGGGTGCGGAGCGTGTCAGCAATGCGGTTCAGGAAGCGAAAACTCGCTCAGCTTGCCCAGCATCACAAAATCGGTGAAATCCATCGTCAGGTCGTCGGCGACGCCGTTGGCCCAGTACTTCATGCCGACCTCGTAATCCGGGCTGCCGGCGGGCTTGGAATCGTTCGTGGGCTTGGCGTTGCGGTCGAAGAAGGCGATGTGCACCCGGCCGCTCGGCAGCTTCGCCAGGTCCGGATAGGCCGAGTCCGTCGGCTTGGGGTTCCAATTGGTGATCGCGACCGAGCTGTCCTGGGTGCCCTTGTCGCCGGTGCCGTCGAAGATCGGCAGGGCGATGAAATGCTTTCCGGCCTCCGCGGCGGCGATGATGGCGGCGGTGTGCGCCATGGGGAACACGGTGCCGGGCGGGATCGGCATGGTGCGCTCCTCCGGCACGCTGTAGCGGATGGTGCCGGGGCCGCCGGTCTTGTCGAGGGAGGCGTCGCCCTCGACCGCCTCGGTGACGGCGGTGTCGGTGGTCTGCCGCATGCGGAAGCGCATGGACAGGCCGTCCTTGCTTTCCCAGGTCGCGTAGTCCGACACCATCTCGATGTCCTGGCCGTCGTTGTTGGTGATGTTGAGCGACAGGCGCTGCCGGGTGGCCCAGCCGTCGCAGGCGTCGGTGATCTCGTAGGCCATGGTGCCGCTGGCGGCCTGCACGTCGCCGCGGGCGCTGTCCATCTTGAGGCGGTACAGCGCGCGGTGGGCGGCCAGCGGCACGGGGTCGGCGGCGAGCGCCGGCAGGCTCAGGGCGCTCAGGGCAAAGAGAGTGGCAAGAAGGCGCAGGCGCACTGCGGTTGCTCCGGTTCGGTCCAGGAGTGGACATAGGCCCGCCCGCCCGCCCGCGCCAGGGCTGGGATGCGAGCGCGTCAGGTCGCGGGCCTCGCCTGATGTCAGGCGGGCTTCGCCTGGGGCGCCAGGTCGAGCTTGAGCGACAGTTCCTTGAGCCGCTGCGCGTCCACCGGCGCCGGGGCGCCCATCATCAGGTCCTCCCCCTGCTGGTTCAACGGGAACAGGATGACCTCGCGGATGTTCGGCTCGTCGGCCAGCAGCATCACCATCCGGTCGATGCCCGGCGCCGAGCCGCCATGCGGCGGCGCCCCGTAGCGGAACGCCGCCAGCATGCCGCCGAACCGCGCTTCCACGTCGGCGGCGGTGTAGCCGGCGATCTCGAAGGCGCGCACCATGATGTCCGGGCGGTGGTTGCGGATCGCGCCCGACGACAGCTCGATGCCGTTGCAGACGATGTCGTACTGGAACGCCTTGATCGTCAGCGGGTCCTGCGTGTCCAGCGCCTCCAGCCCGCCCTGCGGCATGCTGAACGGGTTGTGGCTGAAGTCGATGGCGCCCGTTTCCTCCACGACCTCGTACATCGGGAAGTCCGTGACCCAGCAGAACCGGAAGCAGTCCTGCTCCATCAGGCCCAGCTCCTGCGCGAGCCGGGTGCGGACCTGGCCCGCGAACTTCGCCGCCTCGTCCCGTTGGCCTGCGGCGAAGAACACGGCGTCGCCGGGCAGGAGGCCGCAGGCGGCGCGGATGCCCTCGATCCGCTCGGCTTCCAGGTTCTTGGCGATAGGGCCGCGCCCGCCGTCCTCCTCGAAGATGATGTAGCCGAGGCCGCCTGCCCCCTGCTCCCGCGCCCATTCGTTCAGCTTGTCGAAGAAGCCGCGCGGGCGCGACCCGGCGCCCGGCGCCGGGATTGCCCGCACGATGCCGCCCGACGCCGCGATGCGCGCGAACAGGCCGAAGCCCGACCCGGCATACTGCTTCGTCACGTCGGCGATGCGCAGCGGGTTGCGCAGGTCCGGCTTGTCCGAGCCGTAGTCCAGCATGGCCTGCTCGTACGGGATGCGCGGGAACGGCGGCTTCGTCACCGCGCGGCCCGCGCCGAACTCCTCGAACACCCCGGCCATCACCGGCTCCAGCACGGCGAACACATCCTCCTGCGTGACGAAGCTCATCTCGAAGTCGAGCTGGTAGAACTCGCCGGGGCTGCGGTCGGCGCGGCTCGCCTCGTCGCGGAAGCAGGGCGCGATTTGGAAGTAGCGGTCGAAGCCCGCGACCATCGCGAGCTGCTTGAACTGCTGCGGCGCTTGCGGCAGGGCGTAGAAGGTGCCGGGGTGGCTGCGCGACGGCACCAGGAAGTCGCGCGCCCCTTCCGGGCTGCTGGCGGTGAGGATCGGGGTTTGGAACTCGGTGAACCCCTGCTCCATCATGCGGCGGCGCAGGCTGGCGATGACGCCTGCGCGCAGCATCAGGTTGCGGTGCACCTTGTCGCGCCGCAGGTCGATGAAGCGGTACTTGAGGCGCAGCTCGTCCGGATATTGCTGGTCGCCCGCCACTTGGATCGGCAGCACGTCGGCTGTGGACTGCACCGCGACGTCCTGCACCTGCAGCTCGATCTCACCGGTGGGCAGGCGGGGGTTCACCGTGGCCGGGCTGCGCGGCACGACCTGGCCGGTGACAGTGACCACGCTCTCGACCCGCAGCGCGTCGGCGGTGCCGAAGCCGGGGGTGCCTGCCGGCAGCACGCACTGCGTGATGCCGTAATGGTCGCGCAGGTCGATGAACAGCAGGCCCCCATGGTCGCGCTTGCTGTGCACCCAGCCGGACAGCCGGGCCGTCTGCCCGGCGTCCGGGCCGCGAAGGGCGCCGCAGGTGTGGGTGCGGTAGGCGTGCATGGCGGTGGTTCCCAAAAGATGCGGCACACAAACCGCGGGCATTTGCGGTGTCAAGGTGCGGCCCTTACATACGTGCAATGCCACGACCCAAGCACGCCTTCGCCGACCCCGTCCTCGTCACCGACACGGCCGCGCTCACGGCGCTGTGCGGACGCCTGGCCGCCGAGCCGTTCGTCACCATCGACACCGAGTTCATGCGGGAGCGCACCTACTACCCCGAACTCTGCGTCGTGCAGTTGGCCGGCGAGCGGGATGTCGCGGTGATCGACACGCTGGCGCCGGGCATCGATCTCCTGCCGCTCGGCGATTTGCTCGCGGACACGGGCGTGGTCAAGGTGTTCCACGCGGCGCGGCAGGACGTGGAAATTTTTCTGGAGCGGTTCGGCCAAGTGCCGGCGCCGCTGTTCGACACCCAGGTGGCGGCGATGGTGGCGGGCTTTGGCGACCAGGTCGGCTATGACGCGCTGGTGGGCGCGCTGACCGGCGGGCAGATCGACAAGGCGCACCGGTTCAGCGACTGGTCCGCCCGCCCGTTGTCCCCGGCGCAGGTCGCCTACGCCGCGGCGGACGTGACCTACCTTCGCCAGGTTTATGAGCGTCTGACCGAGAAGCTGGCGCGGGACGGGCGGCTCGATTGGGTGGCGGAGGAGATGGCCGTGCTCGCGCAGCCCGGCACCTACCGCCCGGAGCCGGAAACCATGTGGGAACGGCTGCGCCCCCGCACGGCGAACCGCCGGATGCTCGGCCTGCTGCGCGCTGCCGCCGCCTGGCGGGAGCGGGAAGCCCAGCGGGTCAACATCCCCCGGCAGCGCCTGTTGAAGGACGAAAGCCTGCTGGAGATCGCCGCCACCGCGCCCACGAGCGCCGAGGCGCTGGCCCGCGTCCGCGGCATCTCCCGCGGCTTCGCGGAGGGACGGAGCGGCGCCGGGCTGGTGGCGGCGCTGCAGGAGGCGGCGGCTTTGCCGGAGTCCGCCCTGCCGGAAGCGCCGCGCGCCAAGGACGGCCCGCGCGCCTCGTCCGCCTTGGTGTCGCTGCTCAAGGTGCTGCTGGCGGCGAAGTGCGAGGAGCACAACGTCGCGCCGAAGCTGCTGGCCTCGTCGGACGACCTGGACCGCCTGGCGACGGAGCCGGCGCCGGACATCCCGGCCCTGCACGGCTGGCGCCGCGAGATGTTCGGCGCAGACGCGCTGGCGCTCAAGGCCGGGTCGATCACGCTGGGGGTGGAGGGGAAGCGGGTGAGGTTGGTGCGGGTTTGAGGCGCATGTCAGGTTGCGCCTGTCGGGGAGCGGGAGTGCCGGATGGACGGTGACGGCAAGCGCAGCACATACGAGCTGGACTTCCATGCTTGGGCAAACGAGCAAGCCGCGCTGCTGCGGGCTGGACGCCTGTCCGACATCGACACAGAGCAGCTTGCCGAGGAGATCGAGGCCTTGGGGCGCGGCGAACGGCACGAACTGACGAGCCGCCTATCGGTGCTGCTGCTGCATCTGCTGAAATGGTCGTATCAACCGGAGCTTCGCGGCAGGAGTTGGGAACTGACGATCAAGGAGCAGCGCCGTCAGCTTGCCCGTCACATGAAGAAGAATCCAAGCCTAAAGCCCTGGGTCGATGAAGCCGTGGCCGACGCCTACGGCGATGCGGTGCTGCGGGCGGAACTGGAGATGAATCTCCTTCGCGACATGCTGCCTTGGAGCTGTCCATACCGCGTCGAGCAGGCGATGGACGAGGCGTTCTGGCCGGACCCTGCAGACAGGTAAGCGCCGCCGGGCACCCTGGTTGGCTACGCCGCGGTTTTCTGCTTTTCACCCAAGACGCTTGTCCCGTGCAGGAGACCGCGTCGCGACCAGCCGTTCCTCCACGCGCCCGATTGCCTTCAGCACGGTTTCTCCCGCCTTCGCCACCTTGGGATCGGAATGCGCAAGCAGCCGGTCCACGACGAGAAGCGCTGGTGCGAGCATCCCGCGCAAATCATGGCGCAGCACCGACGCCGCCGCCTCAAGCTCGGCGAGCCGGGCAAGCTTGCCAGCGAGTTCCTGATCCGGGTTGCCTGGCGTTGCTCGATCGGTCGTCACGCTGCGGGCTGCCTCAGTTTGCTTGAGTCTCAATTGGCCTCTAATCTGCAAGGAGTCCGGCGGTCTTCGCAAGCGGAGATGCACAGCTTTGTCGAAGCCAGGGCGCCGAACCTTGGAGTGACTGCCAATTGATTGAGTCGGGCGGTTGGTTTTATAAACAACGTCCCAAAAAGGTTCTGCATTCATTCATTGTGCTCTACGTGTAGCAGCGCGCAATCCAACTTGCCGGCACGCCTGCATGCCATAGCGCCAAGCACATCAAATTGCGCGTCGACCGCCGCCGCCACCCATCCCGCTCCCACCGCGCCGCCGACGTCACCGCGGCCGCCGGCAGCGCCGCCAGACGGCCACGGCCCAACCGGCGCACCAGATCCACGTCCTCCATCAACGGCAGCGGACGCATCCCGCCCGCCACCTCCAGCACCTCGCGGGCGATCAACAAGCCTTGATCCCCATACGGCAGCGCCAACACCCGGCAGCGCCACGCCACCAGGCGCTCCAACCGTCGGGCGCGCGGGTCCGTGCTGTCCAGCGCGAACCGGAAATACCCGGCCCGCCCCGGCGCCCCCCGCATATGCGCCGCCGCCACGACCGCCCAGCCCGGCGCCAGCCGCGTGTCGGCGTGCAGCAGCAGCAGCCAGGGCGACCGCGCCGCCGCGATCCCCGCCGCGACCTGCACGCCCCGGCCGCGCGGCGCCGCAACCACCGCCACCCCCGCCGCCAGCGCGACAGCCGGCGTGCCGTCCGTGCTCCCGCCATCGGCCACGACGACCCGCACCTCCCCGCCCAGCGCCGCAAGCGTTGCCGGCAGCAAGGCGGCGGCGTTCAGCGTGGGGATCACCGCCGTCACGGTTCCCTCCGGCCAGCATCGCACCTAGATACCTCCCATGCTCCAGCACGCCCCCACGCTCGACCCGGCCAAGTTCCGCGATCCCCGCACCACCGCCAAGGGCGAGCCTCGCGCCCATGTGCCGCTGCACGCGCTGGAAACCTTGTGGTTCAACACCGGCACCCTATGCAACCTAACCTGCCGCAACTGCTACATCGAAAGCTCGCCGCGCAACGACCGCCTGGCCTACCTGACCCGGGCCGAGGTCCGCGCCTTCCTCGACGAGATCGGGCGCGACGCCCTGCCGGTCCGCACCGCGGGCTTCACTGGCGGCGAGCCGTTCCTCTGCCCGGACCTGCTGCCCATGCTGGACGACGCGCTGTCCCGCGGGCTGAACGCGCTGGTGCTGACCAACACCATGCGGCCGATGATGAAGGTGGCGGACGGCCTCGACGCGCTGCGTGCCCGGCACGGCGGCCGGCTGCGCCTGCGTGTCTCCCTCGACCATTACGGCCCCACGCAGCACGAGGCCGAGCGCGGCCCGCGCACCTGGGAGCCGGCGATGGACGGCCTGCGCTGGCTCGCAGCCCGCGGCTTCGCGCTGGACGTGGCAGGCCGGCTGTTCTCCGGCGAGCCGGAAGCCGAGGTCCGCGCCGGCTTCGCCCGCCTGTTCGCCGAGCACGCCATCCCCATCGACGCCGCCGACCCGGTGCGCCTGATGCTGTTCCCCGAGATGGACGCGGACCAGGACGTGCCGGAGATCACGGAAGCGTGCTGGGGCATCCTCGGCAAGCCGCCGTCCTCCGTCATGTGCGCCTCCTCCCGCATGGTGGTGCGGCGGCGCGACGCCGCGCGCCCGGCGGTGGTTGCCTGCACCCTGCTGCCGTACGAGCCTGAGTTCGAGCTGGGCGCAACCCTCGCCGAAGCGTCCCGCCCCGTGCCGCTGAACCACCCGCATTGCGCCCGGTTCTGCGTGCTGGGCGGCGCGGCCTGCAGCCGCTGAGGCCCCGGCGCTGAAAACGGGGAGCCGCCTCCGATGACCTCGATGGCGGCCCTGTTCGCGTTGTCCTGGGTGTTTCCGGTGCAGGACTGGGTGCAGGCGTTCTCCGCGTGGATCGGCGGCCTGGGCGCCTGGGGCGTGCTGATCTACGCGGCCGCCTATGCGGGGGCGCTGGTCGTGCTGCTGCCGGCTGCGCCGTTCACGATTGGCGCCGGGCTGATCTATGGGCTGTGGGGCTTTCCGGTGGCGCTCGTTTCGGCGACGCTCGGCGCGTCGCTCGCCTTTCTTGTGTCGCGCCACTTGGTGCGCGGCCGGGTGGCCCGGCTGATCGCGGGCCGGCCGGGCCTCCGCGCCATCGACCGCGCGGTGGGCGAGGAGGGCTGGCGCGTCGTCGCCCTGCTGCGCCTCAGCCCGCTCGTGCCGTTCAACTTGCAGAACTACGCTTGCGGCGCCAGCAGCATCGGTTTCTGGCCCTACGTGGCGGCGACCGGCGCGGGGATTGCGCCGGGCTGCCTGCTGTATGTCTATCTCGGCGTGGCTGGCCGGGCGGCGTCGGGCGGGTTTGGGCCAGTGCGATGGGTGCTGCTCGGCCTGGGCCTTGCGGCCACCGTCGCGGTCACGCTGCTGGTCGGACGCCGCGCCCGGGCGGTGCTGGCGCGGCGGGGCGTGGACGCGGCATCTTGAGCCGGGCGGGGGCATATGAGGGAGTTTGACCTGGCGGTGGTCGGCGCCGGGGCGGCCGGGCTGTCCACGGCGTATGTGGCGGCGCGGCTCGGCCTGCGCGTCGCGCTGATCGAGCGCGGACGGATGGGCGGCGAATGCCTGAACGTCGGCTGCGTGCCCAGCAAGGCGCTGCTGGCCGCGGCGCATGCGGCCCACGCCGTCCGCCGCGCCAGCCGCTACGGCATCCGGGCGCCCGCCCCCGGCATCGACTGGCCCAAGGTCCAGGCCCACGTGCACGGCGCGATCACGACGCTGGCCCCGGCAGATTCCGTCGAGCGTTACACGGACCTCGGCGCCACGGTGCTGCAAGGCACGGCGCGCTTCGTGGCGCGGGATGCGCTCGCCGTCGCCATCGGCGCGGACACCCGGTGCGTGTCCGCCCGCCGCATCGTCATCGCCACCGGCAGCCGCCCCGCCGTGCCCGACCTGCCCGGCCTCGACCAGGTGCCGTTCCTCACCAACGACACCCTGTTCGATTTGACGGAGGCGCCGGAGCACCTGCTGATCCTGGGCGGCGGCCCCATTGGGCTGGAGATGGCGCAGGCGCACGCCCGGCTCGGCTGCCGCGTCACCCTCGTGCAGTCGGGCGCCATCGGCGCGCGGGACGACCCGGAACTGGTGGACGGCCTCCGCGCCGCGCTGCAAGCGGACGGCGTCGCGATCCTGGAGCACGCCCGCGTCGCCGAGGTCCGGCCCGGACCCGTCCTCGTGCTGGCGGACGGACGCACGGTCGCCGGCAGCCACCTGCTGGTCGCCGCGGGCCGGCGGCCCACCTTGGAGAGATTGGACCTTGCCGCTGGCCGGGTCGCGGCGACGCCCCGCGGCATCGACGTGGACTTGGGCCTGCGCAGCCGGACCAACCGTTTCGTCTATGCTGCGGGCGACGTGGCGGACCCTCAAGGCATCGGCCCCCGCTACTTCACCCATGTCGGCAGCTACCACGCCGGCATCATCGTGCGCCGCGCCCTGTTCCGCGCGCCGGCCCGGCTCGACTACGCCGCCCTGCCCCGCGTCACCTACACCGATCCGGAACTGGCCCAAGTCGGCCAGACCGAGGCCGAGGCCCGCGCCGCCGGCCACGCCGTCGAGACATTGCTCTGGCCGCTGGCCGAGAACGACCGCGCGGTGGCGGAGGGCGACACCGCCGGGCTGGTCAAGCTGGTGGTGTCGGGCAACCGGGTACTGGGCGCCGGCATCCTGGCGCCGCACGCGGGCGAGATGATCGGCGCCTGGACGCTGGCGATCACGCAGCGGATCAAGCTTTCCGCGCTGGCCGGCATGATCGTGCCGTATCCGACGCGGGCGGAGGCGGGCAAGCGCGCGGCCGGGACGCGCTTCAGCCCGCGACTGTTCGCGCCGAAGCCGCGGTTGGCGGCGCGGCTGCTGGCACGGCTGCCTTGAATGCATGTTTGATTTTGTTGACGTAAGCTGGTCGAGACATCTGCGGCAAGGATCGGGCTGATGCGATACGGGCCTACAATACTTTCCCTTTATTTTGGTATAGGTGCCTCAATCGCTTGACTCGGAGAAGATTGTGCACTGCTTGGCCGCAATGGTATAGCGTTGATAATAGATTGCCCACCCACAAAAACGGCAAACATTAGGCAAATTCCGGTAAGTCTCTGAAACCAACGTTTAGTATTGTTGTATTGCTGTAACAGCCCAGGTCATCCCGTTGGAGGGGGCATTGACAGGTCACGGCTGAGTACGAGTCAACGTGTCAATGGCACCGCCCGATGACACAGGCTCCGGAGACGGCGTATCGGCCGCGATTGGCATT
>JAABUX010001997.1_pt1 | contig 29660 bp, 21 predicted proteins | sample 5561851 | NCBI WGS metagenome assembly JAABUX01 (sample SAMN10711883, study PRJNA513361) | rock metagenome | isolation source: Antarctica rocks | place: Antarctica: Victoria Land, Richard Nunatak red sandstone | collected 2016-01-03 | reverse complement strand
GGGATGCGAGGGGAAATGCCTAGTCCGTCCGGGGCCTTGTCACGGGAACGTCAGCTTGCCGAGAGTGGAACGACGTAGGGTCCTTCCGGAATGACGGCAACCGCGTCGTCGCCGGAGCGCGCCATGCTGTCCTCGACCGCCCGCTCCACCGACTCGGCCAGCTCGACCCCGGTGATCCGCCGCTCCTCCGCGTCCAGCCCCCGGGTGAACAACTGCACGCGGCCGAGGCGCATCGGCTTCAACTGCATCTCGGTCTGCCACTCATCCACGTCGGCCAGGCGCTTGGCCTGCAGGCTGCGCAGGAATGCGTCCGGCCCGATCTCAACCATGCGCGCCTGGCTGTCGCGGAACTCCGGCGAGCCGATGCCCTCCGAGCACTCCGACGCGATGATCAAGGTGCCGGCGGGCGCCAGGATGTCCATCGGCGTCACCATGCCCTTCACCGTCTGGTAGTAGGTCTTGTCCAGCGGGTAGCCCGCCGCCGACGTGACGACCGTGCTGAAGCGGCGGCCGACCGGGATGGCGGCCCAGTCCGCCACGAAGCGCACCGCGTCCACGTGGCTGGCGATGACCTCGCCGAAGGTGACGTGCACGAGGTCGCGGTCCTCGTCGATGACGGTGTTCAGGGCGTAGGCCTCGCCGAGCCGCTGCACGATCTCCAATTGCTCCTCGTGCAGCGGGTTGCCGGCCAGGCTGCACTGGATGGCCAGCGGATGCTCCATGAAGCGGGCGCTGTGGAAGGTGCGGATGGTGTCCTCGATGGCGATGCCGGGCGCGATCACCTTCCGGCCGCCCGAGTAGCCGGCCATGAAATGCGGCTCTACCAGCCCGGTCGCGATCCGCAGCCCGGCGTCCACGAACCGGCGGTCCAGCCCGATCGGGGTGCCGCGCGACGTCACGCCGAGATCGACGTGGGCGGCGCGGTCGCGGGCGAAGTGGTTCTCGACCCGTACGTTCGCGAGCACCCAGGGGTCGCCGACCAGCTCGGCCAACTCGGCGCCCTCGTTCGGCCGGTGTAGCCCCGTGGCGACGAGCACGGTGATGCGCGCGAGCGGGATCCCGGCGGCGTTGATCCGCTCGATCATCGGACGCAGGAACAGGTGGTTGGGCACGGGGCGGGTGATGTCACAGATCAGGATGCAGGCGCTGTCCCGGCCGCGCGCCAGGCCCGCGAGGTTCGCCGGCCCATCGAGCACGGCGGCGACCGCGGCGGGGCCGTCCGGCAGCTTCGGCAGCACCCGCTTGCGGATCACCGTCAGCGCGGCGCGGTTGGGGAAATGGACGGGCAAGTGGCCGCGCCCGTAGGCGACATCGACGGTCTGCCCGTTCATTCCGGCCTCCAAACTTCGGCGATCAAGACGACGGCACGGGTTATTGCACGACCTAAGATTCGCTCATACGGTTGTCGTGTCCACAGCTTCTTTCAAACGTTCGACACAGGGGTGCTTCGATGCACGGTCCGGAATACGACGAAATCATGGGGTCTGTGCAGGAGATCGTGCGCCGGGCCTACAACCTCGGGCGCAGCGACGCCGTCAAGCAGGTCGTCAAGGTTATGCAGGCCGATGAGTCGACCTGGAAGCCGCTCGCCTTGTCGGCGCCCGCCGAGAGTGAGCCGTCGCCGCTGCAGCACGCCTTGGAGCATCACCAGGAAGCGCCCGAGCCGGTAGAGGTCCACGCCAGCGACGAGAGCGGGGCGGAGCCGGATAACGACAACGGCGAGACAAGCTCGATCGCCGCGCAGGACGACGTGGCCCCTTGGTGGGCCCGGCCCCCGCGCCCGGCGAAGTCCGTGCCGGCCAAAAGCGCAAGTCCGGTCAGCCGGGTGATGATCGGGCTGCCCCGGAGCCGATAGGCGGCACGCGGAGCCCGCTCGCCACCGGCAGCGCGGCGGCGCAGAGGGCGGCCATGGCCCAGAATGCGCCGGGTCCGAACTGCTCGTACAGCGGGCCCGACGCGAGCGTCACCGCTGCGGCCGCCGCTCCCATGGCGACGGTACCGTAGAAGGCCTGCGCCGTGGCGGCCAAGGCTGCGGGGACCACGCGGCCCATGAGGTCGAGGCAGGCGAGATGGAGCAGCGCGAACGTTAGTCCGTGCAGCGGTTCGACCAGCGCCATGGCAGGGAACCACGCGGTTTGGGCGGCGACGCCCCAGCGGACTATCCCGGCCAGCGCGGCCAGCGAGAGGGCGTGCGCGGGTCCGAGACGGTGCAGCAGACGCCGTCCGAGCACCAGGAACACGACGATTTCGGCCGCCACCGAGCTCGCCCACAGCACGCTGCACTGGCCCGCCGTCAGCCCGGCGGCGCGCCAGCGGATCACCTCGAAGCTGTCGTGCAGCGCGTGGCTGCCGCCGATCAGCGCGGCGACGACCATCAGGCGGCGGAACACCGGGATGCCCAGCAGGGCTCGCATGGACCCGGACTCGTGCAGCGTCGCGGCAGCGCCCGCCACCCGGTTGGGAATGCGCCAGCCCAGGCCGGCGGCGACGCCCAGCAATCCGGCATTCAGCCAGATGACGATGCCGAGCCCCAGCCAGCCCACGACCGACCCGGACAGCAGCGCGCCGGCGATGAACGCGGCCGAGCCCATGGCGCGCACCCAGCCGTACTCGAACCTCGGTTTACGGCCAGAAGACCCCAGCGTCAGCGCGTCGGCGATGGGCACCACCGGGGCCAGCACGGCCGCGTGGGCGACGCTGACGATCAGCAGCAGGAGCAACCCGCGCGCGGGCACATATCCCATCGCGACGATGGCGGCGATCGCGATGAAGCCGGTCAGGACCAGCGGCGCCCGCCCTGTCCGGTCGGCCAGGCGCCCGCCGAGCGGTCCCGCCAGCAGCCGCGTCGCGGTGCCCGCCGCGAGCACGACGCCGATCCCGCCGGGGCTGAGGCCGTCCTGCAGCAGGAGTCCCGGCAGGAATGGCGCCACCACCCCGAACGCCGCGAACAGCGCCCCATATAGAACGAGGAAGCGGGGCAGGGGCGAACCGTCGGGCACCCAGGCTGAACGGCCGATGCAAGCAGCCGTTGCGCCGGTGCCTAAATCTGGCCGAGCCGGCGTTTGCCGCCGACCGCGCCTTGCTGATAACTTACCGCTCTGAGGAGACCGCTTGATGACACGATTCCGGCCGGCTTCGATCGTCCTCGCCGCCGCGACCCTTGCCTGTTCCGCCCAGGCCCAGGCCCAGGCCCAGGCCCAGGCCCAGGCCCAGGCCCAGGAGCGCCCCAACCTCCTGCCCGACCGGGATGTCGACATCACCTACCGCGTCACCGACCGCTCGGACGTGCCGGTCAAGCAGCGCGTGCGATGGCTGTCCGCCGAGCACATGCAGCGCATCGACGGACCCGGCAACAGCTTCGTCCTCGCCGACCGCACGACCGAATACATCACGATCCTGAATCCGCGCCTTAAAACCTATCTCAAGATCGAGGAGCCAGGCGGCGGCCTGTTCCAGACGGGTCAAGCCAGGTCGTATACCCGGGCCGGCACGAGTTCGCTCGCGCACTTGGCCTGCACCGAGTGGACCTGGATCAGCGACAGCACCCAAAAGCCGCGCGCCCTGTGCGCCACCGATGACGGCGTGATGCTACGGATCACCGAAGATGGGCGCACGCTGGTCGAGGCGACCGCCGTCACCTACCGCCACGTCAAGCCCCAGACATTCCAGATTCCGAATAGCTACGAGCCGACGCTGGTTCCGGACCGTTCGACCGAGTGACGCCGACGGACCTCCAGGCAGCCGCCTTCGATCTGCACGACCTGCCCGCCGGGTTCGACGCCGACCCATACCCCGTCTACCGCGCCCTGCGGGAGCGCGCCCCGGTGAAGCTTATGCCGGACGGGTCGTATTTCTTGACCCGTTACGATGACCTGTCGCGCATCTACCGCGACGCCAAGCTGTTCAGCTCCGACAAAACCGTCGAATTCCGCCCCAAGTTCGGCGGCTCGCCGCTGTACGAGCACCACACCACGAGCCTGGTGTTCAACGATCCGCCCCGGCACAGCCGCGTCCGCCGCCTGATCGCCGGCGCGCTGACGCCCCGCGCGATCGGCGCCATGGAGCCGGGACTGGCGAGCCTGGTCGACCGGCTGCTGGACGCGATGGCGGCGCACCCGAAGGCGGACCTGATCGCCGATTTCGCCGCGGCGATCCCGGTCGAGGTGATCGGCAATCTGCTGGGCGTGCCGGACCATGAGCGCGGCCCGCTGCGGGACTGGTCGCTCGCCATCCTCGGGGCGTTGGAGCCGGTGGTTCCGCCTGCCGCGATCGCGCGGGGGAATACCGCGGTGACGGATTTCCTGGCGTATCTGCAGACCCTGGTGGCCGACCGCCGCCGCCATCCCGGCGACCGGGACCGCGACGTGCTGACCCGCCTGATCGGTCAGGACGACGAGTCTGAGCGCCTGACCGAGGGCGAACTGCTGCACAACTGCATCTTCCTGCTGAACGCCGGGCACGAGACCACCACGAACCTGATCGGCAACGCCTTGATGGCGCTGCACGACCATCCGGCCGAACTCGCGCGGCTGCTGGCCGACCCGGCCCTGGTCAAGCCCGCGGTGGAGGAGGCGCTGCGCTATGAAAGCTCCAACCAACTGGGCAATCGACGCCTGACGCAGGCAGACGAGATCGGCGGCGTCGCGATGCCGGCGGGCACTCAGCTGACCCTGTGCATCGGCGCCGCCAACCGCGACCCGGCGCAGTTTCCCGACCCGGAGCGGTTCGACATCGGCCGCACGCCGAACCGGCATCTGGCGTTCGCCGCCGGGCTGCACCAGTGCGCCGGCATGTCGCTGGCGCGGCTGGAGGGCGCGCTCGCCATTGGGCGCTTCGTGGCGCGGTTTCCGGGCTTCAGGATCATGGCGCCGGTGCGCGGCGGCCGGGCGCGGTTCCGTGGGTTCGCGCGCCTGCCGTGCCTCCTTCGCGCGCCGGCTGCGTGATAGCGTTCACAAAACGATTGCGGGGGTCATGCGATGCGCAGCTTCGGACGGCGGGCGGCCTTGGGCGGAGTGGCGCTGCTCGCGGCGGCGGGGTCCGGGTATGCCCAGGCTGGATACGTTCAAGCGGGGCCGGTGCGTATCGGCGTGCTGACGGACGAGACCGGGCCGTACGCCGATAGCGGCGGGGCCGGGTCGATCGCGGCGGCGCGGATGGCGGCGCTGGATTTCGGCCCCACCGTGCTCGGCGCGCCGGTCGAGATCGTGCACGCCGACACGCAGAACAAGCCGGATGTGGCGGGCACGGTGGCGCGGCAGTGGTACGACACGGGGGTGGACGCCATCATCGACCTTCCCGTGACGCCGGTCGCCGCCGCGGTGCAGCAGATCGCGCGCGAGAAGGGGCGCACCGTCATGATCACCGCCGCCGCGGTGACGGAGTTCACCTCCAGGAATTGCTCGCCCGTGAGCAGCCACTGGGCGGACGACACCCACGCGCTGACGGCGGGAACGGGGAGGGTGCTGACCGACCTCGGCGGCAAGACGTGGTTCTTCATCACGGTCGATTTCAGCTTCGGCGCGGCGCTGCAGGCGGCGGCCACGGGCAATATCGAGGCGGCGGGCGGGCGCGTGGTGGGAGCGGCCAAGTTCCCGATCGGCAACACCGATTTCTCGTCGCAAATCCTTCAGGCGCGCAGTTCGGGCGCGCGCATCGTCGGGCTGGCCGCGGTCGGCAACGACCAGGTGAACCTGATCAAGCAGACGGCGGAGTTCGGGCTGCTCAGCGACGGTGCGCAACTGGCCGGGTTCCTGGTGTACATCACCGATATCCACGCGCTGGGCCTCGCAGCCGCCCAGGGACTCAGCTTCCCGAGCAGCTTCTACTGGGACCAGAACGACGCTTCGAGGGCCTTCGCCCAGCGCTTCTTCGCCGAGCGGCACGCGATGCCGACCAAGAACCAGGCGAGCGTGTACGCCGGGACGCTGCATTTCCTCAAAGCCATGGCGCAGGCCGGGACGCGCGACGCGGTTGCGGTCAACCAGGCGATGCGCGCGTTGCCGGTGAGCTTCTTCGGCCGTCCCGCGACCTTGCGCCGGGACGGGCGGCTGCTGGTGGATTTGACGCTGTACCGGGTGAAGCGGCCCGCCGACAGCCGCGCGGAATGGGATTTGTATACGGCCATCGGCAGCCTGGCCGCGGCGGAGGCATTCGCGCCAGCAAGTGCGGCGTGCTAGCGCTCTATTCGACCGTAACTCGATATTTCATAAGAACGAACCGGCGCGAGTGGCATGGTGCCGCAACGGGTTCAGGTAATCCTGGGCAACGATAGAGGCTCATCGCTCCGACGGCACCATGAAGTCGAAATCGCAGCCCTGGTCGGCCTGAAGCACGGATCGCAAATACAGGTTCAGGTAGCCGCGATCCGACCCTGAATGCGCCGCAGGCGGCACCCACGCCGCTCGCCGCCGCGCCAGTTCCGCTGGCTCGACCAGCACGTCGATCGTCCGCGCCGCTACGTCCAGCCGGATCGGGTCGCCGTTCCGCACCAGCGCCAGCGGCCCTCCCTCCGCCGCCTCCGGCACGACGTGCAGCACGATCGTGCCGAACGCCGTCCCGCTCATGCGCGCGTCCGAGATGCGCACCATGTCCTTCACCCCGGCGCGCGCCAGCTTGCGCGGGATCGGCAGATACCCCGCCTCCGGCATCCCCGGGGCGCCTTTCGGTCCGGTGTTGCGCAGCACCAGCACGTCGTCGGCCGCCACGTCCAGCGCCGGGTCGTCGATGCGCGCGCCCATGTCCTCGACGTTCTCGAACACCACGGCGCGGCCGGTGTGCTGCAGCAGGGCCGGGGTGGCGGCACCGAACTTGATGATCGCGGACCCGAGGTTGCCGTGCAGCACCGCGATGCCGCCGGTAACGAACACCGGGTCGCTGCGGGGGCGGATGACGCTCTGGCCCGGCACGTCCTCGGCCGCCGCGATCGAGTCCTTGAGCGTCGTCCCGGCGACGGTGCGCGCGCTCGTGTCGAGCAGCCCCTCCAACTCGCGCATCAGGCGGGGCAGGCCGCCGGCCCAGTGGAAATCCTCCATGTAGTGGTCGCCGGTCGGCTTCAGGTCGATCAGCACCGGCGCCTCCCGGCCGATCGCGTCGAAGCCGTCCAGGTCGATCCGCAGCCCGCGCCGCCCGGCGATCGCGGCCAGGTGCACCAGCCCGTTGGTCGACCCGCCGATCGCCTGCAGCACGATCTGGGCGTTGCGGAACGCGGCCGGGGTCAGGATGTCGGCCGGCGCGCGTCCGCCCTCCCGGATCGCGGCGACCGCGGCGGCGCCCGATTGCTCGGCGCAGCGCAACCGGTCGGCGTGGGTGGCGGGGATGGTGGCGCTGCCGGGCAGGGCCATCCCCAGCGCCTCGGCGAGGCACGCCATCGTGCTCGCGGTGCCCATCACCATGCACGTGCCCGGCGTCGGTGCCAGGCGGCCGCTCAGCACGTCCATCTCCGCCTCGTCGATCTCGCCGGCGCGGTGGCGCGCCCAGAAGCGGCGGCAATCGGTGCAGGCGCCCAGCGCCTCGCCTTTGTAGTGCCCGACCAGCATGGGGCCGGTCACGAGCGAGACGGCGGGAATGTCAAGGCTGGCGGCGGCCATCAGCTGCGCCGGGACGGTCTTGTCGCAGCCGCCGACCAGCACGACGGCGTCCATTGGCTGCGCGCGGATCATCTCCTCGGTGTCCATCGCCATCAGATTGCGCAGGAACATGCTGGTCGGATGGGCGAAGCTCTCGTGGATGGACACGGTCGGGAACGCCATCGGCAGGCCGCCCGCGAGCATCACGCCTCGGCGCACGGCCTCGACCATCTGCGGCACGTTGCCGTGGCAGGCGTTGTAGTCGCTGCGCGTGTCGGCGATGCCGACGATGGGGCGGTCCAGCGCGTCGTCCGAGTAGCCCATCGCCTTGATGAACGCCCGGCGCAGGAACAGCGAGAAGCCTGGGTCGCCGTAGCTGGTCAGCCCTTTGCGCAATCCAGTCGCCATGGTTTCGAACCCCTGCCCGTCGAGGACGCCATGCCGGGCCGGATTGCACGGTTCGTCAAGCTGCTTATGGTCGCCCCCGAGGGAGAATGGCGATGATGGATGGTGCAACTTTCGGAGGCGTGAACGCCGCCGTACTGACGCCGATGCGCGCGGATTTGTTGGTCGACCTGGACCGCATGGCGCAGCGCTGCCGCTGGCTGCTGGCGAATGGCTGCACCGGGCTGGCCATCCTCGGCACGACGGGGGAGGCGAACAGCCTCGGCGTCGGCGAGCGGATCGAGGTGATGGAGGGCCTGGTCGCGCGCGGCATCCCGGCCGCGCGGCTGCTGCCGGGCTGCGGCACGACCGCGATCACCGACACGGTGCTGCTCACGCGCGCGGCGGCCGGGCTGGGCTGCGGGGGCGTGCTGCTGCTGCCGCCGTTTTTCTACAAGGCGCCGTCCGATGACGGGCTGTTCGCCTATTTCAGCGAGGTCCTGAACCGCGCCGGATCGGCGGCGAAGGTGTATCTGTATCACTTCCCAGCCCAGTCGGCGGTGCCGTTCGGGCTCGACCTGATCGGCCGGCTGCTGCGCGCCTTCCCCGGCGCGATAAAGGGCATCAAGGACAGCAGCGGCGACTTCGCCAACACGCGCGGCTACGTGGACGCGTTCGCGGCCGAGGGGTTCGAGGTGTACTGCGGCGACGACGGCGCGCTGCTCGACCTGCTGCGGATCGGCGGCGCGGGCAGCATCAGTGCCGCGTCCAACGTCAGCAGCGCGGTCAACGCGCGGGTGGCGGCGAATTGGGACAACGCGGAGGGCGAGGCGGCCCAGGCCACGCTGTCGTCCCTGCGCAAGGCGGTCACCTCCGCGCCGCTGATCCCGGGCCTGAAATCACTGGTCGCCCGGCACACCGGCGACCCGGCGTGGACCAACATCCGCCCGCCCCATTTGCGGCTCGCGGCCGAGCCGGAAGCCCGGCTGTTCGCGGCGTTCGACGCGTGCGGCGTGGACCTGGCGAGGGCGTAGGCGTGCGGGTCCTCGGCATCGGATCGCGGGTCTATCTCGGCGACATCTACCTCGCCCTGCAGCGCGAGGGGCACGAGGTCCGGGTCTTCGCCAGCGACCCGCCCGACCAGCGCGCGTTCGGCGGCATCATCGACCCGGTGGCGGACTGGCGCGCCGAACTGGACTGGGTCGGGCGCGACGGCGTCGTCCTGTTCGAGCGCGTGGGGCAGGGCGTGGTGCAGGATGCGTTGCGGGCCGAGGGCTACCGCGTGGTCGGCGGCAGCGTGTTCGGCGACCGGCTGGAGAACGACCGGGCGTTCGGCCAGTCGGCCCTGGCCGAGGTCGGGCTGCCCGTTGCCGCCAGCACGGCCTTCCCGGACGCGGCGGACGCGCTCGGCTGGCTGCGCCGCCATCCCGGACGGTATGTGCTGAAGCACGACGACAGCGCCCGCGCCACCTTCGTCGGCGAGCATCACGCGGGCGCCGATGTGGCCTACGAGCTGCAGCGCTCCGGACCCGGCGGCAAACTGCTGATGGAACGGCTGGAGGGCGTCGAGGTCGGCGTCGGCGCCTACTTCGACGGCCAGCGCTTCCTCCGTCCCGCCTGCATCGACTTCGAGCACAAGCGGTTCTTCCCCGGCGACATCGGCGAGATGACCGGCGAGATGGGCACCCTCGCCGGGTTCGACGGCTCGGACGCGCTGTTCGAGGCGACGCTCGACCGCATGGCGCCCCGCTTCGCCGCGGCCGGACACGTCGGCTACGTCAACCTGAACCTGATCGCCGACGCGCGCGGGGTCTGGCCCCTGGAGTTCACCTGCCGCTTCGGTAACCCCGGCTTCGCGGTGCTGGCGGCGCTGCAGCGGGACGGCTGGGGCGACCTGCTGGCCCGCATGGCCGATGGCGGGGCCGGGCGGTTTGCCGCCACGCCGGGTTGGTCGGTGGCCATCGTGCTGACGACCCCGCCATTCCCGGCAACGCTGGACGCGGCCGGGGGCGACGACCCGCCGCTGTTCTTTCACGCGCCGCCGACGGACGACATCGCCAACTACCATTTCGTCGACATGCGCCGCGCGGACGGACAGTTGTTCGTCCACCGACGTTCCGGCCACGCGATGATCGTGACCGGGACCGGCGCCACCGTGGAAGCGGCGCAGGACACGGCGGCAAGGCGCGCCCGCAACGTGGTCGTGCCGGAACTGCGCTGGCGCAACGACATCGGCGCGCGCTTCCTGGCGTACGACCGGGCGCAGTTGCAGGCGATGGGCTGGCTGCCGGCGTGACGGACGCGTCCGACTCGATCGGGGCGTGCCTGGCCGGACGCATCTCGCCGCAGGTCGCCCTGTCCCGCCTGCTGCTCGGCGGCGCGACGCCGGACGCGATCGAGGCCGACCTGCAGCAGCGCCCGCCCGGGCCAGCCAGGGACGCGCTGGCCGGCCTCGTGACGGCCAACCGCGCCGCACTGGGGCGTTTGGCGGCCCAGGTCGCCAGCGGCGGCAACGACCACGCCGCCCTGTGGGACCCGGCGGCCGGACCGGGCAGCATCGCCGCCTTCTTCGACCGCGCAGTCGCCCACTCGCCCGAAGCGAGCGTGGCGCTGTACTCGCTCGGCGACCCCGCCATCCTGGCCGCCGCCACCCGAGAGATCGTGGACTGGCTGGACCGCGAACGGCTGCTCGGCGACGACGTGCTGGATATCGGCTGCGGCATCGGGCGCATGGCCGAGGCGCTCGCCGGCCGCTGCCGCAGCGTGCTGGGGCTGGACGTCTCGCTCGGCATGGTCGCCGAGGCGCGCCGCCGGCATGGCGGGCACGCGCACCTGCGGTTCGAGGTGACGGACGGGACCGGGCTCGACGCCCTGCCGCCGGGCGCGTTCGACTTGGCGCTGGCCGTGGACAGCTTCCCCTACATCGTCCAGATCGGCGACGGCTTGGCGCAGGCGCATATCGAGGGCGCCGCCCGCGTGCTGCGGCCCGGCGGCGCGCTGGCGATCCTGAACCTGTCCTACCGCGCCGACCCGGCCCGCGACGAAGCCGACCTGGCCCGCTGGTCGGCCGCTGCCGTGCTGCACGGCGCTTGCTCGGGCACGACGCCGTTCAGCTTGTGGGACGGCACGGCCTACGTGCTGCGCCGCCCGTGAGGCTTGCGCTGCTGCTGCTGCTGGCCACGGCCACGCCGGCCCTCGCGCAGGAACACCGCGGCGGCGTCTTGCACATGCTGGCGCAGACCGCGGCCGGCAGCGTCGACCCGCAGATCAACTACACCGCGCAGATGTGGCAGATCTTCATCATGGCCTATGATGGCCTGGTCGCCTTCCGCAAAACCTCGGGCGAGGAAGGCAACGAGATCGTGCCAGACCTCGCCGATGCTCTGCCGGCCCCGACCGACGATGGACTCACCTACGTCTTTCACCTCCGCCCCGGCCTCCGGTTCTCCGACGGCTCCCCGGTGCGCCCAGCCGACGCGGCTGCCTCGCTGCGCCGGATCTTTCGCGTGTCCAGCCCGACCGCCGGCAGCTTCTACGGCGCGATCGCGGGGGCCGACGCCTGCCTGGCGGACCCCGTTGCCTGCACGCTGCCGGGCGTGCGGTCGGATGATGCGGCCGGGACCGTCACCATTCACCTGTCCCGTCCCGACCCGGAGCTGCTGCCCAAACTCGCCTTGCCCCACGCCAGCGTCGTCCCGGAGGCGTCGCCCGGCCACGATTCCGGCACCGCGCCCTTGCTCGGCACGGGGCCGTACCGGATCGACAGCTACGACCCGGCACAGTCCCTCCGCCTCACTCGCAACCCGTTCTTCCACGCCCGGAGCGCCGACGCCCAGCCGGACGGATTTCCGGACGTGATCGAGGAGCGGTTCGGCCTGGAGGACGAAGCCGAGGTCACGCAAGTCGAGAACGGCCAGGCGGACTGGATGTTCGACACGCCGCCCTCCGACCGGCTGGGCGAACTCGGCGGCCGTTTCGCCAGCCAGGTCCACCTCAACCCGGCGCTCGCGATCTGGCTGATGCCGCTGAACGTCAACGAGCCGCCGTTCGACGACGTGCGCGTCCGCCGCGCGCTCAACTTCGCGCTGGACCGGGCGGCACTCGCCAAGCTGTTCGGCGGCCCACGCTTGGCTGTGCCAACCTGCCAGACCCTGCCGCCGCGCCTGCCCGGCTATGCCCCGTACTGCCCCTACACGCGCGACCCGGGCCCCGCCTGGTCGGCCCCCGACCCGGCGCAGGCCCGCGCCCTGGTCGCCGCCAGCGGGACCGCCGGGCAGAGGGTCACGCTCGTCACCGACACCAGCACGATCCAGCGCGCGATCGGCACCTACGTCATCGGCGTGCTGCGCGACCTCGGCTACGACGCGCGGTTGCGGGCGCTGTCCGGCAACGTGCAGTTCACCTACATCCAGAACACCGACAACCACGTCCAGATCAGCTTGACGACGTGGTACTCCGACTATCCCTCGGCGTTCGACTTCCTCGCCGTGCTGTACGGCTGCGCGTCGCTCCACAAGGGCAGCGACTCCTCCATCAACATGTCCGGCCTGTGCGACCCGGCGCTCGACGCGCGGATGGCGGCCGCGCTGAACACCACCGATGCGGACGAACGCAGCCGGCGCTGGGCCGCGATCGATCGCGAGGTGACCGACCTCGCCCCCGCCGCGGTGCTGTTCAACCCGGACTATATTGACGTGACGTCCCGCCGGGTCGGGCACTTCACCTACCACGACCAGTACCACTGGCTGCCCGACCAGTCGTGGGTCCAGTAGGGTGCAGCGCCTGCTGCGCGACCGCGCCGCAATCCTGTCCGCCGCCGTGCTGGCGACTATCTTGCTGGCCTGCGCCCTCGCCCCGCTATACGCGGCGCGCGTGTCCGGCACCGACCCGTTCCATTCCAACATCGACGGCCGGGTCGGAGGCGTGGAGGTGCTGCGGCAAAACACCGAGGGACTCGGGCTGGGCACGACGCCGATCGGCCCCGGCTGGCGTGGGCCGTATTTGCTCGGCGCGGACGGGCAGGGGCGGGACCTCGCCGCCCGGCTGCTGTTCGGCGGACGCACGTCGCTGCTCATCGCCACCGCCGCCACCGCCCTGTCGCTGCTGCTGGCGCTGCCGATCGGCGTGCTGGCGGGGTATGGCGGGGGCGCCGTCGACGCCGGGCTGCGGTGGCTGATGGACCTGCTCTGGGCGTTCCCCGTCTACCTGCTGGCGATCTCGCTCTCGGCCGTGCTCATCAGCTCGGGGCTGCGCATGGGCCCCGTCACGATCAGCGCCGACAGCCTGCTACTGCCGATCGCGATCCTCGGCATCATCTACGTCCCCTACGTCGCCCGACCGCTCCGCAGCGAGGTGCGCGCGCTGGCCGAAACCGAGTTCGTGGTCGCCGCGGTCGCCCTCGGCGCCACGCCCGCGCACATCCTGTGGCGGCACGTGCTGCCCCATGCGGTCCTGCAATTGGTCCTGTTCGCCCCCGTCGTGATGGCGTTCGACCTGCTGACCGAGGCGGCGCTGTCCGTCCTGTCCATCGGCGTGCAGGCGCCCGCCGCCAGCTGGGGCACGCTGATCGGCGACGGCCAGGTGCTGATCTACACCCGCCCGATCGCCGCCATCGCGCCGGGCCTCGCGGTGGTCGCGACCGTGCTGGCGCTGAACGTGCTGTCGGAGCGGGTGCGCGTCGCCATCGACCCGCGCGCCGGATGATCCGCGCCCTCGCCCGCCAGGCCGCCCAGGCCGCCGCGGTGATGTTCGGCATCAGCGTGCTCGTGTTCCTGATCTTCTTCGCGACCCCCGGCGCCGACCCGGCCGCCCGCCTCGCCGGGCGCGGCGCCAGCCCTGAAACCCTCGCCTCGGTCCGGCGCGAGTTCGGCTTCGACCGTCCGCTGCCAATCCAGTACGTCCGCATGATGGACCGCCTGTTCGTGAAGCGGGACCTCACCTCGTTCGTCAACCGCGGCGACCCAGTGGTCCCCGCCGTGCTGCGCGCGGCACCCGTCACGCTCGCGCTCGCGACCGGGGCGGCGGTTCTGTGGCTGGCCGCCGGCCTCGCCATCGCGCTGCTGGCGGCGGCGTGGCGGGGCAGCGCCATGGACCGGGTGCTGGTCGTGGCCGGGCTGGTCGGCGTGTCGGTCCCGGCATTCTGGCTGGGCGAGGTGATCAACCTGCTCACCCAGAGCCGGCTGCACGACACCTGGCTGTTCGCCTGGGTGCCCCCGCTCGGCAGCCGCAGCTTCGCCGCCGACCCGGGCGAGTGGGTGCGCGGCATGATCATTCCGTGGGCCACCCTGGCGCTGCTATACGCCGGCATCTACGGCCGGGTGCTGCGCGCCAGCCTGGTCGAGGCGCTCGGCCAGGACTACATCCGCACCGCCCGGGCCAAGGGCATCGGCGAGGGCCAGGTGCTGGTGCGCCACGCGCTGCGCCTGTCGCTGGTCAGCGTCGTGGCGCTGTTCGGCCTCGATTTCGGCGCGCTGATCGGCGGCGGCACACTGCTGACCGAGGTCGTGTTCGGCCTGCACGGGCTGGGCCGCCTGACCTACGACGCGCTGCAGAACCTCGACCTGCCGGTGATCATGGCGACGGTGCTGTATGCCGCGTTCTTTGTCGTAATTGTTAACGCCGCGGCGGATGCCTGCCAGGTGCTGCTCGATCCTCGCCTGCGCTGACGAAACTAAACCGACGCCGGGATGTTGGGATCGCCCATGCTCGACGCGGTCACCCTCTCATCGGCCGAGTCCGCCCTGCTCAAACTGGGACAGGACCTGCGGACCGTCGGCTATACCTTCGTCACGCCGACGCCTGCGACGCATGCGCGGGTGAATGGGCGGGCGGAGAACGCCTGGGCGCGCGACCTGCGTGGCGTCTTCGGCTGGAGTCGCCCGTTCCACCCCGGCGTGCTGCCCGGCGGGATGTTCGAAGCGCTGCGGGACGCGGGTATCCTCGAACCTCTCCAGGATGGCTGGCGATCCACCTTGCGGCTGTCGTCGCTCGGTGGGGATCTATTCTGGCATTCCGCCTTCCCGACCAGCGCGCCGGATGCGGTGTTCTTCGGCCCCGACACCTACCGCTTCGTGGACGCCGTCGCCGCCGCGATCGGACCGGTGCGCCGGGCGGTCGACGTGTGCAGCGGCGCCGGGCCCGGCGCCATCGCCCTTGCGCAGTGGCACCCGGCGGCGGAGGTGCTCATGGGCGACATCAACGACACCGCCCTGCGCCTCAGCCGCGTCAACGCCCGGCTCGCCGGCGTCGCCGACCGCGTCACGGCACATCATAGCAACCTGCTGGCCGGCATCGACGGCGCGGTCGACCTCGTGATCGCCAATCCGCCCTACCTGCTCGACCCGGCGGCACGCACCTATCGCCATGGCGGGGGTTCGCTTGGCGCCGGCCTCTCGCTGGCCATCGTCGAGGCTGCGGCGGATCGGCTGACGTCGGGCGGAAGCCTTGTCCTCTACACAGGCGTCGCCATAATCGACGGGCATGACGCGTTCAGGACCGATGCCGCCGCCCGCCTCGACGCGTGCGGAGCCGAATGGGCCTACCGCGAAATCGACCCGGACGTGTTCGGCGAAGAGCTGACCGACGGCGTCTATGCCACCGCGGACCGGATCGCCGCGGTGCTCCTCACAGCCACCAAGCAAAGGTGACCGACAATGCCTGATGGAATCTCGTCCCGATTCGACGTCCAGACCTCGCGCCGCGCGCAGCTGCACCAGCGACTGAACACCTTCAACCACGCCCGGCTGGCGCCCGGACTGCCGACCAACGATTGGCGAGGCGAGATCTCGGCGCAGGCGGAGTTGCTGCTGGTCGAGGGTGAGTTCCTGGAGGAGGCCCGCCTGGCCGTCGCCGACCGTGCCGCCCAGGCGCCGCGCTACGCCACCGCGTTCGTGTCCTGGTTCGAGGCGCTGGAGCATGACGGCCCTGGGCAGGGCGACCGCTTGTTTCCCTGGCTCGCCGAGACCGCGACGATGGACGAGATGCGCTGGTTCCTCACCCAGGAAGTCGCCGGCGAGGCGGGGTTCGATGATCTTGCCGCCCTGACCCAGGTGAAGATGCCGGAATCCGCGAAGCTGGAGATGGCCCGCAACTACTGGGACGAGATGGGCCGCGGCAATCCGAAGGGTATGCACGGCCCCATGCTGGAGGTGCTGTCCAAGCGCCTCGGCCTGACGCCGGACCCGGAGACGACGGTGTGGGAAGCCTTGGCGCTGGCCAACACCATGGCCGGGCTCGCCGCCAATCGCCGCTACGCCTACCATTCCGTCGGCGCCCTGGGCGTCATCGAGCAGACCGCGCCGGGTCGCGCCTCGCAGACGGCCGCCGGGCTGAAGCGGCTGGGGGTTCCGGCGGAGGATCGCCACTATTTCGACCTGCACGCCGTGCTGGATGTGAAGCACGCCGCCGCCTGGAACGCCGAGGCGATCCATCCGCTGATTGAGATGAACCCGGCTCTGGCTCAGCCCATCGCAGAAGGCGCGTTGATGCGTCTGGAGTGCGGTGCCGCCTGCTTCGAGCGGTATCGGATAGAACTGGGCTTGAGCTAGGAGCTCGGGCGCGTCCTCACGTCACTCGCCGAGAAGATGCAGCACGATTTCGCGTCGGTGCGGCCGCCGGCGGTGCTCGAACAGATAGAGGCCCTGCCAAGTGCCGAGCACCGGGCGGTTGTCCTCAACCGGTATCGTCAGTTGCGTGTTTGTGAGCATCGTCCGCAGGTGCGCGGGCATATCGTCCGGACCCTCGTCATCATGGGCGTAGCGCCCGACGCTTTCGGGGACGAGCGTCTCGAAATAGCGCACGATATCCTCGCGCACCGCCGGGCTAGCGTTTTCCTGCACCGTGAGCGAAGCCGAGGTATGCCGGCACCAGATCGTCAGCAGCCCGCTGGCGATGCTTTGGTCCGATACCCAGGCCAAAACCGGCGACGTGATATCGGTCAGACCTTTACCCGCGGTATCGATAAACAGCCGGTGCAGCGCTTGTCGCATGGTGGCCCTAGCACGTTCGATGATTTGCCGAAGTATTAGCAGAGTAACGCGGAGAGTTCTCACGATGTTGTTGAGAAAGAGCAGGGTCGACGCGGCAATGGAGCCGGTCAGCGGAAACAATCCCACCGCGCATGCCGAGCATCGGCAACTCTGCGACCTGTTGGACGGCCTCTATGCGTTTGGAAGGTTGAGGCTCCGCCTCAAGCTCCGCCAGAGGTATGATGCCTTTGGAGACCGATTTAAATGCGGGTCTGGGGCCTCAGGCCCCAGCGGGTCCAGGGCAGAGCCATGGCCTTCGATTTCGCCCTGGTATCAGTTCAACTGATTGCGGGGAACCGGCGGCGATGGCTCCTCGAACGATCCGGGCGGCGGGGAAATGACTTCGGTGCTGGCCGGGGAGCGTATCGGCGCGACCGGACCGGCGCTGCCGACCCGCAACAGCGACGCAAGGAACTGGCGGCCCCACGCGATCGAGGTGGTGCCGTCGATGGCGCGCCAGCACGCTTGCCAACGCTCCTGCCGCTCCGTGAGGGTCATCCGCAGCGCCTCGTCGATCGCCTCCGCCAGCTCGTCCGGGTCGTGCGGGTTGACCAGCCGAGCGGCGCTTAGCTGCCGGGCCGCCCCCGCAAAGCGCGACAGCACGAGCACGCCGGGGTCTTGCGGGTCCTGGGCGGCGATATATTCCTTGGCGACCAGGTTCATCCCGTCCCGCAGAGGCGTCACCAGGCCGACCCGGGCGTCGCGCATGTAGCCGGCGATCGTGCTGCGGGCGCCAGCGCGGGCGACGAGCCGCAGCGGCGTCCAGTCCGCCTCGCCCCACTCGCTGTTGATGGCCCCAGCCTCCTGGTCGATCTCCTCCCGCAGCTCGCGATAGGCGCTGACTTCCTTGCGGGACTCGGCGGCGATCTGCAGGAACATCACGCGGCGGCGCCAGTCCGGCCGGGTTTCCAGCAGCCGGCGATACCCGGCCAGACGCTGGGGCAGACCCTTGGTCGGGTCCAGCCGATCCACGCCGAGGATGAGCTTTTGGCTTTGCAGGCTACGGCGCAGGCGCTCGGACGGGTTGGCGCGCCAGGCGATCTCGGCCATGGCAGCGAAATCGCGCGCTTCGATCTCAACCGGGAAAGCACCCAGCCGCACCCGGCGTCCGTTCACGTCCAGCCACCCTCCCGCAAGCCTGGTGGCACCCGTGAGGCGGTGGGCCGCGTCGGCGAAGTTCTCGACGTCGTTGGCCGTCTGGAAGCCGATCAGGTCGGACGCCAGCAGGTCGCGGATGAGCGCGCCCGCTTCCGGCACGCTGGCCAGCATGTCGGGGGAGGGGAACGGGATGTGCAGGAAGAACCCGATCGGCGCCACGATCCCGCGCGCCCGCAGCAGCGCCGGCATCGACATCAGGTGATAGTCGTGCACCCAGATCAGGTCGTTCGGCCGCAGCAGCGGCATCAGCGTATCGGCAAGTCGTTCGTTCACCGCGCGATAGGACTGCGCGTTGCGGCGGTCGAAGCTCATGAGTTCCGGCATCGAGTGCAACAGCGGCCAAAGGGTGCTGTTGGCGAACTCGGTGTAGTAGCGCTGGTGCTCGTCCTTGGTCAGGTCCGTGGTCGCGTATTGCACGCGGCCTTCGACCTGGGATTTCACCGTCTTGGAGTCGGACACCTCGCCGCTCCAGCCGAACCACACCCCGCCGCGCTGCTCCATCAAATCCGTGAGTGCCACGGCCAAGCCGCCCGCTTGCGCGCCCGCGGCCGACGGCATCGGCACACGGTTCGAGACGACGACGAGACGGTTCATCTAACCTCCCAAAACGCGACGGGCAGGTTGGCGAACGCTTCATCCAACCCTATCCGCTGCGATGCAGCATCATAACGTCCTTCGGCGCAACTGCCCAGGACGTGAACCAATCGGCGGCCGACAAAATTACGTGGAATGTTAATTAAAGTTCCGCGCCAGGCGTCGCCCTGCACTAGCGGCCGCTCCCCGATACCCGGCAAACGCGCGGGCAGGCGGGTGACGGCGACCATGGCGGCGAACCCTTCATGGACGCGGGCGAACGCCAGCACGTGGTCCGCCAGCGGCCCCTCGACCTTGAGCGGCTGGTAGGTTCCCTGGGTGAACAGGTTCGGCACGCGCGACCGCACCGCCAAGCTCCGCGCGATGACCGCCTGCTTGACCCGGCCGTCGCGCCAGTGATCCAGCAGTGCGCCGGGCGGCTGGGCATCGGCCAAGGCGGCGTCGCGTGCAGCGAAGTCCACCGGGCGGCGGTTGTCCGGATCGACCAGGCTGAAATCCCAGAACTCGGTGCCCTGGTACAGATCGGGGATGCCGGGCGTGGTCAGCCGCAGCAGCGTCTGCGACAGGCTGTTCACCACCCCGGCGGAGGCGATGCGCTCGACGAAATCGGCTATGTCGTTGACCACCCGGCCCGCGCGATCCTGGTCCAAAGTAGCGGCGAGGAAATCCTGGCAGGCCTGCTCGTACTCCGTGTCCGGCACCGCCCAGCCGCTGTGGCGCTTGCCCTCGCGCAGCGCCTTTTCCTGCCAGGCGGCCAATCGCCCCTTCAGGGTCGCGACGCCCTCGCGGTCATCGGCCGACACACCGAGCGGCCACGCGCCGACGATCGACTCGTACAGCATGATCTCGTCGCACGCATCCGGCGCCGACCCGCCGAGGTCGCGCTTCAGCGACGCGTTGAGCCGGGTCCAGCGGGCCAGCGCCGCCTCCCACTCGTCCGGCATCTCCGAGATGACCGCCAACCGGGCACGGGTGTCCTCGCCACGCTTGTGATCGTGCGTCGCGGTCGCCAGCAGGGCGCGCGGGAATCGCTTGCGGCGCTCGCGCTCGGTCGCATGGAAGGCGGCCGGGGTGAGGGCGAACTGCGCCGGGTCGGTGCCGACCTCGTTGCGTGAGATCAGCCGGCCGTAGCGGTAGAACGCGGTGTCCTCGACCGATTTCGCGGCGGTCGGAGCCGAGAGCTGCTGGAACTTGACCATCGCCCGCTGCCGTTCCTGCCGGCGGCTGCCCGCGGGTACGCTGCGCAAATCATCGCCCGAGAGCCAGCCGCCGATCAGTTCCAGCAGCGCGCGGTCGGTCGGGCGGACGGTGCGGCGCGCGCCGGCCATGGCCCAATCCATCTCCCGCCGGTCGGTGTCGCTCATCCCCGCCGGCCCGGCGTAGATGCGGTAGACGTGGAAGTGCACCAGGATCTCCGTGAGGGTCCGACGCACCGCCGTCAGCGTGTAGTCGCGGGTGGCGAGGTCGCGCCGGGCGATGCGGTGGATCGCCGCGGCGGTGCTGTACAGCTCGCTCGACAGGCTTTCACGCAGGATCTGCCGGCGCGCCGCCTGCGCCTCGACCTCGAAGGAGGCGGGGCGGCCGGTCAACCCGGTCCACAGCGCCGTGATGGCGGTCTCGCCCGCCGGGTCGTGCAGCACGGCGGACACGTCGTTCATGAAGTCGTAGCCGGTGGTGCCGTCCGTCAGCCACTCGGTGGACAGGCTCTCCTGCGGCGCCAGGATTTTTTCGATCCAGATCACCGGCGCCTCGCCGCGCAATTCCGCCGGGCGCTGGGCGGTCGCCGCGTCCAACTGGCGGCGCAGCTTGCGGCAGTAGCCGCGCGGGTCGGCCAGGCCGTCCACGTGATCGATCCGCAGGCCGTCGATCAGCCCGTCGGCATATAGGCGCAGAATGGTGCGGTGGGTCGCGTCGAACACGGCCGGCACCTCGGCGCGCACGCCCGCGAGGCCGTTCACGTCGAAGAAACGCCGCCAGTTGATCTCGTCGGTCGCCGCCCGCCACCACGCCAACCGGTAGCTTTGGCGCTCCAGCAGCCGGTTCAGCCGGTCGCGCCCGGCTTCGGTGTCGGGCGCGTAGGCGTGCAGGCACTCCCGGATCGCCTGGGCGTAGTCGGGCGACCGCAGCGCCTCCCGGGCCGCTTCGGCTTGGCTGCGCATCGTCTCGCGGTTGGTCGCGTTGAGCTCGGCGAACGCCCGCGCCGGCTCCTCCAGCGGGCCACCCTCGGTCAGCAGCACGGAGGGGTAGTCGCGCGGGTTGATCGGGAACCGGTGGGAGTAGTAGGCGACGAACAGCCGGCCGTCCGTCTCGTCGAATTGCAACGTCAGTTGGCCGTTGAGCAGGCAGGTGCCATAGGCGTCGCCGAGGAACGGCGCCAGCATCCGGCCGCGCAGCGAGGAGTCGGGCGGGTCCCAGTCGATGTCGAAGAATTCGGCGTAGGCGCTGGCCCGGCCCCATTCCAGCACGTCCAGCCACCAGGCGTTGTCGGCGCCGCCGACGCCCATGTGGTTCGGGACGATGTCGAGAATCAGCCCCATGTCGTGCCGCCGCAACTCGGCTACCAGCCGGTGCAGGGCCGCCTCGCCGCCCAACTCCGGGTCGATCTGGTTATGGTCGACGATGTCGTAGCCGTGCGTCGAGCCGGGGCGGGATTTCAGCAGCGGCGAGGCATACAAATGCGAGATGCCGAGCCGGTCGTAGTACGGCGCCAGCCGGGCCGCGTCGTCCATGGTGAAGTCTTTGTGGAATTGCAGGCGGGCCGTGGCCGAGAGGAGCTTCATCGAGGGTTCCTGGCGCGGTTGAGCGAGTCAAGCCGCGCGACGGTAAGGGGGTCGTCCAGCAGGTGGGCGGCGTCGCCAGGCATCCGGCGACGCCAGTTCGGATGCTCGTTCAAGGTCCCCGGCAGGTTGGGCTGCTCCTCCAAGCCGAGCACGTCCTCCAGCGGCAGCATCACCAGCTCGCACGCGGAGGTGGCCAAGTGCCGGACCGCGGCATCCACGGCGGCTTCCGGTTGGTCGGGAGCGGGTGGTTCGCCCTCGGCCGCTCCGCTGGCGCGCATCGCCGACCATAGAAGCTCGCGGTCATGCGCGCGTTCGGATCGTCCGTGGGCCACGGCGGCGGCGTCCCCGCTCAAGCCGAGCTCGCTGCGCCAGTCCAGGTCCCGTCCGCGCCACCAGCCGGCGACGGTGGCCAGGTCGTGCGTGCTGCTCATCGCCACGGCACCGCGATCCCAGGTGGTGGGCGCGGTGAAGCCGGCATCCGCCGCGCGCTCGAACCACAGCACGCGCATGCCCGCGATCCCTGCGGCGGCGATCTTGCCCTGGAAGCCTTCAGGGAGGGTGCCGAGGTCTTCACCAAGCACGATCGCCCGGTGCCGCTGCGACTCGATGCGGATCAGCCGGAGCATGTCGTCGACCGGGAACTGCAGGTAGGCGCCCTCCGCCGCGCTGGCGCCGTCGGGCAGCACCCACAGTCGCGCCAGGCCCATGGCGTGGTCGATCCGCACCCCGCCGGCGTTCCGCATGGCCGTGCGCAGCATGTCCAGGTACGCTTCGAAACCGTGCAGCACCAGGCCGCGCGGCGAGAAGGCGGACAGGCCCCAGCTCTGTCCGTTCGGGCTGAGCAGGTCGGGCGGCGCGCCGACCGTCAGGCCGATCAGCGTCTCGTCCTGGCGGCTCCAGCACTGGCTGCCGCCGGAGTCGACGCCGACGGCCAAATCAGCGATCAAGCCGATCGGCATCCCGGCCGCACGCGCCTCGGCCTGGGCGGCGGCGAGGCTGCGGTCGGCGAGGAATTGCAGGTAGGCGTGCAGTCCGACCTCGCCGGCGTTCTCACGCGCGAATGCGGCGACGGCGGGATTGGCCGGGTTGCGGTAGTCCTCGGGCCAACTGCGCCAGTGCCAGGCGGCTGGATCGGCCCCGAACAGATGCGCTTGCAGGGCTTCGAAGCGGGCGTGGTTGACGAGCGCTGTGCCGTGGATTTCCTTGAACGCGGCGAACTCCGAGCGCAGCGCCGGGCTGGCGGCCCGGTAGGCCGCACGCCCGGCGTCGAGCCGAGCTCGGGTCGAGGCCGGCCAATCCACGAATTCGGCGGCTTCCAGCGCCTCGCCGCCGGGTACGTCGAGGGCGGCGTGCAGCACGTTCATCATCACCCGGCTGGACGGCGAGTACGGGCTGAACCGGTTCGGGTCGGCGGAGAACTGGGCGTGCATCGGGCTGATCGCGACCGCCGACGCGCCCACCGCCCCCGCGGCCCGGACGAAGTTCCGCAAGCCGGCAAAATCGCCGATGCCGCCATCGCCTGCCCGGCGCAGGGCATAGAGCTGCACCGCCAGCGACCACGGACGCCGCTCGGGCGTCGCGTCGGCCACGGTCCAGCAGTGCGGCGGGGCCACGGCCAGGATGGTGTGCGCGCCGCCGATCGACAGCGCGTGGTAGCCCACGGTATCGGGCGCACGGATGACGGCGCGGCCCTCGCGTTCGGTCGCTGTGCCGCTGCTCGCGCCGCCGTCCTCGAAGTCGATCCGGTACGACGCCGCTGCGACCGGCAGCGCCACGTCGCACCCGGCATCGGCGGTGACCAGCGGCGGCAACTGGCCCGGCGCCTTCAGTGTCCGAAGGCTGGCCTCGATGTCCGCGGGCGACCCGGCGGGGAGGTCGAGGGCCGCAAGCACCGCGCGCAGCGTATCCGGCGAGACGTCGTGCCAGCTGCCGTGGACGTCCCGCCACCGTCCCGCGACGCCGGCGGCCTCTGCCAAGGCAGTGAGCGCTGCGTCGCTCAAGATGCAGCCGCGATGTAGGCCACGGTGGTCCGCGGCGGCAACGTTCCAGCCTGGACGGACTTGGCAGTCCCGGGTTCGCTCTCGAACAAAACCTGACCGTCCGGCGCATCCAGGCGGGCCGGCTCGCTGCCGAGATTGGCGGCGATCGTCAGCGTCTCGCCGGTTCCGAGCCGCCACGACGCCGCCACCGCCGTGGCCGAGACGGCCTTTGCCCCATCGCTGCGGCACCCTGGGATACCGGGCACGACCCGCCTGTGGCGCAACGCCAGCAACGTGCGATACAGGTCGTGCACCTCGGTATTTCCCCCCATTTCCGGGATCGACGCCTGAAAGGTCGAGGGCGCGTTCGGGTCCGGGATCATCGCCCGCTTGGCCTCGTCCTGGAATGCGGCGAAGTGCTTGAATTCCTCCCGCCGCCCGTTGCGCACCAGCTCCGCCAACTCGTCGTTGTGACTTGTGAAGAACAGGAACGGGGTGCGGCTGCCCCACTCCTCGCCCATGAACAGCAGCGGGATGAACGGCGACAGCAGCAGGAGCGACGTGGCCGCCCGCAGCGCCTGCGGGTCGGCCAGCGCGGTCAGCCGTTCGCCCATGGCGCGGTTGCCGATCTGGTCGTGGTTCTGCAGGCAGATCACGAACGCCGTGGTCGGCAGGTGCGCGCTGGGCTCGCCGCGGGGCTGGCCGCTATGGGCCGAGACCTCGCCCTGGTAGGCGAACCCTTCGGCCATGCAGCGGGCCAGCAGCTCGGCCGGGCGCTGGAAATCCTCGTAGTAGCCCTCGCTCTCCCCGGTCAGCATCACGTGGAGGCAGTGGTGCACGTCGTCGGTCCACTGCGCGTCGAAACCACCGCCGCCGGGCTGCCGCAGGTGCTTGGCGGCGTTGCCCTCATGTTCCAGCACCAGGTGGATATGCCGCCCGGGCTCGACCTTGGCGCGCAGCGTGGCCGCCATCTCGTCGAGGAAATCCGGCTCGGAGATGGCGTGCACGGCGTCGAACCGAAGCCCGTCGAAGCGGTACTCCATCAGCCAATACAGCGCGTTCTGCTCGAAATACTGTCGCACCGGCGGCTTGCGGAAGTCGATCGAGGCTCCCCAGGGAGTCTTGATGTCGTCGCGAAAGAATTGCTCGGCGTAGGCGTGCAGGAAATTCCCGTCGGGTCCGAAATGATTGTATACCACGTCCAGCATGACCATCAGGCCGATGCCGTGCGCGGCGTCCACCAGCGCCTTCAACTGGTCCGGCGTGCCGTAGGCGGTGTCGGGCGCGTACGGCAGCACGCCGTCGTAGCCCCAGTTGTGCGGCCCGGGGAAATCGGCGATCGGCATCAATTCGATCACCGTGACGCCGAGTTCCTTGAGCGACTGCAGTTGCCCGATGATTCCGGCAAAGCCGCCGAACGCGCCGGGATGCAGCTCGTAGATGACCGCCTCATGCCAGGGACGGCCCATCCATCCGGGATTATTCCACCGGTAGCTGCGCGGGTCGACGACGGCGCTTGGGTCGTGCACGTCGCCCGCCTGAAGCCGCGCCGCCGGGTCGGGGACGCCAAGGCCGTCGGCAAGCCGGTACAGGTAGCGCGCTCCGGCGGCGGCCGGTTGCTCGGCGGCAAACCAGCCATCGGCCTCGGCTTGCATCGGTGTCGGCGCGCCGTCGAGCTCCAAGGTCACGGAGTTTGCGGAGGGCGCCCAAATCCGGAAGCGCGCCATCCCGTACTCGGCGAGCTGTGCCCCGAACGGCAAATCGTAGGCGAAGCGGTCGGTCATGCGGGTCGTCTCCAGGCCGGCGTCACGCGCCGAGGATGATGGTGGCGAGCGGCGGCAGGGTGAGCGCCAGCGAGGCGGGCAGGCCGTGGCTCTCGATGTCGTCCGCCTCGATTGCGCCGCCGTTGCCCATGTTCGACCCACCGTAGATCGCGGCGTCGCTGTTCAGGCGTTCCCGCCACGCGCCACCGTGCGGAACTCCGACGCGATAGCTATGGCGGGGTTCCGGGGTCATGTTGCAGACGACCAGCGCGGGGGAGGTCCCCTCCGCACCGAGGCGCAAGTAGGCGAACACGCTCTGGGCGGCGTCGTCGATGACCACCCAGCGGAACCCGTCCGGATCGCAGTCCTTCTGGTGCAGCGCGGGCGTATCGCGATAGATCGCGTTGAGGTCGCGGAGCAGCGCCTGCACCCCCGCGTGGGCCGGCTGGTCCAGCAAGTCCCAGTCGAGTCCGGCGTCGTGGTTCCACTCCCGCACCTGGGCGATCTCGCCGCCCATGAACATCAGCTTCTTGCCGGGATGGGTCCACATGAAGCCGAGATAGGCCCGCAGATTGGCGAATTTCTGCCAGGGATCGCCCGGCATCTTGCCGATCAGCGAGCCTTTTCCATACACCACCTCGTCATGCGACAGCGGCAGGACGAACTTCTCGGAGAACGCGTACACCAGCCCGAACGTCATCTCGCCGTGGTGCCAGCGCCGGTAGACCGGCTGCTCCCCCATGTAGTGGAGCGAGTCGTGCATCCAGCCCATGTTCCACTTGTAGGTGAAGCCCAGGCCGCCCTCGTCCGCCGGGCGCGTGACGCCGGGCCACGCGGTCGATTCCTCGGCGATCAGGCTCGCGCCGGGAACGCGCTCGGACACTGCGCGGCTGAGTTCCTGCAGGAACGACACCGATTCGAGGTTCTCGCGGCCGCCATACTGGTTCGGCACCCACTCGCCAGGGTTGCGGCTGTAGTCGCGGTAAAGCATCGAGGCGACCGCGTCCACGCGGATCGCATCGGCGTGGTAGTGCTCCAGCCAGAACAGCGCGCTGCCGATCAGGAACGCGCGGACCTCGTTGCGGCCGAGGTTGTAGATCAGCGTGTTCCAGTCGCGGTGGAAGCCCTCGCGCGGGTCAGCGTGCTCGTACAGCGGCGTGCCGTCGAACTGCGCCAACCCGTGCGCGTCGGTCGGGAAATGCGCGGGCACCCAGTCCAGGATGACCCCCACCCCGGCGCCGTGGCAGCGGTCCACGAACCGCGCGAACGCCTCGGGCGGTCCAAGGCGGGAGCTGGGGGCGAACTGGCCGAGCGGCTGGTAGCCCCATGAGCCGCCGAACGGATGCTCCATGATTGGCATCAGCTCGATATGGGAGAAGCCCATACCCGCCACGTAGGGAACCAGTTGGTCGGCCAGCGCGTCCCACCCGGCCTCGCCGTTGACCGCGGCCGGCGACCACGACCCGGCGTGCACCTCGTAGACCGAGATCGGCGCATCCGGCGCCTGCCGCGCGGCGCGTTCGGCCATCCATGTGCCGTCGGTCCAAACCTGCGGAGCGTCGTCGGCGACGATGGAGGCGGTCTGCGGCGGCTTCTGCGCGGCCCAGGCGACCGGATCGGCCTTCAGCGGCAGCAGGGCGCCGTTCGGTCCGACCAGCTCGTATTTGTACAGCGCACCCGACCCGACGCGCGGGATGAACAGCTCCCACACGCCGGGTCCGTGCCGCCTGCGCATTGGATGGCGGCGGCCGTCCCAGTGGTTGAAGTCGCCGACCACGGAGACGCGCTGGGCGTTCGGCGCCCACACCGCGAAGCGCACGCCGGGCACGCCGTCCATCTCGGCCGGATGCGCGCCGAGCGCCCGGCCGAAATCGCGGTGACGGCCCTCGGCGAGCAAATAGGTATCCATGTCGCCGAGGATGGGCGGAAAGGAATACGCGTCCTCGATGTCGTAGGACGACCCCAGATCGGGATGGATGCGCAGCTTGTAGGCGGCCGGCTCGCTGACGACGCCGCTCCAGAAGCCCTCTGGATGCAGCCGCTGCAACGATGCAAGCACCATCCCGGTGGAGCGGTCCACCACGTCGACGCCGGCGACGCCGGGGATGAAGGCGCGGACCCGGCCGTCATGCGGGCCGAGCACGGCGAATGGGTCGCCATGCCGGGCGTGCACGATGGCGTCGACCGCGCCGGGATCGATCGAGTCTTCCCGCGGGCGATCGGGCGATGGGCGGTCAAGCATCGGTGGTCTCCTTCAGGCCGAGCAGCCGTGCTGCGATGGCGTGCAGCCCAGCAAGCGGGATGCCGATCCAGGTCGGGCGGTTCGCGGCCTCGTATCGGATTTCGTAGGCGGCCTTCTCCAGCAGGAACAGGTCGAGGAGCGCCTGCTCCGACTGCGGCGGAACCCACGGGGTGGGCGCTGCCTCGAGCACGGCGCGGTAGGCGTCCTGGAACGCCTTCACGGCGCCCACCCGGAACGCCTGCAGCAACTCCGGACGGCGTCCTTCCGCCTGGCTGGAGATGGCGGTGCGGCTCGGCGCGCCGGCGGCGGCGGCGTATTCGAACGAGCGCAGCAGCCCAGCCACATCGCGGATCGCGCACGATTTGGCCCGGCGCTGCTCCATCGTCCGCGCCGGCTCGCCCTCGAAGTCGATCAGGTACGCGTCGCCGCGCACGACCAGCACCTGGCCGAGATGGAAGTCGCCGTGCACCCGGGTCTGCAGCGCGCCGCCGCCCGACCGCGCCAGCTTGCGCGCGGCGGCCCGCAGCGCGTCGGCGTGGCCGGTGATGTCGGCCGCCTGCTGCTTCGCCTCCGGGGAGGGCCACTCCGCCACCCGGTCCAGCATCGCCAGCGCCTGGTCGATCTGCTCGATGGCGCCGTCCGCCCAGGCGTCCAGGACGGTCTCGTCGGCCGGCTCGGGCGCGAAATCGGGGTTGTCGGTGGGGGCGGCGAACACCGCGTGCAGCTCGCCCAAGCGTTTGCCGATCGCGGCGGCGAATACGTTGTAGGCGTCGAACGTGTCCTCGTGGCCCTCGCCGGTGGTCGACAGCTCGTCCACGGCGCGGGCGAGGAAGTCCAACGTCCAGCCCCAGCCGTCGCCCTGGTTACGGACGAAGCCCTGCATGAGGCCGACCGTGTTCGGCGTCCCGTCCGGGTCGACCCGCACGATCTCGCCGAACAGCGGCGCCGTGTTCGCGAACCCGCGCTCGGTGAGGTAGCGGGTGATCTCGCCCTCGGGGTGCACCCCCGCGGTGACCCGGCGCACCACCTTGAACACCACCGCGTCGCCCACGATCAGCGAGCTGTTGGACTGCTCGGCCGACAGTCGCCGGATTTCAGCGTCGTCGGCGAGGTCTAGGTCTCTCATCAGCGAGGTCGGCCGGAACTGTAGCTCGCCGCCCTCGAACGGCAGGGTCTTGCCGTCGCGCATCGCCATGATGGCGGCCCGGGTCAATGTGTCGATGGCGAACGCGTCCGTCAGGTAGCCGACCCGCGGTCCCTGCCGCACCCGCGCCAAGGCCAGCGCCTGGACGAGCGCGTTGACCTGCTCGTCCTCCCACACGATGCCGAGCGGCAATGCGTAGCGCTCCGTCCGGCCGCCGACCGTCGCCTCGATTTCGGTAAATCCAACCGTGCCGTGCCCGTCCGTCAGCGGCACGACATACACCACCCGAACGCGTTCGAGCTTCTCGGTTTTGGACGCGAACCAGCGGCGTCGGGGCAGGTAGCCCGGCAGCGACTCCCCTTCGAGGATTTGCCGTCCGGACCCGGTCATGATCTCGGCCAGCGAGTGCCGCACCACGATCGTCGCGTAATCCGGCAGCGCCTCCGGCTGGGCCGTGTGCCAGCTGGGCAATTGCGCGTCGGAGGCGAGCAGGAACCAGTAGAAGGCGAACGGCGGCAGGGTTAGCAGGTACGTCAACTGGCCGATCGCGGGGAACACCGAGCCGCCGACGATGTCGACCGGCACGCGCCCGGCGAAGCTCACCAGGTCCAGCTCCACCGCCTGCGCGCTGCGCGACAGGTTGGAGACGCACAGGATGGTCTCCTCCGTCCCGTCCTCCAGCGTGTGCTCGCGCAAATAGGCCAGCACCTTGCGGTTGCCGGGATACAGGAAGCGCTGGGTGCCGCGGCCAAACGCGCGGTGGCGGCGGCGCACGGCCAGCATCCGCCGGGTCCAGTTCAGCAGCGAGTGCTGGTCGCTTGCCTGCGCCTCGACGTTGACCGCCTGGAAGCCGTAGATCGGGTCCATGATCGGCGGCAGCACCAGCTTGGCCGGGTCCGCGCGGGAGAAGCCGCCGTTGCGGTCGACCGACCACTGCATCGGCGTGCGCACCCCGTCGCGGTCGCCGAGGAAGATGTTGTCGCCCATGCCGATCTCGTCGCCGTAGTAGATCACCGGCGTGCCCG
>JAABUX010001996.1_pt1 | contig 29673 bp, 25 predicted proteins | sample 5561851 | NCBI WGS metagenome assembly JAABUX01 (sample SAMN10711883, study PRJNA513361) | rock metagenome | isolation source: Antarctica rocks | place: Antarctica: Victoria Land, Richard Nunatak red sandstone | collected 2016-01-03 | reverse complement strand
CTCGCTTGGCGGAGGACCATCGAAGCCCTCGGAACCGCGTCGGACCCGAAGGCGTGGGTCATGGGAGCCGCTGGATTGGGACCGTACCAACAGGCTTCGCGATAAGAGCGAAATATATTACGTCAGGGGAGACTCGGACTTCATTTACGTGAGTTATGCCCATGGACCAGATCTCACCCTCCTGAACCAGGTCATCAATGACGGTGCGCTGCTGGACCGCGGCTACACGGTCGATCTGAGGATCGGTCTCCCGGACGAGCCCGACGACTGGATCGCCACCGACTGCCCTTGTCTCAACGGCTACGGCCTCATGCTGAGCGACAAGGCGGTGTCGATTTTCGGGCCTCTGCTGACCGATGCCGGCTACCTCCTGAACACATCCTTGCCTGCCGCCGACTACTACAAGATCTTCATCTGCGAGCGCCTGATCGACGCCCTGGACCAGGAACGGTCCGATCTTACGAGGTTTACAAGCAGCGGCCGTGTCTGGTGGGTGCGTCGCTACGAGCTGCGAGCCGAGCTGCTGCAGGACATGCACGTCTTCCGGCTCAAGCACAGGCGGAACAAGCTCTTCGTCTCCGACCATTTCGTGCGCCTGGTGCAGGAACACGAACTGACCGGCTTCGAGTTCACCGAGATCTGGTGCAGCGAGACGGGCAGCACGCTGCTGCATGGAGAGCTTGAGAGATCAGAGCCGGAAGTCAGTTGTCCGGACGACGACATCGACTGGGCGGCGGTGCGGCGGCGGGAGTTTCGCGATCAGTTGGCGCAGTCACAGGCCAACAAAGCCTGACCAGCCAGACCCATGCGGACCGATCGCGGAGCTTGCCGATCTCCGCCGGTTGAGCCCATGTCCACATCTTCCGTGACAGCAAGGCTACGCGGAGCACGCCTCCGAGCGATCGATCCAGCCCTGTCGAAGCGCACAGTGGCACGACAGATGATGCCAGCATGCGTCTGCACGTTGCGGCAAGAGGAAGTGTCTCCTATGCCGCCTTGCGGTCGAACAGGTCGAGCGCGATCATGGCTTCGGCGATCTGCACCGCGTTCAGCGCCGCACCCTTGCGCAGGTTGTCCGAGACGCACCAGAAGGCGAGCCCGTTCGGCACCGTCGGATCGATGCGCAGCCGGCTGACATAGGTCGCGTCCTCGCCGACGCACTCCAGCGGGGTCACGTAGCCGCCATCCTCGCGATGATCGTGCAGCACCACGCCGGGCGCCGAACGCAGCACCGCGCGCGCCTCCTCGAGGTCCACGCGCTCCTCGAACTCGACCACCACCGCCTCCGAGTGGCCGATGAACACCGGCACCCGCACGCAGGTGGCGATGACCGCGATATTGGGGTCGAGGATCTTGCGGGTCTCGACGGCGATCTTCCACTCCTCCCTGGTCGCCCCGTCATCCATGAAGCTGTCGATGTGCGGGATCACGTTGAAGGCGATCTGCTTGGTGAATTGCTGCGGCGTGATCGGGTCGCCGACGAAGCTGCCCCTGGACTGGCTGAACAGCTCGTCCATGCCCTCTTTGCCGGCGCCGGCGACCGCCTGGTAGGTCGCGACCACGACGCGCCTGGCGGTGAACAGGTCGTGCAGCGGCTTGAGCGCCATCACCAGCTGGATCGTCGAGCAGTTCGGGTTGGCGATGATCCGGCGCTTCAGCGAGCGCTTGAGCGCCTCGGGATTGACCTCGGGCACCACCAGCGGCACGTCGGCATCCATGCGGAACTGGCTGGTGTTGTCGATCACCATGCAGCCGGCGGCGGCGGCGCGCGGCGCGTGGATCGCCGAGACCGCGGCGCCGGGTGAGAACAGGCCGATGTCCCAGCCCTTGAAGTCGAACGTTTCCAGGTTCTGCACCTTGAGCACGCGCTTGTCGCCGAACGAGATCTCCTGACCTGTCGAACGGGGCGAGGCGAGGGCGGCGATGTCGTCCACCGGGAACGCCCGCTCGGCGAGCGTCCTGATCAGTTCGCGTCCGACCGCCCCGGTGGCGCCGACGACCGCAACGCGATATCCCATCCCCGAACCCCTGACGTACCTGCCGACCCGGCGCCACGCCTTAGCAAGCCCCGCGGTGGCAGGGCAAGCTTGGGAGACGATGCGGGCCTGCGATATGACCGGGGTCGGACCCCAAGCGACCCGGGCATCGGGCCCGGGGCACATCCTGTAAGGCAGCCTGCATGGAAAAGATCGGCAACGTCTCCTCTCCCGCTTCGAGCAGCCAGAAACTCGCACCCGCGGCCGCGCATCCGGCGCCGCCCTGCACCCTGGTCATCTTCGGCGCGAACGGCGACCTGACCAAGCGCCTGCTGATGCCCGCGCTCTACAACCTCGCCGGCAGCAAGCTGCTGGACGAGAACTTCGGCATCGTCGGGGTCGACCGCGTCGACGGCAGCGACGAGACCTGGCGCAAGTCGCTGTCCGACACCATGCAGGAGTTCACCAAGGACCCGACCGCCGAGTTCTACACGCCGCAGATCGACGAAGCGACCTGGGGCCAGATCACGCAACGCCTGCGCTACTACAAGGCTGACTTCACCGACCCGGCACAGCTCGAAGGCCTGAAGGAACACGTGCAGGGCACCGGCAACGCGGTGTTCTACCTGGCGGTCGCGTCGCGCTTCTTCGGGACCGTGGTGGAGAATGTCGGCAAGACCGGCCTGTTCAAGCAGGAGGACGGCAAGTTCCGCCGCGTCGTGATCGAGAAGCCGTTCGGCATCGATCTCGCCAGCTCGCTGGCGCTGAACGCACAGATCCTCAAGGTCGTGGACGAGAGCCAAGTCTACCGGATCGACCATTTCCTCGGCAAGGAGACGGTGCAGAACATCCTCGCCACGCGGTTCGGCAACAGCATCTTCGAGCCGCTCTGGCGCCGCGAGAACATCGACCACGTGCAGATCACGGCGGCCGAGACGGTGGGCGTCGAGGCCCGCGGCGCGTTCTACGAGCCGACCGGCGCCCTGCGCGACATGATCCCGAACCACATGTTCCAGCTGCTGGCGATGGTGGCGATGGAGCCGCCGAACTCGTTCAGCGCCGAGACCGTCCGCAACGCCAAGGAGCAACTCTTCGAGGCGGTCCAGCCGGTCCGTCCGGAGGACGCCGTATGCGGACAGTACACCGCGGGCACCGTATTGGGCAATCCGGTCAAGGCGTATCGCGCCTCTCCCGGCGTGGCCGGGGACAGCAACACCGAGACCTACGTGGCGCTCAAGCTGCTGATCGAGAACTGGCGCTGGTCGGGAGTGCCGTTCTACATCCGCACCGGGAAGTGCCTGACCGGGCGGCTGACCGAAGTGGTCGTGCATTTCCGCCATGCGCCGTTCGGCATGTTCCGCGACACGCCGATGGACAAGCTGGTGCCGAACACGCTGACGCTGAATATCGAGCCGGCGCAGGGGCTGACGCTGGGCATCAGCGCCAAGATCCCGGGACCGAAGATGGAGCTATCCGGCGTCCAGATGAAGTTCCGCTACGAGGATGCGTTCAAGCTGACCCCGAATGTCGGCTACGAGACGCTGCTGTACGACTGCCTGATCGGCGACGCCACATTGTTCCAGCGCGCCGACAACATCGACGCCGCGTGGAAGGTGGTCGATCCGGCGCTCCAGGCCTGGGCGGCGGACAAGGGCGGCCCGGAGCTATACGAGGCTGGCAGCGCTGGACCGAAGGGCGCCGAGGAGCTGCTCGCACGCGATGGCCGCTCCTGGGTAGCTCTGGACCGCAAGGAGTAGGCCAACCCCGTACGACGATGAAACAACAGTGACGATGGGATTATTGATGGATCATCGAGAGATCCACTGAAGACAAACGTGTTTCGATTGACTCCGCGACCTGGACGATGGTTCATGGCGGCCGGTCGCGCTCGTAGCTACGATTGCGAGCGTGGAAATCGGTCATGGTCAGCGGAGACCACCACGGCATGCTCGATACCACGATCCCATCCTCCGCTCGCGGGCGGTCGCGGCCGCGGCGGATCGTACGCGCCGAAGCGGCGGCGCCGCGTGCGTCCATGCGACGCGCGGGCGGCTGGCGCCGCTTCGCGTCCCCGCTGTTGATCCTGGCCGCATGGCAGTTGGCGTCCTCGTCCGGACTGGTGTCGCCACAGACCCTGGCGTCACCCTGGCAGATCCTGCAGACCGGCTGGTCGCTGACGCTCGACGGCACCCTGACCCGCAACCTGCTGGTCTCGCTGCTGCGGGCCTGCAGCGGGCTGGCGCTGGCGGTCGTGGCCGGTATTGCGCTGGCCATGGTCGCCGGCCTGTCGCGGCTCGGTGAGGAGGCGGTGGACGCCCCGATGCAGATGGCGCGGACGCTGCCCGTGCTGGCCCTGGTGCCGCTGTTCATCCTGTGGTTCGGGATCGGCGAGATGCCGAAGGTCCTGCTGGTCGCGATGGGTGCGCTGTTCCCGATCTACCTCAACCTGTTCAAGGGTATCCGCGGCGTCGATCCCAAGCTGCTGGAGATGGCCCGCACGCTGGGGCTGTCCCGCAGGCAGACCATCCTACAGGTCATCCTGCCCGGCGTGCTGCCGGACTTCCTGCTCGGCCTGCGCTTCGCGGTCGGCATCTCCTGGCTGATGCTGGTGGTCGCCGAGCAGATCAACGCCAGCAGCGGCATCGGCCACATGATGATGGACGCGGAGGATTTCCTGCGCACCGACATCATCCTAGTCGGTTTGTTCGTCTACGCCGCCCTCGGCCTGATCTCGGACCAGATCGTGCGCGCCATCGAGGCCCGCACCCTGGTCTGGCGGCCGTCGAACCTGAGATGACAATCCTGCTGGAACCGGAGCCAGGCTCTTGAATATCGAATACCGGCCGGAACCGGCGATCCGGATCGAGGGCCTGACCCGCCGCTTCGGCGGGCCTGCGGTGCTCGACGCGCTCGACCTGAACGTGGGGCGCGGCGAGTTCGTCGCCCTGCTCGGACGCAGCGGGTCCGGCAAGACCACGCTGCTGCGTACGCTGGCCGGGCTGGATCCGGTCACCGAGGGGCAGATCGACGTGCCCGGGGATGTCGCGGTCGTGTTCCAGGAGGCGCGCCTGCTGCCCTGGAAGCGGGTCTGGCAGAACGTGGCGCTGGGGCTGTCCGGCGGCGCCCCGCGTGCCCGCGCGCAAGCCGCACTGGAGGAGGTCGGCCTGAGTCATCGCCTGGATGCCTGGCCGCTTACCCTGTCCGGGGGCGAGGCGCAGCGTGCCGGCATCGCCCGGGCGCTGGTGCGCGAGCCGGAGTTCCTGATGCTGGACGAGCCGTTCGCGTCGCTCGACGCGCTGACCCGGCTGCGCATGCAGGCGATGGTCGGCGAGCTCTGGCAGCGCCATGGCTGCGCGGTGCTGCTGGTCACGCACGACGTCGACGAGGCGCTGCTGCTGGCGGACCGCGCGGTGGTCCTCGATCAGGGACGTATCCGCACCCAGCTCGACATCGACCTGCCGCGTCCGAGACGCCACGGCGACCCGGAGTTCGACCGGCTGCGCAGGACGCTGCTGTCCGCGCTCGGCGTCGAGGAGGAAGCCGGCCGCGGCCGGCACGCCTGACCGGGTCGGATCTGGCCGCGTCAGATATCCTGCAGGACCGCGATCTGCCACTGCATCGCCACCGGGTCGAGGGGCCAGCAATCGCCCGCTCCCACCCGCAGCACCTGGCCAGGCGGGATGCGGCCGAGCTGGACCTGGACGGCCACCACCTCGGCCGCGTCGCAGCCGGCGTTCCAGCACAGCGCGAGCAGCATCTTCGGATCACGCAGCGCGATCGCGACTTCGGCGACATCCGACGACACGCCGGCCCGCTCGGCGAGGATCGCCGTCGCCCGCCGGTTGGCCGCCGCGTGCAGCGCCGCGCCCAGCGTGCGGAATTCGGCTTCGTCGCGCGGCGCGTCGATGCTGCCGGCAAGCAGTTCGTCCTGCAGGCGGAGGCGGTCGGTGTGGCACAGGGCTGGGATATGGCCCAGCTCGGCGATCAGCATCCGTCGCGACCATGCGGCGCACGCGCCGACCAGTGCCGCATCGGCCCGATCATATCCGCCTTGCGGTCCCGGCCGGTCGACCGGGCTGCCCCGTGCTCCCTCGGGCGCGGCAAGATCGATCCGGTCGGGCTTCATCAGCGCGTCGAGAGCGTGCTCGCGCAACTGGACGTTCGGATGGGCGAGCAGCGCCGCCGTCAAGGCGGCGTGATGCGGGAACGGCAGGGCGAGCAGCACCGGCGGGGTCACGAGGCGATCCAGGCGCGCCAGCAGCAGGTCCGGCTCAGGCACCTGTGACGCGATCGAAAGCAGTGCCGCGGCCGTGGCGGGCGACAGGCCGCCGGCGCAGCGCTCCACCAGGTCGCCCCAGCTCTGCAGCACCAGCAGCCGGACATGGTCGACCAGGACCTGCAGGACCTGCTCCCGCAGCCTGTTGTCGAGGGCGGGAAGCAGGACACCCAGCCGCGCGGCGAGGGGATCGTGGCCGACCACCGCGCGTGCGGGGGAGTTCAGGGCGGCGGCCAGCGTGACCTCGTTGCCGGTGGCGGCGATCATGGCGTCGGCTCCTCGACGGAGACCTGCCACCTGCCGCCGCCGGTGAGCTTGATCGCGCGCATGGCCGCCCAGGCCCGGTGCAGCAGGCTGTCGATGCTCTCGAAGGAGCGGCTACCACGGACGGCGAGCCCGATCGATACCGTCATCCGGCCGGTCTCCGACCCACCGATCAGGATACCGTCGCGACGCAGGCTGTCGGCGCGTTCGGCGGCCGTGAACTGGTCGGCCCCATCCAGCCACAGGCCGAACAGGTCGCCGCCCAGCCGGCCGACCAGATCCGTCGGGCGCACCAGGTTGCGCAGGAGGGAGGCGGTGTCGCGCAACGTGGCATCGCCGATATCGAGCCCGTCACGCTCGTTGACCGCTCCCAGTTCGTCGAGCGCCACCATCATGAGCGTGGCCGGCAGCCCTTCGCGGTCGAGCCGCTCCAGCCGGCGCGACAACTCGGCGATGAAGCCCTGCCGGTTGAACAGGCCGGTGAGGATGTCGGTGCGGGACAGGCGCGCGGTCTCGCGCTGGATCTGTTCATGCTCGAGCACCGGGTGCATCGCCGGCATCAGGCCGGCTGCCAGTGCGGTCTCGGTCTCGTTCCAGGGACGGTCCTTGCGTCAGAGGGCGAGCACCGCCCGGTCGATGAAATGGTTCGTGCTGGTGCATAGCAGCAGCGACTGTCCGCACACGACGCTCTGCCGGGTCTGCTCGCGCAGCCATTCCGGCGGCCGCTCGCAGTCCCCGAGGATCGCGTTATGCAGCGCCTGCACCGGTCCCGGCCACGGCGTCCCGGCCCTGGCGGCCACGCGCAGCGGCGCCTCGTGATCGTGCAGGATCAGGGTGACGCCGACCATGGAGCAGGTCCCGGCATCGCCGCCGTCGCCGCCGTCGCCTTGCGCATCGAAGGCGCTGACCAGCTCGCGCAGGGCCACGGTGAGGCTGGCGAAGGGCAGCGCCACGCTTCGCATCCGCTGGGCCACCATGCGGGTCATCTCCCGGCGCAGCAGGGTCGCGGCGAGCCGGGCATCGTGGCGCTCCTGCCTGGTGATGTCGATCGCGAGGCCGCGCACGGCGCCGGGTCGTCCGGGCACCGGGGCCACCGACATCAGCAGGCAGGCCTGCGCGCCGCTGGCCTCCCGCAGCCAGACCCGTCTGCGGCGGAGAACGACCGTCGTGCGGAACGGGTTGAACAGCCCGGTGGAATCGGCCCGGCCTTCGCCCACCAGCAGCGCCTGCGCGGCGGTGCCGACCAGCCGCTCCGCCGGCCAGCCCAGCACGATGTCGGGCGCCAGCACGGTGAAGCGCCCCTCGCGATCGGTCTCGAAGCTCAGGTCCGAGCCGAGCGAGACCAGGGCGCGCCAGCGCTCGCGGCTCTCCGACAGCGCTTCCACGAGCCCGGCAGGCTCGCTGCGGGTTCCGTCGCGCGCCGGAAGACGATCGATGGTGGTCGTGGTCATGAGCGGGCAGTCCATGGCTGATCGCCGCATTCTCCACCCCAGATGATGAAGAGACCGTAAAGGCCGCACCCGACAGGCGCACCCGAGAAGGCGCAAGTTGACAAGGACGGAGCGCTCCGAGCATGGTCCGCGCGATTCGACGCAGCGTCGATTATCATCGTGCGACCGTCACGACGCGGTATCGATATCATCATGCGGACAGCATGAGGGCCGGGGGCCGGATTGGAACAGCATACAGCCGGTGCGCTGCGCGACCGGATCGACCTGATCTGGGAGCGGCGCCAGACGCTTTCCCCCGCCACCCTCGGCGACGACCGCGACGCCGTCGACGACGCGCTGGCCGGCCTCGACGATGGCAGCCTGCGCGTGGCCGAACCGGGCGACTCCGGCTGGATCGTGCATGAGTGGCTCAAGAAGGCCGTGCTGCTCTCGTTCCGGCTGAACGACAGCGTGCCGATGCCGGGACCCGGCGGGGCGCCGGTGTTCGACAAGGTGGCGATGAAGTTCGACGGCTGGGACGCTGACCGCTTCGTGACGGCAGGCTTCCGCGTCGTTCCGGGCGCGGTGGTGCGTCGTTCGGCCTACGTGGCGCCCGGGGTGGTGCTGATGCCCTGCTTCGTGAATGCCGGCGCGCGCATCGGGCAGGGCACCATGATCGACACCTGGGCGACCGTGGGCAGTTGCGCGCAGATCGGCCGCGACTGCCACGTCAGCGGCGGCGTCGGCATCGGCGGCGTGCTGGAGCCGCTGCAGGCGGCGCCCGTCGTCATCGAGGATGGCTGCTTCATCGGCGCGCGCTCGGAGGTCGCCGAGGGTGTGGTGGTCGAGCGCGGCAGCGTGCTGTCGATGGGCGTGTTCCTCGGCGCCTCGACCAAGATCGTGGACCGCACCACCGGCGAGATCTTCGTCGGCCGGGTGCCCGCCTATTCCGTGGTGGTCCCGGGAAGCCTGCCGCCGCCCAATGGCGACCGCTGGGGCGACCACCGGGGCGACCGGCTGCTGCCCGCGCTCGCCTGCGCGGTGATCGTCAAGCGCGTGGACGCGCGCACGCGCGCCAAGACCGCCGTCAACGAGCTGTTGCGCGATTGACAGCACCGCTGCGACACGATCCGCCGCCCTGGGATCAGCGCCTCCACGATCCGCTGCCTCTGGCACGGACGCTGATCCGCGCGCCGTCGGTGACGCCCGCCGATGGGGGCGCGCAGGCGGCGCTGGCGGACGTGCTGGCGGGCCTCGGCTTCAGCGTCGCGCACCTGCCGTTCGGCGACCCGGGGCATCCGACGCCGAACCTGTTCGCGCGCATCGGCGCCGGGTCGCCGCATGTGTGCTTCGCCGGGCACACCGACGTGGTTCCGCCGGGAGCGGCGCCGTGGAGCGTGCCGTCCTTCGAGGGCGTGCTGCGCGACGGCGCCCTCTACGGCCGCGGCGCCTGCGATATGAAGGGCGCGATCGCCTGCTTCGTCGCCGCGGTCGCGGCGCACCTGTCGGATGCCGGGACGCCACGCGGCTCGATCAGCCTGCTGATCACCGGCGACGAGGAGGGACCGGCGACCGACGGCACCGTGCGCGTGCTGGAGTGGATGGCCGCCCATGGCCACATCCCGGACTTCTGCCTGGTCGGCGAGCCCACCAACCCGGAGGTCCTCGGCGAGGTGATCAAGATCGGCCGGCGCGGCAGCCTGAACGCGCGCATCGTCGTCGAGGGCGTCCAGGGCCACGTGGCCTATCCGCAGCGTGCGGACAACCCGGTGCACCGGCTGCTGGAGATCCTGTCGACGCTGACCCAGGCGACGCTGGACCAGGGCAGCGAGTGGTTCGAGCCGTCCGGCCTGCAGGTCACCAGCATCGATGTCGGCAACCCGGCGACGAACGTGATACCCGGTCGGGCCGAGGCCAGACTGAACATCCGCTTCAACGACCACCACAGCGCGAACTCGCTGCGGCGCTGGCTGCAGGACGCCTGCGCGACGCATGGGCCGGGCGCCGCCGTGGAGCTGCGCGTCAGCGGCGAGGCGTTCGTCACCAGGCCGGGGGCCTTCGTCGCCGCCCTGAGCCGGGCGATCGTGGACCGGACCGGTCTGACGCCTCGCCTCGATACCGGCGGCGGCACCTCGGACGCCCGCTTCGTCGTTCCGTACTGCCCGGTCGCGGAGTTCGGCCTGGTGGGAGCAAGCATGCATAAGGCCGACGAGAACGTGACGATATCCGACCTCGACCAACTAGCCTCGATCTATCGCGCGTTCCTCGACGGGGTGTTCCTCGACGGGTTGGCGGCATGAAGTCGCCCATGCAGCGGCGCGGGCCGAAACGGCTCGGCGGCCCGGCCGGCAGCGGTCCCCTCGGCAGCACTGTCGTGAAGGGGTTGCTGCTGATCGCGCGCGGCCGTCCGGAGGGCATCGAGTGTTTCGGCGCCACCTCGGACGCCTTCCTGTCGGCGCTGTCGCCTTGGCTCGCCTTCCTGCTGGTCGGCGCCCTGCTGATGGTGCTGCGCAAGCCGACGGCCGTCGGCGCGACCCTGGTCCTGTTGTCGTTCTGCGCGCTGCTGCTGCCGCCGGTGCTGTCGCACGTCCTCGCCCGCGTCTGGAAGCGCGACGCATTTTGGCTGCGCTACGCGACCGCGACCATCTGGTGCGAGTGGCTCGTCATCTTCGCCTACGCGGTGTCGCTGCTGGTCGTGACCCTGCTACTGCAGCTCGGCGTGCCGGCCGACCTGGCGGGTGTCGCCTTCCTGGTCCTGGTCGCCTGCTACTGGCTCTGGCTGCACTGGTTCCTGGCCTGGCGCGGGCTCGAGCTGACCCGGGTGCGGGCGGCCATCCTGGTCGCCTCGGTGATCGCCGCGACCGCGGTGCTGTGCGCGCTCGCGCAGTTGCTGCCGCCGCACGTCGGCATGATCGGCCTGTCGCGCGCCGACCCCGTGGCGACGAACTGACCGGTACTGCGTGAAGGTCCGGCCGCTTCAAGGTTCGCCCGCTTCAATCTTCGAACGGGTCCTCCGGATAGGTGACCGCGACCAGGCAGAGGCCGCCAGGCGGGGCGGTAGGGCCGGCGCTGGCCCGGTCGCGCGCCAGCAGCGCCGTGGCGACGGCATCGGCACTCCAGCGTCCTTCGCCGACAAGGCGGAGCGTGCCCGCCATGTTGCGCACCTGATGATGCAGAAACGACCGTGCCTCGGCGGCGATGGTGACGACCTCGCCGTCGCGGGAAACGTCGAGCCGGTCCAGGGTGCGCAACGGGCTCCTTGCCTGGCAGGAGGTGGCCCGGAATGACGTGAAGTCGTGCCGTCCGACGAGATGCTGCGCGGCCGCGTGCATTGCCCGGGCATCCAGCGGCGGCTTGACGTGCCAGACCTGGTTGACGGACAGGGCCGGACGCGCGAGTCGGTTGAGAATGCGGTAGCGGTAGCTGCGCCCGATCGCCGAGAAGCGCGCGTTCCAGGCAGCATCGACACGCGCCGCCCGGATCACCACCACCGGGTTCGGCTTCAGGTGGAAGTTGAGCGCGTCACGCAGCCGGGCCGGGGAGAGGTGCGACGACACTCCGTGCGGCAGGTCGAGGTTGGCCACCTGTCCGGCGGCATGCACGCCGGCATCGGTGCGGCCGGCGGCGACGACTGCCACCGGCCGGCCGCCGGTCAGCCTGGCAGCGGCCTCCTCCAGCACGGACTGCACCGATACGCCGTCGGCCTGGCGCTGCCAGCCGACGAACAGGGTGCCGTCATACTCGAGCCTGATCGCCCACCGCTGCGATGGCGGGGTTCCTTCGAACCGGACTGGTGGATCGCCCGCTGGTCCGGACGGTTCAGCCAAGACGATGGCCGGCCGGGAGCCTGCGTCCGCGCAGGAACGCTTCCGCATCGAGCAGGGCGCGGCCTGGAAGCTGCAGGCGGGTGACGCGCAGCGTGCCCTGGCCGGTGCAGACGGTCAGCCGGTGGTCCAGGATGGCGCCGGGTGCCGCACCTCCGGTGTCCGCGAGCGGATCCGGGATCGCGCCGACGATCTTGACCGGCTGCCCGTCGAGCTGCGTGAAGGCGCCGGGCCAGGGGTTCATGGCGCGTATGCGCCGGTCGAGCGACAGGGCCGGCTCGGACCAGTCGAGCCGACCGTCCTCGCGCGAGAGCTTGGGCGCGTAGGTGACGCCGGCCTCGGGCTGCGGCCGCGGCACCGGCGCCCGCTCCAGCGCCTGCAGGATCAGCCGCGCGCCGAGCGGGGCGAGCGCGTCGTGCAGGTCCTGTCCGGTGGTGTCGGCGCCGATCGGCACCTCCGCCTCGACCAGCATCGGGCCGGTGTCGAGCCCTTCCTCCATCTGCATGACTGTGATGCCGGAGCGGGTGTCGCCCGCCAGTATCGCCGCCTGGATCGGCGCCGCGCCGCGCCAGCGCGGCAGCAGGCTGGCATGGATGTTCAGGCAGCCGCGCCGGGGTGCGGACAGCATGGCAGCCGGCAGGATCAGGCCGTAGGCGGCGACGACGGCGGCGTCCAGGCCGAGTGCCGCGAAGGCCGCGTGCTCGCCGGTCTCGCGCCGAAGCCGGATCGGGCTGCGCACCGCCAGGCCGAGCCGTTCGGCCTCTGCCTGCACCGGGGAGGGCCGCCGCGCCTGGCCACGGCCGGCCGGGCGCGGCGGCTGGGTATAGACCGCAACGATGCGGTGGCCGGCCTCGTGCAGCGCGCGCAGCGCGGGCATGGCGAAGTCCGGCGTGCCCATGAAGGCGAGGCGCAGGGACGTCACCCGCCCGACCTGGCCTTCTGGTCCTTGATCTTCTGGTCCTTGGCCAGCCGCCGCATGAGCATGTTGCGCTTCAGCGCGGAGATGTGGTCAACGAACAGGACGCCGTCCAGGTGGTCGATCTCGTGCTGCAGGCAGGTGGCGAGCAGCCCGTCGGCATCGAGCTGGTGCGTGGTGCCGTCCAGATCCTGGTAGCGGACGCGCACGCCCTGCGGACGGATCACCTCGGCATACTGGCCGGGCAGGGACAGGCAGCCTTCCTCGCGCGAGACCTGCGCGTCGGTAAAGACGACGACCTCCGGATTGACCAGGGTGAGCGGTGCCGGGACCTCGATCTCCATCAGGTCGACGATGGCCAGGCGCAGCCCGAGCCCAACCTGCGGGGCGGCCAGACCGATCCCCGGTGCTCGATACATCGCGGCGAACATGCGGGGCAGCAGCGACCGCAGGCCGGGCACATCCTCCGGACGCACCAGGCGGGTCTTCTGGCGCAGCAGGGCGTGCGGCGCGATCAGGATGGCGAGCGGATCCGCGTCCGTCTCGAAGGCGTCGGTCTGCGCGGTTTGGTTCATGATGGCGATGTAGCGGTGCCTCAGCTATCCGCCAAGACGGCGCAACTCACGGGACACATGTTATAACGTATCGTCGAAGATGACGCCGGAGGCTTGCGCGTGGTCGCGGCGGGACCATATCCTGCACGTCGGAATGCCGTTCCGGGTTCCGGGTTCGTCTCGCTCCAAGGAGGAGGCTCAATGTCAGGCAGGCTTTTCGCGTCTCCACTGTTCCTGGGCTTCGATCATCTCGAGCAGATGCTCGAGCGCGCGTCCAAGACATCGGCTGACGGTTATCCACCCTACAATATCGAGCAGATCAGCACGACCGGGCTGCGGATCACGCTGGCCGTCGCCGGGTTCGAGATGGACGACCTGCAGATCACCCAGGAAGACAACCAGCTGGTGATACGCGGCCGCCAGAACGACGACACCCAGGGACGCACCTTCCTGCATCGCGGCATCGCGGCACGTCAGTTCCAGCGTGCCTTCGTGCTCGCCGAGGGCATCGACATCAGCGGCGCCTGGCTGGATCGCGGCCTGCTCCACATCGACCTGATACGGCCGCAGCCCGAGGTTCGCGTCAAGCGTATCGAGATCTCCGACGGTGCGCAGCCCAGCCATGGCCAGGAGGCCGGACGGACGGCGAGCCACGGCAAGCCGGTCGCGAACGGCGAGATCACCCGCAACACGACGCGGCTGCCGCGCGTGGTGCGTTCGGTGGCGATCGAGGACTGAAAACTGCACCGGAGACGCCGACGTTGCCGCAATGGAACTGTCGCGCCTTGCCGAAGGGAAATTGAAATGACTTCGACCAGCGAAACTCATGACGCCGAACAAGCGATTCCGGTCCTGATCGACATCCGCCATCTGTCGGCCAAGCAACTGCAGGAACTCGGCATGGCGCAGATGGCCTACGTGAAGCCGGTGGTCGTCGATGGCGAGGCGGCGTTCGCGATCCACGCGGCCGACGGCACTCCGATGGCGCTCGCCGGGGATCGCGACGTCGCCTTCGCGGCGATCCGCCAGCACGAGATGATGCCGACGCTCGTGCATTGACCACGGGAAGCTGAAGCACGGTCGTCCCGGGGCCGCCCGGCCCCGGTTGGTCGGAGGACCTGGCGTTCATTTCAACTACCGGTGGGGTCGAGCCAGCCGATGTGGCCGTCGCTGCGGCGATACACCACGTTGATCTCGTCGCTGGCGCTGTTGCGGAACATCAGCACCGTGTGATCCGCCAGATCGAGCTGCATCACCGCCTCGCCGACGGTCAGGTGCGAGATGTCGGTGGCCTGCTCGGCGATGATCGTCGCGTAGGCGCCGGATGCGGTCTGGGCCACCTGCACGTTGCCGTCGCCCGCGATGCGGGCCGGCGTCTCCTCGTCCTGGCGCAGCGTGTATTGCCGCCCGATCTCGGGCCGCCGCTGTGCGAGGTCTCGCGAGTGGTCGTTCACCCGGCGCCGATAGCGGCGCAGGCGCTTGGCGATATGCTCGGCCGCGTCGTCGAAGGCGCCATGCGCGTCGGCGGCCTCGCCTTCGCCGCGCAGCAGCAGCCCGCGCGCGGCGCGCACGTTGATGTCGCAGGTGAAAAAGCTCCGCGCCCGGCTGAAGGTGACGTTGGCTTCGAGCGCGTCGTCGAAATATTTTTCCGCGATGATGTCGAGATGCGCCGTCACACGCGTCCGCAGGGCGTCCGATAGCTCGATCTGCTTGCCGGCTACGTTGATATGCATGCGCGCGTTCTCCCTGGAGATATCGGGAGGAGCAGCGGTCGCGAGGGATGGCGGACGCGTGGTCCAAAGTCAGCTCAGGCCGGATCACGTCCAGGCATCAGACGGAGATCGCTTTCTCCCGCTTGCGCTGCACGGAGCTAGGAATGCGCAGCGCCTCCCGGTATTTGGCCACGGTTCTGCGCGCGATGTCTACGCCCTCCCGGCGAAGTGCAGCCACGATGGCATCGTCCGACAGCGTCGAGATCGCATCCTCGGCGGCGATCATGCCGCGTATCCGGTGCCGTACGGCCTCCGCGCTGTGACTCTCGCCGGTGACGCCGGCGATCGCGGTCGTGAAGAAATATTTTAGCTCGAACAGCCCGCGCGGCGTCGAGATGTACTTGTTGGCCGTCACCCGGCTTACGGTGCTCTCGTGCATCTCCACCGTCTCGGCGATATCGCGCAGGATAAGCGGCCGCAAGTGGCCGACCCCGCGCGACAGGAAGCCTTCCTGGCGCCGCATCACCTCGCTTGCGACCTTCAGGATGGTCTGGGCACGCTGATGCAACGATTTCACCAGCCAGTTGGCGCTGGCCAGCTTCTCGGCCAGGAACAGGCGCTCCTCGCGGCCGGCGCGCAGCGAGACGCGGGCGTGGAACGCCTCGCTGATCAGCAGGCGCGGCATGGTCTCCGGATTGAGCTCGAGGATCCAGTCGCCGTCGAGCCCGGGCCGCATCAGCACGTCCGGCAGGATCGGCTGCGCCTGCGCGATGTCGTAGCCGGCGGCCGGCTTCGGATCGAGCGCGCGGATCTCGGCGATCATCTCCGCCAGATCCTCGGCATCGACGCCGCAGATCGCCTGCAGCCGCTTGAGCTCGCGCCGGCCGAGCAGATCGAGATGGTCGAGCAAGGTCAGCATCGCCGGGTCCAGCCGGTCGCGCTCGACGAGCTGGGCGGCCAGGCATCCGCGCAGGTCGATCGCGAACAGCCCGATCGGGTCGAAGCGCGTCATTCGCGCGCGCACCGCGGCCACGCGCTCGGCCGAGGTGCCGAGTGCCGCCGCCAGCACCGCATCCTCGGTGGCGACGCGTCCGGCCGGGCAGAGCAGCGCGATCAGGTGGGCGCCGATCAGCCGGTCGACATGGTCGTCGAAACTCAGCCGGAGCTGCTCGCCGAGATGGTCGCGCAACGAGCGCGGCTGCTCGGCGAGGTTCTCGATGAACGGTCCGCTGCCGTCGCCGGACCCGCTCGACGCGCGGCCGCCATAATCCAGGCCGGCGAACTCCGCGGCACCCTGGACCTCCTGGGTGCTGCCGTCGCGGGCGCCGTCATAGCCGCCGCCGTCGAACTGCTCGGCATAGTCGTTGTCCAGAGGTGCGGCGCCCTGGTCGGGCAGGGTGGAGGCGCCGACCAGCAGGTCGGTGCCGACCGGCTCGCGGCCGTCATCGGCGCGCGGCCTCTGGTCGAGCGCCGGCTGCTCGGGCGAGGTCTCGGCGCGTTCGTCACGTTCAAGCAACGGATTACGCTCGAGTTCCTCCTCGATGAAGGCGGCGACTTCGAGGTTGGTGAACTGCAGGAGCTTGATGGCGTGACGCAACTGCGGCGTCATCATCAGGGATTGCGTATGCCTAAGCTCGAGCCGTGGTCCTAGTGCCATGGGACGAGAGGCTACAACGAAAATCTTTCGCCGAGATATACGCGTCGCACGTCCTCGTGCGCGACCACCTCTTCCGGCGCGCCCTGCATCAGCACCTGGCCGCTGTGCATGATGTAGGCGCGGTCGATGATCTCCAACGTCTCGCGCACGTTGTGGTCGGTGATCAGCACGCCGATGCCGCGATGCTTGAGGTGGCTGACCAGGTCGCGGATCTCGCCCACGGCGATCGGGTCGATGCCGGCGAGGGGCTCGTCGAGCAGGATGTAGTTCGGCTGGCTGGCGAGTGCGCGGGCGATCTCGAGGCGTCGACGCTCGCCGCCCGACAGCGACAGCGACGGCGAACGACGCAGGCGGGAGATGCCGAACTCGCTCAGCAGCTCGTCGAGTATCATCTCGCGACGGCCCTGGTCGGGCTCCACCACCTCCAGCGCCGCCATGATGTTCTGCTCGACGTTGAGGCCGCGGAAGATGCTGGCCTCCTGCGGCAGGTAGCCGATGCCCAGGCGCGCCCGGCGATACATCGGCAACTGCGTGATGTCGGCGCCGTCCAGGCTGATCGTGCCCCGGTCCGGCTGCACCAGCCCGACGATCATGTAGAAGGTGGTGGTCTTGCCGGCGCCGTTCGGCCCGAGCAGGCCGACCGCCTCGCCGCGCTGCACCTTGATCGAGACGTCGCTCACCACGGCGCGCTTCTTGTAGGTCTTGCCGACCGCGTGCGCGATCAGGCCCTGGGTCTCGTCCGTGGTCGCCTCGGCGGTCGCGTAGAGCTCCTGTCGTCGCGTGGGCATCTCGTTCATGGCCGCCGCTACCCCGCCCGCTTGGCGGTGCGCGCGGGCGACGGCCCGGCCGCGTCGGGCTTGCCTGAGGCGCCGGGTGTTGCGGCGTTGCTGTCGTTCGGCACGATCAATCCTCGCACGCGGGCTCCGGGATCCTCGGTCATGGTCGCGAGACCGGTATGCATGTTGATGATCGCCGCCGCGCCGTTGAGCTGGTTCTGACCACGGGTGATGTGGACATCGCCGACTATACGCGCAATCCCCGTGTCCGGCACGTAGACACCGCGCGTGCCGGTCACGGTCTCGGTCTGGGTGCGCACCACCACGTGGCCGAAGGCGTCGACCTTCTGCAGCTTGCCCGAACTCTGGATCAGGTCGGTATCGGCCGGCTTGCCCTGGCCGGCCGGACTGCCCGGATCGGCAGCCTTCGTCCTGGGCTGCTTGCTCGCGTCCGGCGGCGCGCTGTAGCCAACCAGCACGTCGGCGCGGATCCGGCGGCCATCGTTGGTGGTCACGGTGGCATCGCCGCGTCCGACCGACATGCGGGTCTGCGACCAGTACTCCATCACGTCGCGCGCGGTCAGCACGTCGGTGGGCGTGATCAGGCGCAGGGCATGGCCGGTGAGCACCAGCACCGCCTGGTCGATGTCGTAGATGCCGTGGTCGCCGAACGCCTGATCGGTGTTGGTGAAGATGTGCACATGACCGAACGCCTCCAGCCGGTAGATCTCGTTGGCGCCGCTGTCGTCCACCGGGCCATGCGGCGCTCCCGGCTGCGGCGGCGGCTGGGCCGCCGGCTTGCCCGGGGCGCCGGGCTTCTTGCGATAGAAGGCGAGCAGGCGGTCGGCCAGGATGGTGACGCCGCCGCGCACGGCCTGCGCGCCGCGATACGCCGTGACCGTCTGCGCCTTCTGGTCCCAGTCGAAACCGCCCAGGGCGGTGACGGCGATCTGGCCGCCGTGCGAGAGGTCGATCGGCTGGGCGCGCGCCCCGGGCGTGAACAGCAGGGCGCCGAGGGCGAGACAGCAGCCGGCCAGCGGACGCCTCATCGCGCGGCGCTCCGACCGCTGTCCGGACCGGCGCTGTCCGGACCGGCGCTGTGCGGACCGGCCGGCCCGCGCGCCGCATCGGCACCGCCCCGGGCGGCAGCCGCGGCATGGTCGTCGTTGAGGATCATGCGGCCCGGCCCGCGGAACTGCGCGACGCCTTCGCGCTGCGATATCAGGTCGCCCTGGGCGTCGAGCACGCCGAAGGGGCCCTCGACATGCACCCAGTCGTCGGAAACGACGACGCCGCGCTTGACGTCCATCACCGCGGTCGGCCCGTCCACCAGGGTGCCGTCGTCCCGGTAGAGGGTGACGTGGCCGAACAGGTCGAGGATCTGGCTGTGCGGCATGTAGACGCCGGACGCGGCATGCACGAGCACCCAGCTGCCGCTCTGGGTCAGGCTGTCCGCAATCGGCCGCACCAGATCGATCCGGTCCGGGCCGACCTGCCGCGCCTCGTCCGCCGTGATCATGTAGGGACGGCCATGCGCATCCAGGCCATGATAGCGCGCTCCGAGCATCATGGCGGTGTCGAGGTTGACGCCGGCCACCTGATGGTAGGCGGTCCTGCCCGCGTTCAGCGAGCGGTTGAGCTCTGGCCAGGCGGCGATCGAGCCGAGCAGCAGCAGTGCCGCGGCCGGCAGCAGCCACTTGGTCCAGAGCAGCAGCGTGCGTCGGCGCGCCTGCTCGTGTTCGCTCGGCGGACGCCGTATCCGCGGCTGCGGCGGCAGGCTCATGCGGCGCCGGGCGGTCGCCGCACTCGGCTCCGGCAGCGGCTCCGCGCGCGGGCGGGCCGGTGGGGTAAGCTCCGGCGGACGCGCGCCGGATCGCAGGCGATCCTCCCCGGCCCCGACCGGGACCGCCGAGACCGGGGCCGCCGGGACCGGTACCGTGGCGACCGGCGCTGCGGCCGGGTCGGGCGCGGGCGGCGCAGCCGCGTCCGGCATCGTCTGCTGGCCCGTCGCCTCGAAGTTGGGCTTGCGCTGCGGCACGGCTCAGGCGATCCCGGCGCGCAGCAGGTCATGCACGTGCAGGATGCCGATCGGACGCTGCGACGCATCGACCACGAACAGGCTGGTGATCGGGCGCGGCCCGGCATTCATGATGCGCAGCGCGTCGGCCGCCAGCATGTCGGGCCCGATCGTGCGCGGCGCCGCGTTCATCACCTCGACGGTGCGCAGCGTGCGCAGGTCGCGGTCCAGCGCCCGGCGCAGGTCGCCGTCGGTGATGATCCCGCTCAGCCGGCCGTCCGGCCCGATGATCCCCAGGCAGCCGAACGCCTTGCTGGTCATCAGCATGACCGCCTGCAGCATCGGCAGCTCGGGGCCGGCCAGCGGCACCATGTCGCCGCGATGCATCAGCTCGCCGGCCTTGCGCAGGCGCGCGCCGAGCTGGCCGCCGGGATGGAACACGCCGAAGTCGCTGGCGGTGAAGCCGCGCCGCTGCAGCAGCCCGACCGCGAGCGCATCGCCCAGGGCCATCTGCATGGTGGTGCTGGTGGTGGGCGCCAGGCCCATCGGGCAGGCCTCCGGCGCCGGCGGCAGCGCCAGCACGATGTCGGCGGCCCTCGCCAGCGTGGAGTCCGGGCTCGCGGTGATCGCGATCAGGGTCAGGCCGAAGCGCCGGGAATGGGCGATCACGTCGGCCAATTCGGCGGTCTCCCCGGAGTTGGACAGGGTCAATACGGCGTCGCCGGGCTGGATCATGCCGAGGTCGCCGTGCGACGCCTCGGCGGGATGCACGAACAGCGAGGGGGTCCCGGTCGAGGCGAGGGTCGCCTGCAGCTTGCGCCCGACATGGCCGGACTTGCCGATGCCGCACACCACGACGCGGCCGGGCAGGCTGGCGATGGCGTCCAGCGCCCGGACCAGGCAGGCCCCGAGCGGCTCGCCGGGCGCCACCGCGCGTGCCAGCGCGAGCAGCCCCTCGGCCTCGGCGCGCAGCACCCCGGCCGCGGTCGTGAGGTCGTCCGGCGCATCGTCCGGATCGCCGATGCTGTGGGGGCTCGCCATCATATCCACGGACTGTTTGCGCTCCATCCGCAACAAACGCCACTACCCGAGGGCATGGCGCCCAGGGCGTGTATGATCAGACCGCGTCCGGAGGTCAAACGCCAGTCCGGCCGGACGCCCCGGATATCCATCGGACATCTAGTGGGCGAAGATGTCCGGATCGTCGTAGCCGAGCAGATCGAAGCGGGCACGGGCAGGCAGAAACGCGAAGGCGGCGAGCGCGAGGTCGAGCCGATTCTCGCGTATCAGAAGCCCTTCCAGGCGCTCCCACAGGGCATGCAGGTAGAGCACGTCGGAGGCGGCGTAGGCGAGCTGCTCCGGCGACAGCTCGGGCGCGCCCCAGTCCGAGGTCTGCTGCTGCTTGTTCAGCTCGACGCCGAGGATCTCGCGGCACAGTTCCCGGAGGCCGTGCCGGTCGGTGAAGGTACGCACCAGCTTGGCGGCGATCTTGGTGCAGCGCACCGGCGCCACGGTGATGTCGAGCGCATGCTGCAGGATGCCGACATCGAAGCGCGCGAAGTGCATCAGCTTGAGCACGGCCGGGTCGGCCAGCAGGCGCTTGAGGTTGGGGCAGTCGGCGCCATGGCCGCCGAGGGCGACCGGAACGATCTGCACGACATGCGCCTGGCCATCCCTGCCGCAGAGCTGCACCAGGCAGAGCCGGTCGCGATGCGGGTTCAGTCCCATCGTCTCGGTATCGACGGCCACGGAGGAGCCGAACCGGACGTCGTCGGGAAGGTCGTGCCTGTGCAGATGGATGGTGGCGTTCTGCATGAACTGCGTGACGCTCATTGGCTGACGATGCCGGCTGCTGGTGCCCAGGAGAAGACTCGAACTTCCACGACCTTTCGGCCACAGGTACCTGAAACCTGCGCGTCTACCAATTCCGCCACCTGGGCTGAGGGGCAACCGCCGCATACGGCGGGTGGTGGGACGGCGATCTACCGGGGCGCCGCCGCCGCGTCAACTGCGCTTCGCGATCGGCCCGCTCCGAAACATTTGCGCAGGCAGGCATACATCGCGTCCCGATCTCGTTTTGAACGCGATGCGCAGGCGTCGACGATGGGCACGGATGCACGCGGCCACGGCCGGCATCCAGCATGAGGACAGCAATCTGATGGCAGCGCGCAGCATAGCGACGGTTTTCGGCGGTTCCGGCTTCCTCGGCCGCTACGTGGTCAAGCGGCTGGCCGCCGAGGGCCATGTGGTCCGCATCGCGGTGCGGCGGCCGGCGCTGGCCAATGAGATGCGGCCGATGGGCGAGGTCGGCCAGGTGGTGCCGCTGTTCGCCTCGCTGGCCGACGAGGCGAGCGTCGCCCGCGCCGTCGAGGGCGCCGACCGCGTCGTCAATCTGGTCGGCATCCTGGCCGAGAGCCGCGGCGACGACTTCATGCGCATCCACGCCGAGGGGGCAGGGCGGATCGCCCGGCTGTCGCGGGCGGCGGGCGTCGCCGCACTGGCGCATGTCTCGGCGATCGGCACGAGTGCGACCAGCCCGAGCGCCTACGGCACCAGCAAGCAGGCCGGCGAGGACGCGGTTCGCGAGGCGTTCCCGGCCGCGGTGGTGCTGCGGCCCTCGATCGTGTTCGGGCCCGAGGACAAGTTCTTCAACCGCTTCGCCGCGATGAGCCGGCTGGTGCCGGTGATGCCGGTGTTCTGCGGCGATACCCGCTTCCAGCCGGTCTATGCCGGCGACGTGGCCGACGCGGTCATCGCCGGGCTCGCCCACGCGGCGCACGCGGGACGCACCTTCGAGCTCGGCGGCCCGCAGGTCTGGAGCTTCCGCGAGCTGCTGAGCTGGATGCTCGCCGAGCTGCATCGCAAGCGCCGGCTGGTCGAGGTGCCGATGGGACTGGCGCGGCTGCAGGCCGGCCTGCTGGAGCACGTTCCCGGCAAGCCGCTGACGCGCGACCAGCTCGCCATGCTGGGGCAGGACAACGTCGTTGCCGACGGCGCCCTCGGCTTCGACGAGCTGGATATCCTGCCGACCTCGATCGAGATGGTGGTGCCCGCCTACATCGCGCGCTACCGCGCCGGCGGCGGCAGACGAGACGTTCCACAATAGGGCCGCTGCGGACCTGTTATCGGGCCGGGCTGCCGGTCGCTACCCGGAATGCTCGATGCAATCGCGGAAAAGGGTGAGCAATCCTGTCTTTCAATCGCCATGTTCGAGCCATAATCTCTGCCTGCATGCGATAGCCCGGATTTCGGGACGACCAGCGTGCCGACAGGGGACGCCGCGATGGCCGAGCGCATGCTGCAATTCACCCATCTGCAGCAACACCAGCCCGACAAGCGCAGTGTCGACGAGCGGCGCGAGGATTTCAACGAGATCTATCAGTCGTTCGACGTGGCCGAGGCGGAGACCCAGGCCGGGCGCTGCTCGCAGTGCGGGGTGCCGTTCTGCTCGGTGCATTGCCCGCTGTCGAACAACATCCCGGACTGGCTGAAGCTCAGCGCGGAAGGCCGCCTCGAGGAGGCCTACGAGGTCAGTTCGGCGACCAACAACTTCCCGGAGATATGTGGACGGATCTGCCCGCAGGACCGCCTCTGCGAGGGCAACTGCGTCATCGAGAAGGGCTTCGAGAGCGTCACCATCGGCGCCGTGGAACGCTTCATCACCGACAACGCCTTCGAGATGGGGTGGGTGAAGGCCATGCGCCCGCGGCGCGAGCGGGCGCGGTCGATCGGCATCATCGGCGCCGGACCGGGCGGCATGGCGGCGGCCGAGCAGCTGCGCAAGCAGGGCTACCAGATCCATGTCTATGACCGCTACGACCGCGTCGGCGGCCTGATGATCTACGGCATCCCCGGCTTCAAGCTGGAGAAGGAGATCGTGCTGCGCCGTCATGCGCTGCTCGAGGAGGCCGGCATCACCTTCCATCTCGGCCGCGGCGTCAGCGACGTGGACGACGACGACAACATCGCCTTTTCCACCCTGCGCGAGCGCCACGACGCGGTGCTGATCGCGACCGGGGTCTACAAGTCGCGCGACATCGGCGGTCCGGGCGTCGGGCTGCCGGGCATCGTCAAGGCGATCGACTACCTCACCGCGTCGAACCGGCGCTCGCTCGGCGACCAGGTGGCGGAGTTCGACAGCGGCCTGCTCGACGCCGAGGGCAAGAACATCGTGGTGATCGGCGGCGGCGACACCGCGATGGACTGCGTGCGCACCGCCGTGCGGCAGGGTGCCGCCTCGGTGAAGTGCCTGTACCGGCGTGACCGCGCCAACATGCCCGGCTCCCTGCGCGAGGTGAAGAACGCCGAGGACGAGGGCGTCGAGTTCGTCTGGCTGGCAGCCCCCGAGGCCTTTCTCGGCGACGACACCGTCAGCGCCGTGCGCGCCGTGCGCATGAAGCTCGGCCTGCCCGACGCCTCCGGACGGCAGTCGGTCGATCCGGTCGAGAGCAGCGGCTTCACCCTGCCGGCCGACCTGGTGATCAAGGCGCTCGGCTTCGATCCGGAGCCGTTGCCGACCCTTTGGGGCGAGAGCGCCCTGGAGGTCTCGCGCTGGGGCACCCTGAAGGTCGGGCGCAGCAGCTTCATGACCAGCCTGCCGGGGGTATTCGGCGCCGGCGACATCGTGCGCGGCGCCAGCCTGGTGGTGTGGGCGATACGAGACGGGCGCGACGCGGCGGTCAGCATCCATCGCTGGCTGACGGAACACGAGCAGGTCGTCCAGCAGATGGCGGCGAAGTGATGGCGATGGATCAGGGTCCGGCGGAGAGTGGTCCGGAGTTCCTCGACGCGTGGCAGCGCAACGCGCAGGCGCTGTCGGCCAGCTACGACGCCGGCCAGGAGCATGATGCCTGCGGCGTCGGGCTGATCGCCGCCCTCGACGGCAACAAGCGGCGCGACGTGGTCGAGGCCGGCATCGCCGCCCTGAAGGCAGTGTGGCATCGCGGCGCGGTCGATGCGGACGGCAAGACCGGCGACGGCGCCGGCATCCACGTCGAGATCCCGCAGGACTTCTTCGCCGACGCCATCGGGCGCACCGGCAGCCGCACCGACGGACACCTGATCGGCGTCGGCATGGTGTTCCTGCCCAAGACCGACCTGTCCGCGCAGGAACGCTGCCGCACCATCGTCGAGAGCGAGATCCTGGCGTTCGGCTACGGCATCCATGGCTGGCGGCAGGTGCCGATCGACACCGCCTGCATCGGCGAGAAGGCCAACGCAACGCGGCCCGAGATCGAGCAGATCATGATACGCAACCTGCGCGACGCGCCGGAGGCGGACTTCGAACGCGACCTCTACGTGATCCGCCGCCGTATCGAGAAGCAGGCGATCGCCGACCAGGTCGCCGAGCTGTACATCTGCTCGCTATCGTGCCGGTCGGTGATCTACAAGGGCATGTTCCTGGCCGAGAACCTGACCGACTTCTATCCCGACCTGCTCGATGCGCGTTTCGTCAGCCGGTTCGCGATCTACCACCAGCGCTACTCGACCAACACCTTCCCGACGTGGCGCCTGGCGCAGCCGTTCCGCAAGCTGGCGCATAACGGCGAGATCAACACCATCTCGGGCAATACCAACTGGATGAAGAGCCACGAGACGCGGCTCTCCAACGCCGCCCTCGACCGCCACATCGACGAGATCAAGCCGGTGATCCAGGCCGGCGGCTCCGACACCGCTTCGCTGGACAACGTGTTCGAGCTGCTCACCTTCACCGGCCGCGATGCGCCGATGGCGAAGTCCCTGATGATCCCGGCCGCCATCGTGCACGGCCCGGCGATGACCCAGGCGCATCGCGACATGTTCCTGTACTGCAACGCCGTGATGGAGCCTTGGGACGGCCCCGCCGCGATCTGCGGCACCGACGGCCGGTGGGTGATCGCCGGCCTCGACCGCAGCGGCCTGCGCCCGCTGCGCTACACCATCACCGCCAGCGACATGCTGATCGTCGGCTCCGAGACCGGCATGGTGAAGGTTGCCGAGGGCGACATCGTCAGCCGCGGCCGGCTCGGCCCGGGGCAGACCATCGCCCTCGACCTGGAGCAGAAGCGCTTCTACGACGATAATGCGCTGCTCGACCTGCTGTCGGCGCGGCAGGACTTCACCGGCTGGTCGAAGCGCATCCACCGCATCGACGAGGTGGTGCGCACCGACGCCGAGGAGCCGGTGGTCTATACCGGCGAGGCCTTGCGCCGGCGCCAGCTCGCGGTCGGCACGACCCTCGAGGAGCTGGAGATGATCCTGCATCCGATGATCGCCGACGGCAACGAGGCGGTCGGCAGCATGGGCGACGATACCCCGCTGGCGGTGCTGTCGGAGAAGTATCGCGGGCTGGCGCATTATTTCCGGCAGGCCTTCAGCCAGGTCACCAACCCGCCGATCGACAGCCTGCGCGAGACGCAGGTGATGAGCCTGACCACCCGGCTCGGCAACCTCGGCAACGTCCTGGACCAGGACGAGAGCCAGTGCGACCTGCTGCAGCTCGAGACGCCGATGCTGACCAGCGGCGAGCACGCCGCGCTGCGCGAGTTCCTCGGCGCCAATTCCTGCCTGATCGACTGCACCTTCCCCGCGGAGGCCGGCGAGATCGGCCTGCGCGCGGCGATCGAGCGCATCCGCCGCGAGGCGGAGGAGCATGTGCGGGCCGGCTGCACGCACGTGTTCCTGACCGACGAGCATCAAAGCGCCGAGCGCGCCTACATCCCGATGATCCTGGCCACCGGGGCGGTGCACACCTACCTGGTAAGGCACTCGCTGCGCACCTTCACCAGCCTGAACGTGCGCACCGCCGAGAGCCTCGACGTGCACGCGATGGCGGTGATGATCGGCGTCGGCGCCACCACGGTGAACCCGTACCTGGCCCAGGAGAGCATCGCCGACCGCCATCGCCGCGGGCTGTTCGGCGACATCCCGCTGCGCGCCGCGGTCGAGCGCTACCGCAAGGCAGTCGACAAGGGCCTGCTCAAGGTGATGTCCAAGATGGGCATCTCGGTGGTCGCGTCGTATCGCGGCGGCTACAACTTCGAGGCGATCGGGCTGTCGCGCGCGCTGGTGGCGGAGTTCTTCCCCGGCATGCCGTCGCGCATCTCCGGCATCGGGTTGTCGGGCCTGGCGCAGAACGTGCTCACGCTGCACGAGGCGGCGTGGAGCGAGGACGCGGTCCGGCTGCCGGTCGGCGGGCTCTACAAGATGCGCGTGCGCGGCGAGGTGCACGCCTTCGACGGCAGCCTGATCCACACGCTGCAGACCGCCTGCGCCACCGACAGCTTCACGACCTACAAGCGCTACGCCGACGGGGTGCGCCGGCAGAAGCCGGTGGCGTTGCGCGACCTGCTGGACTTCCGCGAGGGCCGCACGCCGATCCCGGTCGAGGACGTCGAGAGCATCACCGAGATACGCAAGCGGCTGCTGGCGCCGGGCATCTCGCTGGGCGCGCTCAGCCCCGAGGCGCACGAGACGCTGTCGATCGCGATGAACCGCATCGGCGCGAAGTCCGACAGCGGCGAGGGCGGCGAGGACCCGGCGCGTGCCAAGCCGCGCGCCAACGGCGACAATGCTTCCTCGGCGATCAAGCAGATCGCGTCCGGCCGCTTCGGGGTGACCGCGCAGTATCTCAACGACTGCCGCGAGATCGAGATCAAGATGGCCCAGGGCGCCAAGCCCGGCGAGGGCGGCCAGCTCCCGGGCTTCAAGGTCACCGAGCTGATCGGCAGGCTGCGCCACGCCACCCCCGGCGTCACCCTGATCTCGCCGCCGCCGCACCACGACATCTACTCGATCGAGGACCTCGCGCAGCTCATCTACGACCTCAAGCAGATCAACCCCGAGGCCACCGTCACCGTGAAGCTGGTGGCGCGCTCGGGCATCGGCACCATCGCCGCCGGCGTCGCCAAGGCGAAGGCGGATGCGATCCTGATCTCGGGCCATTCCGGCGGCACCGGCGCCAGCCCGCAGACCTCGGTGAAGTATGCCGGCCTGCCCTGGGAGATGGGTCTCGCCGAGGCGCATCAGGTGCTGATGCTCAACCGGCTGCGCCACCGGGTGAAATTGCGCACCGACGGCGGGCTCAAGACCGGCCGCGACGTGGTGATCGCCGCCATGCTCGGTGCCGAGGAGTTCGGCATCGGCACCGCCAGCCTGGTGGCGATGGGCTGCATCATGGTTCGCCAGTGCCACTCCAACACCTGCCCGGTCGGCATCTGCTCGCAGGACGAGGCCTTGCGGGCGAAGTTCGAGGGCACCCCGGAGAAGGTGATCAACCTGTTCTCGTTCATCGCCGAGGACGTGCGCAACATCCTGGCCTCGCTCGGCTTCTCGAACATGAACCAGATCATCGGCCGCACCGACCTGCTGCATCAGGTCAGCCGCGGGGCGGACTATCTCGACGACCTCGACCTCAACCCGCTGCTGGCCCAGGCCGATCCGGGGCCGCATGCGCGCTACTGCACCCGCGAGGGCCGCAACGAGGTGCCGGAGACGCTGGACGCACAGATGATCGCCGACAGCCAGCCGCTGTTCGAGCACGGCGAGAAGATGCAGCTGCACTACAACGTGCAGAACACGCACCGGGCGATCGGCACCAAGATCTCCAGCAAGATCGTGCGCCGCTTCGGCATGCACGCGCTCAACCCCGGCCACCTCACCGTACGCCTGCGCGGCTCCGCCGGACAGTCGCTCGGCGCCTTCGCGGTGCAGGGGCTGAAGCTGGAGGTGATCGGCGACGCCAACGACTATGTCGGCAAGGGGCTGTCGGGCGCCACCATCGTGCTGCGCCAGGCGCCATCGTCGCAGCTGGTCAGCAACGAGAACGCGATCATCGGCAACACCGTGCTCTACGGCGCGACCTCCGGCGCGCTCTACGCCGCGGGTCAGGCCGGCGAACGCTTCGCGGTGCGCAACTCGGGCGCCGTCGCCGTGGTCGAGGGCTGCGGCTCGAACGGCTGCGAGTACATGACGGGCGGCACCGTCGTCGTGCTGGGTCCGGTCGGGGACAATTTCGGCGCCGGCTTCACCGGCGGGACCGCCTTCGTCTATGACAGGCGCGGCGACTTCGAGCTGCGCGCGAACCCCGACACGCTGGGGTGGAGCCGCATCGCCGATGTCAGGGCCGAGGCCGAGCTTCGCGCCCTGGTGGAGACGCATGCGCGCGAGACCAGCAGCCGGTTCGCGGCCCTGCTGCTGCACGAGTGGAGCGAGGCGCTGCCGTATTTCTGGCACGTGATACCCAAGGAATACGCCAAGATCCTGCAGGCGGAGCCGCAGAAGCTGGCGCTGCGGGCCTGAACCGGGGGGCCATGGGGCCTGGGCGGCGAGGCCCGGGCCCGATGCCTCGACAGGGCGGGACATGGCTTGTAGGTGACAGGCCGTTCCTGTGCCCGGAGTTTTCGCATGCGTGCTTCCTTGTCCCGCCGCCTCGTGCTCGGTGGGTTGGCCGGTTCGGCGCTCTGGCGCGGCGGTCATGCGGCGGAGGCTGCGGCGCATGCGCTGACGGTCGGGTGCTGGGGCGGGGCGTATGCCGCCGCGTTGCGCGCCGTGGTCGATGCGCCGCTGGCCACGGAGGCTGGTGTGAGCGTCCAGCAGGCCACCTCCGGCGAACAGGAGCGGATCGCCCGCATCACGGCGCCCGGAACCCAGGCGCGCCTGGACGTAGTGCTGATATCCGATGTCGATGCCTACCGGCTGTCGCTGCGCCAGGTGTTCCGGCCGGTGACCACGGCCGGGGTGGGCGACCTGCCGCACGTGCTTCCCGCTCTTCGCGTGCCGTACGGCGTCCCGCAGGCGCAGACCGCGATGTGCGTGGTGTACAACCCGGCCAAGGTGCGCACGGCGCCGCGCGGCTTCACGGCGCTGTTCGAGGCGGCGCGCACCGGCCAGGCCGGTTTCTCCAGCGAGCTCGCGGTGCACAACCTCGCTGCCGCGGCGGTCACCCGGTCCGCCGGGCCTGCCAGCCTGGAGGGGGCGAAGTCGATCTTCACGGCGCTGAAGAAGGCCGGCAAGTTGCGGCTCTACCCCGACAACGAGGCGCTCGGCCAGGCGCTCGCATCCGGCGAGATCGCGATGGCCCCGATGTGGCGGTCACGCGCGTACGTATGGCGCCAGGGCGGGCGGGAACTGCGCTGCGTTACCCCGGTGGAAGGTGCGATCCCGTTCGTCATCCTGGGCTGCGTGCCGCACGCAGGCGCGCATACGGGGGGTCCGCAGACAGGGGGGCCGCAGACAGGGGGTCCGCAGACTGGGGGTCCGCAGACTGGGGGTCCGCAGACTGGGGGTCCGCA
>JAABUX010001995.1_pt1 | contig 29682 bp, 33 predicted proteins | sample 5561851 | NCBI WGS metagenome assembly JAABUX01 (sample SAMN10711883, study PRJNA513361) | rock metagenome | isolation source: Antarctica rocks | place: Antarctica: Victoria Land, Richard Nunatak red sandstone | collected 2016-01-03 | reverse complement strand
CGATCCGAGAATATCTCAAGCATCATAACGAGCAGGCAAAGCCGTTTGTCTGGACGGCTACGGCGGACTCGATTTTCGCCAAATTGTCTAAGCATAACCGCGCGAACTCATGACTCAGCACACTAGGCGAGCACCTTCCGAGGCCGGCCGCCTTTCGCACCATTAGCTCGGGCAGCGGCGACCTTTGCCGCCGATCGCGCCCTCCCACCACGGCTTTGCGCATCGAACCCGAGCAAATCGCGCAGGAGCCCCGGAACTGAGATATCGATGTCAAGCTGGCGCTGCTCAAGGGTCCCGCCATCTGGTGTTAGCCGGACAGCACGAATCTGAGTAGGGGTCGCAGTTGTAAGTTCTGCGATCATCTTAGCCGGGATCCTGACCGCAAGTCCGTTTCGCAACGCGAGATGGAAAATACCGCGATCGTATCTCAGACTTCGACCATAGTAAGCCGAACGCGCCTCGCCGCGTGCGCGCGCCAATTCGAGTTCACTCTCCGTGGGGATTACGACGCAACTTTGGTTTTTCTTTAACATGAATCTCTTTCCACTTTGCGTTGCATTAGTCCAGGACGCTACCGACTGCTTCGAGGGCACGAACGACGTCGGGCGTTTTCACCTGCCGACGACTTCGCTCACTTCGCACCCGCCAAATGTTACGTGAACGTGAGCAGGCTCGTGGTCGTTGGTGTTGACCGTAATCGTGAACTTCCCAACCCGCGCTACCTGCGGCACGCCAGTAGAATAACCCAAGACTTAGGTATTGTCAGAACCTCGATGTGCTGCGCGCGCGGGGTTATGCGCCGTCCCAAACGAAAGGCGCGGGCAGTAAAAGGGGAAGTGGCAACGCCGCTTCCCCTTCAACAACCCGAATCGCCTCGTAAACAAATCTGCCGAGAGCCGGAATCGAACCGGCGACACCAGGTTTTTCAGACAACGACAGCTCTTCTCAAACTCGCTCCTTTCGTTGATCTCCCTACGCCATTGAACGCTAGCGAACGCCATTGTAAACCACAACTGTTGTATTTCAGTGTTGTATGGGTTAGGATGGCGCTGCGCCGATGACCAACGTGTATTGAGCGCAAAGCGGCCCGCGCGATGCGATCAAGACATCGGGCGGGCCTGGAGCCATCGAAGGAGTGTCACGTACAACGATGACCCGTGTTCAAAGTATACCAGCCGCGCAGGGCGGCGGTCTAGTTACCCATACCGCCGCGAGTTCGCTTGCGATCGCTGAGCTCGTCGAAAGCGCACGCGACTACGCCGACAAATCGCAGGCCGACGCGACGCGTCGCGCTTATGCATCGGACCTCCGTGACTTCGTCGCATTCTGTTCGCGTCAAGGCGTCGCGTCGTTCCCGGCCGAGCCGCAGACGGTCGCGCTCTACGTCGCCGAACTTTCCAGGCGCGTGAAGGTCGCGACGATTCGCCGGCGGCTGTCGGCGATCGCAGTGCAGCATCGGCGAGCCGGCCTTGATTCGCCGGCGTCGCATCGTATCGTTCGCGACGTCGTCCGAGGCGTCTCGCGCGAGTTCGGCGTGGCGCCGGTCCGCAAATCGGCGATTACGATCAACGCGCTGCGGACGCTGCTGTTAACGGTGCGTGGCGACGATGTCGCTGCGCGTCGCGATCGCGCCGTGCTTCTGCTCGGCTTTGCGGCGGCGCTTAGGCGATCGGAGATCGTCGCGCTTCGGGTCGAGGATCTGCGGTTCTCGAAACGCGGCCTTGTCGTTCATATTCGGCGTTCGAAGACGGACCAGCTTGGCGAAGGCGTCGAGCTTGCAATTCCGCTCGTCGAGACTGAGGCGCTCTGCGCGGTGCGCGCGGTACGCCGCTACCTCGAGGCCGCCGAGATTGAGAGCGGAGTTGCGTTTCGTTCGCTGTCGTCGACGCGCAGTCTGAACACTCGGCCAATGCGCGGTCGCGACGTCGCGTCACTCGTCAAACGGCTCGCGCGGCGCGCGAAGCTGGAAGGCGATTGGTCCGGCCATTCTCTTCGCGCTGGCTTTGCAACGAGTGCGGCCGCCGCGAAGGTGTCGCTCGACGCGATCGCGCGGACGACGCGGCATCGCTCGTTATCGGTACTTCTCACGTACGTTCGCCCGGCGCAGGCGTTCGACGACGTTGCTCTTAGCGCCATGATCGCTTAAGCGGAGGTGACTCGATGGACACAGTGACCGCCCCACGCAAACGCTTATCCCGCCGGATTGCCGGCGTCGGCACGCCGTACCGCGTTGGTCAGCGCCGGCGCAAGGTTGAGAAGTTTCTGCGCCACGACGCAGCAGCGTTGCGCTCGCACGCCGATCACCTCGAATGGCTCGCCGGAAGACTCGGTCGCGACCGTGAAGCCGGGCTCGATGCCGATCGGATGCATCTCTGTCGAGCGGCTCGCGCCTCAGCGGTAGCGTGCAGGTTCATCAACGAGCTCATAGGGATCGACCGCTGGGCGCAACTCGACGAGTGCCTAGACGCGATCGTTCCTCCGTCGCGGGTGGCGTTGAGTGCTTCCGAAGCGTCGCCATCTACCGATCCGCGTCGCACCAGCGTCCCGGCGCTGGAGCCGTCGACGCCGACAACGGCGATCGGCGAAGCCATGGCGATCGCGCAGTCCGCGGCGACCGATGCATCCCGCCCGCCAGACTGGTCGCGGGCTCCGCTGACGGAACGCGAGCGCCGTATCCGCGCGAAACTGCTTGAGCACGCCGAAGAGGACGTCTCTAACGGACGTTGGGCAAGCCCAATCTATGAAGACCTCGGCGCGAAGCCTCACGACGGCGGCCATCATCTGATGCTCGATGACGCCTGCGATCACTTGTACGACGACATTTCGGCGTCGTGGCGTCGCGCTCGAGCGATTGAAGCGCACCAATATGCCGACTTAAAAGCGGACTCCCGCCGGCAAGCTTTTAACGACGCGATCGCGGCCATCGACGACGAGGACGACGAGGACGACGGATTCCTAGACCGGTGCGCGACGTAAGATGGGAGCGTAGGGATTCGGCCAAGGCGGACGTGGCCGAGAGTACGCTGTTGTTCCGTCGCTTAGAGGCCGCATTTACGGCAGGACGGGAGATTCTCGGCCGCTCCAGGCTTCAGGCGCGGAGGAGCATCCTCTCCGGCTCAGGCAGCAGCGATCGTTCGGGTTTACCACCCGCGCAATCGTGTGTCACGTCAAAGACGTACTCGCGCTGAACGCCGAGGTTCTCTTTGGTCACCTGTGCGCCAACCAATCGAACCGTGGTCCCATCAAGCTCATTGGCAAGCGTCGGATCACCCATCATGCAGTTTATGACAGCACCAATGGCTTTGAGAGTCTCCTCAGGGCCTTCAATGGCGAGCTTCTGCTGAGTTTTCATGGCTTCTGACTTCCTAACCACGGCGCACAAACTGATAGTTCCCATTCGGGATATCGGCGATAGATGTCTGCTATCGCTTTTCCGACCCACTTATCTGAGGGTACCCCTGGAATCTGGACCCTCTGGACGCTCGGGATTCTTAAGCCGGCCAGATGTTGATGGAATCCACCGTCCGCTGTGTCATAGCGTACTATCGCGAACGTCTCTGCATTGTATTCAACTTCGTACTGGATCATGCAGCGAACAACCCGTCCGGACTCTACGTCCATTCCGAAGCGAATATAACGAGTGACCCGCCCTGTGTTGTCGAAAGGGAAGCGGACCTCTTTCTGATACTCCTTCGCCCTCGGGCTCATCGCCAGCGCATACTAGGAGCGCCGGGAATGCACCTAGTGCGAGAATGTCAACTCGGTAAATTCAGTGAACAGTGTGCCGCGGTGAAGCGCATTGCCGTAATCATCCGCTAGACGTTCGCGCGCGGTCGCGTTTGCGCGTAGGGATTCGGTAGCGTGCCGTTGCGCTTCCGACCAAGCGCCTGCGTGATAAGGTCCGCAAGCCCGGACACACCGTCGGCGCCCACGAAGGTCGAGTTGCGCGCGTCGACGACGACGGACTCCGTGGCCGCGACGCCCGAGCCGCGGATGGCAGGCGACGTCGCCCGGCGGATAATGTCCGAGATCGACCCGGGCGCCCCCGAACCCGTCGCGGCCGGTCCCGTCGCCGCGCCGCCGGACTGGATCGCTTCTTGCACGGCCTTCGCCCCGGAACCGAGCGCGAGATTGTAGTCCGGGAGCGCGCGGCGCACCGTGTACGTGTTGAATGCGCCGAGCGTGCCGGCCCCGGTCGATTGGAGCCCCTGTTCGATGCGCGTGAGGAGATCGCCGACGTCCGTGTACGAGTGCACGCCGCTTGCGCCGCTTGCGCCCGTCACGGACAGGTCGCCGATGTGCTTACCGTGCTGAAGCTGCCCGGCGCCGGTCGCGCTCGCGCCGAAGTCCGCGAGCGCCTGTTGGTAAACTTTCGGGTCTTGGATGCCCGTCTGTGCCGCGAACGCCGCCTGTCCGCCCGCCAAGAGCTTCTCGACGCCCGCGAGGCCCGTGCCGCCGGCGAACAGCGACTTCGTGGTTTGGCTTTCGAAAAACGATTGGCCGTTCGCGCCGGCCTGGCCGACGAGCTCCGCGATCGTCGTGCCGTAACGTTGCGTGTCCGAGCGGTCCGGGAAGTTCGACGCGGGACCCCAATGCGGCCCGAATAACCCGCCTAGGGCGCCGCCGATCGCGCCGCCGATCTCTGCGGCCCACCGGACCGCCCACGGCCCCGCCTACGGCCGAACCTGCGGCCGATCCGACACCGCCCCAAAGCTGATTGCCGCCGGTGATTCCGACGGCCGCTTCGCCGACACCGAACCCGCCGAGGAAGTTGTTGAAACCGGCCTTCGCGCCACCCTTGAACGGATTGAAGCCCCCGAAGCCGCCGCCGCCGCCGCTCCCGCCCTGTTGCGACGGATCGCCGTAGACGACGTTCCCGGAACCGTTCGCGCCCGTCGTGCCGATCGGGCGAAGCAGAATCGCATTTGCAGAAACTCCGCCGGAGCTGGCGGAAGAATCAAAGACGCTTGCCGGAAGCGCGGCCGCGACCTGCTGCGCCCCAGAGGTGCCGATGATCGCACCGACGAGCCCGGATTGCGATGCGTTCGAGGCGACCTGCTGCGTTACGCGCGGGTCTGAAAACAGGCTAAAGAAGTCGGCCGCTGCCGGCGGCGATGCTCCACCGATGCTTACTGCGGCGCTCGCGGCGCTTACCGGACTCGCTCCACCGCCGCCCGAGAATCCCGCCGGCGCAACGCTTCCAAACAGCGACTTCTCGAGCGAGTTCGTGAAGCTGACGCCGCCGGCCGCACCCGGCTGGCCGAGCAACGCCGCGAACCCAGACTTCAAAGCCGACTGCTCGAGGTCCAGAAAGACGCTCTTGAAGTTTTTCGCGAAGTTGTGAATCCCGTTCTCGCCGCTCGACCAAATGGACGCAAGCGAATCCGCGGCACTCCGCGCGAATTGGCGGTACTCGTCGGAGCGCGCCTCGAGCGCCGCTCGCTCGTCGCGCTGCGCGTTGTCGATTTGATCGTGCTCCGTCGTCTGCAAGCCTTCGACGGTGCGATTGATCGCGTCGACGGCGTCCTTCGCCTGCGCGCCGTACGTGTGCTGATACTGCGCGGCAAGCTGCTGCAAGGCGCGGATGTGCTGCTCGATGAGCGCAATCTGCTCGCGCTCGACCCGCACGCGTTCCTCGGCTTGCCGTACACCTGCGTCGCCCGCATTCGCATCGACGGACACGAAGCGCCCGCGCGCCGTCGCGGCGTCGGAGACGTCCGTCGCGAGTTCTTTGTATTGCCGGTCGAGATCGCGAACCTGGTCCGTCGAGTCGGCACGGTATTCGCTGCTTAACGAGCCGCGAAATCCCGCCGTCGACTTGTCAAAGAAGTCCGCGACGGTCCCCGAACCGTAATTGCTCGTTTCGCCGATGGTCTTAATGGCAGCGCGCTGCATCTTCTCGACGGTTTGCCGCGGCGCGCCATTTTCGAGGGCGACCGTAATCGCTTCTGTGAGGTCCTTAACCAGTTTCTTCGCGGCGTCGTCGATTTCGGTCGCTCGGATTTCGTCGACGTGCCGCTTCTGTTCCGTCGATGTGCCGCGTTTGAGTTTCTCGAGTTTGGCGAGAAACTCGTCGAGCGATTCCGACGAAGCCTTGTAGTGCTTCCGCGCCTCGTCGAGCGCCTTCGTCCACAGGCCGGCGGACTCGTTCGTAAGCCGCGCGATCTTGGCGTTGAGCGCGTCGACGTCTTTGGACGCGCCGACATCGCTCGACTGCGCGCGCAAGTCCCGGATGCGCTCGAGTTCGTGGACCTCGCGCTCGTACGCCGCTTGCCGCTGCTGCACGTCCTCGCCTGGTCGGCTCGATCGTACGCGCTGCGTATCGGCTCGACCAATCTCCGCGCGCAGTTCCCGCTCGCGCTCCGTCGCCGCGGCCTTCGCTGCTTTTTCGAGGTCGCGCTGGTCTGCGATCTGCAGGTCCGCGACTTGCTTTTCGAGCTGCGCGCGCTGCTTCGCCGATAGGGTGTCGGCCGCGAGAATGGCGCGAATGGCTTCTTCTTCGCGCTGCCGCCAATCGGTAACACCCGCGAGCCGTTCCTGTTGCGCCTGCGCCTCGGCTTTCGCGAGGTCGGTCTGATATTGCGGTTGTCCCGAGCGGTTCTGCCGCCCGACGACGTTCACGTCGGCCCTGTTCGTCGTACCGAGTCCGCGCTCGCGGGCGCTCGCCATCGTCGGCCCGACATCGCCGCTCGCGGCGAGAATCTCGCGAACGTATTTCTGGGTTTCCCGCGGTAAACGCGAAATGTCGCCGCCGACATCTTTGACGGCTTGCGGTCCAGCGTTATACGCCGCGAGCGCCAAGGCGCGGTTTCCGTTAAACGTCTTTAGTTGGTCGGCGAGGTAGTGCATCGAGCCGCGGATATTCTGCACCGGGTCGAACGGGTTGGTGACGCCCATTTCCTTCGCTGTGCCTGGCATGAGTTGCCCGAGTCCCTGGGCGCCCTTGTTACTGACGGCTTTCGGATCGTATGCGCTTTCGGCTCCGAACATGGCCGACGCGAGACGCGGATCAACGCCGAAACGAAGGGCGTCCGCCGTTATAAGGCTCCCGTAACCTCCTGCGCCCCGATCACCTGGGACCGGAGCGGCGGCGCCTCCGCCGACGCCGCGGTTCGCCGATGCGAGGCCGTACGGATCGTCGGCGGCGCCGCCAAGTAAACTCTTGCCGCCGTGCTCGAGCGCGAAGTGCATGAATTTATCGAACGGTCCAAGTGCCGTGTTCATCTTATCGAGGACGTCGATGAATTTTGTGACGTCCTCGCCAAGACGCACGAACGCGTTTTTCGTCGTGTCCCTGGTAAGAATGTCGTTTATCTTGTGCGTTACTTCCGTCAACGGCGGGAGCAGCGATACGCCTAATAATCGCGCGAGTTCCTCGGCATTGTTTCCGAGAATTATTATTTGCTTGCCATAGGAGCCGGTCGTCGTTGCCTGGTTAGCCATCGCTTTTTCGATCGCGACGAAGATCTGCATAAGCGACATACCGTCGCGAATCTGGTCGCGCGTCACGACGCCGAGCTGGATGAGCCCGCGCGAATTGCCGTTGTACGCCTCGAGCAGCGCGTGCGTGACTTCGGCTAGCGGCTTGCCGGTTGCGGCCGAAGCGTCTTCCGCGACCCTGATAATTTTCATTCCGTCAGAAACACGCACGCCGGCAACAGCTAATTCGTTCAGCGCCGGAATGGTTTGGCTGCGGCCGAACGTCGTCGTGCGCTCTTGCAGTTCCGCCCAATCGTTGACTTGCTTCGAAAGAGCATTCCAGTCGGCGCCCTGCGCTTTGACTGCGACTCCTAGGCGTTCCATCGCTTCTTGGTCCTTGGCGGCCACCGTTGCGGCGCCAGCGAGTAGCCCGCCGATACCAACCGCCGCCGTGGCGCCCGCGATCGCGCCGATCTCGAGCGCGCCGCCGCCTTGCGCCGCGTACCCGATGTTCGTCAGGATATTGCCCGCCTGGCCTGGGATTAGGTAACCGGCGTTCGTTAAAGATCCAGCGATTTCGCCGCGGCGCTCGCCGCCTTCGCGTCGCTGCTGCGCAGCCATCTTGATTTGATTGTCGACGAGCCGCTTGTCGATCTCGTTACGCGCCTGGGCGTATTGCTCGTAGTCTCGCAACGCTGACTGAAGTTGAGTTCGCTCTTCCTCAAGTGTTATTTGTCCCGTGCGGAGTTGTTCCCGATATGCATTTGCCCGCTGTTGAGCAAGACTCGCAATTGAATCTTGCTGCTCTTGAGCATTCCGCCGCGTGGCTTCCGTAAGTTCGTTGTCGGCCGCGATGAGCTGCCGATCTGCTTCCACGTATTGGCGATACCGGGCACGCGCTTCGTCGTCGCCGGACAGCGACCGCTCTTGCAACTGCGTCCGGGTAAAACTCTCGCCGTTCGGTCGGATGGTCGCTGCATCGCGAATCGCTCGCGTCGACGCGATGACGTCGTGAGGCGACGCGATTCCGGCCCGGGCATCATCTCGAATGGCAGCGAGTTCGACCTGTGCCTGCTTCAGGTTTTCCCGCGCGCGCTCGGCTGCCGAGCGGATTGTGTCGGCCCCGAAATTCGCTGTGTCTTCGGAGATCAGCCGTGAATCGTCGGCGAAGCGCCGCCGGAGATCGGAAACGGCGCGGCTCGCGTCGCCGGCGATGCGCTCAACCGCCTGCCCGGACGCTGCTGCGACGCGCTGCGCCGTTTCGGCCGCGGTCTTTGCGCCAGCTTCGGCCGCTCGAGCCTGTTCGCCAAGCTTGGCGCTCGTAGTCGTGGCCGATTCGGCAATTCGAGCGTTCGCCGCGGCGATGGTTTCAGCGGTCGCCTTGGCGGAGTCGTCAAGGGTTGAAAACGCCTGCTCCGCCTCGGCTCCCGAAGCGGAGATCTCGATGTCTAGGCGTTGCTCGATCTCGTCAGCCATGAAGGATGGGTTCGAAGCGCCTCCTGTTTGACGCTCCTGCGGACATCGCGAGACAAGTCGGTCCACGATCCCGCGAAGGCGCAGAAATGCGGCCCGTAAGACGCTGGCGCCGTCGGGGCGCCGACACCACCATCACCTACCTGGAGCTGTATCGTTTTTTGCGGTTCGGCGAGGCTGCTAACGGCGCAGCGGCGATCGGCGTGTGCACCCGGCGTCTTCGTGAATGGGAGCGCCTGCAAGCTACGCCCGGCCCGAAGAGCCGCGCGAAGCTGGAATCGGCGTTCGGCGTGCCCTGGTCCGTCCTCGAAAAACAAGCGCCCCTACGCCTTACTGAGGGAGACCCTGCATGATCCATCGCTGGCCGGAACCGAACTCATTCGCCCCGAGCTATCTCCGTGGAGAACCGTCGACGGCGCTCCCACGATCATCCGCCCTGCGAGAGTCAGCCGCAAGCGCCGATGACAGCGACGGAGCGTTCCGTTACCTGATTGACGCTCCGTACCCCGTGCTGCGCGAAGCGACTGGCGAGCCGGCGGCCGTCGCACGTGCGATCGAGAACGCGAAGAACGCGCTCCGAGCTGCTTCAGAAGTGTGCATCGGCGCCGGGGTCGATCACGACGCCGGCCTGCTCCACCAGATCTCTGACTATTTGCAGCACGTCAAAGAATCGGCGCGCATCCGGTGACGCTGCCAAGCCGCACGCGCGAAGCGTTGCGGGAGGCGCTTCGTCGAGATCCGCGGGCGTCCGCGCTACGAATCGACCTGGTGCCGCGTCAGATACTCGAGGGCGGTGTCCGCTACGCGCCTGGGACGTCCGTACGCATCCTCGCGCTCGCCGAAGGCCAAGGCCGTTCCGCGTACTACACGTCGAGCGCCGTAGAGTCGCTCGTACCGCTGCTCGACGACGCCCACGTGCATTTCGATCGTGCGATGCCGGCCGAGTCGCGCAATCGCCCGGAACGTTCCGTCCGAACGCTCGCGGGATACCTCTCCGACGCCTCGCTGGGGGCCTTTAGCGATCCGGCCGACGGAGTCGCGGAGTCGCGCGCATCGGCATTCGCGCAGTTCCAACCGCATACGGGCGGACCCAACGGCGATGCTGTTGCCAGCTTGCTTCAGACCACCGCCGAAAAGGCGAAGCGGTATCCGAACGCCGCTCCATTCGCAGGCTTCGCCATCAGGGCGTTCGGCATCGCCGCGCCCGGCCAGAATCCGGAGGACGGATCCGCAACGGAGGTCCTCGAGGCCATTACGGACCTGCAATCGGTCGCCCTAGTCGCAGACGCCGGTCCCATCGGGCGGCCTCTCTTCGACGCGCCGGCGTCGCGGGAATCTTACGCTCGTATTTTTCCGCACGATTCGTATGCTGCGGCCACCCGTAGCAATCACGCACACGGTCGGGGCACCTTCGCCCCGGCGTACTTACGATGAAAGGCAAAACCGTGACCGAGGAACTCGATGAACTCGAACAGCTCACGCTCCGAGCGACCGAACTCGAAAAGAAGATCGGTACCGCGGATAAGCGGCTGACGGCGGCGCGGCGCGTTCGGAACGGCGCACAGGCAGCATACAACGATCTGTGGATTGGCGGCGCCGACCATCAAGAAGTCGGAGAAGCCTGGAACGCATACGAGAAGGCGAACGCGAACGTCGCTGTTGCCAATAACGAGTACGAGCGGCTCGACGGCGAGCGCGGATATCTGAAGGTCGCCTTCGGCGAGGCGCAAGCACGTGCGCACAGACGTAGACTCGGAGAAGCCTACCCGGCCATCGGCGGCATCTTGACTGAAGCCGGCTTCAGTAACGTCTGCCAGCACGTTTGGAGAGATCCCAGGGGTGCGTTCGTTGGGTCTCAGGATTTCAACGCCAGGGTCGGATCCGACGATCCGCGCGCCGTTGAAGCGTTACGGCTGCACCTCCAGATGGTCGCTCGCAGCGCGGAGTTGATGATAAGCACACTCCAGCGTCTTCCGGGCAGCGCGCCGGCCGGGACGCAGTCATCTGTACTCTCAGATTCGCAGGCGCTCGATATGCTCGACCTGGCTGCCGCCATGGCAAAACCGTACAATGGCCGGTAAGTTCGACGAGGTCGTTTCGCGCCTCCGTTATCCCGTCGCCGTTCGCGGCTGACGCTTGGGCCGGCTCAGTAAAGAGAATCGCGAGGCGTGCATCGATCGGATCGCGCACGCCCTCGTCGAGACGGGCGAGACGCGCCTAAGCCAGCTAGCGATTATCGCCGGCGTTCATCGTAACTCCGTCGCGCCGCTCGTTAAGGCCGCCCGCGAACGCATCGGGCGCGAGACGCCGCCACCGGTTGCGCTGCGCCAGACTTTCCTGGCGCAATCGGCAACCGTCTACCGCAAAGCGATTGAAGGGCACGAGCGCGCGTCGCTGCGCGGCGACGATCGCGTCGCTAACGAGTTTCTGCGCACCGCGAACGAGGCGCTGCGCACCGCTTCAAAACTTGGAGGCATCGATGAGCTCAGACCCGACGCCGGAGCCCAACATCCAACCGTCCGCGTCACGTTCGAAAGCTGGGGAGAAACCGCGCCGCCAGCCGCGCTCGCAGCAGCTGCTCGACTATCGGCCGCACCCGGGGCAGCAGCTCTTTCACGATCGACCGGAACGCTTTCGGATCATCGCGGCGGGAGCGCGTTGGGGCAAGGACACGGCCTGTCTGATGGAGCTGATTCGGCTCGTGACGTCGGCCGCAGCGGAGATGAGCCGGCCTAAAATCCTCATGCCGCGCGTTCACGCATGGATCGTTGGCCCATCATTCCCGCTCCTGTCCGAACCGTTCCGTGTGCTAAAGCGCGTCATTCCGCCGTCCCTGATCGTCGCAACGAACGAATCGCGGATGACGATCGAGCTTGAGGGCGACATCCTGATCGAGTTCAAGAGCGCGGAGCGGCCCGAAACGCTCGTCGGCAGCGGACTCGACGTGCTCTGCCTCCTCGAAGCTGCGCTCATTCCGGAAGAAGCGTTTACAACGTCGCTGCGGCCGCGTCTCGCGAGCCCAGGACGCTGGGGGCTGCTCATCGCAAGCGGCACGCCGAAAGGGCGAAACTGGTTCGCGCGGTTGTACGCGTTCGGCCAAGACCCAGAGCGGCACGACGTTTGGAGCGTCCGGCAGGCGACGTGGGACAACCCGCTCATCGACCCGGCAGAGATCGAATCGATGCGCGACTCGATGCCGGCGCGCGCGTTCTCGCAAGAAGTCGCCGGCGAGTTCGTTAGCGATGACGGTGCCGTCTTTCGCGGCGTGCGCAGCTGCATCGTGTCGCCACAAGCCGCAAGCGGGCGCGTCACGGTCGGAATCGACTGGGGCACGCGCCGCGATCGCACCGCGCTGGCCGCCGTCGATGAGGCGGGGCACACCGTCGGCTTCGATAGCTTCCGGCGTATCCCGTGGTCGCAGATCCTCGATCGCGTCGTCAAGTTCGTCGAGGACCATCGCGCGCAGCTCGTCATTCCCGAGATCAACTCGATGGGCGACCCGCTGGTCGAAGACCTCCAGAGCCGGCTCTCCGGTCGCGCCGTGACGATCCAGCCGTTCCTAACGACGCAGACAAGTAAGCGCGAAGCAATCGACCGCCTTGCGCTCGCGATCGAGCAGCGTCGCATCTCGTTCCCCGATATCCCGCAGCTGGTTAACGAACTCGAGCTGTACGAGTATTCAACGTCGCCGGCCGGCAATGTGCGGTTCAACGCGCCGAGCGGTTTTTTCGATGACGCCGTGATGGCCTTGGCGTTTGCTTGGCACGGAACCGCGACGAGCGGCGCGCAGGAGCACGAAATCGCGGGCGGATATGTGGACCCGGACGGCTGGAGTTCCGTCGTAGACGACTGGCCGAGGCGCCGGTAGGCGGGCCTAATGCCGGTGCGTTCGCGATACTGAACAGTTATCAGCACCAGGACTGCCGCGGACCGCGAGGAGCGTCTCAGTCCTCACGCGGACCAGTGCGAGCCGCCGCGCGGCCGGTTTGCTACGTAAATCACCGTCGCGAGGCAGAATCACATCCGGGGTCAGGATCCAGGGCCACTATAGATAGTTGACCCTGACCCTGGATGAAGGCCGGGATACCCGGTCAGGGGCACCGATGAGGAGCCAACGCTTACAGCGCGTTGGCCTCATCATGCCCGAACGTGCCATCCAGGGTCGGACCAGGGTCAACGTCTGGCCCCGGATAAAACCTTACGCCGTAAGCGTTTATCGCCGTTCCCTCGATTCGCGGTCAGATTCAGGGTCAATCGTTGACCCCGTACGCCGAGTCGAAATCGGGTGCGTCGTGAACGCCGGCTAATCCAAAATAGGACTGCTTCCCCCGCTTCTCGACCAGAACGATCTCGTGAGCCTCGCGAAGCTGGGCAAATGCCCGCTTCCGGTTGCCGCAATCGGCGCCGAGTTCGGCACGCGTAAGTGGCCCGTCGGCGCCAAGCTTCCCCCTTAGGTTGTCGGCCTCGTCGTCTATGGACCCCTTAGTGCGAGCATTGCCAGCCGGCAAAGCATCGCCGATCGCAAAGATCGAGCGATGCGGCTGGGCGTGCATCTCCAGGCGCGCTTCCACCGGCCATTCGGTGCCAGTGACCCCGTTCTCTGACGGCGCCCGCATCTTGTCAATTTTCAGCGCGTGCATTGCACGACCGTTTCGTGAATCCGCCACCAAATGCGCATCGACGCCGGCAAGCCAATGCCGGCTACCCGCGACGAGTTCGCGAGCGGAGTTGGAGGTTGGGCCACGCTTACGCTGGTGATGCGATAGCACGACGACGAGCTGCCCGCTTTGTGCGACCGCCTGAAGCCGATTGCAGGCTAAGATGACGGCGCCGGTTTCATTCTCGTCGATTCCGAACATGGCGCGTTGCGTGTCGATGACGATCATGGCCGGCGAATATCGCGCGGCCAATTCCTCGAGCGTGGGATCAGCAAAGTCGCTGAGCTGTGCCTGTGAACGGCCGTCCTCGCCGTGGAACAGGATGCGCCCTTTCGGAATCTCGGCTTCAATACCGGCGGCGGCCTGGTGCAGGTATGTTCGAAGCAGCGCACCTCCCATTTCGCCGTTAAAGAAAAGAATTGGCCGGGAGTCGCGCACGACGGCGAAGCGCCCGGCGACCGAACGTTCAACCGCAACGCTGAGTGCAACGTGAATCATAAACGCCGTTTTCGCGGAGCCCGTGTCTCCGCTGAGCAGCACGGTTCCAACGCGTGGGATGATGGGATCGACAAGGAACTCGGTCGGCTGGTACGGTTTCGCAAGGAGATCCGCCGCGTCCACGATCGTGAGTGAACGACTGTCGGCGGGCGCTTGTGCGACGCTGTTAGCCGCTCTGGCCGGAGCATACCGGCTAACACTCGCGGCTATTCGATCGACTTCGTCTTCTGGCAGCGGCGGATCGCATCGATCTTGATTTTCGATTCGTAGCGCCTGTTGAATGGCTTGTTCTGAAAAGCCGCTGCGACGCATAATGCCCGCCCGAGATGTAAGTTCGTTGTTTCGCGTACCACTCGCTATCCGATCCGTTGGACCCGCCGTCGCCGTCTTGCGATGGCGTTGCAACTCGTTGACCGCAGCAATAAGCCACGCCGGAACAGGCTCGAGGGTGTCAGGTGCCGACGCTTCCCACGCGTAGGATCGCCCGGTGATATGCAGCGACGGAGGCGCCACAACGTACCCGCCCATCGCGCGAATGTCGATGCCAGGGTACTCGCGCCCAAGTGCCGCTGCGCGACTCGCTAACCGGTTCGTTCCGGCCGCGAAAAAATAGTGCTGCCCACCACCACCCGTCAGCACGCACATCGTGTCGTCGACACGACCGAAGGTCGCGATGACCTGCTCGAGCGATTCCTCGCCGCCCGATTTTACGTCGACATCGAGCACAACCAATCCGGACGGCTCTGTCGCAATGCCGATCGACGCATCGGCCCATTTCTGCCACCATGCCGTAATCGTGTGCGGATCGGTCGTCGCATCGAGCAGCCCGCGCGGCGTTCGCGGATGCTTCGCCGGCGAGGTGCACTTCGGCCACCCACACGAGCAGCGACCGTCGCGCGGCTCGTACACCGGAAACACATGCCATCCGCGTTTGGCGTAGCGCAATGCCGCATCGCCCAGCGACGCCGTAACAACGGCACGCCCGCTCGGTATACGCGCCGCCACTTTCGCGTCCGTCACGCGGCGCCTCGGTAAGGCCGGCTTCGGCCGGGAAAGCACCTAATCAGCGACGTCTGTTTCGGCCGCAAGTCGCGCTTCAACCGCTGCGAGTACGTCTGCAGCGAACTCGGGAGCGAAACGAGTCGAACGCTCGTACGCGCCGGTGTGTTTGTTCCTAATCGATCCGCCGGCGACAAACGGACGGCGCCCGTCGTCGAAAACAAACAATTCGAAATCGATTAGGCCGAGCGCCTCGATCTCGAGCGTCCCAGTTGCCTTCTTGGCGCCGTAATCGCATCGCTCAAGTCCCACAATGCGGAAGCTGGGCGGGATGCAGGGGGATGACTTCTGAGTGTCCGAAGTGCGGGCCTCAGAGTCGCGACCACCTCCCTGCACGAGGTGGTCGTTTTTCATTTCTCCGGAAGTCCGGTGACTTCAGGAGTCGTCGGATAGGGCGGCCTAACATACTTGTGAGCTTCCGCCAATGCCGATGCGATACGGTCGTCTAGGACTTCGAGCGCGAAGTCGGCGAGCGGCAATGGCGGCGGCGTGAAGGCCACGTGCGAGCCGTCCGGCGCGACGGTGTATACCGCCCACGTGCTACAGCCCGGGCATCGCTCCAGGCCGCCCGGCGCCACGGTATACGTCATGCTACAGGGGCACCAGAACGTGATCGGTAGGGGCGATGAGTTACTCATCTCGCTACCGCCTCGGACGTGTCGCCGGCAAGGTACTGGTCGATCGCCTGACGCGGTATGAGCATCCCGCCTTTGGCGAGGCGGACGTACCGAAGCTGCCCTTTGTTTATTAGTTCGTATGCGGCGGTCACTGAGATACCGAGCACGTTTGCTGCGTCGCCGACCTTGTAGGCGAGGCGCTCGAGTTTAGGTGCATGCGAGGCTGCTGTCACCGAGTTTCCCCTCGGCCGCTTGACCGTTTTGGTCATATAGGTCTCCGTTAAGGATGGCGGAAGGTGGCGTACGAGCTACGAGAATAATCGTAGCGAATGCAGTCGCCAACAATTCTAAAGTGAAAAAGTTGTCTGGTGACCAAATCGCGGTCGCTAGGAAGCCTCGCCGCGGAACCCTAGATGCCGGCGAATCCGATGGTTTTCGCAGCGTGATCGACGGCGTATTGCATCGCAATGGGATTAAGCACGCGTCGCTGTGTGCGCGATCTGTGATTTTCCCGAAGCCAAGCGGCGGGTGGTTTCCGTCGTATCTCGACCGCGAGCTAGAGTACGGCTCGCCGATAACCGGCCGCCTTGCCGTTAATATACTGCGTTTGGTTTGGCTCGAGCTTGCCGAGCGAGAACCTGTTCCCACCGGCCCAGACGTGCGACGCATTCTTCGGACTGAGCGTAGACTTGCGTTCCTGGCGCGCGGCGCCGACGGAGACGGTCTAAGCGACGCCGTCGATCAGCTGGGTATCCCAGGAGGCGCTATCCCGCCGACGGCGCTACCCTCATTTCTTGCCCAGTTAGTTCTGCAACTCGAGCAGAACAAAGCACCGACGATAAACGATATTATAGACGCAGCAGCCGACATGTATGGTGCCAATAGCGTGCGCTCGTCCTCCAATCGTGTCAGCATCGTCGCCGACCACGTTCGTGTAGTGGACTACCTTTTGTCGAGTTCGGAATTCCGGGATTCAACGATCCCGGACTCAACAGGTAGATTTTCTGCGCTGAATCCGGACTTTGTGTGTGCGACCTGCGGCCATGAAACACTTGATGAGTTCGTTGACATCGTGAAACGCGACGGAACAATCACGCGCCGTGAATGCGCCGATATCTTTGGCAGACGGCTTTGCGTAAAGCATTATAGCGTCGATGAAGTCGCGGACGCTTTCGTTGTGCAAAGAGTGCCGTAGCGCATGCCGGAGAGCGATGCAAGTGCTTCTACGGAAAAAAAGAAGCGTAAAGCATCCGGTCGGGGCACGGTTGTTAAGTATCGCGACGGATGGGCGGCGGCATTCGTCGAACGCATACCTGATCCAAGAACGGGAAAACGGCGACGGCGCTACTTGTACGCCAAGAAAAAAGGCGAGGCCGAAAGTAAGCTTGCCGACGCACTAATCAGAGATGCGAAGAAGCCCGTGTACGGCGATGACACCGAGCGCCTCGGCTCCTATCTAATGCGTTGGTTCGAGGAATCGGTCAAACCGAATGCTTCTTCCGCTACGGCGCTGACCTATGAGAGCACATTACGGGCGCATGTGATACCAGCGATCGGTAACGTCAAGATCTCTGCGCTCTCGAGTCATACCGTGCAGCGCCTTTATGCCAGACTTCGAGAAAACGACATCGGCTCAAGAACCGTGCAGAAGATCCACGCGGTTCTTCATCGCGCTTTCGCGTCGGCCGTGCGCGCTGGCTTACTTGACCGTAATCCGGCGTCCCTTGGCAAAGATGTTCCAAGGTACCGGGCGCCTGAGCGCGAGCCATTAACTGAGACGCAAGCACGTGCGCTGCTAGAGGCCGCCCGTAGCGATCGTTTCGAGGCGCTCTACGTACTCGCACTGACGACCGGCGCGCGTCAGGGCGAGTTGTTCGCGCTTCGATGGCGCGACCTCGACGTCGACAAAGGCGAGCTGATGATTCGCCGTAGCCTTCAAGATGGCGCGAACGGTGCGCCGATTGCCGGCGCAACCAAGACGCGCGCGAGCCGCCGCCGATTTGCCCTCGCGCCGATCGCACTCGCCGCGCTGCGTGCGCATCGTGTACGATCCCGCGACGATGGCCTCAGCAGCGGCGACGGCGATCTCATCTTCGCGGCAGAAAATGGCGAGCCGATCCGTCGACAGAACTTCTTGCGACGGCAATTCTATCCGATGCTCGAGCGAGCCGGCCTGCCGAAGATTCATTTCCATGACTTGCGACATACCGCAGCGACGATCGCTGCGGCAAAGGGGACCCCCGTCGTCGCCGTCGCTGCGCTGCTCGGGCATGTCGACCCGACGATAACGCTCCGGACGTATCAGCACGCATTTGAAGGCGCTGCTGGCGACGCCTCAAAGCGGCTCGGCGAGGCTCTTGGGAGGGTGCCGTCGGGAAGAAAGCGTCGCCAAAACTGAGCCTTGCTGTTGTATGGAATGTTGTACGATTCGTCACTGTGCGGGGATACGAAACGCCAAACCCTGATGGAATAGAGCTTTTCGATATGCCGAGAGTGGGAATCGAACCCACGACACCAGGTTTTTCAGACCTGTGCTCTACCGACTGAGCTATCTCGGCGAGTCGGACTAGAGGAAGTATGTGAAGTCCGCGGAGTGGTCCTTCAAGCGTCAGGAAAGATAGCGCATAACATCGTCGACAGCCGTACGGCGCACCGGCGGCGGATCGATCGCAGGATCGCCGAGATAAATGAACGCGACGATACGATCGCCCGGCGCGAGAGCCAAGAACGCATTCACCGCGGCATCACGCGCCATTCCGCCCGTTCGCCAGATCGCGCCCACGCCGAGTGCGTGTGCGGCGAGCAGCGCATTTTGCGCCGCTGCGGCGGTCGCCGCGAAGTCTTCTTCCGCCCGTACCGGGTCGTCGCTCGTCGTCGTGCTAATCGCGAGGATGACGGGCGCGCGCAGCGGCTTCGTCGCTTCCCTGCGCAGGTACGCCTCGCGGTCTGCGCCGGTAAGCGTCGTACGCGTGGCTTCGCTCGTGGACCATTCCTCGCCGAGGCGCGCCCGCGCGTCGCCGCGTACGACAGTAAATCGCCACGGTTCCGTCAGCTTGTGGTTCGGTGCGGCGACGGCGGCTTCGACGATGCGACGCACCGTCGCGTCGGACACGTCGCCGTCGAGCTTCGCTATACTGCGGCGCGTGAGCATCGCTTCGAAGACATCCATCGTGCTACGGTACCCGGTGAGGACGCAAAGAAGCCTCGATGACTCGAGACTTCTTTGCGAAGCTGGCGACGTTGATGGGGCTCGAACCCACGACCTCCGCCGTGACAGGGCGGCGCTCTAACCAACTGAGCTACAACGCCAGGCTCGTGGTGGGCACGGTTGGGATTGAACCAACGACCCCCCGCGTGTGAAGCGGATGCTCTCCCACTGAGCTACGCGCCCGTGATTGGGAGCCCACCCCGACCCAACGAAGACGGAGTATACCGTATAGGTCGAGCGGTGTCCATCCGCGTACTTTCGCGGACGTGCGGGGTTTACTCGCGGCTTGCGCCTTCCTGTTCCTCTTCGTCGTCTCGAACGCTGCCGCGCAGAGTCCGTCGACGTCCAGTGTGGTCGCTCGCTCGCATCGCGACGTCTCGAGCGCGAACTCTGCCGCGCGCGCCGCGTTCGACGACGGTCTGACGCTGTTGTACGCGTTCGCGCCCGAAGCCGCCCGAGCGTCCTTCGCGCGGGCGGCTTCGGCCGACCCCGCCTTTGCGCTTGCCTGGTGGGGCGTCGCGATGTCGCACGGTCCCAATATCAACACGAATTACGAGCCCGCCGAGCAGCGCGCCGGTCATGAAGCGATGCTTAAGGCCCGCGCTCTTGCGACCAACGCCTCGCCCGTCGAACGAGCGCTCATCGATGCCGCCTACAGACGATTCTCGTTCAGCGGTTCGAATGACGGCGACCGCTCGGCACGCACGTACCGCGATGCGATGGAAGCGGCTGCGACGACGTATGCTCGCGATGACGACGTACAGACGCTCGCCGCCGAAGCCGAGATGGACGTCGATCCGCCGACCGGCAATGCCGATACCATCAAGCACTTGCAGACGGTACTCGCACGCAATACCGAACACATCGGCGCTAATCATTTTCTGATCCACGCATTCGAAGACACGCCGAACGCGAGCGACGCGGTACCTGCGGCGCGCCGTCTGTCGGCGTTGACGTTCGAACCGGCGGCCGAGCATCTCGCCCACATGCCGGCCCATGCATACATGCGCGCGGGCCTCTATCACGAAGCCGGCGTCGCCAACGAGCGCGCGATCGCACTCGTCGGGGCAGCACGCGCGATCGACCCCAATGCGCCGGCAACTTACTTCGATCACGATTGCGACTTCGGAGTCAAGGCGTTCATGATGGCCGGTGAATACGCGCGTGCGCGCGCCTTGACCGGACCCTGCGCACATAACGGCCATAGCCTCGCCTCGACCGTCGACTTACGGTTTCACCGCTGGAACGAACTGGCGGCCGACGAGCGCGGCGAGGTGGCGAGCGGCATGCTCGCCGTGCATCAGGGAAATCTCCCGCTCGCGAAAACGCATCTCGCTGCGCTGCGTAAAACGCAGGGCGGCGTCGCCGCGGTCGCCGCAGGCGTCCTCAACGCCGCGATCGCTCGCGCGAGCGGCGATCCTGCCGACGAGATACGGGCGCTCGAAGCGGCGGTCGCGGCGCAAGATGCGCTCGGGTATAGCGAACCGCCGGCGTTCTGGTATCCCGTGCGTGAAGCGCTCGGCGGGGCGTACTATCGCGCCGGACGCTTCGCCGATGCGGAGCGCACGTTTCGCGCGGATCTAACGCACGATGCACGCAACCCGCGCGCGTACTTCGGCTTAGCGGAGACGCTCGAACGCGAGCAACGTCCCGCAGCGGCGGCGGCCATGCACGCCGAATTCGAGCGCGCTTGGCAGCATGCGGACGCAACGCTCGAGATAAACGACCTATAACGTGCTCGAGGGCTTTCGCCACGTAACTCGCTTTCGGGTCGCGTTCGCCGACGTCGACATGCTGCGCCACGCGAACAACATCGCGTATTTGCGTTGGGCCGAAACGACGCGCACCGAGTATTTCGCCGATGTTCTAGGATCGGAGATCACGAGCGCGCGCGGGATGATTCTCGTGCGCCTCGCGATCGATTACGAACGTCAACTCTCGTATCGCGAGGCGGTCGCGATCGGTTGCCGCGTGAGCCGCATCGGCACCAAATCGTTCGACTTCACGCACGAGATCTGGAGCGACGACGCGCACGAAAGGACAGCAGTCGTCGTCAATACCGTGGTCGCTAACGATTACGATCTCGGTCGCACCATCGCATTTCCGGACGACTGGCGCGCGAGAGTTCTCGCGTACGAACCCCAGACCCCGCATACGGCGGCAGGGCGCCAAACGGCCGAAGCGAATCGAACTGCTTAGTCTTTCCAAGGATGTCGCGGGCGCGTAGCTCAGGGGGAGAGCGCTACATTGACACTGTAGAGGTCATAGGTTCGAAACCTATCGTGCCCACCACCTTAAAGCCTGTAACCACAGGCTTTTTTGATGCCCTGGGCTCTTTGGAACGAGTAATGAAGTGCTCCGTGCAACCTATTTTGCAACCTAAGGCTTAGAAGCGCGCGAAGAGGGCTTCCCTTGTTTCGTCGCCTTCCATGAGCGCTCGATCTCGTCGGCCGCGGTCGTTTGCAGGTCGCCGATGAGGTGCGAGTACCGGTCGAGCGTCAATCGCGTCGTCGAATGCCCAAGCCGCTCGGCGACAACCTTGGCGGGGACACCCTGCAAGAGAGCAAGCGATGTCATTGAGTGTCTGAGGTCGTGGATCCGAAGCGGCCACAAGCCAGCGGCTTCGCATATTGGCTTGAAATGCGATCGGCGCAGGTTGCTGCGTCGTAGCGGCGTCCCCAAGGTCGTCGGGAAGAGCAGGTCGGACCCATGTGCTTCCTTCTGCGCCTCGCGCTTACGCGCGTTAAGGGCAGCGACGGTATCCGCGCCGAGCGTGACGAGCCGTCGTGACGTCTTGTTCTTCGTCTTGCCGACCTCGATGCGCCCGGAGACTTCAAGAAACGAGCGACTAACGCTCAGCGTCCGCTTCACTAGATCGACGTCGCTCCACCGAAGCGCCAGCGCTTCTCCTAGCCGTAGACCGCCCATCGCGAGCAGCATCCAAAGGGCCGCATATCGGTCGTCGCGCGATGCTTCAATGAAGCGCGCCATCTCCGCCGGCTGGAGGGTTCGTGTTTCCGGTGCGCTTAGGGTTGGCCGCTCTGCAAGGCCAAACGGGTTGACTTTCAGGTAGACGCGGCGGCGTATGGCAACCTGAAAGGCGCGGTGCATGACCGTTGCCACGCGAGCGACGACGCTTGCGGACCTTCCGTCGCGGCGCAGCGCATCGTACATCTGCTCGACGCGCGCGACGTCGAGGTCCTCGAGCTCGATCGACCCCAAATGCGCAGCGGCATGTAACCGCCACGCTCCCTCATAACCGACAAACGCCGTCGGCGAGAGCTTGTGCCGGATCGAGTCAATCCACTTATCCATCCAAGAGCCGACTGTGCCGGGCGCACGTGGCTGGATCGACCCGCCGCCTTCTGAGCGCAGATCCGCTACACGCCGTTGCACCTCTGCGATCGAAGGACCGGAAATCCAGCGGCGCCGGCGCTCTTTCGTATTCGGGTCGCGGCCAAGGTCAACAACCAGTGCAAACGAGCCGTTAGCACGCTGGATGATCGAGCCTTCGCCTTTCTTGCGCCGAGGATCTTCTGGATCGCGACGGCGGTCGGCGACCGAAGCAGAACCGCCGTTGGTACGGACAACGACGCCTTTGCTCTTCTTCCGCCGTTTCGGCTTGGCTAGCGCGCGTTTAGCCATAGCTGCTTACCTCTAAGTCACGGGTCCCTTATCGCGGATAATCGCCGTGACCTTGACGCTCACCCTTTCTTACGTGTGCGCTTCACGTGCTCGCGTACGCGCTTTGCCGCTTCGCGTCTGGATCTCACGGCTTCATGCCTCTCTTCCATTTCCCGTCTCTCAGCGGCGCGCTTTGCGGCTCGGCGCTCTTCACCGGATGTTGCTCCATGCAGCTTCACGGACAAGAGTCGTACCGCGACCGCGACACCCTGCTCCGGCTCTTCGACCGTGCGTCCGTTCAATATAAAGCGGCGTCGTGGTACAAACTTTTTTGAGTCCATATCAAATACGGTTGAAATCCTCTTGAACTCCTCACCAAACTCCACAGCAGCGCTCATAGCGAACGATAGCCTTGGTGAGACGTTCTCGGCGGGCTTTCGCGTAAAGAAGTCTTCTAAGAGTGCCCGCGTTCTTTCCGACTTTCGACTGAGCACCCGCTTCTCGATCAAGTAGCGTTCCATCGCCTCAGCAAACGTCTTGAAATGCTCAGGATAGATAAGAAACGCTACATCACTATCGATTGAGCGCTGCGGCCGCACTGGCAGTTTGGCCTCGCAATACTCCTCCCAAGTCACCGCCGCTTCCCACTGATCCGCCTGATCCGCATCCGCGAACCGTGGATCTCTCCGGATGGCCTTTGCGATGGTCTTACAGTCTTCGACAGCCATTCGCACATCGAGATTCGGTCGAGGATTCAACACTCGCTCAACCCATCGATGCGGCTTATTGCAAGCGAGATTGAGATCCAGAGTTGACAGGCCCGCACGTTCTAACGACTTCGAGAGCCAGCTTCGGAAACGCGCGGAATCCGCTTGACTCATCCTAGGTCTTGTCGGTCTGCCCATAAACGGCATTACGATGTTGTTACTGGGCTTCCTCTAGCCATAATTGCTGGCGTACGTGAGCGGTCTTTGCGTATCTTGCATTGGCATGAGCACACGATTACGAGATTCGGCTCCCGGCACGCGCGTAGACTACGGACGACTCCTCACGATCCGTGAGGCCGCCGCGCGCCTCGGCGTGAGCAGAACGATGCTGTACTCGCTGATGGACACTGGAGCCATCGCATACGTGCGAGTCGGCGCTGACCGTCGCATCTCCGAGGCCGCGATCGACCGGTACATCGCCGCTAACACGGTCGGCGGTGCGCGATGACACGCGCCGCTGCACCGCCGCCCGAACCGCTACGGCGAGACGCAATCGAGCGCGTGCGGCGTACCGGAACAGCGGCGCTAAGCAAGTGACGCACATGGAAGAAGGTCCGAAAGCGCAGATACAAAAGGGGGCCGCGCCAATGAGAGACGCTCTACCCGGTGCAGGGGCAGAGCGCGACGGCCGTGTTCCGGTTTCGCGCGATAATTCCCCGTCCACACCCCCTGTCCACATCGGCGATGCCGACGGTACTGCCCGCGACACGCGCTTCCGCGTTGTTAATTTGCGGCCCGCGGATGACGCCGGCAGCGTCATCGCCCGGTTCGACGTCGAGTTCGCCGACGTCGGCGTCGCGATCCGGCAGATGCGGCTGCACCGTCGACGCGGGGCCTTCTGCGTCGAAACGCCGGGTCGCATCGCAATGTGGCTGCCCTCTCGATGGGAGGAGCATGCATCGATTGATCCCGAGCTGCTCGAGGAAATCCTCGAGGCCGTGCTTGCTCGGCTCGACGCCGATCGGGAGGGCGTGGCATGATCTCGCACGACGTCATCCACGAAGGCGTCGCCGCCTTATGGCAGCCCGGCGCCGTTACGGAGGTCCGCGCGCTCAAGACCGCACAGGGGACCGCCTCGGGGTACTTCGACGACGGGGATGCGCTCATGAGGAGCGTCCGACAGCTCGACGAGCAGCACGTCCCCGCCGTCTACGCGACGATTAATCCCGTCGTCCCGGCGCTTCTCGCGCGGAGCGCGAATCGTGTGACCGCGTACGCTCGCGATACGACGCAGGACGCGCACATTGTCCGGCGGTCGCGACTGCTCATCGACCTGGACGCTCGACGCCCAAGCGGCATCTCGGCAACTGACGCCGAGCACGAGGCAGCGCTTGCCCGCGCCGTGGTGATCCGCGAGTATCTTCGCAAGCGGGAGTGGCCCGAGCCGCTGTACGTAGACAGCGGGAACGGGGCGCATCTCATTTACGCCATCGACCTCCTTAACGACGTCGACGCAACGCAACTCGTTCGCGGCGTATTACTGGTGCTTGCGGAGCGATTCGGCGACGATGTCGTCGAGGTGGATCAGTCGGTGCATAACGCCGCTCGTATTGCTAAGATACCCGGCACATGGGCGCGCAAGGGCGATAACCTACCGGATCGTCCGCACCGGCAGTCGCGCGTTATTGATCGTCCCGACGACTTTGGCACGGCCGTTGTTGCAGAAGAACAACTTGCCGCACTCGTCGGCGAGTTCAAGTCACGGGCGCCACAGTCGGTCTCAACCGCACTTAGCGGGTCGTTCGACCTCGAGGCGTTCCTCGCACGGCATTTGCACGTAAAGCGCGGGCCGGAACCGCATGATGGCGCCCTGCGATGGATTGTCGACTGCCCATTTGATTCGTCGCATCAGGGGACGTCCGCAGCGGTTTTGCGTCTCGACGCTGGGCGCGGCGCAATCATTTACAAGTGCCAACATAATGGCTGCAGTGATCGGCGGTGGGAAGACGTGCGTGCACGTTATCAGTCCGTTCGTACATCCTCGGCAAGCGGAGCTTCGCTAATCAGCAGAGCTAGTGGCGTCGAGATCTCGGCAGAGGAGCGATGGCCTTCGCGAGTTGTGTTAGAGCAGCAGACTGCGCCTGCGGCTCTACCGGTCGAACTTGTTCCGGAACCGCTGCGTGCTAACGTTGCCGACATTGCTGCGCGAATGTCCGTTCCCATTGGGTTCGTTGCGATTCCGATGATCGTGGCTCTCGGCTCCGTCATCGGAACCTCGATGGCGGTAAAGCCAAAAAAATACGACAACGCATGGTACGAATTCGCAAACCTTTGGGGTGCACTGGTAGCTGAGCCCGGGATGCTGAAATCACCCGTGCTTTCCGAGGCATTGCAGCCGCTCTACGGCCTCGCGAAGACCGCGCGAGACGCTTACGCGGAGAAGCGCATGCTGTTCGATGAAAGAGTCGCGATATCGCAGCGGAGCGTTGATCAGCTCGAATCAGAAATCAAGAAACGATCCCGAAATGGCGTTGACGTTGCAGGGCTCGAGCAGCAACTAGCTGCGCTTTGTACGGAGCGGGGCGAACCGCCGATTGAACCGGCCTACATCGTGCACGACGCGACCATCGAAGCACTCTCCGTGATACTGCGAGACAACCCTCGTGGCGTTATGCAGGTGCGCGATGAACTCGTCGGATTCTTGCGGTCGATGGAGAAACAAGGACGCGAGGGTGACCGCGCATTTTACCTCGAGTGTTGGTCCGGTAAGAACCCTTACAGCACGCATCGCATCGGCCGCGGGAACGTCCATATCGACCGGCTGTGTCTGTCCGTGCAGGGCACGATTCAGCCGGGACCATTGCGCGAGCTTGTAGCCGAAGCGGAACTCGGCGGGGGCGGGGCAGATGGCCTCATCCAGCGCTTCCAACTATTGTCGGTTTTGTCGGTTATTTCGCCCTGGAAAAATGTGGATCGTGCACCCGATGTGGAGGCAAGGAACCGCGCCGAGCGCGTTTTTCGTCTCGTTGATCGGTTAGACGCGTCGCTTCTCGCGACTAATAGTGGTCCTGTTCCCTTGATCTGCTTTTCGACGAGCGCACAGACGGTATTTGACGACTGGCGAGCTGATCTCGAGCATCGAATCCGCGACGATAACCAGCCCGCTACCTTCCGAGCCTTCATCGCTAAAATGCGGAAGACAGTCCCGGCACTCGCTCTCATCTTCCATCTGTGCGGGGCCGTCGAGACGGGCGAAAAGTCGCTGATCTCCGCGGAATCGATTGAGGATGCGTGCGCTTGGGGCGAGGTCATCGAGTCGCATGCCCGGTGGCTGTACGAGCCGCGACGCGTTCGGGACGCGGCGGGTCTCGCTCGGCATGTTAAGTCGGGGAAAATCGAAGACGGCGCAACCGTCCGATCGATCCAAAATCGGGGTCTCGCCGGACTCACGACACGCGATAGATTGGGCGCGGCACTCAGCGTCCTGGAGACGGCGCATTGGATACGCTTGGAGGAGACCCGGCCTGGAAAGCAGGGCGGAGCGCCGAGCGAGATTGTTCGTATTCATCCGGAGCTGCGGGGAATTGCATCATGACCTGGGTCGAGCGAGCACTCAGTCGAAAAACGCGTTTTGAAGCGCAACCTGCGAAAATAACCGACAGAACCGACAAAACCCCTAAAGAAAGCTTGGCGGAGGTCGGTATTGTCGGTTCTGTCGGTTATTTTCCAGAACAGACGTGTGATTTAGCATTTCAGGCGGCGCGTGTCGTTGTTGGCCAGGTTGCCGAAACGATCGTTGGCCCGTATCGGGTAGCGCGGCCCGAGCCGGGAGTTCTGGGGTGGACGACGGACGGGAAAGTGTGCCGCGGCTGCGGCCGGCTTGACGTCGTCCGCAGATGCGACTTTGTCTGCAAGGACTGCTTGCGTTGACGCCGTCGCACGCGACCACTTCCGCCGGGGCTGCAGAAACGCTGACGACCGACGCGATCTCCGTTGAGTACGCGGAGATTATAGCTGGCCTCGATCCGGCCCAGGTTCAAGCGATCTGGTTGGCAACGCTGTTCGGGCGCCGACCGCCCAGTGACGCACTCGCTGAGCGCGCGCGGATGCTGACGGACCTTCGCGATCGCGTCGGCCGCGCTCGTAAGGGTACGCTCGCATGACGCCGTACGACCGGCTCTGCGCCATCTGCGCTCAAGAACTACCGAAGCGCCGCACGCTGTTCTGTTCGCTGGCATGTAGCCGGGAGGGTCAGCGTCGCCTATCTCAGCGCCGAGCGCAAAAATCAGGCGATGTCGTAACGCTCGGAGGCGACGACGAAACGCTACGCACCATTCGAGCGACGTACAAAAACGCCGACGAAGCGGAACTAGCAGTCCGGCGCTTTCTCGAAGAGCGTCGGCTTCGAGAGGAAGCCGCATCTGCCGAAGAAGTCGTTATCGCACGTCTTGACGTTACGGTCTCCGGCGACGATTCGACAGTAACCGCCTTCTACGACCGTAATCCCCGCGCGCTGTGTTAGGATGGTACCGTGACGATCCAACTTCGCCTCGAACTTGCCCGTCGTGACGGAGCGCCGGCGGACGACGTCGCCGTCATGCGAGTCCTGTCGCGAGTAACTGATTCGGTAGCGGCAGCACTGGAACACGACGGCTACGCCGTTAAGGCGAATCCGGGGGAGTCGACGGAACCAAGGACACGCGCAAGTTAGCGTAGTGACGTTAGCGTATCTTGCGGGCTCCCGTCTGCTCTGATCGCCGCCGGCTTAGACGCCATGAGCATGGGCGAACCGTACAGACAACGTCCTAATCCCCCACTTCAGTTTGTTCGGAAATTTGAGGGCGAATGTGGGGTGAACGGCGGGTGAATGTAGGGCGATTTTTGCGAAATTACCGCTGCTTCGGCGGCAAATCCCCGTAGAAACCCCGTAGAAACACCGTACAAATCAGCCGCTTTTCGGCAGGCCAGCAAAGCGCGCTCGACTTCGGATCATGCGGAAAAGTTAGGGAAGAATTGGGGAAAACTCCGTGAAGAATTTCACGAAAGCGTCGTTGCCGCATGAAACGCAAAGTCATTAGTGGACAAAGGAGCGCTTCGGCGGACGACACGCGATAACACTACGAAAAACGCCGGCGGTAAGCGCGAGATGATGCCACGATCACGGTCCGTCGACGGCTTCGGATCGAATGGCGGTAATCCGGGGGGATAACGGTGGTGTATTCAGGCGACCTTCTCCGCCCCGCGCGAACGAAAGGCTGCGATAACATAGCGGGAAAAAGCCTCTCGTGAGCACAAAGTCGTGCGATAACAGTCCACTACGAGCTAATTAGCGCAAGGGGTATCGACTGATCCTTAAGATGTGCTAGAATGTCTACAATGCGAGAAACGAAAAACATTGCCAGCCGGGCTGAAAACGATTCGTGCAAACCGACTCGATCGCCAAGCTGGACACCTGAGGCGCAAGAACGCATCCTAACCGCGATTCGAAACGGTGTACCTCTGGAGCGCGCGCCACTTGCTGGCAACGTCTCCTATGCGCAATTTTGCACCTGGCGCCGGGCCGATCGGCAATTCGCTCGTGCGGTCGAGGCTGCTCGCGCTTTCAATCGTGAGGCGCAGATGAACGTTTTGCGTCGCGTGATGAGTTCTGATGCGGCGACGCGGCCACTTTGACTTTCCGAGAGGAACAAGATCTAATGGTAACACTCGACGGCGCAATGCAGCGCCACGTATCCCGCTTCGACGGCGATGCCCCGAAGCTGACCGATAACGACCCGCGCATCGCCGCGCGCGAAGCGTTGAGCCGCCAGTTGGGCGGAGTCGCGCTCGTCGTCCCGCGACAGATGGCCACGGAGCCGGACGCGTCGCCGACATCGCCTTACGGCGCGTTGCTGGCCGGCTTGTGGCGCCACTAATGGCGCGCCACGACGCGATCGAGGAGTTGCGCGAATCGGCGCGCGACAAACGCTCGCTCGCGCAGCTCCGCAGCGCCCCGCACGACGACCCGGAAGACGCGCGCAATCGCATTATGCCGCTGTGTTCCGCTGTGTTGTCCGCCGTCGAGCGCGAGGCGCAAGCTCAGCGTGACATAACCGAATCACGGCGTGCGTTGATTCATTCGGCTCGCCTGCTCAAGCAGTCGCGTGACCACTCTGATTACGCCTTAATTCGCACGGCCGAATCCGTTCTCGGCGCCGAGGTGACTCTATGACTCAACTTGACCAGCACGACTTCCGCGCCGCAACCGTAGACGCGAAGCGGCGCCTCGAAGGTGCCAAGAGATTGCAGCACCTCGCCGCTCGGCGCGCGGCCGAAGCGTTCTTGCAGGGCTCGCCGCCAGCTACCGACGACGTTGTCGGACACGAGCTCGTGTTACTCGGACTTCGGGCGCTCGAAGTGCGCGCACGTTTCGTGGAGCT
>JAABUX010001993.1_pt1 | contig 29690 bp, 24 predicted proteins | sample 5561851 | NCBI WGS metagenome assembly JAABUX01 (sample SAMN10711883, study PRJNA513361) | rock metagenome | isolation source: Antarctica rocks | place: Antarctica: Victoria Land, Richard Nunatak red sandstone | collected 2016-01-03 | reverse complement strand
GTCCCGAAGTGATTCACGCCGGCTTCCCTCAAGGACGACTCAACGAATCATTCGCTCATCTCGCGACTGATCGACCAGATTGTCAAAGAGCCAACCCGCCGGGGAACACCTCCCCCGACGCGACCGGCCGAAACTTTCCTCTTGACGAGAAAAGCTCCGGCCCAGAAGTTTCTCGCCAGTGTCGACCCAAGTCTAGCTCAAAGCCAGCCCGAACCCAACCACCCACCGAGCAACCATCCCCCGCCCGACTCACCCCCCCGCATCTCGCGGCAGGCCTCATCACCACAGGCGACAAAGGCTATATTACCGTCAATCGCCGGCAGGTCAACAGGCCAGTCTCCCGGTTCGGCTAAATTCCCTCGGCTTAGTGGCCATGCCCCTCGGGGCTTCGGTCGTAAGTCCGGGCGAGTTGGACCATCAATTCTTCGAGCTGGCAATAGTATTCATCCTCTCCCAGCGTCGATTTACGGTCTCGCAGAGCGGCGAGTTGGAGTTCCAGTTCATTCCGGCGACGGATCAGGTCGGGGGCGATTCGCCGGTCTCGTTCGTTGCGGATCAGGTGGAGCTGGTTCGCCTTGAGGCCGTCGGCGGCCGTCCCTCCTTGGGCTTTTCGGGTGAGGCGAATCCCTTCGAACCAGTCGGCGGGAGTCCCCTTGCCGTCGGCGTTGTCGTCGATTAAGGCGTGCTCGGTGCTGAGCTGGGCTTTCGCTTTGTAGAAGTCGGCGGTCTGCTTGCCTGCGATCAGGAACGCTTCGAGGAGTGACGTTTGCCCGTCCTTGTCGAGGTCGGCGTGGGGGTTGGTCCAAGCCTCGGCAAGATATTGACCAAGCCGGGCGTAGTTTTGCTCCTGACCGCTCTTGGTGGCGGTCACCACGACGCGGTCCGGGCCGGACAGCTTGCTCAGAAAGGGGCCGCTCGATGATGAGCAATCGAGGATGGCGACCGAACTCGTGATCGGCTTCAGCCAACCAGCCAGTTCGGTGTCGGTGCAGTCGGGGCCTCGGAGGTTGAACTTGGCTGCGCGGCCGTCGAACGAGCCATGGCCGATCAGGACGAGCCAGAGCGGACCCGGCGGATTGGTCCTGGCCCGATCCACCAGAAAGTCCCGCAGCCGGTCGTGGTCGGTGATGACAGGCTCGGGGGATTTGTCGATTCCCTCGGGTTTGGTTGCACCGATCACGACAAAGTCGGCCCCGCCCTTGCTTGCGGCGTCGCGCCAGCGGGTGGTCCAGGACTGAAACGCGACGCCATATTCGGGTGTTCCAGGGGTTCCCAGCACGACGAGCACGGTGGGGCGTTCCGGGTCGGCGGGACCGAGGAATACCGCTAGACAGACCGAGACGAGCAAGCTCATGGCGAACCTCGAGCGGAAAAGATCAGGCGAGGCCGTTGAACCGCCGGATGCCCCACTCGGCGGCGAGGCAGACGATGGCCACGAGGAAATACAATGGTTGATGCCACAAGGGGGCCGTCCAAGGCTCGACGACCGGCGCGGCGCGCGAGGGCAGGCTGGCGGCGAAGGCGGCGAGTTGGTCGCCATCGACGACCTCGCCGTGGGTCTGAGTGGCGAGGGCGGTCATGGCGGCGCGGTTCGGTTCGAGGCGGGCGAACTCGTCGGCCGCCGGTTGCGCGGCCCAGCCGGCTTCGCGGGTGCCGATCGTCGTACCATCGGGGGCTGTGGCGGTGGCCGCGAAGCGGTAAGGGCCGGGCTGCTTGGTCACGACCGACGCGAGGTAAGCGCCCGGTTCGTCGGTCGTCGGCTCGGCGGGGATGAGGAGGTGGCTCGCGTCGGGTAAGATCACGTCGACGGCCACCTTGGCGTCGTCGAGCGGGTGGTACTGCGCGTCGCGGGCTCGAACCACCACTTCGACGGTAGGGGCGGTAGCGTCGGGCTTGGCCCGGAGGGCGACTTCCACGCGGCGGGGGACATCGGCGATGAGCCAGCGGACGGTTTGCCGCCACGAGCGGTCGAGGTCGGATTCGGTCGGGTCGGGGCGGCGAAGCCCCCAGCGCCAGAGGTCGCCGATCAAGAGGGCGGCGACATGCCCCTTGCCGAACGGTTGCGCGACGAGGGCGGGGACCAGCTCGTCGGCGGCGTCGCGAACCTGCGCGAGCACGGCGGCCCCCGGCTTGATCCCGCCGACGCCGTTGGGGGCGGCGAAGGTGGGCATGGCGGCGAGACGGGTCCGTTCGTCTTCCTCGGTCTTGCGGGTCCGGACCCAGGGCTGGAGCCAGCCTTCGCGAGTCAGGACGAGGCGGTGGTCGGCAGCTTCGGAGGCGGTGTCGAGGGTGGGTTCGCCGACCCGGTCGAGGTAGACGGGGAGGAGGTCGCCAACGGGGGTCCGGTCGTACTTGCCGGCGGCGAACGAGTCGGGGCCGCCGAGCATGAGGAACCCGCCGCCGCGCTGGCTGACGAAGTTTCGGAGCAAGGTCATCTGGTCGGCGGTGAAAAAGCTGGCCTCCACGTCGTCGAGGATCACGGCGTGGTAGCCGAACAACCCCTCGGCGGTCTTCGGGAAGCCGTCGCGGAGTTCGGTCTCATCGAGCGTCCCGAGCCGGACCAGAACGGGCTGGTCGGCGGCTTCGACGGTTTCGGCGTCGGGGTTATCGAAGCCGTTGAAGAGGGGCGAGGTCGTCCGGGAGCCGCTGGCCTGGAAGTCGAATTTAGGCTGACGCTTGGCGATCCGGATCAGGCCGACGAGCTGGACCTGCTCGTCCGCCGCGATCGCCCGCCGCAAAAACTTGAATTCCCAGCTTGGCCGACCGCTGACGTAGAGGACGCGGTATGGGCCTTCTCCTTGATCGACCACGACAAGCCGGGTGTTGTTGGCCAGAGTCTGCTCGTCGGACGGGGACCCTTCGGGCAGGCTGGCCGCGGCGACCGACGAGGCGTGGACCCGGTAGAACTGGACCCCCTTCTTGTCGGGGCGGAACTGGAAGCGGAAGGCGAGCGGTTTGGCGGTCGCGGCGGCATCGGCCGGGGTCGCTTCCTGGCGGGCGACCTCGCGACCGGCTTCGTCGAGGACGACGACGCGGATCGCCTCGTCGCGGAAGCCGGTGGCGTTGACCTCGGCGCGGAGGACGATGGGGGCGGCCTCGAAATTGGCCTGGCTGACCGACACGTCGCGGACGCCGATGTCGCGCCCGGTTCCCCTCGATGGTGGGACGACCGGGTAGATCGGCGGCAAATCCGCGACTTCGAGGTCCCCCACGTCGGTCCGGTTGCCGTCGGTCAGGACGAGGACACCGGCGAGCGGGAGCCCCCGGAACCGGCGACCGAGGGCGGCGAGCGATGATCCCAGCGTCGATCCGGTCCCGTCGAACGTGAGGGCGTCCAGACTTTCAACCCCGCGGAGATGCGAGTCAAACAGGTAGGGGCGGACGTCGAAGTCTTGCGCCAGGCGGGTCCGCCAGGGGAGGTCGGCGCGGACGTGGTCGCGAACCCAATCACCGCGCGTTTTTGACGTGCTGTCGCCGTCGCGGATTTGCATGCTCTGGCTGTTGTCGACCAAGACGACGAAGGCGTTGGCCCCCGGTTTGGGGCGCGAGCCGGTCAGGAGTGGTTCGACCAGACTGAGGATCAAAACGGCGAACCCGACCGCCTTGAGGGTGGCGGCCAGGAGCTTGGTCGGGCGTCGGGCGCGAGCTCGGGCGTAGGTCCAGGCGAGGAGGAGCAGGACGACGGCCATCAAAACACCCGCCGCGACGGTCCACTCGGGCGAACCCCAGAGGAGCGCCGAGGCGGTGGTAAGCGATGGCGGCGTGGCTGGTGAAGTCGAGTTCATCGGCCGCTCCCGAGGCGTTCGTAGTAGCGGCGGACCCCTTCGGCGTAGCGGGGGGGAACGGGGTCGCGGTCGATCGGGACGAGGGCGTCGGGGGATTCACGGCGGCGGACTTCCTCGGCGACGCGGTCGCGAAGTTCGCGGATCGGGTCGGCGACCATCTCTTTGAGCTTCGATGGGTCGAGCGGAGCGGCGTGGCGCCGGGCTTCGTCGCGGGCGCCTCGGGCGCGGTCGCGGATGCGGGCGGCCTCGGCGCGGAGGTCGGGGCTATTGAGGAGTTCCTCGACGTCCCGCAAGCGGTCGGACCACTGGCGGAACCCGGTACCGGTGATCGGATTGATCTCCTCGCCGCGCGTATTGCCACCAGAACCGCCACCGCCACCACCGCCGCCAGCCTGGTTTGGGCCGCCGGGGTTTGGCTGGCCGTTGTTGTCAGGGGCGAACCCCTCCATCATCCGGTTGAGGTCGTTGGCTCGATTGCCGCCGCTCCCTCCGCCGCCACCGCCGCCACCGCCGCCCGGCTGGCCGGAGCGCTGGCCCCCTTGCTGACCTCGATCCTGACCAGATTGTTGGCCCTGGCCCTGACCAGATTGCTGACCTTGACCGGCGCCGGGTTGCTCGCCCGGCTGCCGGCCTCCTTCGCCGGGTTGCGGGCCTTGACCATCTTGGCCCTGACCAGACTGCCGGCCTTGACCGGGCTGTTGGCCCTGGCCACGTCCCGATTGCTCGCCGCGCCCTGGCTGGCCTTGCTGCTGACCGGGCTGTTGACCCGTTCCAGGTTGCTGCCCTTGTGCCTCGCCCGGTTGTTGACCCTGACCGGGTTGCCGGTCTTGGCCTTCGCCGGATTGCTGGCCCTGGCCGGGCTGACGACCCTGACCGGGTCGCGGATTTTGACCGGGTTGCTGCTGAGCTTGTCTTTGACCTTCACCGGGTTGCTGGGCTTCGCCCAGTTGCTGACCCGGGTTGGGCTGGCGATCTTGACTCGGTTGCCGGCCCTGGCCTGGTTGACGGTTGGAGGCATCGGGGCGACTCGAGGAACGACCGATCTGGTTGGAGGTTCCCTGCCGGGCGGTCTCACTCTGGGCGAGTTGTTCGCCGGTCAGCCCGGGGATCGGCGGCGATTCGCCCGGCTGACGGTTCGCCGGGTCGCTGGGCGGATTGTCGGAAGTCGCGGCGCGGCGGGCGTTCGGTCCGTCGGCGCGGGCGAGGCCGCGGTTGGCCTGGGCGGCGAGGTCTTCGAGTTCGGCCTGGGCCCGCTTGAGCGCGGCGGACTCATCGCCGAGGATGCTCCGGGCCGCTTTTTCGACCCCTTCGCGGAGGCCGTCGAGGGCTTCGCCGGCCAGGCGGGAGGAGCGGGCGGCTTCATCGGGTAGGCTGGCGTGGGCGAGTTGGCCGGCTTCGTCGAGGTTCTTGGGGATTCCCTTCTCGGCCGTCTTCCGGACGGCGTCGAACAGTTCCTTGGCGAGCAAGGGTTCGGTTTCCTCGGCCTCGGTGACGGTGGTCCGCATCTGGTCGAGGAGCTTGTCGAGATCCTTCTTTTGCTGGGTCAGGTTCTCGCCGACGTCGCGGCGGGCCGCGGGATCACGGAGCGACTTCTTGGTCTGCTCGTCCCAGCGGTTGAGCTGGTCGGTGAGCTTGGTTTGCTGTTCGGTCAGGCGGCGGGCCTGGTCGCGCAGCTCGGTGACGTCTTCGGTAAACCGGTCGGACGACTTCTTCCGGAGGTCTTCGCGGAGGTCCTTGAGTTGCCGCTCAGCGCGGGTCCCTTCGTTGAGGGCTTGCGACACCTGCCCATTTTCGAGGGCTTCGGCGGCCTGGCGGACCTGCTCACGCCCTTGGTCGATCTGGGGGCGGGCTTCGGCCATCCGGTCGCGGTTTTCCTCGCGCTCCATCCGCTCGCGGACTTCGTCGGTGTCGCGGAGGACCTGCTGCTCCTGGTCGCGGAGCCGCTTGAGCTGGCGGGCGGCCTCGGCCTTGGCTTCGGGGGTCTTGGCGGCTTCGAGGGCGGCCTGGAGTTCCTTGAGGCGTTCGTTGAGGTCGGTCTGCCGCCGGGCGAGTTCGGCCAGGCGGTTGAGGACTTGCCGGGTTTCCCGCTTCTCCGCTTCGGCCTGGGAATTGTTTTGTTGTGACTTGGCCGACTTCTGCTCCTCGTAGCGGTTCTCGTCGGTCGACAACTCCAGCTCGTTGAGTTGCTGCTGCGACGCCGAACCCCCGCCACCTTGTTGCTGCCGCGAGCGCTGGCGGGACACCTCGAATTCGCGGGCGCGGAGCTTGAGCAAGGCTTGATAGGCGGCTTGCTCGGCGGCGAGGGCGGGCCTGAGCTTGGTGATATCCAGGCCGTTGGTCGCGTCGGTCAGCAGGGTTTCGGCTTGCTTCATCGCTTCAACGGCGGCTGCGAGGTTGGCCTTGGAGGTGGGATCGCGGAGGGCTTGGGCCATCGGCTTGGTCTGGTCGATCGCCGCGGTCTGGCCTTCGCGGATCGCGCCGGCGTCCACGGCGAATGATGGCGAGGCTTCGTCATCCGTTTCGCGGCGCACGAGCGTCCAGGTCGCGGCGATGATCTGCTTTTGCAACTCGGCGAGCTTCTCGGCCTGCTGGGCGTTCCCATTCTGCTGTTGCTCCGACTCCGAACCGCTCGGCGGGGCTTCCCCCTGGCGGAAAATTTCCTCGAAGTGGCGGACCTCGGCGAAGAAGATGTCGCCGGACGTCCGCCTCGGCTGCTCGTCGGGGCCGATGTCTTCGGCCCAGACGTGGTAGCTGATCAGTTGGTCGGGCTGGGCTTTGAGATTTTCCAGGGCGATCAGGTGGTCGGCCACCCGCTTCTTGGCGGCGGGGCTTCCCGGGTCGAGCACGAGGTCGACCGGTTCGCCGCCGGGGGTGATGTAGTTGATCCCGTGGCGGACGACGCCGAAGTCGTCCTCGGTCTTGGCCTGGACTTGCAGTTCCTCGACGGGCGAGACCCGGACGTCGCGGCCCGGTCGGCTCATCACGACGGTGGCGGGGCGATTGGGGGTGACGTTGATCGTCAGGTCGGTGGAATTCTTGTTCCGCCGCCCATCGCGGTCGATGAGTTCGACCTTGTACTTATGCGACTCGGTGAGGGTCCAGGACGCCTGGTACGTCGCTTCGGGTTCGCCCGACTCGGGTTTGGTTGCCGTTGAGCCGGCGACGAGTTCGAGCGGGGTCGCTTGCCCTTTGTCGTCGACCAACCGAGCCTGGGCAACTTCCTTGTTGAGCCGGAAGGTCAGGCCGAGCACCGTCCCTTCGACGGCGGTCACGTGGCGGACGTCGGCGAGCGTCTTCGACTCCAGGCCGGTGTAGCCGGGGTAGGTCAGGTGGGCGTCGACCTTGCGGACCTCGGGGAAGGTGAACACCTTGACCCGATACGTCGGGCTGGTCCCGCCATCGAAGGCGACGCGATAGGACACCTCGCGGTCGACCGCCTCGATGCGCCCGGCGAAGGTGGGATCTTCCAGGCTCCGCGCCATCGACGTCGGTGCGGTTGGCTCGGCGGACTCGACGACGAGTTGAGCACTCCCCGGGACGTTGTTGGCGAATCGGGCGACCACCAGGAGCGGCGTCCCACGCTCGACCTCCGCATTACCGGGGTCGACCTGGATATCGGCGGCGGTGGCGATGCCTTCGACCGCGGCCAATGTCGCCGCGGGGGCCGCAGAGTCGTGGCGTCGGGGAGTCACCCAAAATAAGAGGACCGCCAGGCCGAGGAGCACGAGTTGAGCAAATTTCACCCCTCGGTCGCGCCCGGCGGGGATCACCTGGTTCCAGTCATGGGTCGCCTGATGCTCCAGGGTTTCCCGGATCACGGCGCTCGGGAGGTAGCCGACCACCCGACCGGGCCGCTGCCGGGAATCCTCCTCTAGAGCAGCGAACAACCGCGAGTCGAGGTCGGGGAAATGAGCTTCGACTCGTTCGGCGGCCCGGCGGCGCAACTTGGCCTGGTCCCGCTTCGCCCAGGCATCCCAGCCCAGCTTGATCAAGCCGACGGCGGTCACCAGCACAAGGAACGAGGATTGAGGAAAGACCGCCTGGGCCGCGGGCAGGAAACGAAGAACGGCCGCCCCGATCGCGACGAGGAGGAGCAACCCAGCCAACCAGAAATTAGAGTAATGCAGTGACACCCGCCGGGCCACGCGGTCGAGGGCGGTTTGCAGTTCGCGATTCATCATGGCGATCATGTCCCTAAAGCCGAGGCGGGACGAGGGAGTCGAGCGCGATCGACCCGGCCCGCCAGCCAGGTTTCGCCGATCAGGAGGGCGATTGCCGCCAGGACCAACCACCGCCACAACTTTTGCCGCCCTTCGAGTTCGGCGGTCTGCATCTGCCGGAGCGCTTCGGCGTCGAGCTTTTGCCGGGCCGAATCGCCCGCGAGCTTGACGCCGAACTGTTCCAAAGTTTCGTTGGCCAGCGGCCCGGTCCGGCTCTCGCTCGGGTCGAGGTTGACGGCGAAGGTCCGGACAGCCTCGCCGTCGGGATCGAGGCGCCGCACCGAATAGATCCCCGGCAGGTCGGTCGCGATGACCGCCTCGTCGCTGGCTTCGACCGTTGCGCCATCTGGTTTGTGGACCGAAATCACCCCGCCCACCGCCGACAAGCCGAGGTCGGGCAAGACCACCCGGTCGCCGACCAGATAGCGCTTCGGGTCGCGGCTCGCCGCCCCCCGACGGTCGAGCAGCGCCGCCATCAAGGGGACGAACTTCGACGACCGGGCAAGCTGGCTGTCGGCTGGACTCCAGCCGCTCGCCAGGACGATCACCCGCCCCTGCCCGACCGGCTTCTCCACCAATGCGGGGCTGCCGTCGTCGAATTTGGCGAGGATCGGGGCGTCGGCAAAAGTTTTTCCTGGATCAGCGGCGACGCGGTGCTTCCAGAAGCGGATCTTCGTGAAGTCGTTGAACTGCGGCCCGGCGAGCGGGGCGAAGGTCGGGTGGTCGAAGGCGATCTCGCCGAGCATCGCGTCGCGCCCGCCCGGAGCATCGGCCCAGTCGACGGTGGGAACCCCGAGGAGTGTGCCCAGCGTGGGGGATGCCCCCCCTCGGGTCGCCACGACCAGCGCTGAGGCACCGGCTTCGACTTGCCGACGGATCTGGGTGGCGCGGTTGGGGTCCAGTTCGTTGGCGACGACGATCAGACTTGGCGGCGATTTCGGGTCAGAGGTGGCCGGGTTGACGACCACCCGGACGGTCCGCCGGGGGGTGCTGTCGAAGACGCGGTTGAGGTAGTAGAGCAGGCCGTTCGGGTCGTCGGGGGCGTCGGCCCCGAGATATTCGACGGTGTCTTCGGTCTTGGGGGGGGCGGCGACGTAGGCCGAGTTGTCGAACGGGAACGGGTCGCCGAGGAGCCGGAGGGTCGTCGGGGCCGAGGCTTTCAGGGCGAGTGGCGGCCCCGCGACGCGGATCACCCGGCTTTCTCCGGGCGGGACGTAGGCGGCGGCCGGTTCCCCGACTGTTTGCCCCTGGGGATTGACCCAGGCGACCCGGAGTGCTTCGGTCTTGCTCGCGGCGTCGTTAGTCACCCGGACCCGGGCCGAGGGTCCGTCGCCGGTCGGCCGGGGGGAGGTGGCTGGGGTCGGGCTAGAATCCGCCGCGTCGGCGAGGGCTTCGATCCCGGCGTTCCCCGTGGGGATGCTCACAGTTTGCGGGTCGAGTTCGACGTCGGACGGCCAGGCGAGGTTCCCCAGGGCGTCGAGTTTGGACCCTTGTTGCAGGTCGCTCACGAGGACGATCCGGCGCGGGAGGCGGCCCGCCTTACCGTCGCGGTCGGCCCCGTCGGCGATGGCGGCCACCGCTTCGGCCAAGGCCGCGCCGAGTTCCGTCCCCCGCCAGCTTGTCGAAAGGCTCCGGACCCGACTCCGTGCCAGCGCGCGGCGTGCGGGTGGCTCCAGCGCGGCGGCTTCGGCGAAGCTCATCACGACGCGAGGGGTGGTGTCGAAGGCGAAGATGGCCAAGGGGTCGCCCGGCTTGGCGGCGACAATCGCGGCCTCGGCTTTCTTCTGAGCCTCGGCCCAGAGGTCGCCCCGCTTCATGCTGGCCGACGTATCGATCAGGATCAAGATCCGCCTCCGCTCGGTGTCCCCCAGATCAACCTGCGCCACGGCCCGCCAGAATGGGCGGGCGAACGCCAGGGCGAGCAAGGCCAGAACCCCGGCCCGGAGGAGCAAGAGCAGCCAGTGGTCGATCCGACTCCGCTGCGTCACCCGCGGCGGCGACGGTTCGAGGAACATGACCGACGAGAACGGGACCTCCCCCTTGGGGGTCTGGCGGATCAGATGAAACACGATCGGCGCCACGATCGCCAGGGCACCGAGCAAGTACAGGGGCGTCAGGAAGTTCATCGCGCCGCCCCCCTCGACCCACCGCGACGGGTCGATGCCCGCCCGCGCTTCATCCGGTTCTTGAGGAGGTCGAACAGGACCGAGCCGAGCGCCTGGTCGGTGCTCACGGTGATGAACTCGACCCCGAGGTCATCGCAACTCTGCCGGACCCCGGCCGCATGCGCGGCGAAGCGGGTCAAGTAGCCGGCCCGCGCGGCGGTGGGGTCAACGTACACATCGCGACCCGATTCGGCGTCGCGGAACTTCGCCGGGGCGTCGAAGGGGAAATTGATCTCGGCGGGGTCGAGAACCCGCAGGACGACCACATCATGCCCCGTCGCCCGGAGGTAGCCGAGCCGGGTCTTGAGGAGTTCGACCGGCGCGAGCAGGTCCGAGATCAAGATCACCAACCCCCGCTTCCGGACCGTGGCGGCCACCTGGTCGAGGCTTTTGGCCAGGTCGGTGGACTTGGCTTGCGGTTCCCGCTCCAGCAGCGCGATCATCCGGGCGAGGTGGCCGGGGCGGTGCCGGGGGGGGAGGTACTGGGTCAGGGTGTCCTCGAACGTGATCAGGCCGACGGCGTCGCGCTGGCGGGTCAAAAAGGTGGCGACGGTGGCGGCCAGGGTCCGGGCGTAGTCGCTCTTGGTGTAGACCCCCGAGCCATAAGTCATCGACCGGCTGGTATCGACGACCAGGGTGCAGCGGAGGTTCGTCTCGTCCTCGAACCGCTTGATGTGGTAGCGGTCCGACCGGGCGAACAGCTTCCAGTCGAGGTAGCGAGGGTCGTCGCCGGGGGAGTATTGGCGGTACTCGCTGAACTCGACCGAGAAGCCGTGGTAGGGGGATTTGTGCAACCCTTTGACGAACCCCTCCACCGCCGCCCGGGCGCGGAGTTGCAGGCTCTTGATCCGCATCAAGGCTTGCGGGTCGATCGCGTTGGCCGAGGGAGTCGCCCCGAGTGTCGCCATCAGCGGGTGGGTCCCTTGGTGTGTTCGAGCAGGCGGTCGATCACCGCGTCGACGGTCACGCCGTCGGCCTCGGCCTTGTACCCGAGCAAGATCCGGTGCCGGAGCGTCGGGTGAGCTAAAGCGCGAATGTCTTCCGCCCCAACATGGTGCCTGCCCGCTAACAACGCCCGCGCCTTGGCCCCCAGGACCAGCGATTGAGCCGCCCGCAGCCCCGCCCCCCAGGCGACCCAGTCGTTGACGAAACTTGGGGCTTTGGTCCCTGGTCGGCTGTTCGCCGAGACTTGCACGGCGTAGCGGATCAACTCCTCAGCCACCGGGACCTTGCGGACGACCTCGTGAAATTCGAGGACATCGGCGCCGGTAAAGAGCGGCTCGATCGGCTCGGGCTTCTTCGAGGTGGTTTGTCGGACGACGGCGACCTCGTCCGCTTCGGGCAGATAATCGACCACGACGTTGAACAGGAACCGATCCAACTGAGCCTCGGGGAGCGGATACGTCCCTTCCATCTCGATCGGGTTTTGCGTCGCCAGGACGAAGAACGGTTCTTCGAGCGGGTAGCGCGTCCCGGCCGCCGTGACCTGGTGTTCTTGCATCGCTTCAAGGAGCGCGGCCTGCGTCTTGGGCGGGGTCCGGTTGATCTCGTCGGCGAGGATGACGTTGGCGAAGATCGGCCCCTTCACGAACTGCATCCGCCGCTTCCCGCCGTCGAGTTCTTCCAGGATCTCGGTTCCAGTGATGTCGGCGGGCATCAGGTCCGGCGTGAATTGGATGCGGTTGAAGTTCAAGTGGAAGACCTGAGCGATCGACCGGACGAGCAGCGTCTTAGCCAGCCCCGGCGCCCCGGTAATTAGGCAATGCCCCCCGGCGAACAGGCTGATCAGGAGTTGATGCGTCGCCTCGGCCTGGCCAACGATCACCTTGCCCAATTCGGCCTCGATCCGCCCCCGGCTTTCCCGGATCTTCTCGACCACCCGGCGGTCGGCTTCGTAAGTCTCGACGTTCTCGGTCACGCTGGCGGTCCTTTCAGCACCTCGGCGGGCGGGATCAAGTGACGATGGACGATCGGGAGTTCAACCGCCGCCAACGCGACCAGCGGGAATCGGCGGCGGGAGCGGCGGGGCTGCCTGGATGGCTGGCAACGGTCGCACGGCCAACGCCGGGGGGACATGAACTAGCCGGTTGATTGCTCGCCGAGCGGTCAGGTCATTGAAGTAAATCATTGCCATGCAGAAGATAGTCTGAAGAATCACAAAAAGGATCATCTTGTGCCGCGAACTGAAGCCAGCCCGCCGGCCCGCGAGTTCATCGTCGACGGCTTTGGGCTTCCTCCCCACGGTGCCCGCTAACTCGCCGCCGCAGTGCGGACAGGTCGTGCCGAACTGCTGCCGGGCCATCAACCAGCCGAAGTAGAACGCGAACGGCATGAATGTGATCCAAACCGAGTCCATCGTGGCCCCTTCTCGATCGCCTGGTTCGGGTTCAGTGCGTCATGGCGTAGGTGACGATGTTGATCCCGATCGGATACGCCTTCTTCTCGGCGAACTCCTTGAAGTACCAGGGGTCTTCCCCTTCGCGTTCCCAGCCGTCGCCGAGGTCGGTGTTGTGGCAGACGATCGCGACCAGCCGCCCCGAAGGGTCGGTGAGGCCCTTGTAGGAGGCCCGCGAGGTGTCGCTGCCGGGTCGTTCTTCCCAGGTGACTCCGGCCTCCCGGCCCCAGATCGCGGCCTGGATGTTGGGGACTTGGGGCTTTTCCTTGAGCCGGTAGACGCAGCGGAAAATCTCGTGGTCGAGCGGGAGTTCCTGCGGGTCCTGGTTGAGCACGGGGTGGATCTGTTGGCGGAAGTTTTCGTACTCCTGGTCCCCCCAGAAGTCATCCACCATCAGGAACCCGCCGTTGAGGAGGTACTTCCGCAAGGCGACGACCTCGTCCTCGGCGAGGGCCATCCGCCCCGGCTCGATCATGTAGATGAACGGGTAGTCGAACAGCTTGTCGTCGGTCAGGCGCAAGGTCACCGGCGCGGGGTTGACCTTGAGCGAGGTCAGTTGCTGGAGCCGGTACGAGAAGTTGAGGTCGCTGTCGGGGAAGTCGATTAGCCACTGCCCGCCGCCTCGGCCCCAGCCGCGACCGCCGACCGAGTCGTATTGGACCCGCGCGAAGGTGAACACATCCGACTTGAACCGGGGGTCGACCTTCCAGTCGGGAACCCCCTTGCGGTCCTCGGTGATCGGGACCGGCCCGCGCCGCCAGCCTCCCATCCGGCCGCCCCCGCGAAACTGCTGTGCCACGGTCACACCGACCCCCAGCCCAACCAGCAGGAGCACTCCGACCGTCAGTTTCCAGCCGTGTCGTCTCATCGCGGCAGCTCCGGCGTTGGGGGAAGATGGGTTGCGGTGGATTTCGTCGGGTCTTGGCCGACGAGTTCGAGCAAGAGCAGGTGCGCGTCGCGAAAGCGGGGGGCCGCTTCGAGGGCTTTAAGCACTTCACGCTTGGCGGCTGGCCGCTGATCGCTGGCCGCGAGGAGCTTGGCCAGGCGAAAGTGGATCTCGGCGGGGTCGGTGGTGTCGAGACTCGCCCAGGCGCGGTACTCGGCGACCGCCTCGTCTTTCTGATCGAGCTTTTCGGACGCCTGCGCCAGCCAGCGGTGCGGGGCGACGATCAAAGGGTTGATCGCCAGGAGCTGCCGGGCATCCTCAGCCAGCTTGGCCCAGTCGCTCGCCCCCTCGTCGATCTCGGCCAGCCGCAGGCGGGCGCTTTGAGCGTTCCCGTCGCGCGCCGCCCAACCCGCCAGCGCGGTCCGCTCGCCCGCCGGGTCGCTCGTCTGCCGGGCGATCTCGGCCCGGAGTTCGTAGAGGTTGCCGGGAGCGACATCGTTCGGGTCAAGCTTCTCCAGTTCAGCCAGAGCGGCCTTCGCCTCGTCCCACCGCCGCTCGCGGACCAGTTGCGCCGCGAGTTGCCGCCGCGCCGGGTAGTTGGCCGGATGATCCTTGAGGAAGGCGACCAAGGCGGCTCGGTCACCGGGCGGGAGCTTGACGTCTTCCCAGGTCGACCCCGGCGCGATCGCTTCGGCCTGAGCGTGGGCGAAGGCGGTGAAAGCCTCGTCGAGTTGGTCCAGCGCTTGCCCGGTCCGCGTTTTGAGGGCTTCGTTGATCGTCGCGCCGGTCGCGAGGTCGTCGAGGATGCTCCGGAGCGCGGGGAGGCCAAACCGTCCGACCAGGAAGTCGATCGCCATCGCCGACTCGTGGTAGGCGAACTGGAGGTGCAAGCCGGATTTTGGGGCGAGGAACGCTGAGGAAAGCTGGCTCATCGGCGTCAACTCGGGTCCGAGGAGCATCGCGCGAAACCGGGGGTCGGTGGCCGAGCGCCAGGCGGGGTTGGCCTGCCCTTCCTCGTAAACCGAGATCCCCTCACTCAACCACCGGGGCATCTTGTTTTTGGTCTTGCCGAGGGTCACGGCATGGCAGTATTCGTGCCACAAGACCGCCTCCCAGTTCGACGGGTTGGCTCCTTGCGACGCCGGGCTGTTGGCTGTGATCACCCGGCCAAAGCAGACCCCGAGGAACCCCTCAGCGCCGGGCAGGCCAAACGTCCGGACGGCGAACTCCTTCTTGGCGGGGAACACCTCCACCGTCACCGGCTCGTCGATCTTAACCCCATACTTCTCCCCCAAGGTGGTCCGGGCTTTCGCCAGGAGGGCCAAGGCCCGCGCCCCGTACAGGTCGGCCTCGCGGGGGTCCATCTTCAGGAGGATACCGTCTCCCCGGAGGGTCCGGAACTCGCGGAGGCGGTCGCGGAGGGTGACGAGGTTGTAGGCGAGGACGTTGTAGGGATCGGCGGCGAACAAGGTGTCGGCCAGCTTCCAGCCCTCATCCTCCCGGCCGAGCCGGAGCCAGTCCTGGCAAAGCTGAACCTGCGCCGGGGTGTACTCGGGATCGATCGCCAGAGCTTGTTTCTGGTGATCCGACCCTTCGGCGAAGCGGTACTTCCGCGACAACTCGCGGCCGATGATGTGGTCGACCTCGGGGTTTCGCGGTCGTTGGGCGAGGGCAACGGTCCGGGCCTTCGCTTCCCCATCCGGGTCGTGCCGGAGGTGGGCGAGCACCGCCCGGTACGCCCAAGCGCGCGGCTCGCCCGGGTGGATGTCGAGGACCTGGGTCAAGAGCCGGCTCGCGTCGTCGTACTCTTCGTTATCCACCCGGGCGTCGGCCTGGAGGATCAAGCTGTCGACGTGGTTCGGGTTGATTTTGATGGCTTCGGCCAGCTCGGCGGTCGAGCGCGGGCGGTCGTCGTCGGCGAGGCTGCGGGCCAAGAGCGAGTGGTATTCGGCAACTTGGGCGGCTTCGGGCGGCGCTTTGCTCAGGGTCGCGGCGGCCAGGGCGTTGTCCCCCTTGCTCAGGGCGAGTTCGGCGGTCGCCAGGTAGGCCGCGACGAGTTCGGGCTTTTGCTTGATGGCGACATCATAGAACCGGTCAAGCACCTGGCGGGCGTCGGCCCCTCGGATCGTGAAGTACCGGCCGAGCGCGACACGCCCCTCGGGGGTATCAAACCGGCTGGGGGCATTCTGGACGAGCCGCTCGATGGCGTCGAGGTTCGCCTGAGCCTCGGCATCCCGCCCAGCTTCGCGGTAAACCTCGCGGGCCAGGAGCCGGAGCGGGATGACCGTCGGGTTCCGCCGGAGGTCGGCTTCGAGCGTGGCGATGGCCGCGCCGTAATCCCCCCGCGCCCGATCCGCCTCGATTTTGCAGCGATACCAGGGGTCGGCGTGGTAAGCCCCATTGGCCAGTTCGCCATCGACCAGCTTCGAGCACTCCGCGTACTTCCCCGCCCGCAAGAGTGCCTCGGCGTCGGCCAGACTCGCCCCAACCGCCCCTGAAGCCCCGACCCACCCGAGTCCGCCCCAGGCGACCAGCCAGCCGATCACGTTCCCGTTCCAGGTCGGTCGTCGCTCGACGAGGTTAGTCATTGAGGTCGGTCCCATCCACCACCAGGTCAATTCGGGGTGGTCCACCAAGGACCGGGCGATCGCGGGCGAACGACGATCTCCCGATCATTCCACGGCGAGGATGCCGATTATAAGCCGATCGGCGGACTGAAAGCCAACCACCAGATCCCCGGGCTTGGGAAGATACAGCGTCGTCTATCCCCGCTCCGGCCCGACTTTCTGGCGAGCGAGTCGCCGCTGGGGAGTCGATATTTGGCGCCGCTGTCGGCAAAATTGCTTCAAAGTCCGGTGACGATTTTCGGCGGCGAACCACACTTGACTCCGTTGCCGCCTTGCCCCTTTGCCGCCCCGGCCCAGGAGCTTTCGTTTGTCACCCTACTGGATCTACGACATCCCGAACTGGCAAGTCGGCGCCGCATTCTGCGGGGCGTCGTGCGTGTTTACCTGGTTGGGGATCTTGGCCACCCGGCCGCTCGTCCGACGCCGGCTCGGGCCAGAGCCGGCGTCAAACGACATGGTCAGCTCCTTCGTCTCGGCCTTCGGCGTGTTTTACCGCCTGATGCTCGGCCTGATCGCGGTGGGCACCTACGAGAATCTCGCCACCGTCGAGGAGGCCGTCGGCCGCGAGGTGGCGGCGCTCGGGGCGCTTCACCGCGACGCCTCCAACCTCCCCGAGCCGGCCCGGACCGAATTGCGGGACCTACTCCGCAAGCAATACTCAACGGGATGATGAACCCCGCCGGGGAATCGCCCAAATAGTCGCCCGGACTCGTCGCCAGAGGCGAATGGCAAGAATCCGAGCCGGGACCATGCCGCGTGCCCCGTCTGACCCTGCTCCACCGGGTCACTTGGAAGTCACTTGCCGCAAGCCGAGTTGACCACCAATCAGGCGGTCGACCGTCCGGCTGGGCAAGGTCCGGTGGATGGTCCAGTTCAGGAACGACCCTTTGACGACCGGATACCGGACGCGCGGCTTGGTGGCCGTGAGGGCTTGCCGGACCACCAACCGCCGCCTTGAGCCTCTGGGCCTACCTCCACGGAGTCGTCGGCCTCGAACAGGCCGGACTCCTCGGCGCCTACAAGCCGCGCGCCGCCCTCCGAGAAGGTCTCGAAGCGCTGCTGAAAGGTCTGGGGAACTCGCCAACAGGAGGCGCCCGGTCATTCATCCTCGATCGGCAGCTTCGGGTCACACCCTTCAAGTCAAGGGTTCGTCGGGTTGGCAGGCAACGATCGAGAGGCCCAGGCGGTCGGCGAGGGCGACGACGTCGGGCTGATCGATGACGATGGTCTTGCCCGCTTCGATCGCCAGAACCTTGGCGCCGGCTTTGTGGAGGTTTTCGATCGTGGTCAGGCCGATCGTCGGGACGTCAAACCGCATGTCTTGCTGCGGCTTGGCCACCTTGACCAAGGTCCAGCCGCCGGCGCGGCAAAGTTGGCCGGCCCGCTCGATGCAGCGGTCGGTCCCCTCGATCGCTTCGACGGCGACCGCGGCGCTTTCCTTGATGGCGACCGACTGGCCGACGTCGAGCCGGCCCATCTCCTTGGCCAGGGTCCAGCCAAACGCCACGTCTTTGAGTTCGGCGGCGGTCGGCCGCCGGCGGGTCAGAGTGCCTTGCTTCACGAGCAACTCCGGGCAATAGTCGAGGGCCGAGGCGAACGTCATCCCATCCTTGGCGAACTCGGCGATCACGCCGAGCAAGATCGAGTCATCGCGCTTGTCGAGGAGGTTGCGATACCAGAACCGGGCCATCCGGAGGTCGGGCCAAAGCTGGAGAATTCGACCAGGCGTGTACATCACGCTTTTGGTGACCTTGCCCGCCATCACGACCCGGCTCGCCCCGCGCCGCTGAAACGACCGGATCATCCCGCCCAGCTTCGTCACCCCGACGACCTCGAACGAGTGGCAAAGCTCGCGGAGGACGTCGGGGGCCTCGTGGCGAATCCCGACGCAAGCCACTTCCAAGCCTTGCCGCCGGGCCGCCTCGGCGAAGAGGATCGGGAACCGCCCGCTTCCCGCCAACAGGCCGATCCGCCCGTGAGTCTCCCGCCCCTCGGTCTGAGCGGGCGATCGTCGTTTCAGCGATAACAAGGACACCGCGTCGCTCCTCGGCAGGAATCGCAAGATCAGGCTTCCTTCCCAGGTCGATCGATCCGAACTCGGATCAGGCCGGCTTGGGGGCGAGTGGCCGCTCCAGGGTCGGCTCCGCCGTCGGGGTGGCTTCGGGGGCCAGCGGCGGGGTCGGCGATGGCCCCGGGTCGACCGACGGTGCTGGTGTCGGGGTAGCGGGGATCGATGGCATTGGCATCGGAGCCGGCGCGGCCGGTTCGCGGGGGGTCGAGACGACCGGCGCGGGGATCTCATCGGCCGGCGGCGGGAGGATTCGCACCGAGGCCGGTCGCTCCGCCTCCAGCGCGGGTTCGTCGTCCGGTTCCAGCGGCAGCGTCGTCGTCCCCCTCGGTGTCGAAACCACCGGTGGGCGGACTCCCCGAGGAGTTGGCATCAGTTCGGCCGAACCCGGCAGGACGAACGGATCACCCGGCGCCGTTTTGATTCTGGGCGATGTGACCACCGTGCTTGGCCCGGTGACGACCGAGGGTGAGACCACGACGTCGGGCCGCTTGCCGAACCGGTCGGGGAACAAGGGTCGGAGCGACCGGCGGGCCTTCGTCCCCGCCAGGGCGTCCGGGCTGGGGATGGCCGTCGGCGACCCTTCGATCACAACCTCGTTTCCAGGACGCCTGGTGAGCTTCCTCTCCAACTTGCGCTGCTTTCGCTTCGACAGCGGCTTGACGACCACGCCTTCCTTGACAAAGACGTCGTCGGCCACGGTCGTCGCGGCGATGGCCAGAGAAAGGGTCGCGGCGATCAGGCAAACCCAGCGGTTACGGACGAACATCATGCAAACCTCCCGACGGAAACCTCGAAGCATCCGGACTGGCGGGTCGACGACCCGGCCAGTGGCCACTCGGCGTCGAGCGGCGACGCATCCCATCATCGGGAAATCAATCCTTGCGAATGGGGGATTGGCTCGGTTGACTGCTGGAACCCGGATTTGTCCCCCTGGCTCCGTGACGCCAGGCGGTCGCGGAGCTTGCCGACGACCGACGGGTTGTTGCCCTGACCGGCCATCCGCGTCCCAGCGGCCCCCCTCATCGCGCTCACCATCCCGGACGACCGGAGCTTGCTCCAGGCCGAGGGATGGACGCTGAGGTCCATGTCTGATCGGTGCGTGAACGGCTTCTCAACGCGCGATCGGGTTTGCCGCCGCTGCGACCACTGCCGGAAGCTCTCGGCAATCGAGCCGGCCGAGGCCGGGGAGGGGGTCGCAACCGCGATCGACGCCCCGAGCGCGACTGCCAGGGCAGCCGGCCAACAGCGCGAGGGGTTCCGGCGTGCTTGGTTCGTCGGGGTCGCGGACATGGGCATCTCCTCTCCCTGGATCGGTCTGATACGCTTCCCAGGAAATTTCCGCATCGCAAATCGCAGGATTGCAAATTGCAAAGGGTTGGCTGGGTCGAGCTTCCATCTGCAATCTGCAATCCTGCAATGTGTAATGAATTTCCGGGAGCCGTATGATTCGTGCTGGGCGGTCGCGCTCAGAAGCCGGTCGGGTCGTCTTCGGGCCGATCCGGCGGGCTGGCCGGGCCGTTGGCGGGTTCGAGTCCGAAGTTGGCGGCGAGTCGGGCGACCTGCGTGGTCAAGTCGCGGAGGTGGCGGTGCATCTCGGGCAGCCGCGCGATCATCTGGAACAGTCGACGCTGTTCGCGGAGTGGGATCGCGGGTGAGCCGAGGACGTTTTGCCCCGCGGGGATGTTTCGGTGGACCCCCGCCTGAGCGCCGACCATCGACTTGTCGCCGATCTCGGTGTGGTCCTTGATCCCGGCTTGACCGGCCATGACGACGTAGTCGCCGGTCTTGCAACTCCCGGCGATCCCGACCTGCGCGCAGAGCAGGTTGTGGCGGCCGACGGTGTTGTTGTGGCCGATCATGACGAGGTTGTCGATCTTGGTCCCCTCGCCGATCCGGGTGGTCTCGAACGTGGCGCGGTCGATCGTGGTGTTCGAGCCGATCTCGACGTCGTCCCCCACTTCGACCCGGCCGGTGTGCGGCACCTTGACGTGCCGCCCGTCGACCAGGTGGTACTTGAAGCCGTCGCCGCCGACCACCGCCCCCGAGTGGATCTCGACGCGATCCCCCAGGATGACGTCGGCATAGAGCACGGCGTTGGGGTGGATCACGCAGTCGCGGCCGATCTGGCAGCGGTCGCCGATCACGACGCCCGGATGCAGGGTGGTCCCGGCGCCAACCACGACCTCCTCGCCGACCGCGACGAACGCATGGATCGCCACGTCGGCCCCGACGACGGCCGAGTCGGCCACCGCCGCCATCGAGTGAATCCCGACCCACCGAGGCTTGGCAGCGCCCACGAGATGGCTCCGGACGGCGAGGAACGCGGTGATTGGGTCATCAACCTCGATCACGGGCATCGCCGGCTGGGGGAGCATTTTGAAATGAGGGCCGACGATCGCGGCCGAGGCGGGCGAGCCTGTGAGGAGCTTGGCATACCGCTCATTCTCGATGAACGTGATGTCCCCTGGACCGGCTTCCGCGACTGGTCGGGCCGAGTTGATCGGGACGTTGCCATCCCCTTCAAGCCGACCTCGGACCAGGGCGGCGAGTTGTTCCACCGTGGCGACCACGTGCGTCTTCCCTTCTTCCTTGAAAGGATCTGACGAATCTCCGAGCGAGCGGCAAGTCCACCAGCAAGCGGGACAGACGCGCTGAGTTCGCCGCAATTCGTGTCAGGGAGGCGGATCGTAATCCAAGCCGAGAAACCCGGCAAGCCGAACTCGGCCATCGCCCGATTTCGATCGATTGCTTCGGTTGTATCGGTTCGATCGACGTCATCTCTCCGGTCGAATCTTGATTGAGATTCCGATTGAGCCGGAAAATATTGCCGATGCGTGGATCTTAGCGCGACGACATCCCGGCCGACGCCCGGGACCGGCCATGCGGTCTCGCGGGCGAAGTCCGTGGTTGACCCGACCCAACTGCGGCGACGATCGCATTGGCGGCTCGATCCGACGCCCCGGGGACGGCGACCTCGGCACGGAGCCGGGCCAACGCATCGGCCGCGGTCTGGCGAGCGGCGGGGTGGTCGAGCCATCGGGCGGCCCAGGCCGCCAGGTCGGGGGCGACGTCGACCGCCGTCAGGTACTCGGGCATGATCTCGGCGTCGGCCAGCAAGTTGACGAGACTGATGTATTTCGACTTGATGAACTTGCGGGCGACCCAGAGGTCGAACGCCCGGACCTTGTACAAGACCACCGTGGGGAGGGCTTCGTTCATCAGTTCCAGCCCGACCGATCCCGACACCGCCCAGGCCACCCGGGCGACCCGGATCAGCTCGGGAGTCCGGGCGGCGTGGAGTGTGACCGCGACCGAAGCCGGCAGCGCGGCGTCCCGGAGGATCTCGGTCGCCAGGACGCGGTGGCGCTCATGCAAGCAAGCGACGGCGAATCGAATGTTGGGCCGATCCCGCGCGAGTTGACCGGCGGCCCGGAGCATGACCGGTAAATTCCGGGTGACTTCCTGCGTCCTTGATCCCGGCAAGATCGCCACGAGGGGACTCGCGGGGGCCGATACCTCGGCGAGGAAGCCGGCGTCGAGGACTCGTTCGCTCAACTCATCGAAATACGGGTGCCCGATGTAGACCGCTCCTGAAACGCCTCGGTCGTGATACCACTTCGGCTCGAACGGGAGGCTGCAGAGGACGTGGTCGATCGACCGCCGGACCTTGTTCACCCGCCAGCCCGCCCAGGCCCAGATCTGCGGCGGGACGAAATAGAAGACGGGTATCCCGTGCTTCTTGGCCCGCTTGGCCAACCACCAGTGAAAGCCGGGATAGTCGATGAGGATCACGGCGTCGGGCCGATTCGCGCGGAACTCACGCTCCGCCATGTCGAGGAAGCCAAAGAACTTCGGGAGGTTGAGCAAGACCCGCGTGAACCACATCACCGCCAGGTCGACGAGGGGGTAAAGCAAGGTCGCCCCGGCTTCGGTCATCCGGGGACCGCCAAAGCCGACCACCTCGATGTCCGGTCGGAGTTTCCGGAGCGAGTGGATCAGGTTGGCCGCATGGAGGTCACCGCTCGGCTCGCCGGTGGAGATGAAAACTCGCATTGGAGGTGGCTCGCGTCCTGGCCGGGGTGGGTTGGTGGCTGGGTCAACCATCCATCGGCGGGAACGATAGCAGACCCGCGAAGATCGGGGAAGGCAAGCTCAACCATCCGAGAGAGCGTCGAGGTCATCGGACTCTGGTGATTCCGCAGGTGGGGGTTGATCTACATCAGGGGATGGGCTGGCCGCGTCGGGGGCCGCTTCGAGGTCGGCAATCCCGAGTTCCTTGATCCGCCGGTACAGGAACGGCCGGTTGACCCCGAGTCGACGAGCGGCGCGGGTCTTGTTCTGGTGCGATCGACCGAGGGCTTCTTCGATGAGTTGCCGCTCGAAGGCAAGGAGCCTGTCCTTCAGGGGCACGAGAGCGGCGGGCTGCGAGGCGGGCAGATAAGCCCCCCCGCGCCGACCGCGGATCTCGGCGGGTAGGTCGCCGACCCCGATCAGATCGGTCGTCGCCCGCGCATGGGCCTCGTCGATCACCTCCGCCAGTTCGCGGAGGTTGCCTGGCCAGTCATAGGCAATCAGGGCGGCGATGGCCGACAGCTCGAAGCCGGACCGGGCGGCCTCGTCCCGGAGGTTGGCTCGCTCCAGGAGCGCCTGAGCCAGCAAGGGCAGTTCGTCGAGGCGGTCGCGGAGCGGCCGGAGGCGGATCACCACCGTTGTCAGGGCGTGGAATAGGTCGAGCCTCAGCCGCTCGTCGCGGAGCGCCTCGTCGAGGTTGCCGGCGGTTGTCGCGATCAACCGAGTTGGGCGGTCAGCCCCGACCAACCCTGCCGCGAGCCGAGCCTGAAGATCGCGAGGAAGTTGCAGGACGTCACCCAGGACCACGGTCGCCCCCGCCGGCGCGACGAGTCGGCCCCAGTCATCGCCAGCGCCCGAAGGCTCGGTTCCGCCGAACAACTCACGCTCCAGGATGGTCGCCGGGATGGCCTGGCAGTCGTACCCCAAGAGCGGCATCTGCCGGTGTGGGCCGCGCCGGTGGATGATCCGGGCGATGGTTCGCTTACCGGTGCCTGGTTCGCCGACGATGGTCACTGGGATTGTCGTTGCCACCGCCACATCGACCCCATCGAGCACCCGCTGGTGTTCAGCACCGATACCAATCAGCGACTCATCCGCGTGGCGGGCGAACATCCCGGCCCGGAGGTTCAACAGCGCGACACGGAGCGATTGGTTCTCGGAGTCCGCCGCCTGGGGGGAGCTTTCGGGCGGTCGGACGATCCCGAGCAAACCCGCCAGTGGGCCGGTCGCAGTATGAAACGGCCAGTATTCTACGCGGCGAAAGACCCGCTCCCCCCCGCGCCGGATGATCAGCGTCCGGCTGCCGGCAGGTTGCCCAGCCATCGCCTCGGCGGGCGGGCAGAAACTCCCTCCCAGCCCCACCAAGTCGCCTGGACGGGTGGGACCGTGCGGGCGACACTCCAAACCAATCACCTCGGCCTCCGTGTGCCCGGTCAACTCTTCCCAGGCTCGGTTGACCATCGCGATCCGGCGATCCGGCGTCAACCAGAAAACAGGTTCGCGAGCGAGCGCGAAGATGGAGTCAGGTCGCCAACCCGAGTTGGCGGTCCGGGCGGCGGGCATTTTCGACAGGGGTTCCGCAGGCTAGCAGGGAAAGGGATTGGCTGGGCGAGGACAAGTCGTTATCGGTTGAGTCAGCGAATTGGTTCTTCTTCGAGGCTGTTAAAACAACTCCAAGACCAAACAACTTGGCCTAAGATGGTACTAGGCTGGCTTGAGTCGTATTCCAGGGGGATCAGCGGATGCTCGCGACTTTGCTGGTTGGGTCGGAAGATCAAATGCCGCCCACTCAGGTCGAGCCACCGGATCAGCGGGACGTTGTCGGGCATCGCCGCCACCATTTTGCCTTGGAGGCGCTGCGGGTCTGTCAGCGAGCGGTCGACCGCCACGACCGAACCGGTCGGCAAGATCGGGAACATGGCATCATCCACCAACCGGACCGCGACAGTTTCCCGTGGGTGGGGGAGCCAGTCGCGATAGGCCAGGATATGCCCTTCCACTCGGTCCGGACTGGGAACCTTGGCCCTCAGTTCGCTCAGCGGGACCAAGCTGACCGCCACGAAGTCGGAGGTTGTCTCTCCCGGCAGATTGTCGGGCGAAACGACCACCACGTCGCTCGGTTGCTGCTCCAACTTTTCGAGACCGCGGCGGATCAACTGGATGGGGGACAGATCGACGAGGTCGGACGAACCATTGTCGCGCCGGAGGTGTTGCCCTTCACCGGTCAACAACCAGATCGGGTTCGCTCCGGTCTGGTCGATGAACGCGAGCAAGACCTCGGCGGGGACGGTGACCCCGGTCTCATAATTATACCAGGTCCGCGCGGGGAGATTGAGTCGTCGTGCCAGTTCCGGCCCACCATGCTCGCCGAAAAGTTCTTGACGAACCTCCCGGAGCCGCCGAGAAATCGAGGCTTTGACGTTGACTCGAACTTTAGACGTCTTTTTACGGGCCACGGCGTGCCATCCCGCGAGCGGGAGTCCTTCTCGGTCCCCAGATGTGAAAACCCTGACCTCTCACGCGGGACGTCCGGGAAGTGTTAGGGGATTCGCCGGGTTTTGTCAAGCAACCTGATCAAACCGTGAGGCCAATCAAAGCCCGACCCAGCGGATCGACCACGTCTTCCCGGCGAGATTGGGATTATCCACTAATCACAGGAAATCGCCGAGGCTTGTTAAAAAAACCTACTTAACCGTCGCGTTTTGACCTCATAATACAAAATAACGAACCCGTGGCGAAACATCCATCAGCGACATCACGACTTAAGGGGAAATTGTGAGTCCCAATCACTCGATCCCACGCGATCAACCTACTGAAGTACCAGCGACCCGTTTTGAACTGGCCCCCAAGGGTCGTAATCGAGGCGTTAAAACATCCCGAGTTCATCGCGAGCTTCTTCGGTCATCCGGTCGGGCGACCACGGGGGCGACATCACCAGCTTGACGTTGGCTTTGTCCACTCCTTCGATCGATTCGATGGCCGCGACGGCATTCCGGAGAATTTCGGGTCCGGCGGGGCAAGCGGGCGTGGTCAATGTCATCTCGACATCAACTTCGTTCGCGCGGTTTTGGATTGTGTAGATCAGCCCCAAATCGACGATGTTGACGTTGAGTTCGGGGTCCATCACGGTCTTCAGAGCACTGACGATCTGATCTTGTTCGGGCATGCGACGGTCCTCGGCGGGGATGATGGCGAACGCGCTGGGTCAGACTGGACTCGATTGATCTTAACGACCTAAGTCGTTGGCTGGGAAGCGTCGCGTCGCGATTCGGGGGGATTAGTCACTGGCGCGGGTCTCAGAATGCGACCCGGGTCACTTCTTTTTTCAACCGACCGAGCACGCCGCTCAACCCTCGGACGCGGAGCATCCCGAGGATCTCGGGTAGGCCGATCCGCTCGATCAGGTCGCTGGGGACGGTCAAAATTTCTTCAACGGTCGCCCCGTTGAGTCCTTCCACCAAGATCGCGACAAAACCGCGGACGGTCGGCGCTTCGATGGGTGCGTCGGCGTAGAGCGCCACCTTGTCCCCCTGCGTCTCGACGAAGAGGAAGACCGGTGACTGGCACTCCTCGACGCGGTGCTTGGCGTCTTTAAGTTGTTCCAACCGGTCGGGAAGCGGCGGGAGGTTCTTGGCGAAGTCGATCAGGAGTTCAATCCGCTCCTGACGGTCCGCTTCGCTCAGTTCGGTAATGATGGCATCGAGTGCGGCGGCCAAAAGCAAACTCCTCAAAGGGAACAGGATGGCGACGAGACCGAGGAAGAGAAGAAACGACGGATCGCGGTTCAAGGACCTTTGGCGATTGGTGCCCGGACCAGGTTGCCCCACTCGCACCACGACCCATCGTAGTTCCGAACCTTGGAGTAGCCCAGCAGATAAGTCAGGACGAACCAGGTCAGGCTCGACCGCTCGCCGATCCGGCAATAGGCGACGATGTCGTCACCCGGGTTGAGGCCAACCTCGCCTTGATAGATCGCCTTGAGTTCGTCGGCCGACTTGAACGTCCCGTTGTCCTGAACCGCTCTCGCCCAAGGGACGCTCACCGCTCCCGGGATGTGACCGCCTCGGAGCGAGCCTTCCTGCGGGTATTCTTCCATGTGGGTCCGCTCGCCGGTAAATTCCTTCGGGCTGCGGACGTCGAGCAGCGGGCGCCCCGACTTCGAGTGCTCGAAGACCTCGTCGCGGAACGCCCGGATCGCCGACTCGTCCCGCTGGCCGACGGTGTACTGGGTGGCGGGGTAGCTCGGGATGGCGGTGGTCGTCGGCCGCTTCTCATCCATCCAGAGTTTGCGGCCCCCGTTCAAGACCCGGCAATCCGCGTGGCCGAACAGCTTGAAGGCCCAGAGGGCGTAACAGGCCCACCAGTTCGACTTGTCGCCGTAGAAGACCACCGTGGTTGCGTTGGTGATCCCCGCCCTGGAGCAAATCGCGGCGAACTTGTCGGCGTCGATATAGTCGCGGATCAGTTGATCCTGGAGGTCGCCTTGCCAGTCGATCTTGACCGAGCCAGGGATGTGGCCCATATCGTAGAGCAAGATGTCCTCGTCGCTCTCGACGATCCGGACCTGGGGATCGTCGAGGTGGGTTTGCACCCAGTCCGCCGAGACCAGGACTTCGGGGTGGGTGTATGCGTCTGCCATCGAGCGGGCTCCAGTTGACTCACCAGCGGAGGTCGGCGAGCGGTCGTTGCGTTTCAAGCCAATCAAAGTTGTAGTTTCGTGGCGACGGCCTGCCGGAGGGTCTCGCGGACCGGCTCAAGCGCGATCCGGTCGTACACGTTGGCGAAGAAGCCTTCGACGATCAACCGGATCGCGGTGTCCTTGCGGATGCCCCGCGCCTGGGCATAGAAGATCATCTCCTCATCGACTTGCCCGGCGGTGGCGCCGTGGGTGCAGCGGACGTCGTTGGCTTCGATTTCCAGGCCAGGGATCGAGTCGGCCCGGGCGGCGTGCGAGAGGATCAGGTTGTCGTCTTTCTGGTAGGCGTCGGTCTTCTGGGCGTCCTTCTCGACGCGGATCATCCCCTTCCAGACCACACGCGACGTATCCTTCAGACCGGTCTTGTACAAGAGGTCGCTCCGGGTATTCGGGGCGACGTGATCTTGCCGGGTGAAGTAGGCCAGATGCTGGCGGCCCGTGGTGAACATGACGCCGTTGACCTGCGCATCCGCCCCCTCACCCACCAGCGCCACCTCCTGGTTGACCTTCGACAACTTCGAGCCGATCCCGCCAACCGTCCACTGAACCGAGGCATCCGCCCCGACCAAGGCCCGTTCCCGGCTGAAGTTCCAGGTCTGCGTGTCCCAGTTCTGCAAGTTCACGAACTGGAGCTGCGCCCCCCGATCGACGAACAACTCGACCGACCCGACGTGGAGGGCGGGCGAATCACCGCGGTTCTGGCTCGTGGTTTCGCGGACCAAGGTGGCCTCGGCCCCTTCTTCCAGGACGACCAGCGTATGCTCGAAGTCGACCCGCCCCTGGTTCGCCATCCCGATCAGGCTGAACAGCGGGGCTTCGACCTTGACCCCTTTCGGGACGTACAAAAAGGTCCCGCCCGTCCAGAACGCCGCGTGGAGCGCTGCGAAGGCGTCGGCCGTCGGCGAAACCGCGTCCGTCATGAGGTAGCGTTCGACCAACTCAGGGTGGCTCTTGACCGCCGACGCCAGGTCCAGGAGCACCGCTCCGCCGAGCTTGGCGGGATCGGCGGTCCGGGTCGACCGGCCGTTGATCTGTTCTAAACCGGTCCCGTAATGCGTAGCCAGCGCTTCCCACGACCCGCTCAGCGCCGAGCGATCATGCTCGGAGGGTTCCCCCAGGTCCGGCAACGCAAACGAACCCAGCTTCAACCCCCGGATGTCGGTCCGTCGCCATTCCTCGTCGCGCAAGGTCGGCATGGGTAGACGAGTCAACATCTCGAACGCGGCCCGCCGTCGCTCGGTGAGCCATCGCGGCTCGTCGCGTGTCTTGAGGAACGCCTCGAAGTGGGCTTCGGCAAACCCGCCGGTCGCGGCAGTCGGTGCGGTGGTCGCTGGTGCGATGCTCATCTGGAGGAGGTCTCTCGACGTTGCTGGTACCGATGCCTGCGAATTGTATTGACGACCGGAGCGAAAGCTGACTAAAGGGACGAATTCTTGATGTCCTCGGGGCTGACACCGATGGAGAGCATGACCTTGCCCCAATCATCCGGCGTCAGTTCGTGAGTCAATATGGACCAAAGCAGGTCGTTCTTCTCGCGGAGTCGCTGCCCATCAAACTTCCGGCTCACGACGACCACATGGATGGTATCGTCTTGACCATCGGAGACATCAACGAGATCACCCGGACCTTTGAAGTAAGCATTAGTCAGAGCATCGGCGACTCGTCGCTTTGTGAGATCGTCGGCCATTAAAAATCTCCTTTAAATATTAGCACGAATCCAGGTTATAACTCGATCCAGCGCTTCGAGGAAATCTTCGGCTTCTTCGCGATTCGACGGATGCGGGTCGTAGCGCCAATCTGGAATCCAGCGGTTGACAACATTAAATGCTTTCAGGGCACTCGCGTCCTTCCTGAGCCGGTCGAGGTGCCCAGCAACTTGGAACAAGGACTGGAGTTGGTGGGTATACATGCTCGTGTCGGAAGCGATCAGCCCACGGTCCTTCAACTCCTCGTCCAATTCCGCGACAGTCTGGCATCCGAACCGACGCATCAACGAAGCTTTCAGCAAGCATTCAACGGCATAGCCTCCGACGTACAATGAGCCTCGCCATCGAGCCGAGTCGAAGAGGGCCTGGGCATCAGCGCGGCGCTTCTGGCTGGCCTTGAACTGATCGCTGAAGCCATCATGGAGTTTGCGTGCCATTGTAAGGGTTTTGACGAAGGACTGACCAGAACGTGATCACCGCGAGGACCGATCAAAAATTATCATTGTCCCGCGCGGTAACCACATTCTAGTCCGCTCAACCCACCGACCCTTCCATCTGGAGCTGGATCAGCTTGTTCATCTCGACGGCGTACTCCATCGGCAACTCCTTGACGAGCGGCTCGATGAACCCGCTGACGATCAAGGTGGCGGCTTCGGCTTCAGAGAGGCCGCGGCTCCTCAGGTAGAAGAGCTGCTCCTCGCCGATCTTCGAGACGCTGGCCTCATGGCCGATCTTGACGTCGTCGTCGCCGATCTCGATGTACGGGTAGGTGTCGGACCGGCTGGCGGAGTCGAGGATCAAGGCATCGCAGACGACGTTTGACTTCGAGCCGTGAGCGCCCTCGGCCACCTTGAGCAAGCCGCGGTAGCTGGCGCGACCGCCATTCTTGCTGATGCTCTTGGAGATGATCCGCGAACTGGTGTTCGGCGCCTCGTGGACCACCTTGCCACCGGCGTCCTGGTGCTGCCCCTTGCCGGCGAACGCGATCGAAAGGATCTCGCCCCGCGCCCCTTCACCGGTGAGGTGGACGGCCGGGTACTTCATGGTCAACCGGCTCCCGAGGTTGCA
>JAABUX010001992.1_pt1 | contig 29691 bp, 36 predicted proteins | sample 5561851 | NCBI WGS metagenome assembly JAABUX01 (sample SAMN10711883, study PRJNA513361) | rock metagenome | isolation source: Antarctica rocks | place: Antarctica: Victoria Land, Richard Nunatak red sandstone | collected 2016-01-03 | reverse complement strand
CAAGCCGCACTGCCTCATGCTTAAACTCCTGCGTGTAGGTCTTTTGAACTCTTTGCATGATCCTGGTTCTCCCTCTGAAATAGTATATCCTAAGATTTCACTACTCCACAAAAGTGGGAGAGGCTCAGATATTTCCCAATTGGAATGTATTTCCTGCAGAGAAAGTGTGCTCTCAGTTCGTCCTGAATGCAATAAAGCACCTGGCAACATCAGTTCCCTCCCCACCTCTGTTTTTTGAACAGGTACACTCCATGTGGTGAGTAAAAAAGCGCACCATTTTGCGAGGTGCATGTGCTTTTCTCAGTATCTTCTTTGGAGGGATTCGACACCTGTTGGAGGGCATCAAAAATGCAGGAAAAAGTGAGAGCCGTGAAAGGAAACGGAGCATGCTTGAGCAATTCCCTTCGCATATCTCTCGTCTGAATTTTGGTCGGCGACTAGAACCACAAGGTGATGTGGTGATCCACGGTGCTGGTCAGGACCCAGGAGCCTTCAAGCAGTATTTTGGAGCCGTTGGTGAGCGCAAGCCAACTCTGTACATGACCTACGTGACGCTCAAGCGAGATATGCCTGCATACTTTCGCTGGTTGAAACAGGAACTAGATGCGTACTTTCCTTCTGTACTTGTACCACAGATTGGGCTACATCTTGCTGGAGACGCACTTGATGAGCGTCCGGAGCCCCACTACGAACACGAGGTAGCACAGGGGCGGCTTGATGAGCAAATTCATGCCTTCTGTGAGGGATTGCGTACACTCCAGCGGCCTGCCTATATCCGTATTGGCTTTGAATTCAATGGTCCCTGGAATGGATATGAACCCGAAGCGTACAAAGCGGCTTGGCAGCGCATCGTGACCGCTTTGCGAGAGCACCACCTAGACGAAGTGGCAGCTGTCTGGTGTTATTTTCCGCTTCCTGGAAGTCGGGAGCATGAACGGGCATTGATCGCGATTATCTGGCGTACTACCCAGGAGATGAATATGTCGATTGGTGGGCGATTGACCTGTTTAGCCCAGAAGAATTCACAAGGGACAATACGCTCTTGTTTCTGAAAGACGCTGAGCAGCGAAGCTTTCCGGTCATGATTGGCGAATCAACCCCTGGCTGGGTTGGCGGTGTTCAAGGCGGAGAGAAAACATGGAAGGAGTGGTTTGTGCCCTATTTTTCTTTTATCCATACACAGCCAACCGTCAAGGCTTTTTGCTACATTAGTTGGAACTGGGCGGAATATCCGGCTTGGAGTGATTGGGGAGATGCCAGGATCTGGGTCAATCCAGTGATCTTGGATCACTATCAACGTGAACTTGCTGATCCGTTGTATCACCATGCTACCACCCCAAAAACGGCAGAGGGAGAGGAAAACAATCCAGTTAATCCTACCTAATCGAAACAACGCACGGGTTGCTCATCGCGTCTTTGCTGGAAGCAGGTTGGCCTGTCTATCCGGTTAATCCAAGAACCGTCGACCGCAAGCGTGGTGCATCGGGAGCAAAGACGGATGCTATTGACGCCTAGGTGTTGGCAAAGACGGGACGTGCTGACTTTGCCGATCTGCACCGATTGACTCCTGACAGCGAGATTGTGCAGGAACTCAAAGTGCTCACACGCGACCAGGATGCACTGGTTCAGATGCAAACGCGCTTGGTCAATCAGCTCACTGCCTGTCTCAAAGACTACTATCCTGTGGCACTGCGCTTGTTTGCCAAGTTGTCGCAAAGATCGGCACTGATCTTTTTGCAAACCTATCCAACGCCGCTTGACGCTATGGCGGCCTCGTGCGAACAGATCACGTTGGTCCTCAAAAACGCTGGACATACCACCGCAGAGAAAGTCGCGCCGAAAATCTTCGAGACCCTGCATCAGCCCCATTTGACAGCTAATGCTCTCATAACTTGCACAAAGTCGCGTTTGATGCTGGCTTTCGACAGCCAACTGCTGGTACTGATCGAACAGATTGCTGCCTATGACAAGGAGATCGAGACCCTTTTTTTGACCCATCCTGACCTCTCTGCCCTCTGCACCCTCTTCGAAGCGCCGAAGAGCCGCTAGATAGACCTATATCCTGTATGCATACGCTACCATGAACGCTGTTTGGATGCACTTGCTCTGTGGCGTATTACACATTTGGATGGGTTGCCTGCTTCCTTGCGCTTCGTCGCAGCTTCGGTTGCACTGGACCTTGACGGATCACAAACCTCTCTCATCTCTGCGACACTTGCTCCATAACAAGAGTAGACCTCCTCAGGTTCGCTGGAGTGCAACCGATACACACACGCGAGCAGAGAACTGGCTTGTGTACGTTTCATCATCACCACAGGCCTATTGGGGGTCACCTGCTCTATCTATGCGGTGGTGCTGATATCTATACCCGTACCAATCGAGGGATGATGGAAGACTTCCCAAGCATGGCCTCCACGCAAAAAGAGTTCCATCCAGACGATCTCTTCCCCTTGGGAAGTGGTCCACCCACTGCTTCCTGGAGCAAAAGCCAACTGTCCGGATTTCACGTCAAAACTGCCATCACTCATCACCGCTTCCTGTTCCACACTGCCAATACGGACCCGAATGGAGGAACCGGTCCTCTCCTTGCGTTCCCCGCGTTTCATCGTCGTTTTCAGATTGCCATAGCCGTCAATGTAGGCAATGCGCTGCTCTGGGACGGAAGGAATGTCCTGGCGATCAATGGGGTCGGCAAGAGCATTGGGTTGACCAAGGGCAATCGCTGCTGCCGCTTGGGGAAAGAGATCGCGTGAACGAAACTGGGAGCCTTCCGCTGCAACAGCGGCCCAGCGGATTTCTTCGGCCACCTCACGCACGAACGCGTAGGAGTAGCTGGCATTGACTCCAATGACGCGTACCCCTGTTGGAAGTCGGGCGAATGCCAACCGCTCCCCGGCATTGCCTGCACGCGCCTCGTCGTTGTCCTGTCGTGGGGCCACATTGTGATAGATCAGGGTCCCAGCGGGTGCTTCATTCAAGCCGAGCTGCGCGATACAAAATCCTGCTGCAAGAGTAGCAAAGGGCGGGACAGGCGTCAATACCGGCTCTGCATCCGGCAAGGAGGTTTTGATGCGCTGCACCACTTCGGCAAAGGCGAGATCACCTTGACCGTAATCAGCTATAATGTGAACGAGCATACTCTTTCCTTTCTCACTCGGAACCGTAGCCATCTCCTCTTCGTCGCTTTCTTCTACAGTCACGTTTGTGGCTGGCTCTTGTGATACACCGTATCTTCATTCCACCTCTTTGACCGGTTCATGCACACTTTCGATGATGCATATGTAATATACTCAGCAGTAAATGTCGTTTTCTACTCCTCTCCTGGTTTAAGTTTCACCCATGATCCAAATACCTGACTCAAAAAACACTCAGGAGTCTCGCTCATTAGGCCTAACAGTACTTTTCGTCACTTATCTCGACTTCAATGAGGTTTTGAGGTCAAGATACGTTGTGAACATATCCAGGACGAAGCAGGGATGACACCTTGCCGTAGGATGTGATCCTTGACGTATGTAGGCAGGCCAGGTGGGCAAAACACTTGCAAAGGTGTGTGCTTAGACCGTAGAATTGAGCATATAGACCTCAGGTGGTTTGACTTCCCACTCATGAGAAGGGCTATTTTGCCGGGCGCTTTGCAAGGGGGGGAGGACCGCCTGGAAAGCTTCCTGAGATTCCCAGATGCAGATGCCCATGAGCGTTCCTTTTTCAGGATCCTTAAAAGGATAAGGAGCCTGGAAAAGAATCCCTGGCTGCCTCTTCATCAGTTCGCCAAATTCATGCATACTTTGAACCAAAAGCTCTTCCTTTTCAGGGTGCGGATAATGAATGGAATAGAAGACAAACATGGCTCAACGGCCTCCTCTCTCGTGTCGGGTTCTGCTGCCTGCACGCGCCGTTACCTGCCAGTTGCTCAGTGAGCATTCTATTCTGGAGGAGCGGATGCTGGCGCTCACAGGCTTTCATTCTGCCACAAGCAAAGAAAAACGGAAAGAGGGAGAGGTGTTTTGCCCACCTGGCCTGCCTACATACGTCAAGGATCATATCCTACGGCGAGGTATCGAAGGGATTGGCTCGATTCAGATCTGCTCGTATGCCTTGCTGAGAGCTACTTTGAGTTGTTGCTGGAGTTGCCGATTTTCTGCCTCCAGTTCCTTGATGCGGCGATCTTTGGCAAGGATCACCAGATCTTTTCCCTACATCAGTTTTGCCAGGAAACCGAGCTGCTGGCTGCTGTAGGCGATGTGCCAATTTTTGTTGTCGGAGCGCGTCAATGCGCTCTCGCAGGTCTGGTTAGCTGTAGAGATAGGCTTTGCTTACCCCAGCCGCCTTTGCCACGGTGTTGAAGTTCACTGGCCTCTGTTCTCTCAAGAGCGCGGCAATAGCGCCTTCCACTCCCTGACGCTTGCGTTCTTTGCGGAGATTGGCACGGGCAGCCAGACCAGTTGTATTGCGCTTCCAGGTCTTCTTGCTCATGTAGCTCCTTCTGATGGTTGCGGATCCGCTCAATATCAGGGTGACTCTCAAACACGATGCGCTCTAGCTGTCCAACTTGCCCGGCTAGAGCCACAATCTTCTCCTCAATAACTCTTATCCTTACTGAATGGGTCGCCAAACGCCTAGGGCATAACAAACACTTCTTGCCTGAATATCTCACGACAACAGTTGCCGAAGGATATCTCGCGTTCCTCAAGAACCAGGGATATAGTATCAGTCATCGCCAGCGCGTCAAATCGGTCATCAACCAGTTTTGCCAGTGGCTGATTGACGAAAAGGAGGCACTCAAACGCAATCCCATGCGTGGCATCGAGATCAACGCGCAGCAGCAACTTTCTCCACGCGTCCTCTCGCCCGATCAACGCTTTGTGCTCCGCAATCTGGTTGACAAAGCGGATGATCTGCGTGGACAAGCCCTCTTCGCGCTCGGCTATTGGGCAGGATGCCGGGTGAGTGATGTCTCGCACTTGCTCGTCGAGCATACCCATGTCGGTCCGAAGCTTGGCTGGCTTCATGTTGGGTACAAAGGGGAGAAATTTCGTGATATTGATTTGTTGAATGAAGCACGGCGTCCCCTCTATGACTATCTTCAGCATGGAGGGCGCGATACAACGAGTGCCTACGTGTTCACCTCTCAACGCAGTTCACACCTGACAGAAGACGGCATTCACGCATGGTTTCGCGCTCTGAAACGTCAAGCCAATCATGAAGAATGGGACCTCATTGCTGATCTCTCGTTCCATGATCTGCGGCATGATTTTGCCCATCGTGCTCGTGAGGCTGGCTGGTCTTTGGAAGAGGTAGCATACTATTTAGGACATGTGACGATGAAAGGCACGCCCGCCATTCAGACTACCGTGCGGTATACACAGGTGAATCGTGCCCATGTGAAAGAAAAGCTGAAGTTACTCAAAGGATGAGCGTTTCAACGATGAGACCCTTTTCACTGCTCTCCCAACAGTCTTTATCACTGATACTCAAGCTGAAGTGCATGACCTATATTTGGGATAATCAAGTAACGGGTCATACGCACTTTTGCTACACAGCACTCAGTCCACAAAGACTGAAAGGGCACAAGGATGTTACTGAAGAGAGTGACCACTGTTACTCACGGACCCTACCCACAGCAAAAAACACGTTGCTTTTTTTGACTGAACAATGGCGCACAATTTCGTGACCATGCAAACGAACCTGTGTCAAGGCTGCGGAGCGAAGCGAAGCACCCGTAGGGCTTGGCCTTGATGCAGGAGAGGAGCATAGTATGTGCTTTGCCACAAAGGTTGGCTCTGTCACGCTTTTGGTAATAAGGTAATTAGAGCCCACTTGCTTGTGTCGAATGATATGGTGTTAGATAACAAAAAATATATCTCATCTTTCGCTTGGAGTTCCTCTCCTACTCGGATGATGGGAAAACTGAGAAGAGCAAACGCACTTTCTCAAGAGGCGAGGTGCTGACGCACTTGCTAGTCGTATGGGAAGCACTCCTGTGGAGGTCGAAACGATGGTCACCGAGCCAATTCTTATCAAGGAAGCGACTGCAGAAGATATCCCATTTCTGCAAGCGATGATTTGGGAGGCCATGTTCGCCTCGCCAATCTTTGTAGCTCACTATGGCGTAGAAACCCTGCAACACTTGGAAGAGGAGTATTGGAGCAGGTGGGAGGAGCAGCCTGATCCTGCCTTTGTAGCCCTTGATGTGAGCGGACAGAAACTGGGGGCCATTACGTTGAAACCCAATAGAGAGGATGAATCGGTACAGGGGTGGCGAATTGGCATCGCCGTCGAGCCTCAAGCACGCGGCCATCAAGTTGGACGACGCTTGCTCGAACAAGCCATAGCCTTCGGATGGGAAAAAGGGGCTCACTACGTCAACCTGTTCGTCGATCCCACTAATAGGCGAGCCATTGCGCTCTATCACCGTGTTGGCTTTGTTGAGGTAGGCGAGAGGGATCAAGTGATTGAGATGCGCATCAACTTGACCGAACGAACGAAAGAACAGTGACGGCTCTGTCACGCTTTCGATGGTTTAATGAATTGATGTACTTAAAAAGTCTTGGATTGACCCAGAAGACAAGAGATGAAGGGAACATCACTCTCTGTGAAAACGGTGCTCCTGTTTATGCGACTTGGTACAAGACGGAACAAGGTCATCTGGCCTTGAGTACTCAAGGCCAGATGACGGAGGACTTTTTTCTTGATCCACTCTTCCCACAACAAGGAACTTGTATCCCAGAACGACATACCATGCAATGGCTTCGATGATTAAAAGGCGATTCACTAAACCTGTTATTTGCGGTACATGGATGCCTACATAGACCAGGAAAAAGAGGAGTCCTCCTGCGACAACGCCAGTGATCGTAAAGGAGGTGTCGTGAGAGTATATGCAAAAAGAGGAACGTGTGCTGTAGTTCTCCACGGATGCTGACGACACCCCTGTTCTCTTCACGTAGGTCTATGACTGGAACAACTGCTGGATAAGTGTCTGTGCAAGCCAGGTCTCATAGTGTTCCGTTGACCATCCTCGCTCAACAATCAAGCGACGGTAGAGATCAAAGCTTGTCAAGGCCCAGAGTTCATCGGTTGCTTGCGTGTGGGAAAGATCAGCACGCAGCACACCACACGTTTCTAAAAACGTGATGAACCGCTCTTGTAGGCCCCAGCGACCTTCCTCCACATCTCGATAGAAGTCTGCTAATTCGGGAGAGATCGCTCGCGCCCCTCGCAAGAGATCGAATTCAGGAATCGATGTCTCATAGATTTGCCGGGTCAGTTGGGCGACGAGGTTGACTCTCTCAAAGGGATTGGGTTCGACGCGCAGGTGCACGAGAAGCTCTTGATAGTGCTTACTAAAGGAGTTCAGACTCAAGAGTTCGGCGAGTATTCCACGTTTCGAGCTAAAAGCGGCAAGCACCGTTTTTGGTGAGACGCCCACTTCTTCGGCAATTGCCTCCGTCGTTGTTCCAGCATATCCCAGTTGGAGAAACAGTCGGCGCGAAGCTGCAAGTATTTTCTGGTGTGTCTCTTCTGTTTGGTGTTGTCGCATTGGCGAGTGATACGCCCGTTTTTTCGATGTTGCAGAAATCTGTTCAACCATGAAGATTTCCTCCTTCCAGGTCTTGACAACAAATTGAATATACTTTATTATATCAGATATAAAGATAACTATTCAATAGTAAACATACCATCTTTTTAAAAGGAGATTCATCTGATGTTCCTATCCAAATCTCAGTCAGAGCAGACGGCAGTAGCATCGTCTCTCCCTGCCTATCGTCGGGTCCAGCATCGCTTGCTCGGACTCTGTATTCTTCTTGCACCACTGACCGTGACGGTCTACCTCATGACTTGGATCACTATCCGTGGCTCTTCTTTCAGCTATAGTCAAAGTCTCATCTACAGTCAAAGCGTTGCAGCATTAGGCAATAGTGTCAATGACACTCATATGGTCTTTGGCATCCTCGCCACCATTTTCCTGCCACTTGGCTACTTTGGAATGGCTGTGCTAGGCATGAAGCATGCGCCATGGCTTGCGACGATCTCATCGATCTTTGCTCTCGTTGGGTGGGCACCCTTTGGCGCGATTATCAGCCTTGACATTATGGTTTACGCTGTCGCTCGTGGGGGAGACATTCCACAACTCGTGACCTTCTGGGGACAATTTAATGCCAATCCATTTATCATGGCCTTTCAATACATCTACATTCTAGGTCATATGGTAAGTGCAATCTTGCTGGGCATTCTGCTCGGTCGGGCACGGCTTATTCCTGCCTGGGCTGCCTGGGCGTTTGCGTTAAGCAGTCCAGTGACCATGTGCCTCTTCGCGTTCCACCTGTTTCCCCAATTTGTATGGATTGTGTGTATACTTCTCATCATTGGTGCGTTCCCCGCTGCTTTAGCCATGTGGCGCAGCAAAGGTGATGTGTAACATGCCTTCATAATCCTGTGTGAAGGAACAAGCCAACGTTCCCGCAAAGGAGATACAAGGCTTCTTCCTTCACACAGGACCTTTAAGAGAAGAGGTGAGAGTATCTTGGATATGGCAACATGTTCTTGAATGAATGGTGTTTTTGATCTCATTTTTCATAGGCAATGATCTTACCATTCGCTGACGGGTCTCATAGGCCAAAGCGACAATGCCGAGCGAAATGCTCAGTATCAATACGAGGAGAAACCATGCAGAATCGAAACGACCGGAATCATCAGGTCATTGAAGAGTTTCGCATGAACGGGGGCACGGTTGGCGGATGGTTCGCCGACAAAACGCTGCTCCTGCTCACGACAACGGGAGCGAAAAGCGGTCAGCAACGCATCATCCCACTAGGCTATGTATCAGACGGTGAGCGTCTGATTATCTCTGCCTCCAAAGCGGGCGCGCCCACCAACCCCGATTGGTATTACAATCTGCTCGCTCACCCCGAGGTAACTGTGGAGGTCGGGAACGAGACGTTTCGGGCGAGAGCGACGGTCGCAACCGGCGAGGAGTACCAGCGGCTCGATATACTGGTACGGAAGCTTTCACCGATTCACGCCGAGTATCAGGCAAGAACAACCCGGCAGATTCCCCTGGTTGTGCTTGAGAGAGCATAGCACGGTAAGAGCACGTTTGGTATCCGTGTCTTCTCTCCTCTCTACGTGTACATGCGGGAATTCCTTGAGTGGTATCAGGATACATCGGTGAGTGACCTGCTCTCTTTCCGAGGAAAGAGCCACGCACCAATGCATCAAAATTTCACTCACGCAATTCCCACATGTACCAATACCTTAAAAAATATGGAAGAGAAAGTACAAGAATAGGAAGGCAAAAAGATGAATATGGCGATAAAAATACGTACATCGTTGCTCTCACGTCAACCGTTGTCCGCCTTTGACAAACTGAATTTTGTAGCATTTCTTGGCAGCACTGTCGCTAGTGCTCTCCTTGCGATCATGATAGGTTCTCCAAGTAATGGAGCATTGCTTATTGTAGCTACGGCTCTGCTGGTATGTACCTTCCTGGCTCTCACTGGATTACGCTGGATGCCGCTACTGCTCACACTTATAAGCGGTATTTTCCTGTACCAGATAGCCAATCAACCCTTTGTTGCGTATCACCTGACCAATCCAAGGGGAACGACAGGAGGAGAATTTCTTGCCTTTGTGCTAGATGTACTCATTATTGCGTTTATCTTCATGGCATTCGGGGCAAGTATTGGGGCAGGGGTGCAAAACTACCAGACAGACGAGCGACGCGCTCCACGTTGGCTTTCATCCGCAATAACGGGTATTGTGGGTGTAGTCATTGGAGGCATCCTTATCGCAGCAATCGCACAACCGATGGTAATAACAAGTACGGCGACAACAACCACAAATGGCGTGCCAACAGTACATATGGGACCTGGCAGCTTTCTTCAATCGTCTGTCACTGTCACAAAAGGCTCTAAGGTTCTGCTCGTGGATGATACCTCCTCGCTGCATATTCTTGCCAATGGCACATGGCAAAATGGGACAGCAACGGGAGAGAAAGAGGCGGGCGCACCTACCGTTGACAATGTACAAGTCAGTGGTAAAAGTATCGAGCTTGGCCCCTTCACGACAGCAGGCACCTATCACATCTATTGTACGATCCATCAAGGCATGAACCTGACAGTGATTGTGCAGTGACGCAATCTACAACAAGGGGTAACGCTACGGAACATACGGTTGTCTACCTCTGCTCAGATACCACAGGCTAATTGTCTTGCCATCCTTCTTCTTGAGACAAGAGACGTTTTCAGGTGTGAGGAAAGGAGATTCCTTTCCTCACAGTCTGTGGAACATGCACAAGACATGGATGATGAACGCTTGGTCATGCCGAGAGGATTTCCTCGATCTGCATCCGCTCGGAGAGGTCTAAGCGAAACACCCCGTAAGGGGTGACGTGACTATAGATGAGCGGAGTCAGGGCACGCAAATCATCCTTTTTCATCTGTTGGAACTGCTTCGGTTCAGCCAGGACGCGCTGGATCAGTAACGTATTCACATAGACGAGACAAATCTGCAAGAGATGGAGTGAGAGGACCGCCACTTCTTGCTCGTCAAGCCGATTGGTGGCGAAATCACCACTTTTCCCGTAAAAGATAAAGCCATTCGCCCCATTCCAGTTCTCAATCACGTTCAAACCCTCATGAATTTCGCGACGCAAGGCTTCTGATTGTAAGTAGCGACACAGGAAAATGGTTTTGACCGCACGACCGAGCTCGGCAAAGGCGCGATAGGTGGGGTGTTGCAGTTCTGTCCGCGTGAAGCGGCGTAAGAGTGCCTCGGTCTCTGCGAAACCTCGCCACGCCCCCTTTACAAATCCGGGTAGTGGGACTGACAGGTAGAAGCTGACGATGTATTTGCTCCTCATACTGGAAAAAATAGTCTTCTCTTTCTGCCCCTTCTGTTTCGGTTACTCCTCTGGCGAGAAGTACGCTTGAAACGTACAGTATTCTCGAAACCCCAAACGACGATAGAGATTGAGTCCCATAGGTGATGCTTGGAGAACGCCAAGCCGATATCCCAGGGTACGCGCGTGTAACAAGGGAGCCACTGTCAACGCTCTTCCAATCCCTTGCCGCCGAACTTCTGGAAGGGTGGTCACATTGTAGATGCCTGCCACTCCCCCACCTAAATAAAGTAAAGAGGTTGCCACTGGTCGATCATCAAGCATGCCCAGATAGTAGTGAATGGTAGGGTCTTCTTGCATCCCTCGTTTGTCCAGCACGTCCAGAAGCAGCTTCAAACCTTCTTCTGGAATCTCCGATCCAACGGTCATGATGCGCAGCCAGATTTTGAGTTGCTCCTTGTTGCTCACCCGTGTAATCGTGAGCCGTGACGGAAAGGAGAGAGGCTCATCCAAAGATTGAAGGTCCAGAGCCATTCCTGGTGCATCGTCACGCATCCAACCATGTTGTTCTAAGCAGGTTCCCAAAACCGCTGGCTGGGTAGAGGGGCCAACTAGCCAAGTGATGGGGACATGGTATACTGCTTGAGTCGTTCTTCCATAACATGCTCTGGAAAATGTGTCCGAACGATTCCATTAGCCAAGTGGAAAGGAAGCCGGGAGAGGAACCAGAGGACCTCCGGTTCTTCATGCATCTCCGCTTCCAGCCCATGACCTAAGCGTATCCATGCTTGGTGGACATTTTCTTCCATCGCTTTGAGCAAGGAAGATCTCGAGAAATCTTCGAGAGGGGTATGCATCATGTCTTTTTTCCTTTTAAAAAGCGCATTATCAGTGGTTCGGACGACCAAACACCGCAAATAATGGGAAGTATCAGCAATGTCGATGTACTTCATCATAATAGTGATAATGAATGTGTCTGCTCACGACGTGCTTGCGAACGACGTTGGACCACTTTCTCTTTCCGTCCAAAAGCACCCCTGAGCACTATGCCACTCGCTCATAGGTCTTCTCTCTGCCTCTTGAGAATTCCTCGACGATCAACTACAATATGCTCAATCATTTCTCGTCGAGGAATTTTCCCTGCCTTTTCTCAAAAGGAGGCTCTTGTCTATGGCCCAGCAAGCACGAATGGATACGCGCATTGCCAGACGGCTTCTTCACAAAAAGAAACAGCTCGATACGTACCGACCACTGCCAGCGTTCAACGTTCAACGGTTGCACCAAGACTTGCGTGTCATGCTGACCTACCACTCAAACGCGATTGAGGGCAATACCCTTTCGCTGGCCGAAACCCAGATGGTGCTTGAGTACGGCGTGACGATCAATGGACATCCCTTGCGTGAGTTCCTGGAGGCGACCAATCATGCAGAAGCCTTTGATGCCTTAACCAGGCTTGCTCATGATCAGATTACTGGCGAGACCGTGCTTTCCCTGCACCGCCTCGTCATGGATAAGATCGATGAGCATGCCGGTGAACTGCGTACCGTTCCCGTCTATATCCGAGGAGCCAACTTTACACCTCCTGCGGCCCGTGACGTTCCCCTCTACCTGGAGCAGTGGCTCCGCTGGCTGCGCAGTGCTGATGCCCTCCAGTATGACCCCGTCACGCGTGCAGCTATCGCGCACCATGATTTTGAAGCAGTCCATCCATTCACTGATGGTAACGGGAGAGTGGGACGACTTGTGCTGAACCTGATGCTGATGCAAGAAGGCTACCCGCCAGCGTTGGTGCTCAGAGAGTGGCGAGCACGGTATATTCAGGCACTGCATGTAGCTCATTTGGGCGATTACACCTTGCTTGTCGATCTGATTGGCCTTGCCGTAGAACGTGCTCTTGATCTCTATCTGGAAGCCTGTGTGGAAAGCACAGCGCATCTTTTTCCTCTCCAAGAGCTCGCACGCGAATTTTCCATGAGTGTTGATTACCTCGGGCAACTCGCGCGCAAGGGGAAAATCGAGGCGACAAAACGCGGTCAATATTGGTATGCTTCACGAGACGTCGTCCAGCATTACCTTGCTGAAGTGGATGCTCAGCCACGTGGAAGGCGACGAAAAGATCACAAGGACAACACCTCTCATTCATAAAGAGAGTGAATGGAGATTTCATAGAGACAGTCATCTGTACAAATGACTATCAACGTTTTGAAAGAAACGAGACGTCTGGTTCCTCTAGGACCTGCACGTATGAATCTCCATGAGACCGAGAATGGCGTGTCTGTTTGAGATGCTCCATTCACGTGCTGTTTGAGGCGCAGAAAGCATTTCAGGGAAGAATACAAAGGTACCTCGTCCATGGACGGGCTATTCATACAGTCATAACACAGAAAAGCGAGAGTTCTCCGATGGAAGTGGTGATCGTCGTTCCCGATGTGACTGAAACAAGCGACGCACTCCAAAGGCGTCAGTGGGGAGTAGGACCATGCTTGTTCATTCTTCTGTTTGCTTCACTAGAGAATCACAGCCTTTTGATTCCCGATGCCGACGCCTTTGCGATCGCTGAGTACGACGATGCGCTCGAGCGGATGGGAGGCGTCGCTGACCGCTTCACCCAAACGACTACCTTTGACGACTACCATGCCACCTGTCGGCCCAATACGCGCACACGTCAGCGACGCGACCTCGCCCTCTTCTCCGAGTATCTGCACGCGGGCGGCGTCATCCGCTCCGCAGAGTCCCTCTACTCCGATGCGAACGCCTGGCGCGGCATGTCCCATGGCATTCTGCGTGGCTTCATCTCCTGGCAGCTCAAACAAGGCTACAGCGTCGGCTCGATCAATGTGCGGCAGGCCACCGTGCGCACCTACTGCACACTGGCAGGACCGTCTCCTAAAGGTGCCGGCATGCTTTCTCAGGAGCGGCTTGATCTCATTCTGACGGTCAAGGGCTTCAATGACAAGACCGGGCGCAACGTCGACGAGGACCGCGTCCACAACCACATACCGACGCGCACGAGTACCAAAAAGGCCAGGCCCACTCCCATTACGACCCGCCAAGCCCTCACCCTCAAGAAGACCACAACCCAGACGGGCACGCCCAGAACGCGCGAGCACGACCTCCTACTGGAGCCACGAGATGCTCTGCTGATGGGGCTATTGGTCGAACATGCGCTACGCGTCGGCGAGGTGGCGGCTCTCGATGTTTCTGCGATCGACCTGGTCGCAGGAACCATGACGTTCTACCGGGAGAAGACGAATCAGATCGAAACCCATAAATTGAAGCGGCACACCCGCCTGGCAGCAGAAACCTATTTGCCTCTTGTTCCCACGTCTGGATCGCTCTTCCTGGGCTACCAGGGGCAACGATTGACCGTACGAGCGATCCAGAAGCGGGCGACGACGCTGGGCAAGCTCGTCGGTGTACCCAGGCTCTCCCCACATGACTTGCGCCACTACTGGACGTTCGATACCCTGCGCAACGGCACTCCTCTCGATCGCGTGCAAGCGGGTGGTGGGTGGAAGTCCCCACAGATGGTGCTGCACTATGCCAGGCGCACCGGCATCAGCAACGAGGGCGTCATCATCACCCAAGAGGAGGAAGAATAGAGGTATTGCCAACTTGGTGAGACCACCTCCTAAAAAACTGGACGGTATGATAGAATGAGGTAACTCTAAGATCCTTGCAAAAATAGGCAATAGCGTACTTCTGTACTAGAGAATTTTCCGGGAAAGTCTCTTTGAGAGCTAGTAAAAGGAGCTACAAAGAATATTTCGCGCAAAATCCTTCATCGGTTCTCACTCTCTACGATACTCTCTCAATACGCTTGGGAAGCCGATTCATATTCCTATTGCCTATTTTTGCAAGGATCTTAGAGTTACCTCATCTAGGGGTGCCCTATCCCGTCTCCTCTTCCACTCCTCCTGGCTTTCCCCTCACACTGGTCATAGAGACAGCTTTGCCTAGGTAATGCATCAGGCTGAGGTAGTGCCCCTCGCTGCCAAATAGGCACCACGAGTACGTTGCTTTGCCGATATGCGCTCACCTCCCACCTGCTAGACTCTCAGTAGCAGAACAGCGAGGCACTCCTCGGCGGAGCACAGCACTGCTGAGCTTTGTTGGAAGCGGCCATGGTTGCGATCACAGGGGAGCAGTACCTTCCCAACTGAAGACACGCGCGTGCGGGGCCAAACTAGTACCTCACTCGGTCGAGAGTGCAGGGAACGGAGCTATGGCAGCCCTAAAGAAACAGGCGAGGCTGGGCAGCACGGCGCACGGTGTGCTCAAGGCATCGTGCAGGTATCTAGTGACGCATTGGGTTCATGCCAACCTACGCCAGAGAGACATATGATGCCATCGGTCGTCCATCTGTGAATGGACGACCGATGGCAAAAAAGGAGGATCTTTCGCTGATTTGGTGCAGCCCGCTCGCTTGATAGATCCACATTATTAAATCGTCCTACACGAAGAAATGACTTTGTCGAAGATGTCAGACCCCCGGTACCTTGACGAATACGGTATCTCGGTACATAATACGATATATCGTATTGGTGGCTTTGACACACATCGCTCTAGTACAAAGGAGGTATATGTATGGTCCAGCGAGATATTACCAGTCAACCGCCTATCGGGTATTGGTTGAAGCATGCTGATGAGGTGATTACCAAGCACGTCAACCAAGTCCTTCAGGACCATGGCTTCACCCGTTTTTGTTGGCAGGTCCTCAACCTGCTCTATGAGACAGGCACCACCACCAGGAGCAACGTCCTCACGACCATGATGACCTTCATCGATGCAGATCAGTTAGATGAGATCCTGAATGGCTTTGTACAAGAAGGGTGGCTGGTGAAGCGTGGCGATGGTGAGGTGACAGAATTGGTGTTGACCAACGCAGGCAAGACCGAACGGGAAGCGATCTTCAAGCTCCAAAGTGAAGTGAGAAGACGAGCGATGCGAGGCATTTCTGATCAAGAGTACACGACCGTTCTTGATGTCCTCCAGTGTATGGTGAACAATCTGGAAGAAGCCATGCTTTCGTCATCAAAAGCGTAGGGGTACTGCGCTTTTGGTCCACCTTGCTTGAAGTGACTGTGAGGGGAATTGTTCCTCACAAGAACAGTACTGCAACAGCTTTGAGCAATCCGCTTACGCAGCGAAAGGAAACATGATCACGCATGGATATCTTGCCGAACACTCCTGCTGGCATTGAACAGGCAGGTGAACGTATTCGAGCAGGCAAACTCGTCATCTAGCCAAGCCCGCTTTCGTATGCTCTCTCAACCTCTGCGCTTAACGCAGAGGCCGTGAGTTGCCTTTATCGTGCAAAGCGGCGTGACGCGCGGGAAGCGCTCCTGCTGCTGACACAAGGTGCCCAGGACGCACAGCGCTATGGGCACATCACGCCTGTAGCCTGGCAACTCATGAAGGTCTTCTGGCCAGGGTTCTTAGGGGTCATCGTCCCCAAAAAAGCCAGCGTGCCTGACTTTGTGACTGCGGGCATGCAGACAGTGCTACTTACCTGCCCTCCTGATCTGGGATACATCCTGGCACGCAACGTCGGTGATCCTATAGTGGCTTCTTCCGCCAACATTGCTGGAATGCCCCCAGCCCTGGATATGCACGATGTGTACATCTTTTCCCAACAGGCAGACGAGCCGATTGATGCCGTGATTGAAGGGGGCATCAGTCCCTGGAATCGCCCGACCACGATTGTGAATACGTGCGTGACGCCGCCGACAATTGTACGTGCAGGCATCGTCGCTGAGCAAGCAGTGCGCAAGGTGCTTCCTGATGTCCTTGTCAAGGAGCGCGTGAAGGAACTACTTCCCTTCCCTAACCTGCAAAGCGCGGCCCCAACAAGTACTGACGACAACATGCATGGAAAGAAAGAGAGATAAGATGACACACATGAGACCAGAACCGGACAAACGTGTGCAGGCTTCCTCCCCCGTGTGGGCCGCCTATGCCGCGTGTGGATGGGCGCTGCTCTTCGCTGCGGTCCATGCGTATTGGGCCTGCGGAGGTATCTTTGGCTGCCGCCGGGCAGATCCATGACAGGAGGGAGGGCGCTGTTTGTGATCGACCTGGTAGCTATTCCTCTCTGTCTGGTTGGTGCAGTCTTCGCGCTCACCCTGATTCAGCCCTGGGGTAGGATCTTCCCCCACTGGTTCCTGCTCATCGCTGCCTGGGGTGGGTGTGCGTTTCTGGTGCTGCATGCAGCGCCCACCCTGATTGAAGGCGGACTCATAGGAGTCGGCCAGCTCAAGAAAACGCTGTCTCCCCTCGACCGTTGGGACCTTCTCATCTACGAACCGTTCTGGTTGCTTGGAGGAATCTTGTTTGGGATAGCAGCCTGGTTCTATCAACAGGGATCGCGTGCGTGAGAGCCAGGTCCAGGCAAGATCAGCATATCCAAACCGAAGCCGACAGTTTTCATCCTGAATGCGGCTTCCTGATCCAAGCATGTGATTCGTCGAAAGGCGGATGGAAGCACCTTTGTTCTGCAAGGAGAGAAAGAGACGTGAGCACTGAACACTCAAGACCTCAACCTATCACCTTCGATCCGACTCATCTCGAGACGCTGCGAGCATGTCTCCAGGGGAGAGCGCTCGTTGCGGGCGATGAAGGGTATGAGACGGCATGCCAAACCTGGGATGCCAGGACCTTCGAGCAGCACCCGGCAATCATCGTGCTCCCCGCTGTTTCCGCTGATGTACAGACTGCCGTCACGTTCGCGCGTGAGTACGATCTTCCCATCGCGGTGCAAGGGGGAGGACATGGGCACCCACGTCCGGCTGACGGTGCGCTGCTGGTAAATTTTGCGCAGATGAATAGAGTCCAGATTCATGCTGAGACAGCCACTGCGTGGGTCGAGGCAGGAGCGAGAGCGGGAGAGATCGTCCAGGCAGCTTCCCCCTATGGCCTCGCCCCGCTCAACGGGTTGGCGGCCAGCGTTGGAATCGTCGGTTACTTGCTCGGTGGTGGCATCGGCTGGTTGACACGCCAGTATGGCCCTGGGGCCGTCAGTATTCGCTCGGCTGAACTGGTGACCGCTGATAGTCACCTGTTGCAGGTGAACGAGCACAGCCATCGGGATTTGCTGTGGGGTCTGCGCGGAGGCGGGGGCAACTTCGGCATTGTCACCGCGCTTGAATGCGCGCTCTATCCGGTCAACACGATCTTTGGTGGGCAAGTCGTCTACCCCATTGTACAGGGCAACGATGTCTTGAGCGCATATGTGCAGTGGGTGAAGTCGGTACCCGACGAGCTGACCTCCGCCCTGCGTATCATGCATTTTCCCACGAGTCCTGCCATCCCGCCGACGCTGCGCGGCACGTCAGCTGTAGTGATCATGGCCTGTTACAACGGAGAGGAGAGAGCAGGGGAAGCGTTGCTACAGCCCATGCGAACACTAGGAACACTCCTGCTCGATACGTTTACCCAGATCCCTTATGCGCAGGTCGCCACGATTTCCAATGATCCGTCAGAGGCACCACCCGTCTTTTTTTACACCGAGAGTGGGGCCCTTCAAGACGTGTCACAGGGCGACATTGAGACACTCGTGGATATTGCAGGCAATCCCGCCTCTGGCATCCGTCTGGTTGAGATGCGACAGCTCGGCGGCGCGTTTGCTCGTCAACCGGAAGAGGCCATGCCGTTTGGTATTCGTCAGGCCACCTTATACCTAGGTGCGGTAGCGGCGGCCCCTTCTCCCGATTTGCTCGCAGGAGGGAAGCGATCGATCGCCACGATGATGCAGACGCTCGGACCCGCGATGACCGGTGAAGTGATCCTCAACCTGGCGGGAGGCACAGTGAGCCTTGATCGAACGCGAGCGGCGTACTCGCCAGCAAACTATCGGCGACTAGTCGCCCTCAAGGATAGGTATGATCCACAGAACATCTTCCGCTTCAACCACAATATTATCCCTTCTTCATACAGGGGAGAGTCCTAGCCTATCATCTTCCCTGCTCCTGGCGCCAGGCGCAGCGCCCATTACCAGTACGACCATGACCAACGGGGTCCCAACGGTGCATATGAGTGTAGCCAACTTCACCCAGTCTTCGATCACCATTTCCAAAGGCTCAAAGTTGCTCCTGGTGGATGACGTGGCAGTGACCCATATTCTCGCGAATGGCTCCTGGCAGCGTGGCACAGCCACATTTGCGAACGAACCGGGCGCGCCCACCGTCAACAACGTGCAGGTCAATGGCACGGCACGGAGATCGGACCATTTACCACCGCGGGTACCTATCACCTCTATTGTACGATCCATCAGGGGATGAACCTGACGATCATTGTCCAGTAGTGTTGGCGCGTGCCAGGAATGCTCCCGCGCTCGCTCTTCCATGAAATGTGGGGAGCATGCCGTGCATCGCCACACTGTAACAATCGATGACCACTCAACTTGCCAGAGCGGTCATCACCAAACACAAGGAAGGAACAACACAATGAACCTACCTCCATCTCATATGGAACTACCTGCATCTCAGAGAGAGCAGACACCGATGTCCACCGCATTCACATTCCAGCGCGCGGGTCTGGCGGCCTGCATCATCCTCTCGCCGCTCTCGATCACACTCTACCTCGTCTCTTGGGTGGGAAATGGCCGCGAGCCTCTCATCGCCAGCGCGATGGCCGGTCCGATCGGCAACACCCTGCACCTCATCGGCGCCGTCGCTGCCTCCTTCTTCTTGCCCCTGGGCTACCTGGGCATGTCGCTCTTGGGCATGCGGCGTGCGCCGTGGCTCGCCACCATCTCGGCGGCGCTGTCCCTGGTCGGATGGATCCCCTGGGCTGCGCTCATCAGCCTCGACGACCTGGCCTACAATATCGACCGGGGCGGTAGCCCCCCGCAGCTTGCCGCGCTCTGGACGCACTTCAACGGCGACGCCATCATGACGACCTACTTGCTCATCTACATCATCGGTCACCTGCTCAGCGCTGTGCTCATCGGCCTCATGCTTGGTCGGCTGCACCTCGTCCCTGCCTGGGCTGCCTGGGCCTTTGCCCTCACCAGTCCGCTCACCATCCTCCTCTTTCCCGTGCATACTATCGTCTTCCAGGATGTGCTCAAATACCTGATCTGCACCCTTTGGATCATCGGCGCCATCCCTGCCGCCCTCGCCATGCTCACACACAAAGACCTGGCACACCCAGCGCCATCACCCGCGTAAGGACACTACGGCGTTCTGGAAGAGAGCACGATGGGAGAAGCTTTTTCTGATCGACTTTCAGTAGACTGTTGGTATATATTGCCAGCACCATCTTGTCCACAAGAGGAGGAGAACAATGGGAAAAGTTCTATTCTTTATAGCCATGTCACTGGATGGTTTTATTGCTGATCGCAACGGTGATGTGAGATGTTTTTATCCAGATCTGGGTGCATTACGAAAAACGGAAGTGCTTCAGGAATTGCTGCAAACGACCGGAGCAGTGGTGATGGGCAGACGAGCCTATGACATGGCCGAGGGGGATTTCACGGATTACGAATTTCAAGTGCCGATCTTTGTCCTGACGCATGCTATTCCAGAACGGGTGGCAAAGGGAGAGAACGGAAGGCTGACATTTACCTTCATCACCGATGGGATTGAACGTGCCATCCAACGAGCAAAGGCAAACCGCAACAAGAGACGCTTTTTACGAGATAAATTCGGCTGAAACTACAAATTCGCTCAATTTATATGCGAGATGATTCCATTGTTGTTCTTTCTACAAATATTGTTATAATGCGCTCGATGAGCGTTTGCTCAATCCTTGAATGAGGTGTTAGTATTGTGAAACGACAATGGACCAACGAGGAATTGCTGGAGCATTGGATGCTCACGCCCAAAGAGCTTGATCTGATTGGCGACAGCAAAACTGATCACAATCTGCTCGGTTTTGCCGTTCTGCTCAAGTATTTCCAATACGAGGGACGGTTTCCCTCCCAAACCCAAGACGTTCCCCCCACCGTGATCGTTCATCTGGCGCAGCAGTTGGGGATGATTCCAGAGAAGATCATTCCGTATGACTGGGAAGGGCGAACCATCAAGGCACATCGTGCTGCCATCCGCACGTTTCTGGGCGTTCATGAGGCCACCCTCTCCGATGAGGAAGTGGTGACCGAATGGCTCTGCCAACACATACTGGTAATTAAGGCGAAGAGCGAGCAGGTTTTAGGGGTCTTGGTCAATTGCAGTGGAAAACCCCAACAGATCTCAGAATGAAAAGAGGAAAGACTCAAGAGAAGCCAATCATCCAACATCGTTGCTTTTAATCGCTGTTGAGGTTTTCCACTGCAATTGACCAAGACCCTGCAAATCCGTATCCGTGGCATCGTGCGCCCCTATGCTCCGACCGTTGAGGAGGAATGGGCCAGAGAAGCGCTCTGGAGAGGCGGCAGGCGCACAAAGCAAGAGACCACTCCTGCAGCGTCGCGCCCATGGGCATCCGACCAGGCCAACTACTATCGTGGGCTCCGCCTGATGCCCTACGACCTCATCCGCGAAGCACTGCTCGCGCTGCTTGCCGTCTTCGTCCTGGTGATCGTGCTTGCTGGATTCTTGTCATCGCCCGATGAACCGCCGCTGACGCTTCAGCAGTACGCGCAGCAGAATCCGGTCGGCTTCGTCTCTACCGCCATGAAGGAACTGGGCGGCACGGGCGTCATTGCCCAATATGGGCCACCCTACAACCAGGGGACGGGCTTCGTGCAGTCCATCGGGCCGATTTCGCCCCAGGAAGTCGCAGGTGTGACCATTCCCATCGATGCGGCACATGTCTATGTCCTTGATCCCTTAGCCGTCGCGGCGCAGACCGATCCGCAGGTGGCTGCTGCGCTCCAGACGTTTACGCACGCCGGAGCACAGCAGCGATCGACCTGGGAAGATGCCTATACCAAGGCATTGGGGACAGCGACAGGAAGGGGTGGTCATGTGGTCGTGCCGCAGGGCGACTACGGCCCGCTTCCCGCCATGATGGACCATCTGCTGACCTTAGGCAGCAGCGGCGCGTTAGACGGCTTGCTCCTGCGCAGTGGTGGCTTCTACCAGAATGACTTTACCAAGCCGCTGCTCTTCTCGTCCGAGGATGCGCTGCCGACGAAGGCAGCGCAATTCAACCTGCTGGGTTCGCAATGGGGGGATGATGAACGAAACTGGCAATTATCCTGGGCAGGTATGGCTCTGGCTCTACACCTTCTGGTACCAGATCCCGCCCTATAATAGCGCGTCGAACGGGGATATGCTGATATGGCTCACGATGGCGGTCCTGACCGCCCTGCTCGTGGTGTTCCCCTACCTGCCCTATCTCAATCGCCTGCCCTATTCCCTCGGCGTCCACCGCCTGATCTGGCGCGAGTACTATCATGACGTGCGTGCCGAGCGTCGGGTCGAAGGCGCGAGTCTGGGGCCGGCGACGGAGACACGGGGGTCTGAGTGAGGAAGCTGCCTCCTGCGAGGCTCTTCACATCTCCCACTCAAGCAGGAGATGATCAGGGAGCCAGCCATTTCAAACGAGGACGCATCAAAAGTGAAAGTGCTGACCTCTTCCGCCTTACTTGGAAATGAGGCGGGCGATCAGGAAGGCCGCAGTTGCAGCAAGTCCGCCAATCAGTGCTGTTTGAAGAGCGCTCCTGAAAGGTCTTGTGCCGGTAAACCGACCCTTAATATAGCCAAACACCAGTAATGCAAGCATGGTTGCCATGACCGAAATGGACAGGGCTTTGGTTGCCGGGGAAAAAAAGAAGTAGGGACTTAAGGGGGGAAGGCGTTGTATGCTATACTACACGTAAATGCCCTACGGGAATGCACTGCGTCCTTGGACCTCCGCTGCTGGACTGGACTGCGACCCACACGGTATCATCGTCATTCCCCACAGCTCTGCAGACACGATAGAGGTGAAGGGAAACAACAGATTCTTAGAGGTCTCTTGCAGCAGAGGAGGTACCGCACATGTCATCTCGCACCGATGGATTCACTATTGGGATTGAAGAGGAATATCTCATTCTTGACCCCGTTACACGCGCGTTTCGCGCCGACGCCTTATCTCTCCTTGACAGGGCACGGCACACCCTTGGAGAACAGGTCCAGCCCGAGGTCCAACTTTCACAAATTGAAACCTCCACATCCGTCTGCTCTACGCTGACGGATGTGCGCCGAGAACTGCTCCATCTGCGCCGGGAAGCGCTTGCGGCTGCCTCTGAGGTGGGAGTCCACATTGCCGCTGCGGCAACGCATCCGTTCACCCATTGGAAGGCGCAACAGACGACGCCAAAGGAGCGCTATCAGGCGTTGTTGCGCGACTATCAACAGCTCACGCGCGAACAGGGGATCCAGGGCTGTCACATCCACGTTGGCCTGCAAGACCGCGAGACCGGTGTGCAGGTGATGAATCGCGTTCGACCTTGGCTCGCCGTTCTGCTGGCCTTGGCCGCCAACTCCCCGTTCTGGTTGGGCGAGGAGACGGGGTACGCAAGTTACCGCACCGAGATTTGGACGAGGTGGCCGACGGCAGGGCCTCCCCAAGCATTTGACTCGCTTGCTCAGTACCGTGCCGTCGTGCAATCGCTCATCGCGACCAAGAGTGTCGATGACGCGACGAAAATTTATTGGGATGTGCGGCTGTCTGAGCGCTTCAATACGATAGAATTTCGGGTCACCGATGTGTGCATGACGGTCGACGAAGCGGTGATGATAGCGGGACTGACACGCGCCCTAGTACGAACCTGCTTCCAGCACGTGATGCGGCAAGTCCCTGCTCCGACCGTTCGCCAGGAACTGCTGCGCACCTCCCACTGGAGGGCAGCGCGCTACGGATTGGAGGAGGAGTTGATAGATACTCTTGCAGAGCAAGCGGTTCCAGCACGCGAGCTCATTGAGCGGCTGCTTTCCTTTGTGCGCCCAGCTCTCGAGGAGGAGGGGGATTGGTCCGTCGTCTCCTCGCAGGTCGAGCAGGTGCTTCAGCGTGGAAACGGGGCGACGAGGCAACGGCAAGTCTATCAACGCACGGGGCGTCTGGAAGAGGTGGTTGATTATATCGTTGCAGAAACAGCACAAGGGGTCGCACTAAGCTAGTACTACAGTGCCACTTAGCTCGTAAAACGGCCTGGGAAGCTGATTGACGTTATGGCAACGTACTGATTGCTCACCCAAGCTCACAGGCCACTTCGCGATGAATTCTCTCACGAGTACTAAGGCCTATCGGTGTAATTCTAACGGAAAGATACCTGGACTTTGCACATTTCATGGGGAGCCACAAGCGGCAGCGAGGAGGCGCGACACTTCTGCAGAAGGATAAATGTCACCATGGCGACCAGAGTAATACCAGTAGTGAGAAACAGCCACATGCGAATGGGTCGCCAGGCTGGGTGACGAGCCAGAACGAAGCTCAGCAGGAGAGCGGCCACCGGCGTATAGTCCAGCGAAGCTCCAAAGACATGCATTTTCCCGCTAAAGGTCATAGCCTCTTGAGGAGTAGCTATTGGGTCGGTGGTAAAGATGGCTGCGATCACTATCCCGATGGCACCGATGCCAAGAATGGCGAGACCGATGTAGCCCACAACACTGCGGACGTGTGAAAAGAGTGCCACACCGGCGCTCAGGAGGCTGGTAGCCAGCATGAAGAACGCCAGGTGCATCATCCAGCCGAAGTTGCCCAGAGCATATTCGCTGATAAAGCGCCATATCAGGTCAAACTCTGGCTCAAGTACATGCAGACTCAAGAGCAGGAGGACGAAGAGCACTCCCGAGGCGATTGAGAGCCGTGCAGCCAGGGTTTGTACATTGGACACTGGTTTCGTCATCGTGAGCGGTTGAGCCATTTCTCGATCCTCCTATTACACAACTCTGGTCATGGTGGTGCTATAGCCGCCCCCCCCAGGAAAGACCCAGGCGCCGATGCAGACGTTACCGTCGGAGCTTATCGTTCCTTTGTAATAGGCAGGAGAACCTTTCTCCCCGCCCCAGATCATGAGGGTATTGCCCGAAAGCTCGTAGACATAGTCGAGGGTATCGCCGATCGAGCTATAGAAACGCGATTTGATGTGCTGGCTGGGCTCTTCTCCAAAGGGCCTCAGATGTCCAATGACCTCAAGGCCCTTGATATGGTTGCCGCCGTGCTCAAAATCCACATGTTGCAGGAGGAAGAAGCCCCCCTCCAGCCATTCATAGGTCACCCGGCCAAATGTCTCGCCGGACAGGTCCCACGTCCCAACCAATTTCTCCAAACTTTTGAGATCAGGATGAGGCTGTACTTGCTGATAGGCAGCAGATGGGTTCGTCTTCTCTGCCATGGGTGTTTCTCCTTCCAATGTACGCCAGATGGCGAGACCATCAAGGCGTTTTCCCAGCTTGCCATATCTTTTCGCGCACGGTTTGTGTAACTGTCATGCCATGGTTTGCAGGTGCTCTTCGAGACGAGAGAGGAGCTCCTTCATCCCCTGCTCCATCCCAAAACTGAGATGAGCGTTGCGGTCCTCTTCGCTCTGGTAGAGAGACCTGCTTACCAACCTTGTCTTACCGTTGTCCTCCTCGAAGGTCAGCGTGACGACGGCTTCATGCCCAGGCATCCCCTCGAAGCTATCAGTGTAGACCAGCTTTGTGTAAGGCACGACCTCGCGATAGACTCCTGAGAAGGCATATTCCTGACCAGAAGCATCGCGCAAGACGTAGCGATAGGTCTTCCCTGGGCGAAGAGCGATCTGGCAGACCACCAGGGTCAGGTCCCTTGTCCCATACCAGTGCTGTACATGCTCTGGCCGGGTCCATGCTTCAAAGACGAGCTGAGGCGGTGCATTGAAGACCCGCGTGATGACGATCTCTTGATCCGATGGCGTCGCGAGCGTGGTAGCGAAACGCTCTTTCTCAGTCATGTTCCTTCTCCTTTTCCTGCAAGCGTTGCAGGTAGTCGTCCAGGTGATGAAACCTCTCGTCCCAGAGGTGGTGGTAGGCTTCCAGCCACGCATAGACCTCTGCCAACGGCTCAGGCCGCAGTTCGTACCAATGCCGTTGCGCATCCTGGCGCACGCGCACAAGCCCCACTTCGCGGAGCACACGCAGCTGCTTGGAGATGCCTGGCTGACTGATAGAGAGCAAGTCAGCTAACTCCCCAACTTTCCGGGGTCGCTCACGGAGCAAGTCCAGAATACGTCTGCGCATGGGATCAGCTAATGCATCGAAGGTTGTCATCATAGAATGAGTATACCATGTTGGTTATATAATTGTCAAGGTATATAACCAACGTGGAAAATATCACTCGTTGCCTATGCATATGGCAATGATGCTGGTCGCTTCTTCCTCCTTCTCGTTGGACTGAGTGATCAAAGCAGAAGGCTCTATGAAGATCGGATATACTCGCATCTCCAAACAGGAACAAAACGAGGCATTACAGAGAGATGCCCTACAAGATGCGGAATGTGAGAAATACTTCAGTGATACCATGACCGGAGCGAAATTTGAGCGCAAAGGATTGGAAAAGCTCCTGGCATTTATGCGGACGGGTGATACCGTCGTAGTGTGGAAGCTCGACCGATTAGGGCGCTCCCTCAAAGACCTCATCGAGACGCTCAATCTCCTCAAAGAGCGCGGAGTGGATTTTATCAGCTTGACGGAGAAGATTGACACAACAACGCCCGGCGGAAAGCTCATTTTTCATCTGATGGGTGCATTGGCCGAGTTTGAGCGTGACCTCATTCCCTTTCCAGAAGGGTCAGAAAGGCGTTGGGAATGTCTTTCCAAGCGTTTTCGACGCTGCTTTCCCTTATATCATTATATCCTACGTTGGCCTTTCAAGAGGTTCCATAGGCTTATAATAGATTTTCGCAGCTACCCTAGTCCTACCTCAGAATATCGCCGCGACCACCATCCCACTAAGTGCCGCTGAAATGGCACGCATTGAAGAGGGAGTGGACAAACCGTCAGGCGCTCGCTATGCTGAAGAGATGATGCATATAATCGCCAACGCGCAATAGAGGTACCTGTAGGATTTTCATTGGCTCAGTGCTACGTAAGATTACGTAGTACTAGGTCTAATACAGACTTGCAGAGAAAGAAAGGAGGTCATACCTATGAGCCAACACAGCAACCTGGAGAACGACGAGACACTGGGTGGTCGCCTGAGACTTCTCAGGCCCCAAGAGCTTACCGCTGAGCGACAGGAACTGTATCACTATCTTCTTGACTCGAAAATACGCTGGGCGACGGCTATGTCTTTTTGTTGCCAGCCTTCCTCTTTCAGTTTCCACGCTCGTTTTCGTCGTTCTTCTCGCCAATCGGCTTTCTTTGGTGCTCCCATGCCCTCTATCGTATCATACTTGTCTTCCTTCTGCCGATGGCAGTAGAAGTTCGACGAGGGCGTTACTCCATTGTATTACTCGTCTCTGCGTTCGTCATCATCGTCTCGTCGGCGGTATCCCTCATCCTCATCATCACCCCGACCATAGCCTTCGCGTTCACCAAACATACCACCCATTAGTCCACCACCCTGTTGACCCAGAATGGACGAGGCTGCTATCCCGACGAGCGCGCCGAGCCCTCCCGAAACCAGAGGATTTGCGAATGTTCCTCCTTGCCCAAAGACCCTCGAGACCATGTTTGGCTGCTGCTGCCCCATTTGATAGAAGCCTTGTGCCATAGCCTGTGGGTTGTTTGGAGCCATCGCGTACTGAGGAGGCATCTGCTGGGCATACTGCATGCGCTGCTCATACGGCATTTGTTCAAAGTGCTGTTGATAGACCTGCTGTTGGAAGTTCGGTGGGGCATTCTGCACAAACTGCTGCATGTGTCCCATAGCTTGATTGTGATCGATGCCACTATAGTTTTCTGTCGTGTAGGCCTGTGCGTACTGTTGATACATCGGCTGATTATTTGGATCAAACGGCCACATTCTTTTTCTCCTTCTATCTTCTCCCATACCAGGAAGCAGAGTAGTTATTACACTCTTCTCTCAAACGTTGTGAGGGCTATGAGAGCAAGGTATTTCACATTGTCAGAAGCTCGAACAGAGCCCAATAAATGTGACACGCTCATCATACAACATATGTACATGCAAACTTTCAACGGCCAAGGCAATCGCATCAGTAGTGTCAATACAAGAACGTAGCTGGACGCTGTGTATTATTTGTCAGTACATTTGGATCTTCCCACGGGACGTGCAACGCGATTTCAGCAAGTAAGGTGTGGAGTACAGAGCAGTTTTACCAGCAATCTTAGTCACATCGCCTACCAGTGATGTTGTAGAAGTTCTGCTTCAATGCAGGAACCATGAATGCATGGAAGAACGATCTAGAGCCATTTTGCTTGCAATGTCCGCCTCGCTGTGTATCCCGAGGAAAGTACCACAGAAAATGAGGAAACGCTCAACGTCTTTCGTTTAGGCCGCCTTTGCCGCCAGGTTTGGAATGTCAATGCTCTGATTCTATTGCTCCTTGCTCGCTGCTTCCTTGCATTTCTTGCAGAAAACCGAGTACTGCCTCATTGAACGCGTCCGCATTACCAACCAGGTGGAGGTACATCATATCCGCAAGCTGGCAGATCTCCACAAACCTGGTCGAGTTGAAAAGCCACTCTGGATACGTGTTATGGCTGCTCGCCGACGAAAGACACTGATTGTCTGTCAAGAGTGCCATCAGGCCATTCACGCAGGTAAGCCAACACGCAAACCACCCGAACAGCAATGACTGGAAAGCCGTGTAATGGGAAACTATTACGCACGGTTTGGAGGGAGACGGATGGAAAAGGGTTTGTAAAGATACCTCGCCAGCCGTCTACCCTACAGCACTGGGCCTACAAGACAATCTGCACGTGTGTAAAGTTTTAATGCTACGTAAGCCGACATGGTGTAAATGAGATAATTCGGCGTCGTACTTTTGGTCGCGCTTCATGTCGTATTTCCTCGTCTCCCCTGCTTGGAAACTGACTTTTACCACGCTTTCTGTATTACGATGAAATCTGCTCAAGAATGGAAAAGAGGCCAAATTGATACGCCGCCAGCAGAGCGTCTCGTTCGTTATGCACTCCTAGTTGTTCATAGATATGCTGCCGATGCTTACCAACGGTAGCAGGTGAGATGCATAATTTTTTAGCAACGGCCTGCTGATCGTAGCCAAGACACATAAGCGTTAACACTTCACGTTCACGTCTCGTAAGGGGACCATAGGTTTGATCGTTGAGTCGCCGGCATTGCCCCTGTAAAAAGATAGATTGTTCAAAGGTATACAAAAGCCAACTACAGGTCTGAGCCAGTAATTGAGCAATAGGAAACGGGAGAGCAGGAGAGGTTGGCTGTCCACTGTGAGGAGCAACACACAAGGTGCCGTAGACCACATCACCAAATTGAACGGAGAAGCTGATTAGGGTATTTGATACCGCGGATGGTACCTTCTGTGCGATCCCCTTTCGCTGAAGAATAAGTTGAGCTTTCCCTTGTGTAATCTTCGTCACTTCCTGGCAGAGGCGCTCTGCCACTCCTGATGTTTGCCTGCACATCACCTGACCGATCCAAAGGAGATGAAGAACATGCTGCACACAGTCCAGAGTGATCTCCTCGTTGTCTGAACTAAACTGTTGGGTATTAGACAGGGCTGTAATGATGGATGGGAGTACCTGTTGTTGCCGATGCTGCTGAATTGTCATAAATCGTCCTCCAGAAAAAGTATGTGTTGAGAATGCCAATCAGACAAGATGGTTGCGCTGATGGTCGGCGTGCGACTCGACAGCCAGCTCGATGAGGCGCTCAAGCAATTGAGGGTAGGAGAGCCCACTGGCGGCACAGAGCTTGGGATACATGCAGTCCTGGGTAAAGCTAGGCAGGGTGTTGACCTCGTTGAGGTAGAGGCGGCCGGTCTCCTTGTCCAGAAAGAAATCGATGCGCGCTAGCCCGGT